>Ga0179591_1261785_pt1 | contig 11441 bp, 15 predicted proteins | sample CZOMad2_1_08_16f_FD_182891 | JGI IMG/M metagenome (GOLD analysis project Ga0179591, IMG submission 182891) | Vadose zone soil fungal communities from Angelo Coast Range Reserve, California, USA - CZOMad2_1_08_16fungal (PacBio error correction) | ecosystem: Environmental > Terrestrial > Soil >... | reverse complement strand
ACCTCTCGACCTTTTTCTTAAACCGCCTAAAGTACTTTCCTCCCGACTACTCTCCGCGCGCTCGGTTCTCTCCTGGGGGTATAATCCACCCAGGCACCACACCCCCTCCCCCACTCCACCCCAGTCCCATCCCCTTTACAGCTGTTCTCTCCTACCTGTGTGGAGTCTATGGCAGGGCGGCTTAACGGTTCGCTTCGACTGTTCTAGTTAGGACTTGGGCGAGTTTTCGGCCTTCGTTTCTTTTTCATCCAATACGTTTTTGACCGACACATTCGTCTGCACTTCTTCTTTCGATTTGTCAACTCTCGTTTCCAAGACTTCGCGAAATTCACCCATCGGCGGATACCCTGTTCTTTATAATTGCATCAACCTCGTTCCCCCTATCCCCGAGGATTTCGAAGAAGACTCAGTTCGTCTTTTTTTGGGCTTAGTTCCCGATTAGCTATCAAGAGGGGCTTTGCTTTCTCTCCTACGGATTTCTGCATTGTATACACCGGATAATCGCCCCTCTTTTCTCTGTCCTTTCCCCGACTTCCGTCTCTATCACGCTTCGGAAGCTTTTTTCCTTTTCATCCGTGCGTGTGAGAGCTTCTAGTTCCCCCCCCCTTGGAACACCAACTCTTTTCCTTCCATTCTGTCGTATGAGCCGGTGATCGGGGACAACCTGGCCCGGCTCCGGAGAGTATCTTGTTCTCTCTCCGCACCTCCCTCTATTAAGCTTTTCGCCACACAAATTCGCGCCAACGGACAAATTCTTTCATCTCAGTATTACCTCCCTTTCGGTGGACCTTCCCCAGGGTCTTCCCACTCCGCTGCCTTGCTGTTTCAAACAGCTGAGTGGTTCCGGCTTTTTTTCTCAGGGCTGCTTCACTACTCGCCAATCCGGGTTTTGAAAAAGGACCCCCCTCCCTCCCTCCATTCTTGGTTTCTTCAACTTCCCTGTGGTGGCTATCCGCTAGGGTGGATTGGTTCTTGCTTCCCTTTTCTCCCCTCCCCCCTCGTCCCGTCGTTACTTCCTGAGCGGCCAAGATTCGCTCTGCGCTTCTCGAAGTCTCCCATGCTTGGCTCTAGACATCCCCTTGTTTCCCCGTCTCCCCCTCCGCTAATAGATTTGAGATCTTCTCCTGGATGGGCTGTGGGTCCTGTTCTCTTGGGATTCTGATATGTCTGGCTCAGGTGGACCTCCTCTTACTGTCCTCTTCGACCCCTGCATTGACCTTTTTTCCCGACTGCTCCTTTTTTCCAGTCTCGCACTGCACTTTCTTCCTTTGAAGGTTGCTGACTCCCCCCTTAAACTCGGTCGCCTCCACTTTTTGCCCCCCCTCAGTTAACCTGGACCGTTTTAAGAAAATTTGGTTCTTTCACCTAGTCATTCCTAAACCACCATTTTAGATGTTTTTCCTCTCCCCATTTTTCAACGTTTCGCTTTTCATTTGCTCAAACAGGTGGCTTCAAGGGTTAGCTTTTATTCGTGTCGACTTTCTGGTCCTCTGCGGCAGTATCTAATTGAACTTTTCCTGTGTGAATTTTATTGAGTCCCTTCTCCCGCTGTGCGATTTTCCCGCGCTTCGGTTCTCTTAGAGATTCTCGTAGCGGACTCTCCCCTTGACAGTCCAGTTCGATCTTTCGTCTCCCCTCTTTCTGAGAAAATATACGATGAAGCGTGTGAAGGCGTTCCGGGCCCGCTTGGGTGCTGTCTCTTCCTCGATAAAGACGCGTGGTAGAATAGTTTTCTCCGGCTTTTCCCCACGGTCTGACTGTCTGGACTCCACCTCGTCTTTTTTCCTCTACCTCAGAGGTTTGCTCTATCGGGTCTGACCTCTCCTTTGGAGAGATATTCTCATCAATTTCGTCCGTTGAATCTGGATAAGATTGTCACTTACCAGGCCCACCCTCTCTTCGGCGAAGGATTTTTGTGCTGACGACCCGGGCACCCCTTCGTCGAATTTCTTGGTTAAGGTATTCCATCCCCAACCTCTTAGAAAAGAGCTTTCCTGATTGACTTTTTATTTCCTGTTTTTCTTTTTTTTTTCACGTCCTTATTGGAGTTTGTTTTTGCCGTCTGCCGTTTTCAAGAGTCCCTCTTCCTTTCCTACTGCCCTTGTAGGCGACGTGCGCAGCCAGTATTTTTGCGAAATAGAAGGCCACGTTGCGATCGAGATATTAACCCTTTTATAATGGGTAGCTCCCAACTTGCGTGTGTCCGACAGAAAAAGGGCGCCTTGAATCCCGCGGTTAGGATTCCTCAAGGATTTCTTCATTGCGCCGACGAATATTCTCCACTCACCTTTAATATTCTCTACTCACGGTTTTCTTTTTGGGAGAGTCCCCTCCCTTGGCCCAGGGTGAAGGATCCTATGTTTTCGCGAGAGGGAAGACTTTCCTTTCCATCCCTTTCCCCCTCTGTTCTTTTGCGTTCACCTGGGTCTTCTCATTTTTTCTCTCCCCGAGCCGTTTGGATGATTTCCATCGCCCTTCTTCCGTAGATGTAGCCCGCTACTGTCTTTTCTAACACTTTTCAGATGGTCATAGGAGACGGTCCCTCTTTCCTCCTTTCCTTAACTATTAGAAGCCCATCAGCCCTTCGTTCTGTTTTCTTTCTTCCCTGGTCCGGAGCGGCCCCTCAACTCCGCTTCGGCGATTTTTCCCTAGAATTAACCCGCTTCTCCTCGAAATCGTCCTACCTCCCCCCACTCCCGCTTCCTAGTCTATCTTCTTGGTTATTTTCTCACACTATAGAGTTTCTCTGGCTTCCGTTTTCTCCCAGAATTCGACCCGTGAAATCCGGTTCAAACTCGAAATGTCCCTGTTCGCCATGTTCGACGCTTTCCTTCCCGGCCTCTTATCCATTGAAAAGACGTCGTAAGGTCCCCCCGCCTGGCTGTTCATCTTATTAAGCCCTGCGCTGTTAAGACTGCCATATGCGGTTGAGCGACTCCAGCTTGGAGACTACCGCCTAAGCCTCCCTTCTTTTTTTCTCTCCGATCCTCTAAGAGAAGTGCTCGTGTTCACCGAGAAAGACTTTTAGCTCCTACAAACTATTGTCCGGACAGAAAAGTTATTCACCACCCGTGCCCTTAGTAGTCCCTCCGGACACTACGGTTCTTTTTTTTGTCACCCTGTCTTTCCCTTCAGTCCCGTGTTCACCCTTTCTGCCGGGGGCGACTTGTTTTCCATTTACCGTTTCGTTATTCACCCCCCCCCACCTTTCCCTACAGTTTTTATTGACGCCTCGTTCTCAACCCCCCAATGGGCGTCACTCGTTTTCATAATTTTACGTTCCCTCCCAACGGCCTTTTAGAGGTATCCATCTTTCCGGTTTGCGGATCCTCATTTCCCTCCCACGCGATTGGAATTATCGAGACAGTCATGAGCACCCCATTGGTTTGCGGTTCTTTTCCGTAGAAGACTCCCTGTCCTTCGTAGTTGTTACCCCCTGATTTTTCAAAGCAGCACATCCCTAGCCCTCCAACTGACAATCCCGGATTCCTTACTCCCAAAGCCTTATTCTCGGATTGTATCGTGGTTTCCCCATTCGGGATTCTGATCCCCCATCCTTCTCCATTCCTCAGGAAAGAGAACTTAGTCGAAGATTGGCTTTCCTCCATGGCTTACGGATGTCTAATCGCTATTTCGTGGACTCCAACCATCGACCCCAACCCTCTGAAACTTCAGCCCTTCCCAAATGTCCGGTTGCCCCTCCCCTTTTTTCTTTTGGGTGTAGTTGCTTGTTTGTCAACCAAGGTTTGGCTCTTTTTTTCATCCGCCCTGATGAAACGCTGAGCTTCTTGTTTTTCCATCACCTTCGTACTGCCGTTGCCCTTTGTCCCCAAACGACTCTTCGTGTTGGGTGAGCATGCGTCTTTAGTCAATACCCTGTTGTCTGGAAGAAACTCTTTTTTGCTGATATTAGATTCGGACTTTCTGTGATGAGTTACAAACTTATTCTTCCCATCCGTTCCGTACTTTGTTCCCCGATCCAGTTCCCCTAATCTGCCTCTTTTGTTACCAAGTGACTTCACGTTTAAACGAAAGGATTCAACTGGTTTTGGGGTATGATCCTTTCATCATTTCGTGATGTCCGATTGTTGTCTTCTGTCCTATGGAATCTTACTTCCCCTATCTCTTCAAGGCCTACGATCCGGAGTCTTTTTCCCTACCTTATACCCCGGACATACCCCTACTTTTTTTTTCTTTTAGAGCATCTTTACGTATTGTTCAACGTCCCCCCCCTTACTCCCCCACAAGTCCATCGCCTGGGATTTTTTGACTCTTTTTTATATCCCGCCCGGTTTTCCGCCTGCTTTGATGATTGTAGTCACTTCCTTATTGGTCGATCGGAATCTCTCTTTGGTTCGGTCTCAGATTCTGCATGGGTAGTATCTAACGTCTTTTCTTCACATGAATTAACCCGCGACTTTCATGCCAATTGTCTTCCGACGGAAAAGACCGCCCCGACCAGTTGTCCTCGCCCTCCAAATGAAAGACTCTTCCCCTTCCGGTCGCGCCCAGATCGGCAGTACCGGCTGTGTTTTTTTTCTTTTTCTTTTCCTTTCATGTTGTTGTCAATGGTGGCCTTGTTTATTTTTAGCAAGCTTGAGTCTTTGCGACGAGGAGGATTCTTCGGCGAAGACTCTTACGTGGCGTTGAAGTCACATTTTGCGATCTTTATCTCTCTCTTTTCCTCGTGGTGGAGAGATAACGCGCTCCATATGGAAACGCTCGGCTTCCCGTTCCGCTAGTACACTCGCTATTTTTTAGATTTCTCTCCTATCAAACTGCAACCATTGCCCACCCCCAGCCAAAAAAACCCTTTATCCGAAATCCCTTTTGGCCCGCCTAGGAGAGCTCCCGTACGTGGGATTTTTTTCTTTGGGTCGAGGACACGGTCTGTTGTCCGGACTGTTTCCTCGTTACTTGGCGAGTGGTCGTTCCTTTAGAGTACTTCCTTGGCATACACCTTCTTGAATACGCCAACATCGTAGGCCTCTTCTTACCACCCGATTCCTCGGTCCTGACTCCCCATCTCTCTTTTAGAATTTCGATCTTTTCCTCGTGCTGATATCTGTCGGGCTAAGTCCATTCCCCCTTTCTTCCCGAATCTGCGAGGATCGGTTTTGCGTCGCCTTCCTTAGCGGTGATTCTGGTTGGGTGACTCTTTTCATACGTCCGGCTTCTCAGCCCAGAGGGTCGCGTGAGTCCCCGTTTACTAACTCTAAGGATTATTCAGGGGATATTCCCCTGCATCCTCTGGTTACCGACGTTACCCCCAAGCTTGACTATTATCAGACATTCTGAGGTGCAGCTTTCTTTTATTCTTTTTGTTCTCCCTTCCGAAGGTTCACGTTTCCCCGCCCACTTTGTCTCCTTGGGAAACTTTTGATGCTTGCACCCAAAGGGGCTGTTCCCCTTTTATGGTTGAATTCCTTTTGTTGTCATCTCTCCCCACCTTTTCAATTCCACTCGCTCTCAGCCTTCTCCCATAGTTCTGCCCACAATCTTTTTCCCCCCCCATGCCGAACATTTCTTCACCATCTCATCCGAAAACCCAGAACGACTCGTTTCTTGGCAGGGCAATTGAGACACTCACTTCCTTTTCTGTCACCATTCTAATTCTTAAGGCGTTTCCGTTCTTATTCGAATTCCTATAAGTCCATCCCTTTTTCTTCATTTGACGCCCCCTCTACCCGGCTCCCTGAGTTTTATTGTCTACTTTTACCGCATTTTTGGGTCTATGGACCATTTGCATAGAAGAACTTAGCTTCTGGACCGGCGCGGCAATACCCCCCCCCTTCGGGATGACCGCCCCCCATGCCCCTTTAACTAACGACAGCTTCCCTCTGGGTATCAGACCTCCGAGGTACCCCCCCTTCATAAAATCATTTCCTTTTTGAGCTCGCGCCCAAGGCTTTCTGTTTGACCTTTTCTTTGGATGTTTATATGTCGCCTTTGTTCCGGGCGGTAACTACTAAGTGCACCTGTCTTCCTCCCGCCTTCAAGCCACGCACCCCGGCCTTCCCTCCAGTGGTCTTAGATAATTATCCCCTCCTGCTTAGTTGACCCCTTTTTCCCTTCTCAACCCTTTTGAACCTCTCGAACACATAGTCCCCGCCCTTTTTTTTTTTAACTGCGGCCCCTCGTCTTTCTCCCCCCCATTAGGTAACTGACTTAATTCCTACCCCCCTTCATCATCGTTTGTGTTCTTTCTACTGTCACCGGTCCTCCCTTTCCATCAAGTTCGCACCTTTGGCGGCCTTTTGATTGCTTTTTTTCTGTGTCGCCCTGATTTTGTCACCGGCGGCCTACATAATTTCCCGACCTCCGGGGGTTGTGGATGTAAAATGGTGCTGGAGCCTTCAGCGTCTTTTTGGGCCGTCGGCAGCGTTATCGGTCCGGAGCTAGAGTCTTAGCTTAGCTTCGTGATTATATATGCTATGCCGAACTCGGTTCGGACCGTCTTCTCCCGTGCGGTAGAAGCTCGCGCCGCTGTGCCGTTTTCTTTAGCAAAGAAAGATTGATTCTCTGAATGCCCGGGCTTGGGTTAGACCTTCGTCCCGGTTTTAAATCTCGGTTTGGCCTTCCCCTCTTACGACTGTATGAGAATAACCTGTCCTGTTTTGATTTGGTTCAGCGCGGGGATTCTATGATAGAGGCCCCCTCAGCACCTCTCCCCGTCCCCTCTGGATAAGATTTCTTTACAAGGAACCACGATTCTTCTTACGTTCCGTTTCTGGTGTTGCTTGACGACGATGTCGGCCCGAACTTTCCAGGTCCTCCCTCTCCCCGATTGACACAGCCTCACCCTTCGTTTGCTTCATCCTCTGCCAGTTTTTATTTTTCGTTGTGTCTTCCCGACGACCCTTCGGGTTGAGGCCCCTGATGGGGATCTTTAAGTCGTTCAAATCTGGAAGAGTCAGTATTGACCCCCTGGGTCGTCCTGTTGTTCGAAAGATTCGTTGGAGACCTCGACGGACACTCTGTTCTCCAGTTTTTCTTCAACTGGTCGAGCCCGTCTTCGGATCTCCAAAGTTTGCTCCGCCCAGGGTTCTGAAGACCTTTGCTCCCTTCCAGACTTTCTTCCCTCCGACGACCGACCATCTTATCATTCACCTTTCAAGGATTGACCTCATCTTCTTCTTTTTTCTTCCCCCTTTGTTTTTGAGACTCCATAGGTATCCTTCCCAGTTGAAGGATGACTATGGCGTGCCACGGTCTCGCGGAAGCCGTTCACGTTACCGCTCCCTCCACGCTTTCCAGTCGAGTCTGGGTTGGTCAAACCTCTTCATCTCCGAGCTTTTTTTCACAGTCAGTTTCGATGCCCCTCTTTTAGATTTTTTCCTTCCCCCCCGCGACGTCTTCGGAACTTAGAAGAAAATCCGATTTTCCTGCTATCGGCCTCCGATTGCCGACTATGACCTAGGCATCCTCGCGCCCTTTTCATTGAAGGACTGGTCGTCGTGCTTCTCACCTTAAAAGAGCGGTTTCTTTCAGTCATCCCGGGTTCCTGCTGAGGTTTTCCCAGAATCTGGAACCTGGACCCTTATCGACTTTTTTTCCCAGTTTACCTTTCAGACTACTCAGTTTTTTCTCCTGGCGTAGTTGACTGGATCCCAAATCCACCGCCCCCCCCATATACCCAGATTTTTACCGGCGACACAATTCGTTCTTTCCCTTCTCACTCATACGCCATCCAGAACTGGATTTCCCCTGGCCAATAGAACAGTTTATTTTATACCCATTACTGACGATTCCTAAAGGAAAGGCCGAGTCTTTTTCCCCCCCGGTCAGCCGGCGAACGAATGTAAAAGCTTTCCCGTTTGCCCCTAGGTCTCACCGAACAGCCTCGTCGGCCTAACCGGTCCCCCTTCCATTGATGGCGGAGATTTTCTCCCTAGCTTTTTCACAGAATTGAAGCCGCCGGTCTTTCTGTTCGTCTAAGCCTTCCCCAATTGAATCGGGATCTTAACGTATGAACGTTAGCTAACAGACGCCCAACTAGATTCCCAGACCCAGTTAAAAACCCCCAAGTTGCACTCAGATGGCAGAAGCTTCCCTACGTCGCGCACCCGCTCCACGCTCACCCTTGAGCCACACTGTTCGGTTTTTCTTTTGTTCCGGGAGACCGTTGACATTTTGTGGAAAAAACCATATTTTTCCTTCCAGTGATGAATGCATCGACCTATTTCCACCCCCCCCTTTACCGCCCCGCGCGTCCCTACCCATTTCCTTGTCACTTTTCGAACAGGCTGGCGCTTGGTTTCCGTATTTTAAGGTTGCGGCAGTTTCCCTTCAGGTGCCTCCGAGAAGGCCAAATTAATCTCCCATTCCTCCATTTTTGTTTGAGGGTCGGTCAGTCTAGAAAAGTCATTCGTTCGTCCCACTTTCCCCCCTTTGAGAATAAGCATTCCCATAGGAAAGTAACCCGCCCCCCCAGTCTCCTGTTAGAGCGGATTGATCGGTCTTTTATCTCAGGGGAACGACCCCTGGATGTCTTGATACCCCCTGAGCATGTAGTTATGCCTTCTTTGCAGTAGTTGGCAGCTCTAGGTTTTGCTTCCATGGGCAGGATGTCCCTTTCCCTACGGTTCGTCCCGGTCCTCCCCCCCCCCCCAATCTACCCCCCCTAGGATCCTTCTCCCCATCCAATGAGGCGGCTAACCTCTTTGGTGTTTTTTCGCGGGTCCTTTTGGACACCAAGGTTGCTTTTTCGTCTTCCTGCAGCACGCCCTGCGACAAACGTCCTCCCCCCCCCCCCGCTGTTTTTCTCAAGGCAGTCGTAGTGTAAGACCTTGCCTTGCCAATCCGCCTTATGAGTCTCTCGAGATTATTCCCGCCCCTTTTCGGTTAGAAACGAATTGGGTTGTCTCATGGAGTCATTTTGTGACCTTTTAGTTTTCTTTCTTTCGGAGATGAAACCACAGGACTTACGAGGACCTTGCCCCTTTTTTTCACTAAGATAAAACACTTACCCCCCTTTCCTTTCTTTCCACGACATGTCGTTCCACGTGAATTCGGTTCTCCCCTGGATTTTTAAATGGTATGAGTTCCAGTAGGGATGGTAGAGTCGGCGTCCCTTGCTGGACAATCTGGAATTGTAACTTTCTGATTAGTCCCGGTGAATATCCCCCTGCCTACCCTCTTCTGTATCGGGCTTTTTCCGGATACCGCCCGAACCCCCCTCTTCGCATCTCTAATATTCTGTCCGTTCTGGTACCAATCCGTCACCATCTCCCCCCCTAGTCTTCTTACCACCAAGCTCCTCTCACTTTTGGACGCTTCTTTTCTTTCTTCGCTGGATTCTTCCATCACTCCCGATTTTGTCTGATCGTATCCCCCAGATCTATATTGGTATCTTGACCACTGCTCGTATCTTGTTATGCCGCCTTGCCTACGAAGGGTCTCTTCCCGCACCTTACTGTTGTTTTTCTGCCCCTGAATGAACGCTAATTCCGCCCCCCGACCCATTCGTCCCGAGTCCCCTAATGAAAGCTTAACCCCTTTTTTTCCTACTCCCATGAATCTCTTTCCGGCGGTAGCCCCGCGCCATTATATCCGCCCGTTGCTGGCGGGATCTTGTTGATTTTTTTTTGGTCTGAGTGGCTTGGGATTTTCCCCCGTCTTGCTAGCAGAGCCGCCGGTCCGGTCCCTTGCTGGAGTAGAAGTTATGCCCTTTTCCCGTTCTTTTCCCCTCCTGTGTCGTCTTTATATCGTTCCCTACTTCTCTTTCTATTGATAAAGCGCGCCCCCTTCCCCCCGACTGCCCAGCGCCGAACAAGTATCCTCTTCCAAGCTTCGGTTCTGTTTTCCCCCCCGTTTCACACCAGACCCCCAACAAGACACTCCCCACGTCCCACCTCCCGAGCCTGTCCCCTTCGAATAGAATTTCTCTGCCGTCCAAGGGGAGCGCTTTCAGTTCCTCCCCTCTTCCTGATTTTCATGTAATGGGCTTTTTCGACTCCCTTGGCTTACGTGGCGGAATTTCGCGTTTACTCGGGTCCAACACTAGTTTCGTATCCGGACCCCCATAGTCTTCTTCGATGTTCCCCCCAGATCCGCCTTAAGACTGCACTTATGAGTTGGTACGATCCCTGCACCGGCGTTCCCTCCCTTTTGAGACCCCAACCTTCTTTCTTCAAGTACCCTTTTGTTTTCTCTTGGTGGCTTCCCTACGTTAGTTTTATGATGGGGGGACTGTTCCCCAATATTGCCTTTAGCAGCTCCCGATTTCGTGAGGGTATCTTCCATCCCCTCTCCGGCTAGTAGGATGGTTTTCACCGCTCCTCCCTCCCCCTTCTATCCGGGTGACCGTACCAGTCTTCTAATCGATCCGCAATCTGTTGAAGCTCCGAACCAGGCTTGGTGTTTCGAGATGTTCCGCCTTTCACTTTTCCACTCAAAAATCGGTTTTCTTCCATATTTATATCCCACCCAGGTGATCTTTTTTCCCAAAGGGGCCCCCCCCCCTTTCCTCCGTTTGAGCCCCCCTTGTGTTCCTCCTCTCTCGCACTTCTATTCTATAATGATAGCTGCCTATTCCCCCCCTTCTAGTTGCTTTCCTGAACATGTTTTCCCTAAATCTACGTTTAGAAAGACCCTCTTTTTTCTTTGGAATGAAAATGGATACATCAGCTCATTGAGGGACCTTCCTCATCGGAAGTTTCATCGGGGTTTCGTCGATATCTTCCCCCCCCACTCCCCCGTGTGAAACTTTCCAAGTATTCCCGACCCGGCCTGCCAATTGAGAAACGGACATGTGTATTTTCCCCGTTCTCTGATTGTTTTGTTTCTTTCGTTGCTGCCCATAGTTTGAAGCTCGTCGATGAGTTCCTCTTAACCTGTCTGGCAATAAACGGTCTTCTTTCTCCCTCTCTTCCAGGGTATCCCCCTGACATGCTTTTCCGATTGGTGTCCCAGCTCCCTCGTGTACTTTCCATACGATACCCTTCAACCATCCCTCTTTCTAGATCTTCTGGATGGGACGACGTTTTTTCTGATTTGATGCTATGTCGCTTTGCTCCGGGTGCAGACGTCTGAACTGTCTGCTCGTGAACCGAAAGACCCCCCCTTCTTTCGACTGCTCAGTAATTGTCTTCACTCCATTAGCCGTCCTAAGCTTAGGTGAAGCGGTCGGCCCTCCCCCTGGAAAATGTCTCACCATTCGCCCCATGGGATTTTTCTCTTTTCAGGCCTCTTTTTACTCCGAGTTAGAACCCTGGTGTATCGGTAAATGCCTTCCCAAATTTCATGAAGGAGTTGTTTTTTTTTCTTCGTCCCAATGAACTCGCCGTGTCTCCCCTTCGTTCCCCCCTTGCGTCCAAGGAGTTGCCCTTTATCTTGCTCTAAGGTTTTCGAGGCTTCCTAGCCGATGTAGGAAGGCTTTTTGCTGGATAACCCTCGTTCTGGTCTGCGTAGAAAGAGTGGTGGGCGATGGCCCTTGCGAG
>Ga0179591_1312670_pt1 | contig 11442 bp, 9 predicted proteins | sample CZOMad2_1_08_16f_FD_182891 | JGI IMG/M metagenome (GOLD analysis project Ga0179591, IMG submission 182891) | Vadose zone soil fungal communities from Angelo Coast Range Reserve, California, USA - CZOMad2_1_08_16fungal (PacBio error correction) | ecosystem: Environmental > Terrestrial > Soil >... | reverse complement strand
TTTTGGAAAATCTGGGAAATTGAACTTGGCCCTAGTCCACTTGGCCCTTGGAATTCAATTGGCTTTGATTATATGGGATTCCCTCTCACTCCCGCTTGGCGCCTGGACCTCAGCTTGGAATACCCCTAAAATCCTCATCTTGGCTTGGGACTTTCTCCCCAACCTTCTCAAGTCCTCTTGGATTGCTCTCTCCCCTGCACATCCTTGTCTCTCCCTCTGGGCTTTACTCTATAACAATCTCCACTCATAGAGTCGTATATTGGAACACCACTCTTTGGGCACACACTTGGGTCATCTAGTCCATACATCATATCTCATTGGATGCATTGGCTATTAATGGGATAATGTGGGGGATTTATTTCTTGGTATTGGATCTATGGGCTAACTCTATATCTCTTGGCTGGCTTTGGGATAATGCTACTGTGGATATCATTGGACTCTTGCTTACTCAATGGGCACTATGCATAATTTGGCCTCCTCTCCTTTGGGATGCGAATTTATCTTTGGGATTGTCTCTCTATTTCCCTAATCCTAAGCTTTGGCATTCTGGCGCTCTCCTACTTGGCTTGGGCAATCCCTTCTCTGCTCTGGGCTTCTTGGATAAAATTACCATGGACGATTCTGGGCCCTGGCCTTGCTTGGGCCCTATTGGCCTTGGCTTATCCCAAATAATTCTCGGGCCTTCCTTGGCTTTTCATTCGTTCCTGCTCCTTGGCTACCCCTCTCGCCTTGGGGACCCCTGGACTCTCTTACCCTTGGATCTACTAATCTCCTTGGCTTTACTTTTTGGACCTACTTGGACTTTTTGGATTTGCGGCTTGGCTCCACCTCTCACAAATTTTGTGGGGCATTATCCTTGGATTATGGATACTTTTGACGTCTATTGGCTCCTCTTCTCCTTCCTCTCTTGGCTAAGTTCGTATGGCTGCCTCTCTCTTACTGGGACTATGGGGTCTCCTGTCTTGGCTTTGGCCCACTTGGCTCCTTGTGCTGCGGGCTTAATTTGGTCTTTCCATTGCCTCCTCCCATCTCTCTGGCCTGGGAATAAACATGGCTGGCCTTGGCTATCCCGCCTCTCTCTGGCTCTGATCCCGGCCTCATCTTTCATCATCGGGCCTCCTCCTTCTATCTCCCTTCCACTTGGCTGATCTTCTCCTCATTTGGGACCCATTGGGATGGCCCTCCTTCTTCTACTTGATATTACTACAAATTTGGACCTGGTCTATGGATATCTGGATTGGCATCTTTTGCTTGGCTATCTTGGCGCTCTTGGACCCCATCTTGGACCGCCTCTGGCTTGGGCCTCCTTGATTGGGCTAAATTGGCTTTTGGCCCTATCTATCTGGCTATCCTATAATTACAATGGCCCCGCTGCTTCTTGGCATATTGGTATCATCTTCAATTGGAAATTCCCGTGGATCCGGATTAACTTGGCTCTAATTAACTATTTGGCACATATATTCTCAAATTGCTTTGGACTTGGCATTGGGCTAATAATCTGATCAATTGGGCTATCATATCGCTTGATCCGCTCTTAATCTTGGCTCCTGCATGTGGTGGACGAATCCTGGATTCCTTGGCTTCTTGGCTATACTCCTTGGATTTGGCCTATTGTTGGTTGGGCTTGGAATACTCTTATTGGATCTACTCTCCCTACCTTGCAATTGGGAGATGGAATCTTGCTTCCAATAATAATCTGGAAATCATGACACTATCTCACGCCAAAAACTCTTGGCATAACTTGGGCTACTTCTATCCATTGTACTCACCCTTACCCCACCCCTTCAATACTGGACCCTTGGCCCCCTACTTGGCTACTCTCGGCCGCCTATCGCCTTCTTGGCCTGGCTACCTGCCTTCTCCCTCCTGGGCGCTAACTTGGACTGGCCTTGGCTCCACATCCTCTTCTGGCTCCTATCATCTTGGATAGTATCATTGGGCTCACCTCTCTTGGCCCTTCCCTATGGGACTATCCCTTCCTCCTTGGCAATATGGCTTATTCCCAATCTGGGCTTTGGCCTTGGACTATCTCCTTGGCTGGAGGACACTCCCCTCGGGCAGGCTCCTGGGATCTTGGCTTCTCATCAACTTGGGATCCATATACCCTGGAATCATCAACCTATTGGGCTACCTTTGGCCTTTGGGCTCCTTGGGGACGGGATATATTCTATAATTATATACTATATTGGGAAGAATAATAAATCATTTTTTTTGGTTTTAAGTGCTTGGAAATCCTATACTATTGGGCTTCTATTGGGCACCTCTCCTTGGACCCCCTTGGCCTCTCACAATACCTCATTTGGGGCCTTCTGGGGATCCCCGTCCTTTGGCTCTGGGATTGGCTCCCTTGGCACCACTCCCTTGGCTCTCCAATGGGCTTGGCCTCCCATCTCCCTACAACTTAATCAAACTCCACACTTGGCCCACCTATGGCCCTCTTGGCCCCCTCGGATATCTGGATGGACTCTTTGGCATATATTGGCATTTTTGGGCTATTGGACATTATTCTTTAATATACAAATCATGATATTTGGGAGAGATAGATAATATTGGCTCTTGGTTGTCGATTTCCCCCTCTGGCCCCCATGGGCCTCGGCTCTTGGGTTTGATCTCTCTTGACTCACTGCTCCCCCTTGCGATTGGCCCCTGCGGATTGGGGAACCTGATATAATATTGGATTGCTATTTTCCTTCAACAATGGCATATTGGGGGCTTCCTCTCATTCTTTAACCTGCTGGGACATTCTTGGCACTCTCCTCCTCCCCTCTTTGGCCTCCCTCTCTTGGGCTCTTGCCTGGGACTCTTGGCCACTTTTTTGCCTTTGCTCTCTTGGCTTTTGCTAATCTTGGGCTCCTATTGCTATATTTTTGCCTTCACCAATATCCTCTAACTTGTGATCTACTTGGGGGCCTTGACAATTGAGCCCTCACTTGGGCATTTTGGACTTCTTCTTATTGGCAACTTCATTCTTCTAATTTGGCATGGCCCTTTACATATCTATTATTGGAATATTGGATGGATTTGATCCTTAGTCTCACCTCTCTTGGCTATTTTTGGGCTCACTCTTGGGATCCTTGGGACGACATATGAATAGTGGCAAATTATTGGGGATTATGGATATTATTTGGTCGATTTAATTGGCGTAAGTGGATTTGAAACTTAAAATATAATACCAATTGGCCTCTTATTATATATTTGGCCTACTGGGCTTTTGGGACTTCTACTTATTCTACACTATGTGGGCACCCATTGGCTTATATTTGGGCTTTGGATGACTATATCTGACTCCTCCGCTTGGATCTCCGTCTTCACTCTGGCCTCTGGAGTCTCCCTTTGGTGGCCTAATTGGACTTACTAGATTGCCTTGGTTGGAATCGGCTCATTCCCTCTAGGTTGGCACTTGACTTGGGCTGGCTTGGCCTCAATCTTTGGATCTTCTTGGCTTCCCTCTCTCTTGGGCATCTTTGGATCTCCGACTTGCCTATTCACAATGGACCTGGTATTGGATATTGTATATAACTTGTTGGCATCCTTGGCCTTGTGCTATGTTGGCATCCCTTATCTTGGGGGGGGGTTTTTTTTTTTTGGGCTTGCTCTTTGCCCCTATTTCCTCCACTCTACCCTTTTACACACTACAATCTTTTGGCACTTGGGCCCTGCGCCATTTGCTAATACTCTCTCTTGGGGCTGGGACCCCTCATGGCCTTTTTACATTGCCTTGGCCTCCTCCCCTTGGCACTTGGCTTCCTATCCCTCCCCTTTTCCTATTGGATTAATCATCGATTGCTCCGCGTATATGTGACTCCTCAATTAGGACCCTTGGCCTACTTCTCCGCTTCCTCATATGTGGCATACCCACATATCATTGGGCTACTTATACCTCTATATACTTGGTATCCATCTTTAAAAACCTCTATCTGATTTAATCTGGCTTGGCTATCCCCTTGGATTGGACTACTGGTATTCTTGGTATTGGTCTATTGGGCATTATCTCAAATGGAATGTTCCTCTCTTCTTATCTTGGCACATTTGGAGCTTGAAACATGGATTTGATACTTTTGGCTCTCCTAAAATTGGGAATTGGTCCATTGGAATTGGACAACTTGGACATATCTTGGATTGGGCTTCTCATCTCTTCGTGGGCATACTCACTTCTACATTACATCTTGGACTGGGATTGGACTCTACTAATATCATCTTGGCTTTTCCCTTAGGAATTTATTATAATTTGGCGACAAATATATCCTTTTTGGGCAGTGGATTGGACTCGGTCTTGTGGTTGGCTTATCCTCTTGGCATTATATATCTCATTACACTACTCTCTCCCTTTCTTTGGAGAATATGACTCGTGGCGCAATGATGGCCTCTTCTTGGCTCTCTAACTCTCTTCCGCTTTATGACTCTTGGCCCTCTCTTTCTCTCTGGCTATTTTGGCTTACACTCTTGGCTTTTTGTCTGGCTATGGGGAATCAATATCTTGGGCAACCCTCATCTCTGGAACGCTGGGCTACATCACTTCCTCATTGGCCTTGGATCTCTTTTATTGGACTTGGATTCTTCAATCATATACATAACATGTCCTTCGGGCATCTTACTACTATCTTGGCTTGGGCTTACTGATTGGATGCTCGCTACTCTATCAATCTGGTACATGGCCATGGCTACTTCTAATAATCTCGTGGCACTCTTGGGCTTGCTTGGCACTCCTTCGCATATCATTTTTTTTTTTTTTTTTATTGGCCTTGGACCTATACTTGGCGTTGGCTTTGGATCATCTTTCACCTCTATTGGCATCTTTCCTCTCTTGGCTACTTCTTTGGCCCACTAATTATCCTTGGATATCCTGGCTTTTGGCTCCCATCGATCTCTTGGCCTTCTCTGGCTATTGGCTTGGTCTATCTCAATTGGACTCATCGGCACCTCTGTGGCTACTTGGCCCCTACCTTGGATTGGCCTTCTGGATACTTGGGCTGCCTTGGCATCCTTGGCCCTTCTTCTATTGGCCTCTATGGCTTTCCTTGGGATGCTCTCCTTGTCATTATCCTTGGGATTGGCTGAATTGGATGGACTTTGTACCGTCTCTCTGGCATTGGCCATTGGATATCTTGTGAATTGTATTGGGAAATCTGGGTTGAATTGGACTGGCCTTGCTTACTTGGCTACTTGGACTATCTTGGCATCTTGCTTATTGGATGTCTCCTCCACTCTCCTTGGCTCTAACTCATTACTCATCTCATTCCATGGTCTTCCTTCTTGGACTTCTCTTGGCTCCTCCTTTGGGGGAATCCTTGGATGTGGCTGCTACCCAACTCTATTGGCTAACTGGCTTAACTCTCTCTCCTTCCTGGGCCTATATTGGCAATAATGGCCGATTTGGCTAATCTTGTTTGGCGGGAATCCATTCTCCTCTCCTTGGCCCACTCCTCACTTATTCCTGGGATTTGGATGGCTCACTAACTTGGTACTACTACTTCCTCATTGGACTACCCATTATCCTTGGCATTGGGGATTGGGTACTATCATCTCCTTGGCCTATCAATAATATTTGGCTGTCTTATCTATTGGATGGAAATTTCGATCACTCTTATTGGATATATTTCTATTTGTATTGGCTCTATAATCTCCCATATATATTGGCATTTGGCTCTTGGGCTAATTGGACTGCCTTGGAAACGTTGATTGGCAATGGGCGCCTACTTCTTGCTCTTGGGCCTTGTGGCATTGGGCGAAGGGATTAGCTGCTTGGGCTCATTTGTCTCATCCAACAAAATCCTCCGTCATACATAAATTTTTGGATCTTCATATATAACTTATTTATTCATATATCTCTCGAAGGTGATTGGCTCTTGGGCCATTGGATTGCACTATTGGAACTCTACTTTCAATTGGATTCCTCTTGCGACACCCAACTACAATGGGGGATCTTTGGCTTGGCTTATTTGGGGGCTTTATTATATATCTTTGGCATTTTGGATTCCTATAATTATTGGACTTGCAGGCTCTGGACTTGGCCTCTTCTACTTTTGCTCCTCTCTTGGGATGCCACTTGGATATGGGATTTTGCTCTTTGGCCCATGGGCATGTCCTCTCTTGGAGGCATCGTTTGGCTCTCCTTGGCTAATTTCTTGTACTTACGTTTGGGTCTCCTCTTGGGGACTTGCCTTAGGCTAATCATGCGCCACTCTCGCTTGGACCTTGGGCCTCTTGGCATCATAAATTGGATCCTCATTGGATTTTGGATCTCTCTTACTAAAATATCTTGGGCCTCCTTGGGCACTCTTAAACGCCTCACCCTCTACTCTATCATGGACCTTGGCACCTTGGATTACATCATTGGCCTCTACCTAACTCTGGAACTTGGCCTATTGGGCTTCTCTGCTATGGATTATACTTGGTCTAAGCTGGCTGAGGCTATCCCTTGGACTATTTCTTTCTTGCTGGGCCTTGGTACCTACTTATTATCCAATATCATGATTTGAATTGTTATCCCAAACCTGGAATACAAATATATCATAATCTTGGGGGCTCTTTGGATTATCTAATCACTATACTCTTGGCTACTAATTGAGCTCTCAATGGATCTCATTTACCTTCTCTTTGCATTGGAAAATCTCTCTCCTCCCATTTGGCTCTTCACTGGGGGCTCTTACTTGGAAATCCTTGGATACTGTCTGGATCGACATGATCTTGGCATCATCCTCTCTGGCCATTTGGATCGCACCTTGGTCCGTTCATATCTTGGACCTTACATTATTGGATCCCTCCCCTTGGGGCCATGGCCTAATCACTTGGCCCCTGCCCAACATATATCTATTGGGCCCTAACCTTACTAATTGGTTTCCTTTGGCCCGACTTGGCTTTGGGACTATTTGGGGACTTCTCAATTGGATCTGGGATTGGACCTACGATCTTGGGTTGGCTCCTTGGATTGGAACTACTCTAGAACTCATATGGCTCTTATTATGGACATCTCTCCTATATCTCTTGGCTAACCTACATGGGATAATTGGCTTCTCACATTTGGTCTCTACTACAATTGGCCATTGGGACCCCCTATCCTGAAACTTGGGATATATCTAATTCGAAATTGGACGAGTGATGATTATCATTTGGATGCACAATTGGAATAATATTGGATCTGGGCTCTCTGGGATCCATTGGGTTGGGATTGACCCCCTCTTCTGGTTGGATTTGGCTATTAGCTAACATCTAACTTGGCTACTATTGGGGCACTCAGCTCTCCTTGGGGCTCATCTCTCTATCATTGCCGTCCCTCATTCTCTCTCTGGGGCTGTCATTGGGGCTTGGCTATCTTGGACACCTCGCTCTCTCTTGGATCTTTCTTCTTGGATCCGCTATCCTATCTTTGGGCTGGACTTGGATCTCACTGGCTCCATCTATTCTTTGTGCCTCCCTCTTGGCTTCATTGGCAGAATACCCTTGGATCATCTCATTGGGCCGTATACCTTGGCCTTGGATCTGGAATTGGATGGCTTGACCTGGGATTTCCCAAACCTATTGGCTACAAAACAAATTGGCTTAATTGGGATATCAAGGGGCTATTATCACCATGGATCCCTGGTCAACCATCTGGGGATCAATTACTATGGCATAACATTGGCAAATGTCTTCCTGAATTGGCTTGTCTTGGCAGTTGGACTCATCTTGGGACTCATAATAACCTAACCTCTAACTTGGGATAGTTCTACATCACTCTTGGGCACCTTGGGGCTCAATCTAATCAGAATAACCTACCTTGGATATTTGGAATTGGCCTTCCTCAAAAATCTAAATATATGGTAAAGACCAACTGTGCGATTCCATATATTAAATAATATATACCCCCCATGGCTAGCTTGGCATTTCATCACTCCATGGCTCTTATTGGATTTTGGGGCTCCCTAACATCTCTTTTTTTTTTTTTTGCGTTGGTTTGGAGCATAACATATAACACATTGGACAAGCACTGGACTCACCTCGGATATCCTGTGGGATAAACTTCTTGGACTCTTGGCATCCGGAGCATCATATATACAAAAAAAAAAGGTAGGATTACTTCAATCGAATCAATCTCAAGGTACTATATTCTGGCCTTGGGGCTATAACTAAAATTTGCCATGGGGACTCTAGATGAAACAATATCAAGGGTGTATCATTAATTGATATCTATCTGTCTCGCTCCCTCTGGCACCTCTCTCCCACTTGCTATCCTGGCCCTTGGCTGCCTTGGCTAATTCCCTCCCTTCCATGGGCATCCGCGTGGACTGGCTCCCCTACTCCCCTCTGCCCCTCTTGCTTGGGCCTCTTGGGCTTGGTTATCCCTTGGGCCTTGGCTCTCCCATTGGGCTCTTGGGCTGCTATCTATCCCCCTGGCCTTTGGTTGCCTTGGCTACATTTTCCCATTGGCTTTCACTGGCTTCTTCGCAACCTTGGCCTCTTGGCATTCACTTGGCAACCCCACATCTAATTATAAACATCTGGCTTTGCACCCTTCTGGGGGCCTCTTGCTTGCCTTGGACCCTTGGAACATCTAATTAATACTTTGGCATAACCCCTTACAATATGGATATCATTGACTTACTTGCCATCCTAATTGGACAACTGAATGAAATGGGAATTGTACTATCATACCTTAATACTTACCTCCTATGTGGCTCTTTGGAAAACTTAATATCACTGGACAAGCCTGGGATAAAACTAACTCAGAAGATAGAAAATGTATACAATAATGAAAAATTTAATAATAAATATATACAGGGCATAAAATACAACGTCCACTTGGGGATACAACATTTATATGGCCACCTCCCTTGGAGATTGGCCACTTGGCCTCTTATTGATATTGCATTATCCGAACAAAAGTATTACATATGGACTACTCCCTCACCTGCCTCAAACCCCTCCTTGGCCCCTGGCTGCAGTTGGCCAAACTGCGTTCTCCATTGGTACTGGCCCTACTCTCCCTATTGGCAATCTTGCTAGATTCAATCCTTGGCTGCTTGACTCAAATACCCCATTTCCTCACAGATGACCTCATCAAATCTATAGTCCCCCCACACTTATATATCCTTGGCTCCTTGGGGGGGATCTTGGCCACCTATTGCTCACCTTGGGGCCCTCCTTGGAAACCTCATTGGCTACTGGGGAAGATATAGATAACCTTACTTTGGCTCTTTGGCTGCATTGGGGCATCTTGGCCCCCTACTTGGGGCTTGGGGGGGGACCTACTCTTGGCTTGAATCTTGGCGCCTTTCCCTACACTCTTTGGGGACTCATTGGAACATTTAACCTTGGCTTGGCCGTTTCCTCTCTTGCTGGGTTTGGCTCTTATTGGGGCTAGTTCAATGGCCCTATCTAATTCCTCCCACCTTCTTGGCCTCTCGCCTTTTGGCCCCAATAACTTTGGAATCTTGGCCACATACTAACTCTACTCTTGGAACTCATCTGGACTAATTGGGCTCCATCATCTAATTCCCAACCTAACTTGGTCTACCCCCTCGCACCTTTGGGCTCTCACCATTGGTTCATCTCTCTTCTCCCATTGGATTGGCATTGGAAAAATCCCGGGCCAGGGGGTTAAACAATCCCTCAAGCATATTTGACATCTGGATACTTGGCATTCACCTCCCCCACTCTTGGGGGCTTCTGGGCATATCTATTCTCTAAATAAACTCTTGGAACAAAAGAATTGGGCTTAATCTGGGCTAAAAACTATTTAATTCACTATCTAAATTACATATGGGACTTATCATTATACTTGAAATTATATGGCGATCTCATTGGGAAATTGGGGAAAGTTCCTTCCCTTACTAATCCAACTCCACTCTTGCCCCCCTCCCCTGGGCTATCCTTCTATGCTTTTCATATGGAATTGGACTTGCTGCCTTGGTAATTGAGATGCACTGGATTGGACCCAATAATCATGGCTAAATATAACTATAATTGGCCTAACCTCTTGGCATCATCACTGGGATCCCTTGGCCACATCTTGGGCACATCTGTATATGCTCTCACTGGCTTGGGGGCCACCTTTGGCTATCACATCTTTATAATATTTGGAACACCTTGGAACAATTGGCACTCAAAATACAATGGCTCCTCCTCACTTGGGCTCGCATTGCTCGGATACATTACTTTTGGGGATAAAAATTATTTGGATATATCAATAACAATCCAAATCTATTATTGGACTCAATTGGAAAATTGAAACCTTATAAATATTGGACTTCTTGGTCTTTGCGGAATTTGGATGGATATATTGGATTAAACCGAACTTGGGCGAAATATATGGTCTCTTACTATATTACATACTTGGATCGTGGGACTTGGGACTTATTCAAATTGGGGCTATACCTGTCAATGTGGGCTTCATTCTCTACATATAAAATATACAAAAACTAAAAATATGGCACATACAGCCAAAATCACACTTGGGCCATCGGGGGAATCGGCCGAATCAAAGTTCCAATCACCAAACGTGGGCTATCACACACACCTCCCCTCAACCAACTCTCCACTAACAAAAATCGGGCTATAACGATATGGAACTATGGAAAACAGCTGGACAGCAACTAGATCACGACCTGTGGAAAGTAGAAAACTGGTGACAGGGGGATAAATAGGACAGAAAGAACTAAATACAAAATCCGAACAAAATTGGCTGGAATCATAACTTCCCAAAAAATATGATAGATAACCAAACTGGGGATATGGCTTCAAATGGATAAAACAATTGAATCAATACAACCATATTATGGGGACTGTGGCGGGCGAATCTTTCTAAATAAATGAAAATAAATTATATATATTCATAATCATTTATCAATATTCGACATTTTTTTTTTTGGCTCTATATATAATATAAAAATTGGTCGTTATACCAATCTTCCATCTTTGGCCTTGGCGATCTTCTCAAATATAATTCTCTTTTTGGATTGGGATTCTAATTTGATTGGATCCCATATTATGGATTGTCGCCTTGGGCATATGGGACTTGGGCATTAAATTTGATCGGAATTGGCCCTCCTATTGGCTTCATCTTCTCAACTTGAGCATCAATCTTGGGAGGGATGGCCTAAGTTGGCTAATTGGCTACACTCGTTTATCTACTCTAACCTTGGCTGCGTTGATATGTTCATCGCTTCCTGGACTACTTGGAAAACCTAGATCCTCTTGGATAAAATCTTGGAATGCCACATCTCGTTACTTGGTTCACTAACCATTTGCTTTGGATTTAAATGATGTGGATTGCTTATATTGGGGCTAGTGGAGGGGAAATGAATCAATCCCTTGGACTGGACTCGAAATAGACTCCAACCATACGCTTCCGCCACTCTCCCACCTCTTACTGGGGATACTATTGGCTTACTTGTGTTTCCTGATTTCGCCTCTTGGATATTGGTTGCGAAATATAAAGCCATTGGGCATCATACCGTGGACTTG
>Ga0179591_1192643_pt1 | contig 11442 bp, 14 predicted proteins | sample CZOMad2_1_08_16f_FD_182891 | JGI IMG/M metagenome (GOLD analysis project Ga0179591, IMG submission 182891) | Vadose zone soil fungal communities from Angelo Coast Range Reserve, California, USA - CZOMad2_1_08_16fungal (PacBio error correction) | ecosystem: Environmental > Terrestrial > Soil >... | reverse complement strand
TCGCCCTTGACTTCCCTCTTGTTTTGCACGCCGGCTTCAGGATGCTGCTTTCTCTCTCCCCCCTCGTAGGTCCTGTGCGTTTTTGAGGCGGCTTTCCTTTCCCCTTAGGTGGGGAAAGATTTTGGTTCATTTTCGTAACGATTCCTTTGGCCCGGCCCCGCGTTTGGGAGGTTCTGACCTTTTTTTTTTTTTTGCGCGTTTTTTTTTTTTGTTTCTCGTTCTGGTCTTTCCCCCTTTGATTTTCTCTTCAATGGAGTAGACCTTCGGGACGCATCTGCTGGAGACCCCTTCGTTTCTCCCCCCTTTTTCGCTTCCCCCCCGTGTGGTTTTTTTCCCCACAACGACCCACCCGTCATTCTCTTTTTCCCTGACTCGTAGTTGTGAAGGTTGGTTTCTCCTTTCCCAGGGTCGTTTTTTCGCGATGTTTTTTTCCCCCTTCCTTACCCTTCTCCCCTCCCTGTTTCCGTCCTCTCCCGGTCCCTTCGTGTAGCAGCCTTTTTGGCTTTTGGTTGATCTAAATGTTCTCCGTCCCCTTTCTTCCTTTTTCCTTTTTACGCCCGCCGTGCAGCCCCGTCCCCCTTTTCCCCTGCCCATCCCCCCTCTATTTCCCCCCCCTATAACCGACTTTTGCCTTTTTTTTTTTACTGGCCCGCAAAGAAGAAGCTTATGTATTCGGGTACGGCTGGTACCATCCCCCTCCTTTTTGCGTCCCTCCTGTCCCTGTCCCCAATTTCTTCCCCCCGTTTGCATTAGCAGGTGTACGAGGGACTTCGTACTTCTCTTCTGACGCAGCCCGGTCTTCTTTCTCGTTCTTACGATTTGTTTCCTCTTTTTTATCCCTGACGACAGGCCAGTGGGACCCTTCGTGATGGTTCGGTCACAGTTTCCGGATGCGGGTTGTCCAGCCTTTTTGTTCCGTGCCTCCCTATATGCAACTAGAAATTTTTTGCAAGGACCCCCCGGGGTGCCTTCATCTTTGACTGGTCTTTTTCTTGCTCTTTTTCTTTTCCCCGACTTTTCCTATCCCCTTTGCCAAGGGAACACACTTTTTCTTTGGCTAGAGTCCGTTTACTAGATGTCCTGGGCCCTGCTCAATTCCACCCCTCATCTTGAAACTCCCGCGCAGTCACTGCAATTCCAGGGATGCCATTCCATCTAGCCCTTTCTTGTCTCCCCCCCTGAGGAGAATCCGCCGGTTATTTCTCCTCTACCCTCCTCTGATAAGAATTGTTTCCAAGTGGGTTTCCCATTCGTCCCTTCCTCATCTGATCGATCTCCTCTCCTTTTCCCCCCTCTTCCTTGTCTCCTTCTTCTTCCCTCCTCTATCCTCCTGGCCCGCTCCGTTAACCGCTCGGTTGAGTGTTCATGACTTTTTTTTTTTTCCCCTCGACATCGGTGAACGCACCCCTCACATAGCTCGCTCCCATTCCCGTCTTCGCCGCTCCTGATCTTCTGAACGCTCTTTACAATCAGCCCCAACCGGACCCCACTCCCCCTCTCTCCCAGTTTCCTCTTCATTGCTCTTTTTCCAAATTGTCTAGTCAGGCTGGTTCACCCCTCCCTTCTTTCTCTGTTTCTTCCACCCTTTTCAATTGGTTCCAGGCCCGAGATCTACGGTACCCTTCACCCCCATTTTCTCAAGAAGTGGTCCCCCCCTTATTTCGAAAGAGTTGTTGCATTTGACTTTTTCTCTCCCTTCCTCTACGGTTTTTAGTTCCCGTTTTCAAATCACAGATCATCTGTACAAGTGTTCAGTTTTTTTCTTTTTTTCTGACCCTCTTTGTACCCTTCCGAATTTGGCGCCGTCGGTCCTCCAATCACAATATCAATAACCGGTGACTCTTACGTTCGTGGTCCCCTTTTCGACTTCTGTCACCCTCGGTTAGGTCTATACCATTTTTTTTGCCTTTAACAGTTCCAAGTGTATCTCTTGATCCATGTCTTTCATTCCCTCTTCAACCCCGCCCCCCGCCCTCGGATCCCTTCACTGGACTCGTCTTTGAGGAGTCCCTTCGGGAACGCTTACAGCAATGGACGATTTCAGAGCCCTGCTTACTTTCCTTGGTCCCATTACCTTAAACTGCCTTTCTCTCCTCCTAGTCAAAAAAGTCCACCCCTTTAGCCAGTTTTCTTGGCACAGTTTTTTTCCTTTCTTTCTCCCTTCGGTGCAAGTCCCCTTTTTTTCCGCTGGCTTAGTTTTTTTTATAGTAAACCGATCCTCTCGTCGCCAGTGGGGTTTGGACGATGAACCCCACCCAGTTTAAAATGTTTCTTGCTTTCCCCCCCTCCGTTGCCCTTCCCCTCCCCCTCCCCGGCCTCCTTCTTTTAAGACAAAGTATTTTATCCCCACATTAGTTCTTATCCGCTTTTCCCGTCATCTTTCACCTCCGCATCTTGGTCCCCGACCCTGCTCTTTTGTTATCAATATCCGCTCTGGGTTGGATGAGGTTCCAACGTTACCACAGAGGGGATTTTTTCCGTGCTGTAGCAACCATTAATCATTTCCCACACCTCGTGCACTTTTGCTCGCCTTCAGTTTGCCATTCGTTTTTTTCCCCCCCCCACATGCTGAGGTCCATGTCTCCCCTGGAAGAAAAAAAAAACTTTCTTTGTGTAATACTCCGATTTCAAACCTGTTTTAGCTGCCCCCCCCCTCTCGCTTGTCCCCACCTGACGGCGAAAAACTTTCTTTCATTTGCGTAGACTTTTTTTTTTTTCTGTCGAATGCTGGTTCTGCTTGTATTCCTTGCTCGTCTTCAACAGAAGTTCGCTCCCCCGCGCGAGGGGACCAAGTCGATACGCCCCTCCACCCACCTTAAAGCTTTTCTTTCCTCTAAGAGTCCGAGGATTTGATTAGAGAGTGTTTTAAGTCTCCCTGGGTTCCTGTCCTCGTATTCCCCCTTCTGTTCTTCCTTCGTATTTTCCATTTTTGGCTTTTTATAATGTAGCTGGTGTTGCTTGCGCGTCAATCTAGCCTTATATCCCCTCTCCAGCGTTCTCTCCCAAGGGTCGTTCCAACTAACAGGTGAATTTTCCTAGACTTTTTGGAGAGAGGTTCCGAAGGTAATCCCAATTTGACTGGAAAAGACCTTAGGCTTTTTATGAAGAATCTTTTTCTCTGACGCCTCTTTTGTCATTTCTTTGGAGCTATCCCACCCCCTCCAGTCCCCTACAGTAGTTTCTGATAGCCCTTTATCAGCCCCTGCCACCTTCAGGGGTTTCGCAAACAAACTGACATCGCCTCTTCCGCTCCCAATGTTTTTTAACTTTTCCCTCATTTTCTCACTTTATTCTCTTTATCTTTTAGATTCTACAAGTCCTGATTATCTTCAGTTTCTCCTTCTTTCTTCTTTCCCCCCTTACGGATTAATCGGTTCTTATAATTCCTCCGCCGTTTGTTGTTTGTCTCCCGTCTCTCTCCCCCGCTTCATTTCACCGGAATCCCGCGATCCCATCCGGCTGCTTCTTCTGTTCCCTTTCTTTCTTTCTTTTCCTCACTCCCGGATTAACAGGCTGAGTACCCATTCTGGGACTTCCTACTTACCGGACCTGACTGCGTTCTCCGTTTTTCCGTTTTTTGGCCTACTTGCTGGTTTTGAAGGTAGTATGACACGAGGTCCCGAGTGTCCCAACTCAGGCGGATGGTGTTTCAATTCTGTTTCTTTCATTTTTTTTTGCTCTTCTAGACCTTCGACATTCCAGGCTTCCTCCTACACCCACCAAGGCCTTTAACAAGATTTTCCCCCAAGTCTCGGCCTTTTTTGATACCGTCTCCGATGAACTTGACACTGCCTCCCCGGTGTTCGGTCATTTTGTGTGAGAAGAGTTGGCCAGTGGGATTGCGGGCGTTTTTCATAGCTTCCCCCTTTGTAGAAGTCCCACCGTAGAGCCCCTGATTTCCCCAACATTTGTAATCCTTCCTACATCGATTGGTTTCCCCCCCTCTTTCCCCCCCTCGTGTCCCAATTCGAACCCTTCAAACAGCGATCCCCCAATTGCACAGGTTTTGCGCATTTGAGCGCTGTTTGAAGGTTTCGTTGCGCTCATCTTCGCTTTCCTCGGGGAGAAATCTTTTGAGATCCTCATTTTCTCCCCGATCCTGGCCTCCACACGTGGGGCGCAATCTTTCTCACGCGATGCTCCCGCAAACTCTGCGATCTCGCTTCGGCCCCCCCCCCCTTGTACCCCGTTGATTCTTGGTGGATGCGATGTTTTGTTTTTTGCTGCTTGGCTTCTTCAACGATACACTGTTTTGGCATTTTTTTTCTCTCTTGGGTTATTCACACCCCCCCCGGGAACTCTTTGCATTTGAAAGTCTTTTTGTCCCCAATGCTTTTGGGTTCCAATTTCTCTGTGGATGCTTTTCCCTGCCGCGGCGAAGAGTACGTGAGTCCCTCCCCCCTGAGTCCTTGTTTTCCCGGCAGTCTTTACCTTCAATCTGTCTTTTTGATACGCTTTTTTTTTGCCTTCTCTTAGAATTTTCTCCGTGCACTGATCGCTCCACCAATCGTGACCGTTCGGGGGCTGCTTGTTATCCTTACGGAATTTTCTTCCCTTTCTTATTGGTTTTACTTTCGAGTTGATACCAAACTTGGACGTGGACCCCAACTATTAGTAATTGGTTTTTTCCTTCCTCCCGACCTCTTTCCAGCATTAAGGGAAGAGGGCCCGACCTTCCCCTTTGCCACCCAACCCCCCACTCTTCTCAAGAGATTCTGTTTACGCCGGACTCTTTATTCCCGTCTTTTTCCATATTTACTTTTCCCTAATTTCCCAATCTTCCTAGTCGTCCCTTTTTTGTAATCTTCCCTAATTCTCCCTTACGTCGTCTTATAACGTGTTACTTTTTTTTTTCAGGGTGTTATCTAGGGCATGTTCCCCCCCCTCTATCGCTCCCCACCCAGGTGTTACTGTGAAAACCGTGGCAGCGACTCAGAGTTACATCTTTTCTTCCTCTTTTTTTTCCTTTTCCCCCTTACCGGATATCTTGATTTCATCTTTTTAGCCTCCCGTTTAGGCCCCCCCATCCCTTGATTTTCCAGCCTTTTTCTCGTGCCCCCCCCTCTTTCTGGCGCATGCTCTTTTTGTGATTCACAACGGAGCCATTCTTCCTTTCTTCGACACCCTTTTTTCTTATGATATTAGACCCATTTGTCGCCATGAGGCCTTCTGTTTATACGTACTTTTACTTTTTAACCTTCTCCGGTCATCTTTCAGGTACAGCGTTCCCGCTACATCAATGGTTCGATGTCGAAGATGGTTCCTCCTTTGAGGGAAAACTCGCCCAGAGGCGCTTTTTTAATTCTTCTGTGACCCGTTGCTTCCCCCCCTCTCTCATTATATGTTCTTAATTATTTATGTCTTTCCTGACGTTTCGACTTTCGTTATTTCTTTCAAAAAAAAGCGTCGTTGCCAAGATGCTGACCAGACCCCCCCCTCGTCTTATCGGTTGCTGCCCCTCTCCCCCGCTTTTCTGAATGGCTGACTTTTCCCCCCACCTGAAATAACAACCCCTGAAGTACGCCCATTGATGCTCTTAGCATGACTACGGTCGGACCTAACAGTCTCCTGTCCTGCGACTCAAGGGACTCGTGACTTTTTTTTCAGGTCTTTTTTCGTTCCGGCATCGTTCTTTGCCTCTCGCGAATATATAGTTCAAAAGTTTTGTCGTGGTGTTTGAGCATGATACGTACACCTGATCGTAGTGGGTACGTGTTATACGAAGCTGTTGTTACACTTTTCACCCTCGGGCGGTTCGTCTTTTTCCCCCTCTTGTGCAGCTTTCTTTTCCCCGGGGCAGCTCCTTTTTTCCCTTTTTTTTTCATATTACGTTTTGATGTTTTAAACGTATTTTTTTAGCCTTTTTTATGTTCTTCTCTCCTGAGGTTCCCTTAGGGTTGCACGAAAGATTCCACTCGTCTCCCCTACAGCCGTGGCCTCGCGCAACTATGAGAGCACAAACTTTCTGATGGCTCCGCCCTTTCCCTTCTGTCATGGTTTCCTGCCGGCAGAGTGTAGTGGAAGAGGGCGTTTACCTTTCGGTTAATCTTTTTCGTCGTTAAGGGAAAGCGTTCGGGCTTAATCTTCAGGGGGTTGTTTTTTCCCTACTGGCCGGCTTTTTCGGGGTCTTTGTCGTTGCGTGGGGGGGGGCCACTAAGTGATTATCGACTCAACGCGGGAATTCTCTTTTAAATCTGTTTTTGTTGAAATGCTTGGCTGAGTGATCTCTTTCCCACCTCTCTCGAACCCACTGGAAGAGGAATTCCAAATTTTGATGAAGGTGCGCCGGGTTTTTCCTTTGGCCTGAGGCCGAGGGACTGGAGTCCTCAATAGCTGCACTCTTTTTGCGCCGTTTTTCGTTTTTTTCCCTCTCGATTCTGTATCACCGGTTACAATCTTTGAAGAACCTTGCACCACCACCAACCACTCCCCTGTTTCGTTACATTGCAACTTCTTCGTTCACTCAGGAGTTTTGACATTTTCAAAATTGCGCTCATTTGGTCCCGTACCCCCATTCTCCTGCGAACCACCGAACTACGTGGCGATTTTTGTCCGTCTTCCCGCCTACTGTCAATCCTTTGCCTTTTCCCCCCCCCAAAAGAACTGCAATCCCGTGTCAAGGGTACCACCTTCTTTCTACATTTTCCTTTTTGTGTTTGTTTCTCTGGAGATTACTCCGTGTCTGTTCTTTTTGTCCGGTACCGTCTTTCCCCGGCGGTCAGTTCTTCTGATTCTAAACTGCTGTAGGTAATTGTTGTTGCTGGATCTCCGCTCATGTTTTTTTTTTTCCATCGCGGGTCATTTTTCTTCCGGTCCTTATTGTCCCCTCCGGTTGCCGTTTTTGAGGATTCGAAATAGGGAGCTTGGTTTGTGGTGCTGAACTTTGCTTCTCAGTCACCCCCATTTTTTTTTTTTTTATCCCTGCTAAGTTCCACAGTGATCCTGACGGAGAAGGGTCGACCTGCGGGGCTTTTAGGCTACCCCTTAGCGTCTCATCGTTCAACCACCTGTAACCCAAACCCTGTGAACCGTATGAGAGCTTTGACTTATACTTACCGCTTAGGGTGTTTTTCGACATTGTATTTCAACTCTTTCCCACCTCCGAGCCCGGTCGAAGAGGTAGCGCCAGTGGTTCTCTCTGGTTTAAACCTTTTCCTCTTTCCAACTGCCCCTCCTCGGACGCTTTATTCTTTCAGCCCCCAGTTCTACCCAAGAGTGCCCCCGCCCACCTTTGGCGCTGAACGTCCCCGCCCCGCCCTGAATCTACGTTCGTTCCCGAACTGTCTCTCGGTTCCAGAATGAGTCACGGATGGTTGACCCCCATTGCGAAGGTTCCCGATGAACTATCTTTTTCACGTGGTCTCCCCTTTCCTGCTCTTCGATTTTATCTTTCGTACTTCCTGAAAGGATTCCCGGCAGGTGAGCCAGTTAGCTCTCCCCCCCCCCAGACGTTGTCGTTTAATCCTCTCTTCAGGCATCCCCAAAAAAGGTGGGCACAGGATCTGGAACCGGGACGGCATTATGGCGGTGTCCCGGCTTAGTGGGAGGGCTCCCTTCCTTTCATAATCAGATCCGTTGCTTCGTTTGCCACCCACTGCCCTCGCATTTCCTGTTTTACTCTTGCGCCAGTATCTGTAGCGTCTTTTTTTTCAACACGTCCGCTGCCAGCGCCCTGCGCCCCCCGCATGCAAGTCACCGATTGTCCGTGAGTCGATGTGCGGGCGGACTATGACCTTCGTCGGACTCGCCCTATTTGTTCGCATTTTTCAGGTGGGGAATGCCGACCTTCACCATCTCTGTTTTTTTTTTTCCCCCCCTCTAACCTGCATACGGTTTGAGTGTGTTTCCCCCCAGACCTGGACATTCCTAAAGAGTTGGGGACATCCAGTGCACCCGTAACGATCCAGTATCCGTCGCAGAGAATTTGATCGTATGCCTGATTGGCCCATTACGAACGGGCCCCCCCCAACCCATCGCTTATTTTTCATTCCCCTGGTTCCCGTTATTTTCCTCGCCGGTGTGTTTTTTTCCTTGTTTTTTCTGGTTGCCGAAACTTTCGCCGCCTTCTTCACCTGAGAACCTTGTGATTCCTTGCAATTTTGGGCTCAACATCGTTTCCTGCGTTTCTGTCCTTGGTGTCCCGATTTCGATAACTGTTGCGGCCTTGAATCACAGTCTGCCACCACAAGTAGCCTTTGGGCGATCTTTTTTAAGACACGTCCACCGCCCCCTATTCCCTCCGAAGTTTGTGTGGTCAAGGCCGATCCTTTCGGGGTCTTACGACTTTAAAGATTGTTTTCGGACTAGACCTATCGCTGAAACCTTTCCCATTGTCGATCATTTTTAGGAATGGTGAAGTCCCCCCTACATCCGAGGTCTTTTTTTTCCCCCTACGGCTCCTTGCTTTTCTTTCGTTTTGAAAACCATTGACCGTGATTATATACTTTGGCCTCCGACTGGAATTCCCCTTTCACTGTTCCGGCGGGTAGAAGATTATTGCTTGTTTTGAGTGCGTTTCAAGGGATTCTCTGCGAAGCCCTTCAGGTGACCCTTTGTTCACCAGGAGAGAGTTAAGGAGACCCAGATTCTAATCTTTCCATGCGCCATTCGGGGGTGCGTTAGCCTAAAACCATCAGTAACGTTGATGATATGGCCGGATTAAACCAATACCATCCGTGAATCCGACATTTAGAAAAACAATTCGATGGTCTCTGCTTGCGAGTTCAATCTCCCTGCGAATATTTTCCCCCTTACCCGCTTGCAATGTGCCCAATATACTGATCTTGACATGGCTTTAGTCCAGAGTTTGTGCTTTGATGAGACATTCATCCTAGATTCCCACCATTATTGAAAAGTGTGCAGTCGATCCTTCCTTTGGCAAGTTAATCAACAGTACTTTCACATGCACCAGCCCTTGATCGTTTCTTTTCCATACAGAGGCGCACCCCTCTGAAGGTGAGTCCCCCCTGCCCCCCCCTCCGGTGTCCCCAAATGTTTCCTCGGAGCCCTTAATGGCTTCTTTTTGCGGAACTCCTAGTCTTTGCACCCTTCGTGCCATTGGAGTCTCTGAAAAAGGAGCTGCCTGCTTGCCCCGAGGCCACAGGATTGAACCCTCCCCCCACGAACCGCTCTGTAGACAGGGGCCGAGGAAGTGATTCCTGTCCTACAGGTTTTTTTATTTGGCTGCATTTTTCCCTAGTCCCCTGCGGTTTTGTGCCGAGTGGCACCCCCGTTGTACTTTCTCCCTTCGGTCTGGTGGCTCCCCTTTCGTTTCAGTTTAAGGCGCCCCCCCCCTCCTCCTCTTCCCATTTCTGATTTTGCATGGTTTTTATTTGGAGAAAACCCCGGTGTGTACTGACTCTGGTCCTGGGAATTTTTCAGCATCGTTTTCATCATTGTGGTCGAGTGGTTCGCCTTTTTTAGCTGTTGTTTTCCTACCTTGGCTGCCTAGCAAACCCTTCCAATCCGCCTTTCTTTGAGGCTCGGGTTTTACATCATGCTCGTTGTTCTTGTGGCTCGTCCGCCCCCACATCCCTTCTTATTTTCCCTGTCCTTACTTCATCTTTTTTTTCCAGTTGATTCTTCCTTTCTTTCCTGGATTTTATGTCATCCGACGTTTTACGACTTGAGAGGCATCCGTCGGCTTTTTTCCTCCCCAGATTTTTTCATCATTGGCCCCTGTTTGTTGTTTTGCTCTATCCTAGGAAAGTTTTCCGCCGACGTTAAATACTTGACCCCGCTCCTCTCAATCCTTAGGCTCTTCGTTGCTTTTTTTTTACCCGGCTCCCCATCATCCAACCTTTGATACAGGAGTTTTTTGAAGGATCCCAAAGGTTTCCATGGTCACAATAGGCGTGTTTTCATCCTGAACCTTTGCTTTTTCCCATAGGGACTTTTGTCCCATGCTTTCTGATTGAGGGCCAGCCGCCCCCGGCCCGCCGTTTCTCAATGTCTAAGGAGCTGTCCCAACGCATCCCTACTTTTTCTTTTTTTCCGGTGTAGCTGGAGATGTTTTTCACCTCGGGACTTTTTCCCCCATGCGTGTTGATCGAACAAATGCACCCCCCAGCCCGCCCCCGTCTGTTTCCTTGATGATTCGATCCGGAGCGCATCTACCCCGTTGCATTACCGGTTGCTTTGGAGTGCTAGCCCTGGCTGCTTCCCTCTTGGATAAGCGTTCCTGTTTCGCCGACCCTTTAGACTTTTTATAATCCAAAGAGTGAAGTTATCCCTCCCCCCCGTGTTTCCCTCTCCCGGCCGCGTTCATCCCGAGAACCTCCGGTCCCCCACTCGCACCAAACCCTGGCTGAGACTTACATGAATTCTGGGTTTTCCTTTACCCCCCCTCGCTGTTCTTTTTTCTTTTTCAGATCTCCGCTGGCCGAGTGAGTAAGTAGGTATCGCTGATCCGTCCCTGGACGATCCGGCCGTTTTTCAATGATTGGCACGTCCTCTCACTTTTCCCCCTCATGCCTCGAAAGTTGAGAGGTATTTCGCTTTCCAATTTTCACCCCCCTTATGCTTGGTTGTGACGATTCCTGTGTGCGTTGCTTCTTCCTTCCCCTCCTCCTTTTCTTGCAGGGTTTGGGGGGGACGCTCTTGGTTTTGATAAACTGGAAAATGGCGCAGCCCTTGTCTTGCTCTATACCAAATGGAACCAAAGGTTTGGGTCCCCCCCTTTTCCTTCATTAGGATTTGATTGTGTTCGGAGAAGGTTCCCCATTGCGTCCTTGTTCGCCATAAACTGGGAGTGAGTATATTGGTACGGCAACCTCGTCTGTCCTGCCAAAAGATCTCTTTTTCTGGAGTTGACTTACTTTTTTGTTTTTGATCCCTCGTATCGAATTTTTTTCCCTTCGTTGAGTCTCCATGAGGGACCTTTCTTATGGGTCCTCGGCATACGTTCTCCCCATTCGAGCCGTTCTTCTGAGTTGAATAGTTCTCCTCCACACCTTTCGCCAGTCCCTAACAAGCATAGCATCTAGGTGGTAGGACGGTCCGAATTCCATGGCTCTGTTCAGGGGCTGCCCGGGACGAAGACAATGAAAAAGTCGTTTCAATCCTCCTTTTCTTTCTTCGTGGGGGGCCCAGAAGTCCCGTTCACTTACAGGCGTACTCCCTATTTTAATCGAGGATAGGGTCCCTGGTTACGGTACCCTCTTTCAAACCCCCTGCTTTGGGCCCCATCCGGTGTAGGACACCAGTAGGGAGAATCAGGTTGTCTTCTTGGTTGTTGGAGGGGATTCTTAGAGTGCAGAAGTTTTTCGACCGGTCATTTCCGACCACGTTTTCCTTCTGTTACGTTGAGATTCGTTAATCCCCTTTTATTAAATTTTACCAGACACGAGCCCCCCCCTGGACTTCCTTCACATTTGCTGCTTTTTTTTCTGAATGAAGGGAAAAAAATTAGATTTTTTTCCACCCCCCCTCTCTCTCCCGCCA
>Ga0179591_1264866_pt1 | contig 11443 bp, 15 predicted proteins | sample CZOMad2_1_08_16f_FD_182891 | JGI IMG/M metagenome (GOLD analysis project Ga0179591, IMG submission 182891) | Vadose zone soil fungal communities from Angelo Coast Range Reserve, California, USA - CZOMad2_1_08_16fungal (PacBio error correction) | ecosystem: Environmental > Terrestrial > Soil >... | reverse complement strand
GGATTTTACGGCCTCTGCTCCAGTTGGTTGTTGTCCCCCGAGAGCGCTTCAGCCGGGCCATCGAATCACGTTCAACGCTTTTTCTCCGACGAGTCAACCTCGGTTCCCCTCGCCTAAGGGTCACCCATATTCTTGCGTTTCATCGGCGGCCGGAGGGAATGAGAGTTGTCTCATCTCGAGCACTTTTTTTCTTTTCGTCCGATGTGGTCGATCGCCGCCAATGCCGAAAAGGCCTTGGCAAGCTCTCCAGTATTCCCCCCCTCCCTCTCTCTCTTCGTGGAAGTCCTTCCAAGATGTCAAGTTTCCCTTCGACTTTTTTCTTCCGACTGGCTCCTCCGCTTCCGCTCCTTCCCTGTTTCTAGTCCCAGCTACTCTTGACAAGTAATAGCTCCTACTTCCTATCTCCGTCGGGCGGAGCCGTGCTTCTACCTGTTTTCAGTTCTGATCAAGTGTTTGCCGACTCGTTTTGTACCGTCCCTGACTCTTTTCCTTTTTGTCAGGGCTGCCCCTCTCTGCCCGCTCACACCGTTTTCCCTGAACATCTTGCTTCCCTAGCCTCGGTATGGTCTAATTTCCCTGGAGGTTCCCCCTACATGATCATCCCCTCTCACTGCCGCAGAAGGGGTGTTCATCTTCCCATTCCCCCTTTTGATCGCGACCGGCGACTGGTGGGATTGGTTGGTTTTTTCCTACGCCTGGGAAGCGACAACGGCCCGTTGGCCCCAATCGGCGCTTTCAATTCCCAATGGTTTTAATCGAGGACATGCTCCCAATAGTGTTCTTAGAGGATTTTCTTTGCGTCTTTTTTTCTCCAACATGCCCCTCATTGTCAGGCTTGGCCGCTCCGGAAATTGGCGGGATCTTCAAGGCATCGCCGGGAGAGCCCGCATTTCTTCTTTGTCCCTTTTGACGTCTGAAGGCTCGCGAATGCCTTCCGTTCTTCGAGAGAGGCGCCATGACTGGTGTGTCTTTCTGCGCCGGACTGGAATTAATAAAGGAATCAGACAGTCTCCTCTATTTTTAATCCGCTCGCTGGATTTCTTTTTTTTTATGTTTCAAAATCGGCATATTACCCCCCCACCCCCGGCGCGCCGAGACGTGGATCGCTTAGAGCCTGCCTTCCTTTTTGCATTACCCTCTCATAGGCTCGCCTTTGAGTGTTTGCCCCTTATACCAGTACACACAAATAAAGCCCTTCCCCCCTTTGCGCGCGTCTCGCCGCTTTACAGCACATGATCCCTTCCCCCGGCATTCTTTAATTCCCCCTCTTTTATTTTTTTTTTATCATCTAGAACCCTCGTACGTGGGAGATCCCGTGATCTTTTCGGGCTTGGCGAGCTTCCTATAGCCCGATTGTCTCGGACACCTTGTCCTCCCTTTTCGTCAGCTTCGCTTCCTAAATGAACTGCTTCTTTTCTTTTGACTACCCTAGGTCCTCGTGCTGGTGCGAACTAGCCAGATAAAGGGCAAGATCTCCTCGCTACTCGGGCATCTCTTTGAAGACGATTAGTTCGTGCATTTCTCCCCACGCAGTCCACCCATATTTTTCCCCCATTTGCGCTGAGCTTTTCCCTTCTGCTTGTTTCCCTTACTCGAGATGATATATTTAATAATATATTTTGTTTTTTCTCTTTTCTTCATTTCCTTAGGTCCCTTTTTTTTGTCCAGCGTGCCTCCCTCGTCAGTTGAATATCGGGCATGAGGGTGGATCCTGTTGCCTGCTTTGAGGCCAAGCATTGACCGGATGCCCGCGTCGCTGGGCTTGATTAAAGATTCTTTTTTCGTGATTCTTTCGCTGTTCTTTCTTTCCCTTCCCCCCCTTGGCACTTGAAAGAGAGACTTATTTCCTCCGTCCCCTAAGTTCCCTTGCTTGTCCCAGTTCTCCTCATGCCCGCGAACTCTCACCTTTCACCCGCAGGCCTCGACTCCCCCGGTAGAGATAGCTTCAACCCTCCGCTCTTTCTCCCCCCCCCCCCAGTAGAGGGTGGAGTCTCCCTACGCCATGGATGACTTGGAGGATCCTCTTCCGGGGAGGTCTTCACGCTGTCAATCCTCTCTCCTCTCGAGCACGTTTCACGGGCTGTCTTTTTGGTAATAGTGAGGGGCTCAGCTTCCTCCTCATCAGTAGTCGCGGTGCGAACATGTTTTCTCTCGCCGTCATTCGTCGTTGGCTCAGTTTGTTTACACCGATGATCGGGTCTTGGGGCGTGCTTTGCTTTAAACTTCTTCGGGCTTCTTCCTTAATTGATGCTCGTGCCGCCCTTCACGCTTTTGCCCTTTTTTCTTCATCGAGTGCATTTGTAGTTCCTTTCTCGCGCCGTATCGCCACTCTGGCGGTCGACAAAGGAGATAGTTGCTACTTCCTACCTTTCTTGTTGTATACGACTTCCTCGCCACCTCTTATCCGCTGGCCGTTTTCCTCCAGAGTTTGTCGGGTCCGTCTTATCCGGAGCCTTGACTCCCTCGGTTCCTCGAAGCGGATGGAAGATTTCTCTACCTTCTGCCGCACTTAGTCCCCCCCCTGCGAGTGTCTCCCAAGAGTTCTTGGTCCAGCCGCCACCCCCCAGCTTCGTCGCAGATCCCTTTCCTTGTGGCCTTTCACATTCTGACGGGTCCTTTTCTTCTTGATTCAGGTCCTGGTTTGCTTCGCGTTTAGATTCCCCCTCGCTCCGCTCGTCTCGCTGTGCGAAGCAATACTGGCCACTTTCTCGGGAGCTGCCCCTCCCTGACTCTTGGGGACACCGATTCGGTTACATCTTCCGGTCCGTCAGGTAGACCCTCCCCGGCGCGTATCCTCGCGATTCTTTGCTTGAAATAGATGACGGGCGTTTTCTGGATCCCTCGGCGAGCTCTTTTTTTCCGCGCCGTTGGCTAAAGGCCCTTGTAGGATTTCTCCGCTTGACCTCTCTTCTTGTACGAATGGCCTAGATGGATTCCCCCTCACCGATCTTTTGACTGGGGATGCTCTTCAGCTCGCTTTCTCTTTTTCATATGCAGCGATTGGAACCCGAACCCCTCGGCGTGAAAAGGTGCCGAAGCTCTCTTTCCCCCTCAGAGCCCTACTCTTTGGAAAGGCTTTTGGAACCCTTTTGAGGAAAGAGGTGGAATCTAAGTTTCCCTCGATGTAAACTCTCCCTGTTGCGTAGAATGTCTTGGCCTTCCAAACCCCTCGTAACGAACAATACCGAATTTCTCCTTAGCTCTTGCCAGAAGACCCGAGATTCTTCCCGACTCCCCGCCACGTATTGACCCAATCTAGAGCCACCCCCCTCCCCTTGGCGAGCCCGAGGTAGGATGGGACTTCTTTATCCCGAAGGTTGGGTGACTCCAGAGCGTCTTCTGATTTTTCCTGCGGTACCTCGAGGTTTCCAAGCTTCTCTTCAGAAAGGGCGCAGAATTTTAATTACGAGAGAGGTGATCAGCTCCACACTTTTCCTTCGCATCTAAGGACTTTGTCACCCTCCCCCCTATGAGTATCTTTTTTTCAACCGCTTGCACCCGTCGAGCCCGTTGCCCACGCTTGAAAAAAAAACTGATTCCCTTGGATGCTGGAGTGTCAGAGCTCCTCCTCTATTTCCCTATCTTCTTTGTTGTGTTTGCTTTTTTATTTGAGCCCCCTCCAAACGGATTTAGTTGGGTTTCCCCCTCGTTTTCCCCGAGATCAGACAGCGTCTTACTACGGTCCTTTCCCCCTATTCACATCGGGTTCCCACGGTTGCGCTAAACTTTCGGAGCTACCTTAGCAGATAGAGGAAGATTTTCGATTCTTCATTATAGGAGCCCCCCCTGCCTCCCCTCCCTTACTTTATTTGTCAGGTGATTTCCCCCTTTCTCCTTCGACCCCGCACGGCCCTAGTGATCCAAAGTTCGGGTTTGGTCAAGGTCCGAGCGCGGGTCTTGACTTGTGCTCCCCAGGCCCCCCGACGTAGCGGTGGAGGCTCCTCTACCAGTGCTCCGAGTTTCGACGCTTCGGTTTTGCGGCTGATGCAGGAGCCATCTGCGCCGTGTCAATCGATTTTGTCGACGACCTTCGAGTCAACCCGCAGGTGGAAGGGCCTTCTTTCCGTAACCCCCTATGCCGTTCAGTTCCGCTTTTTTTCTGCGTCGGTTTTGAAGTTTCTCTGGCAATTGCCGCGAGGGCTAGCGCCGTGTGTGTTTTTTTGTTACGTGTTTTTTTTTTTTTTGCTCCTTCATGCTTGCCCGGGTTTTTGCCCTCATCCCTTCGCCTATTCGTGACTGTCATCAAGATGGTAAAGGAGTAAACTTTCTTCGTCTGTTATTTCAAGAAAAGCATCCCCGGTTGTATCCACGTGGTTACGATCTCCTAGCCTCGTCCCCCGCGTCGACCCCGTAATAGATTACCCCATGCAACGTCGATGGGCAAGGTATTCCCCTGGTTTCGACTTTCCCGTGGATGAGGCTCCGGTGTACCGCTCCCCCATCGCATTAGGAGGTTTTCTTACTTACGTGGTGCACTGAGCACAGCCCTTTTCCCGAGCATTTTGAGCTTTCCCTTCGGCTACGGGAGACGTGAACCCAACCTTCCCTCAAACTCAGAAAGGACACGTCCTTCTGCTGGCCAATCCACTCTTTCCTTTTTCTCCCGCCCCCCTTTTTTTAGTTTGTGTTCCTCGGGCGGCGTCCCCTCCTTCCGGCCCCCAGAGGAACTCCGCCCGTTTTCTGGGAACTGAATACTTGAGAACTGGCCCTTTCTCAGGCCTGCATTTCTTGATCGGCTTATCCCCCTCGCTCGCGGCGAGCATCCCCAGAGGGAAGTTTACTGTTTTTTGTTAGGTCCCGAGAACCCCGGAGAGGCTTTTTCTTATCCCCCATTTAGCTTGGTGTGAACCTTCTTCCTCTTCGTGTTCGACCCCGCGCCGATTGTGTCTCTACTTTTCTCCGCTGCTCTGGCCGGTTTCCCCTTCTATGCCATGACCCATTTTTTTTTAAGGAACCCTTTTTCCTTCTCGCATCTCCTAAAAGGACGGCAGAATTCCCGTCGCCGGCTAAGGGCCCGACCATTGGAGGACCCCTTGATAAAGATCTGTCTTATACCCCCCCCCAATACTTTTGAAGACCCTGCCGTGCGCCCTCTGCGGCCAGTTTGGGGAGTTTTCCCTTTCTTGTTGCTTTGCCAGCACGACTCACTTAACAGAAGAGAAGGCCTTTCCGTGCTTCGCGCGGCTTCTCCAGCTGAAGCCGGTGACATGCGGCATTCGTGCTCCCTTCAATCCAGTAGACTTTTTGAGGAGTACGCCCCCCTCTTTTGCGGCGCCCGGTGGATTCACGGAGGCGTAGGAGATTCCTTTTTCTTCCTCGGGTTCATCCTCCTGAGAGCGGGGGTGGGCCCCTCTTTTTTCCTCCTTTGATTATTCCCCTTTTTGTTGAGTACTCGGTGGTCTCTCTTTTTTTCTCCCTCCCTTTTGAGTTGCGCACTTCGACCGATAAAGCCCCGACTTTTGCTCCCCTTCCTCACGACGGGCATTTCGGGCCGCCGATTCTACGTGCCCCATCGCCCCTTCGTTAGATCCGAGCTATTTTTTCTCGCTGGGCGACCCGTTCCGAGGAGTTGATCTCTCTCTTTTCTACTCCGTTTGTTTCTTTCCCTTCCTCGTGATTGTCGTTCCCAATCGCACCGTCCCTCTTGAAGAGCTCCCGCCCTGTTTCGATGTGTTCTGCGGATTCAGTGAACAGCCAAGCTGATAGGCAGCTTCCCCTGTCGTTCCTTTCTTCGATTCCAGGGGGGTGGGGAGCTTTGCGCGTGGCATTCCACTTTGCACGCGAAAGTCCCTTCGACGCTCACCTCTTTCTTCACCGTCAGTCTCCCGAAGCGCGTCAGCGCTCAGTCTTCCCATTCCCCCCCTTCTCAGCTTTTCTCCCTCCTCCCCCAAGAACGAACCGATCCGCTCAGCTTGCTTTTTTTTCCAGTGACGTTGACTTTGAAGAGGTCCCCCCCTCTGCCGGGAGCTCCTCACCGCCCTGCGGCAGAGACGCGCCCGTCCCAGTTTTTTCTTCTTTTCCCTGTGAGTAATTTGCCCACGCACCTGATGAGATCTTTTCGCGGGCCATGTTGCACCTGCCATGACCGACCGCGACCCGGTTTTTCGTCGGCGCCGTAGTTGGTGTACCCCTTTCGATCTCCTTTTCTCAAGGGTTCTGCGTCGGAGGTTCCTCCCTTCTACGGATGGACGTCATTGTCTTATGTGGTCTGAACTTTGCCCTTCATGGGAAAGATATCGAAGGCAGTTTGCAGTCTTCTTCGAGGTCATCCTGTCCAAAGGGTCCTGTTTTCCTCTTACCTTTCCTGGCTCACGTTAAATAGATGAAGCCATTCTTAAGCCCCCTCCTCCGGTTATAGAGGTTACGAGTCTCTTTAATTTGAGAAGGATCCTCGAAGGATAATCGCAACCTTGCATTCGTCTTTTCTCAGGGCCTCGTTCCCCCCCGTATAAGATGGAATTTTTCACGCACTTTAGTCTTCTCTCTCGTCGAGTATGCTCCGACCCTCGAAACTCCCAGACCAACACATCTCTTCGTCGAGTACCCTTTCTCTGTCCGAGTTTGGAAAGGAAATTACAGTTGTTTTGTCTAATTACTTTGGGAAAGTTCACCCCCCCCTCCCCTTTTTTGGCCTTGCGCTCCCCTTCGCGCCTCTGTGCTCTCTCAATAGGAGGTGTGTCCCCCCTCTGTGTTGCAGCCGCGAGCCCCGCGATGTCCTCTTTGCGCGGGACTTCTTTGTCCACGTGAGGACGCGACGCCCCCGCGAATCCGCCCCTCGCGCCCCGCGCTTTTTCTCGAGGATCGATGCCGGATTTCCGAGTTCCGTGTACGCAGTGTCCCGTGGCTCTGCCGTTTTTTCGTCGGAGAATTTCCCATCCGTCCCTTTTAAGACTTTGACGTCAGCTAGGCGAGACTGGGGGATCTTGCCTCGATCTGCGTCGTCTTTCTTCCGTCATTCTTGACTAAGTTCACCTCTCTTCCCCCTCGGTTTCCATGCTCGAGAAATTCGACTTGACGTTGTCCTGTCCGCCTCGTTCCCTGGTGGTGAGGCAGTAGGCCGCTTTTGCCTGGTTTTTTTTCTTCAAGTCTTTCCACACGTGCCTTCACGTGGGTTTCCCGTCACGTAGGAGCGCAGTTCGACCTTCACGGCGCAGGCTTGGTTGCCGAGTAGGGAGAATTACCAGAGTCAGTCCCACCTCCAGAATTAGACCACCGCTCTCCCGTGAACACTCCTTTTTATTTCGGATTTTCGTACGGAGCCTTCCGGGTCCCCCTCTCCACGTCGCTGCCCCAAGGATGGTTTGAGTTTTTTTTGTCGGACGAAGATCGCCTCACTGCCCTTTCTGGACCCGAGGCTTAGGCTCCTTCCCCCAGTCCTCGTCCTGTCGCTGCCTGGTTACACCGTGTCAAGATTTTCTTTCACCTTCTGGCCTTCTGTTAATCTCAGAGCTAGAGTGCCATTGACTCAGAATCCGTGTCGATGTTTTGTGTCTCTCCCTTCTTCCCCATATCTCTCCTCCTTTTTTTCTGAGATCTTTTCTGAGGTCCGATGAGTTACCCCCCCGTTCCACGGATCTCGGGGGTGGCCACCCTCCCCCGAGCTCTCCAGAGAGTTTTACTACGGGGCCAGAGTGTTTATCATCTTGATGGAAAGGTGACAATTAAGCAGAAACTTATGTGTTTATCCCCGAGCCTCGAGGCACCTGCCTTTCCTTTTTATTTCTCTCTTCGGAAGAGCTACGTGATCGCCTCTCCGATAGTGTCGTTAAAACCCTTTCTCCGCCGGCCGACCCCCTTTTTTTAACGGGAGGTAGTAAGTTTTCTCCGAAGTGGATTGCGGGGGAGGCCGTTGAACGTCGTCTTTTCTGCGCAATTGAGGAATAAAGGGCGCTCGTTCTACGCTTTGCCTGACACGGATGAAGGTATCATCGTCCCCTTTGCCCTCAAGTGTCATCCGATGGCACGACATTCTCCCTTCTCTTGCCTTGATTCGTCCACAGACTTTTTTCATCGGCTTCCCTTTTTGGCACATGCGTCCTCGATGTCCGGTCATTCTTCCTTTTCGAGAGACGTCCTTGCGTCGCCTGCCCCCTCCGTCCCTTTCCTGAATTTTGATCGAATAGTTCCCCCTCTCCTATGTTGACGTCCATCAGATGTAAGGCGTAAAAGATTTCTTTTGATCTCCGACCACCAGCTCCTCCGAGGATTTTATTCCCCGCCCCCCACTTTTTTGCTTCCCCCCCCTTCCACGCCTCTCCCCCCGGCCAATTCATCAGAGTAAAGTTCTCTCGCCGGGTGTGCCGGAGTTTACTAGTTTTAGTTCCCTTGCCTTAGGCTAAGATGTTTCCCCAGCCTCCAGCGACATCGCGGGGCTTTTCCCCCCTTTGACCTGAGCGAGGCTATTTGATTTTCTCAGAGCGGTCCGCGGAGAAGGTTTTCCGTGACGCCCCCATTACTGATAATAACAGAGCTGAATGACCGTTTCCCCCAGTTCTCTTCTGCGCTTGGGATCGCCAGTTCATGGTTGCGGGGGCTTCCTCGGGGTCAGACGATGGGCGGGAATCTAGCTTCCCCGGGCAATGGAGACCGGAACCCCCCGGCCTTCCCTTTTTAAGCCATTGCTCCTCTCGCGGAGAGCTGTGTCCGGATAAACCCCCGGCCGCTGAGAACGCGGAGCGGATATAGACCCGCAAGGTCGGTCGAGCAGGGAGCGCCTCTCTCCTCGTTGTAGACCACCTGACTTTTCCCCTCTCAGTTTCCTCGGAGAAATAAGGCGTTGTCTTCTTCCGAGCGCTGGCCATGGCGGCCGGTAAAATTTGTAATTGTTGCCTCTCTTCCTTCCAGGTCCCTTGCACGCCAAGGATACGGGAGTTTTCCCTACTTTTTCCCCCCTGGAGCAAGATGTCCGGTCTCTAAAACGACTCCGCCGAGAAAGTCAAGTGAGATAGTCCCGTCCGGACCCTCTTTCGGCGCATTTCCTGGCAGACGAAGGCCTAGGTGTGAGTGGCCCCAATTATCACCCTCTAGTTAATGCCTAATCCCCCTTAACGTGCTCCTGATCGCCCTTTCCGAGGGTCTCTTCTTCCCCGGACTCTTTCTCCTCAAATAGTTCCCCTCAAGTATAAGGGGATTCTTGCACCCTCGGACTTTTGGTGAATTTTTGGTGCTTCTTTCTTGTTCTGCATAGGTCCGTGGAGTTCGCTTCGGTTTGCCTCAGACTTGATCTGGGAGCGCTTCGCGTCATCATGCCTTTCTTCCCCATCGTCTGTGACTTTTCGGGACTTCTCTTTTCCTTTTCCATCTGAACAAGAGGTTGATTACGTGCTCCGCTACAGCCCCTCAAAGCGTTCCGCCCCCCCCCCTTTTCTACTCGGGCATCGTCTTGGCGAAAGAGGCTCTGACGTTCTCCTCCCTTCCCCCCATCGCAATTGGCGAGGAAGGGAACGACAATCTTTTTTTCCCTTGATTCTCTTTCAGAAACTTGTGTGCCTCCTTCCCTTCAACCTCCTCATTTGATTGTGTTTTGAGAGATATTCTCCCCTAGAAGGGTCGCCCCCCCAGTCGTCACTTCACCCTCTGCTCCCTCAATGCGAGAAGGTTTTTTTTGGTTCCTGCCCCCCTTCAGCACGTTCTCCTCCTGGGCTTGTTTGTTCTCCAGCGTCTTTTCGGCGATCCCTTCTTGGTTGGGAGTCTTTTCCTTATGCCCCCCGCTCCTCCTCGCCCCCCCCTTCCTCCCACGACCTTGACACCCCTTTTCCCCTCAATTGCCCCTGCGCTGTATTCTTCACCGAATGTTGACGCTAGCTTACGCCAAACCCCCTGAAGATAACCCCCTTTCCCCACGTCTGGTTTCTTTCTGCAAGTAGTCTTCTAGGGGGTATGGGGAGGAGTCCAATGTCACGAGCTTGAGCTTCCTGGCAGTGCTTTCTCTTCTGGTCTCTGTGTTAGATGGCCCCCCCCCTCACACGAGTAATCCGTAGACTGCCTCCCCTTCCCGCCTCATGCGGACTCGACCGGAAAAGTCCTTGTGCTTGTTTTTTGGTTTGTTTAAGCCTGCAGATATGATCACGGAGTTTCGAGGAACCTCCCTTTCTACGGGCAGTTGCGGAAGTAATTTTTCCATGACCGGACTTTTTTTTCCCGCCATGCTTTCATTATGGTCCTAGAAGCGTGCCCCCCCCGGACCCCCCCCTTCGCGAAGGTTCGCCCTTACTCGTAAGGGTCGGCCCACGAGGAGATCGGCGTCTGGTCTCCGGCTCGCGCCTTGTTTTTCACGCCGATATCCGCGACGTTCGTGCCGCAAAGCTTTGCAGTTGTTTGCTCTGCAGGCTCCGCGACCCCGTTTGGGAGCATGGTCTGTCTTGCCCCAGCATTGCATTTCAGAGTAACGTCCTTTCCACGTCCTTTTTTGGTGGCGCTGCCTTTTTTTGCCCAAGGCCCTTTCCCAGCCCCCCGACACGCAGATAGAGAGTCCTCCATCTCCCTTTCTGGCTGCTCTCATTGGCCCCCTACGGCATTAGGTCCCGTGAGGATGCTTTTGGGTTCCGCGAGACTCGCCCCTTAGCTTAGCCAGCGATGTGGAGCCCTCAGTTTGCCTCAGTTGCACTTTTAGAGGGTTTAGACACCCGATGTCGATGGCGTTGACACCGATTAGTCCCCTTGCCCTTTCGCGGCTTACGAAGGACCCTCTCCGTTTCTTGCATTTCGGTCCTCCCGTCGTTTTCGTTTCGTAGGCGATGAATTGCAATGATCGAGTTCCTCGTCTTTTTTTCGTCGGCCAAGAATGCTCTTTGTTTCCATCGTTTCTAACCAATATGCCTCGACTGTTGGAATGAGATAGCTTAGTAGTCTCTCCGGCTTGCTTTCTGTGAGAAGTAGACCGAAAGATTCCCCCCCCTCCAAACACGTGACCCCCAGATCATAGACAGACCTTCCCCTATCACTGATAATGTTTTGAAGAATTTTTTTTTTCCACCGAGGTTTTTCCACATTTTAGTTCCCGTTAAACGTTTCACTGAAGTGTTCCGTAGAGGATGCCCCTTCTCACGCAGAGTTAGAACACTAGAGACCTGTCTGACCAGAGAGGGAGTAATACACCTCCCTCCCCCCACTCCGTACTGGCCAATCGTTCTTCCAGCAACCCCCCAACACCTGGGCGAGCTGACCCCCCCGTTGCGGCACGGGTCGTGGTTTTGTCGCCCTTCTGGTTTGACGCCCCCCACGAGAGTCTAACAGTCTTTCCTCGTTAGATGTCGGGCCGCCTCGTTCCTTTCCTCCAGGGAGCCGGGAAATCTCGGAGGCTACCTCCCCCCAGTAATAGTACTTCTTCACACCTTTTTCCCCGATGTCGATGCACCCTTTGCCCCGCTCCCAGCTGTCTCCCCCCTTTTTGCCCCACCACGAAGAATAAGTTTTTTCTGTCCCTAGTAAGCTTCCGCCTTCA
>Ga0179591_1356552_pt1 | contig 11444 bp, 8 predicted proteins | sample CZOMad2_1_08_16f_FD_182891 | JGI IMG/M metagenome (GOLD analysis project Ga0179591, IMG submission 182891) | Vadose zone soil fungal communities from Angelo Coast Range Reserve, California, USA - CZOMad2_1_08_16fungal (PacBio error correction) | ecosystem: Environmental > Terrestrial > Soil >... | reverse complement strand
TCAGCAACTCGGAATACCCGATCCTCAATGGCCAATAGCCCCGCGTGACCAAGCCTCACGGGGATTGAGTCTACGAAGTGAACTGACATACGTCGATGAGGTTCTGAAGAGTTCCAACCTAAAGCCTAGTACTGAAGGTGGTAGTGCGGAAATCCTCAGGTGTCCTTCCGAGAAAATAAAGCGGAAAACGGAAAACAGGGGCATTGGGATACCCCGGGTCCAGGGAGAGGTCTTCTTTGTGTCCCGGAACTTCATGTTCTCCGATTTTCTTAGAACAGAGGTACACTTCCCGTCAACTCCGGCGGCTCTCCCTTTTCCAGCTTAAGCTTCTTAAGTCTCGCAGTTTTTACATCGTGTCTATGGACGATCGATGGAAAACCCGTCTTTTCCGGCCTTTTATGATTATAAAACTTCTTTGTTAGAGGATACCGCTTCTTGGAGATCCAGACCCCTCTGTGGGCCGTCCTTCTCACTGTTAATCCTTTAGACGTGAACTTTTTTTCTCCCGAAGCATTCGACGTGCAGTGTTCCAGTCCCTGTTGGTGATGAGGGCCTATCCCCAGGTTCAGGACGGCATTGGTGGTAAAGATGGAAATCTTTCTTGATCTCAGAGGTCTATGATGAACCCGTAGTAGGGATACCTCTGTTGGGAAGGAAAGACTTGAGTAAAAATTTTCATGGTGGATTCCGGAGTCTCTCCCCGGAGTCTTTCCTTTTCTATAGAAGATTATGTTGAATCTAATTTTTTGAACCACTAGTATGCGGTGATTTTCTCTTCCCCTTGAGAGTTCCTCTCCTACAGAGTAATCCGCATGATCTTCCTCCTTTTAGCCAGAATTAGGAGCTTCCTTGTCAAAAGCAATGCTGGTGCCGCCGACCCGACTCCTCGACTTTCGGAAAAAGTGCCCTCCCCCCCGTATGCGACTTCAGTCAGGGCGTAACAAGATGGTCCTTCTAAGTGATTCTTCGTGGTTACGTCCATTTCAATCAGCCGAGGTTAGTTACCAATTCACGCCCTGGGACTTTTTGAGATTTCCTTCAGGGGTGGGTCCCCTTTTTGATATAAAGTCCAGAACCTGCGTCTTTGGTGGGGGTCCCCACGTCGGATTCTTTCATACTCCTCTTAAAGGAGGGAGTCCAGAAAGAGAATCAGGTGAAGTACGACGATCCTTCCTCGTGGGGCTCTCTTAGGTTTTTTTTTTTTTTCTCCTTAGCAAGCAAGAAACTCCTCAGTTGTACCTGAGCCTCTGAGTCACATTTTCGAGACCTTTTCACTCCCCCCCCCACTTCCCCTTCGGTTTATTCGGTGGACAGATCTCCTTCGTCCACGTAGATGGTTCCTCTCGGGGACGCCGGGTTTTGAAACTCGTGAAGCGTTTCTCTTTTGTCGCAGACTTGCTTTCGGGAGCGAAGGTTTCGTAGAAGATATGTAGGATGCGTGTGACGTTCAGGGCGGCTTTTTCTTTGATCCCCTCCGGACCGAGTTTTTCCGGGGGACGGCAGCAGGGCCATAGGAGAGGAGTACTTTACAGTTAGGACTAGACTTCTCCTGAAGGAAGTAGAGGAGCCTAGAGGTAAGGTAATTCTTGTCTTTATGTTACAGAAAAAGTTTCCAACATACTATCTAAATTATGACCTTGTCTACAAGAGATACTTTTTATAGATCAGGGGAGCAGACCGTCGGACGGCATGCCGCTGATTGATGCTTTCGTGCTACACGGTTCCCGTGCCGGACCTGAACTCCCTGGACAGACGTAGCACCGCCGGCGACGATTTTTTTAAACCTTCCCTCGGGGAAGAGGGGAGAACCTCCCTCCCCGGTCAGACCCTCTACTAACGGTTTAGTCAAAACCCTGACCCCCCTGACCGTAGACTCGCCAGCCCGAGGCGTCCCCTTCTCCTTCCCCGTGTTAGCGATTATTAAAGAAGTATCCCCTCCCTTCTCGACAACAAGTCCTTTTGCCTACGCACGCGAACTCCCCTCCTCTCCCGGTGAGAAATTCCCGCGAGACTGCTTATTCAAGGACGGTGTCCTTTGTCTGTCCAGAAGGGATTGTTTCTCCCAAAAAGGAGGTTTGAGGACCGCTTTTCTTTGGATCGGAAGTCAATTGTCCAGGACAGACCTGCAAGTGTCTATTGATCCATTCAGGCCGGTCTCCTTTTTATTCCCTCTTTCGCGCTGATGAAGGACCTCCCCCTCCTACTAACTTTTTTGCTCCCTGTCCGAATCAGGAGCGATCTTTTTCTTCCGGATCGCCGAGCCGGCCGACCTTTTTCTTCCCCGGTCCCATCTCGGCCAAGGCCCTGCAGGTCGACGTTGAAGCCCCGGGGCCGCCCGCGAGGTCCGCTTTCTGTGCGCTCTGCCAGTTTCCTCTCTCCAAAGGCAGCGGCTTTTCTAACCTGTGAGTGCTCCCGCTCGGCGTGAGGTAGTTCCGGGTAGTAGTCTTTTCTTTGTCGAGTCCCTTTATACGGCGTTGACCTCGTAGTGCGCTTGTGGTGAGGCGCCCTTCAGCGGACGGCATTTCCTTGTTCGTAAGTAAGTCGGCTCCGCAGCCAGTAGGACAGGTCGACCTCTTTCTCCCGCTACTTCTTTGTCCAGATCGTAGGGCGCCGCGGTCTACTCGCCTTGAGGGAGTCGTTTTCAGGAAACTTCTTCTTGACGAGGCGTGCGGTCTTTCTCCGGGATTCTGATGAGAAATCTGCGGACGAGCGCCTCAACACATTCGAATCGTTCTTTTGGTTGTCACCGATTTTCCATAATCACTAACAGGAACGCCGACATCGTGCTACGACTCTTCCCCCCACAGAGTACCTCCGTCCTAATGGAAATCCTTCCCCCCCTCCCCGCCTGAGCCCGGAGGCTCGAAGGTCCTCTGCTGCCCATTCCTGAGTTCCCTACGCGCACGAAGGAAACGCCAGCCTCCTCCCCCCTTTTCTGCCCCGCGACCCCTTTTCTCCAAAAGACGGCACTCTTTTTCCCAGGGAGTACCGAGCGTCTTTCCCTTTACGTTGAGCGTCGCGTCTTTTTCTTCCCCTGCCAAGGCTATCTTTTGAACTAGGGCGTATACTTCCCACGCAGGTCTTATACCCTCTTTCGGCTTAAAGAACCCCTTTTTTCCTTTTCTCTCCCCGGGATACCTCCGAAAATGGGGGCAGTAGGCGAGGTCGTTGATTTTTCCCTCTTCGGATTGAAGTTCTTTTAAGAAGGGTAGGATTATTGAGTGACACGATGGAGAGACCTGAGTCAAAACCATTAGGAACGACTCAGCTTACACGGCAAGGTTTTTCGATTCCCCGAGAGGAGCAGCCGGTCCCTCTTCCCAAACACACTTAAGAAAAGCCCTTTTTCGAGAGAACGGCCTCCCCTCCCATAGGCGGGGCGAGCCTTTCTTAATTCTCTCGGAGTACGTCTCTTCCCCAGGAATTTAAAGAAGGTCCTCCCCAGCATCTATCGACGAAAACTGTCTCTCCTTTCCAGGGTTCTAGGGCTCATCGGTCCCTTTTTTATACTTTGCTCCAAATAAACTAAACTCCCCTACTCTTTTTTACAATGTACTCTCAGATGCTTCTCTTCTCAGAATAATGGATCTCCCTCTACCCCTCCCCAACATCTTCCCCTTTTTTTTTCCCAGGTGTTTCCGGCCTCCCAATAAACGGCTCATCCTGTGTAAGAGTTTTTCGAAGAGATGAGCCCAAGCAAGAGTCAAATAGAGGACCTCCGCCTATCGCAATGGTCCTTCCCCCTCCACCAAGTTTCTTTCCATCTCAGTAGAGCACTTTCCTTCGGAGGCTTTTCACGGAGACCCGCAAACGAGTAAAAGCTCGTACGGCCCCCAGGTAGAAGCCCCGACTTTTTTCCTACAACTAAGGGGTGGCTCCCTCCCCGAAGTCCTAGAGGAGGCCGATTGACCATCGACAATTAACAACCGGCGCGCTTGCTGTGAGTGGCCGCCTTGGAGTGGCCGTTCCTTTCTCTTCTTTCTTTTTTTTTTTTTTTCTCTTTTCTTCTTTCTTTCTTTCTTTTTTCTTTCTTTTCCTTTTTTCCTCTTTTCTCTCTTTCCATCTTTTTCCTCTTTTTTTTTTTTCTTTTTTTTCTTTTTTTTTTTTTTTTCTTTTTTCTCTCTTTTTTTTTTTCTCTTTTTCTCTCCTTTTCCTCCTTTTTTTTTTTTTTTTTTCTCCTTTTTCTTTTTTCTTTTTCTTTTTTCTTCTTCTCTCTCCCTTCTGCTTTCTCCCCTTTTTTTTTTTCCCTTTTCTTCTTGTAACCTTTTATAATTTACCGTATGTCGGAAGACTCCAGTCCCTGCGCCCCAAAGCCCCTAGACCCTTGTTTGAGAACAACCATACCTGTTGCTCAGATTAAGGGACAGTTTCGCGCGCGAACTCGGCGGCCTTCCCCCCGGTGTCCGGAGTCGTAGCGTTTCTTTCGTTTTCCTAGACTTAAGTCGGCATAGGCCCCCCGGTCGGAGGCAAGTCCGCGTTCTGCTGGTAGGATATCATGCTAGGGGGTAACACTTTCTCTACGGATATCTCCGTGGTCATCCTTTATCTTATCTGTTTTCCCTTTTGTTGTTTTTTTAGTCTCTTAGTTGACCCCCCCCTTTTCCCTTTTTTTTTCGATCTCCACTTTTTGACACCGAGAACCGTCCTCTCCAGTAAAAAGTCTTTGCGGCTTTTTTGACAGCCTGTCCTCTTACGAATTCCCCTCTCTCTGAGGAACTGACCTCGAACAGTGCCGGTTTTTCCTGCCCTCCGGACGATCTTATCCCGCACTCGGCCTTCATCTGATGCCCTTCTTTTGTTATCAGCTCGAAACACCTGCGTCTTTGGCCACTGAACTAGTTTCTTTCTTCCGAATCCTGGACTCCTACCTTCGCGTTACATTTTTGTTTAAGTTCCGGATACAGCTGATTCTCGTTCTGCAAGTTTTTCCTCCCCCGATCTCCTTTGGTGGGTTAATCGTTCTCGATCCAAGAGCTCCGTTTTATAATAGGGGCCTCTCCCCGTTTCGAGGATCCCTTATGGATTCCCTCTTCCTTCCGTAAGATAGAACCTCCTTCCGTTGTCTATGAAGTCGTCCCGACATGTCGCTTACATTTTCTGACTTCGGACGTGCCAGCCCTTTCCCCGAAGCTCGGGAATCTTGCAAGGGCGATCTCTTCCGGCGGGTCCTCGATTTCGTGCCCCCGCGGACGGCTAAGTTCACGGAACCCGCTCCTCCAGGTTTTTTCCTTCTTGCCGTCAACCTGTAACCTTTTTTCGAAGTCCCTCCCTCTCCCAGTAGCTTGACGAAGGACTTGAGCCTTTGCGCCTCACGTCTTCAAAGATCTTCCTTTTTTTGACTTTTTCGACAATTGAGCGGAGCCCCTCTAACATTACGAGGAAGGACCTTCTGAAGATGGTAGACGTCCGTTAGTCGGGAGGTATTTCTTTTTTTTTTCTGACTCTCTCAGGAGTTTCTTGTAGACCTCCTCCTCGCCGAAAAAAGCCTGTAGGCCATTCTTGCTGCCGTGTCCGTAATGCAGTAGAAGTTCCTACACGAAGCTGTTTTCCCCCTGTTTGGGGTTTTTCCCTTTTCTCACGGATGATAAGCTTCGAGGGTAGGCTGCCCCATGGAAGGTCTTAATTCTCGGGCCGGAAGGGTTTCCCGGGTGAGCGAGATCCCTCTTTTTGCCGTTTTCCCGTTGAGGGAATTTCCCCTTCTGTGGTAATACGAAATCGGTACAGCGGGAGTCCACTCTCCTTTTGTCCCCCCCGTAGGGAGCGGTTTTGTTAGAAAGGTTCTGTGGTTTTACTCCAGAAGAACAGCTGATTTCTCCTCCGTTGATCCTTCTTAAAGGGAGCCTCTTTCCGCACGAAGATAGCGAGCAGCTTTTCTTCCCCTGTTGAAGATCCCCACGTTATGACGGAGGAGACTACGGGAAGAAGGGGAAGGTCCCGCCGGCCTTCTTTTCGAGCGGGTTGGGTCTTTTGGCCGGGGTCGCTTCCATCTAGCGAGGTGTAGTCGTTTTTTGCCGTTCAGGGGCGTGGAACCACCGGCGACAACGCCAGGGACGCGTTTTCGTTACGTTTTCGCAGGGCCCGTTTCCTGCGTGAGAGGAGTCGGTCCTAGGACCGGCAGACAGGAACTTTGGAAGTCCAGGAGCACGCAGATGTCATTCCCCATGGGAGTTCTTGACACCGAACAGTTTTGAAAATAGATACAAAGTATGCGCATGCGTTCTTTCCCCTCGCTTCGAGCTATCTTTTTTTGCGGCAGCCTCTTGAACGCAGCGTCCCTCCTGGAGACTTCCGCAAAAAGCCCCTCCCCTCCGGCCGATTTACGATTTTTTTTGGTTTTTTCCATAGGGAACTTTCCGTGAAAACGGGCTACTCGGAGAACGTCCTTCCCGTTTTTAACGACGTTCTTAGCCGACGAAAAAGGCCCCTCCTCTTCCCTTAGAAATTTCGGTTTCTCCTTGCGGACCTAGCCACATTTTGTTCGCGCCAATTCCCCCTTCTTCAGACCCCCCCATAGAGTGACTAATTTTTCCCCCTCCCTTCACTTACCTAACCCGAGTCCACTCTGCGCCTTAGGGAGGTTGCGGTCTCGGGTGGCGCACATTCTCCCTGAGCTTTTTTCTAATACGGAAAAAGTCTTTCTCGGGAGGCCAGGTTCGGTTAACGTAGAAATGATGGAGAGGTCCTTCGTACATTGTTCATTGGAATCTGATAAATTCATAGGCTGATCCGGCTTTTTTTGATGCAGAAATACCACCCTTTCCTTTTCTTCCTACTTACTAAGTTTTTCTATGATGTCATGTCCGTTAGATCTCTTGAAGAAGGATATCCGATCCCCGGATCAGCGTTTTCCGACCCGTTTTCCTTTTTACCAGAGTCCCATCCTTTTCTACTCTCTCTTAAAGGAAGAAAGAGCCTTTCCCCTCCACTCATGTTTAATCCGCTGACAGTCCGGCTGGAGCCCCAGGAAGAGGCCGGTCCCCTGCCAAGGCCCCTTTTTTGGGGGTACTTGGTAAGAGGGTGGCACGCCGTTAAGATCGGCGTTGACTAGTAGTAATGAGTAGTGTGTTTTGTAGAGCTACATCCCCCGGTCCTTCTCCCTGTAGTGCGAACTCTTGGTTGAGTGCTCCCCTATCAGGAATGTCGAGTTCCTCTAGGATACGTAAAGGAGGTCTTGCTCAAGTCTGTTTCAGACAGTCGGACCTTCACCTGCCGTTGCTTAACCCCACCCCCCCCCACCCCACAACTCCCCCCCACCCCGAAGAATTCTCTTTTCCGTTACCGAAGGCCGTCGACCGTAGACTTCGTCTAGGGAGTAGGTTTTTTGCTCCTTTGTAGAAAGGTACTTTCTCGAGTGCGTGCTGCAGCCACCCTTGAGGAAGACAGGATAGCTTTCTTTTTTTTCTAAACCTGAATAAGGGCTTTCTCTCTCTGGTTGACCAGCTTTCACCTTAAAACCTTGAAAGCGACATGCTTGAGACTTCCACGGCCAGCTTAACCGAAGGTAACCTGTTCCCACATTCCCCCTCCGCCCTGAGGAAATGAGTAAGGAAAGGATCAAAGGAGGTGTTCGTCCCTGTTTTTCCAAGAACTTCAGAAAACCGCCTCTCGCACGCGACCCCGTCTCCCCTCCGACAACGAATCCCCAGAAGGAAAGATACACTGACTAACAAGGATTACCTTTCGTGCGGCCTTTCCCAATGGTTTCGATTCCGGGCATCACTACTTCTCCCTTCTAGAGTAGTGCGACTGGCTTCATCAACAGCGGCTGCTGTCTAACTTTGATTAACTACCCCCTATTAGTAAACGGGTACCCGTTCCCCTCCCCCCGCGACATAAGTCCCCTTACCGGAGCGGTGTTAGTATTTTGGACTGCCTCTGCCCAAGACCCTCATACCCTTGCCTCTTGAGGATGCACTTTTCCTCTGAGAGAATCCACCCCTTCACGAGCAACGTTAAACCCGGACAGTTATACGTTGGTCCCGCTCTGCGCGTAGAAGCTCCTTTGAACCCCCGAAAAGTCCGCCATCCTCTTTTAGAATTAGACGCCTGGACTGGTCCCCGTCCCAAAAAAGCGGTTTGTTTTTCCGCAGTTAATGGCTCTTATTTTTTCTAGTAGAGACCCGCTCTTCCGTTGGAACCCGAAGAAAAAGTTCCTTTTCATACTCTTCTCTCTAAAAAGTCGACCAGCTCCCTTTTTTTAAGTTCCGGGAGCCTCTCCTTTTTCTACGCAACGAACCCCAAGCCCTTTCTTTAAAATGTAAACTTGATCCCAAGAAGCTGCTCTCTTTATAATGGTGACCACCAGGACGGACACCCCCTCCCCCCTGTGGAATTTGCTGACGCTTCTCCGGACCTTACAACCTTCTGAGACCCGAAGGGAAGCGGGTTGGGAATGAGTTTTGATAAATCGATGTAAATCCCCAAGCCTTCCCCGTAGGAATGGAATAGTAACTAATAACTTCCGATGGAAAGCCGCATTTGCAGTTAGGCGGATCTTTAGGTCGGAGATTTCCACAAAAAATAGCCTTCGAGACGGAAAACCCCCCCTCCTATTTTCTACCCACCTTTTATACCTCGACCCCATAAGGGGTGGAGATAATCCGAAGTAGAAAAGCGGCGGAGTCGAAATCGACCCTTGACGAGCCTCTTGAATATTGAGCTACGCACAACACCCCCGGAGTTCCGTTGATGAGTTGACTTCCCCTCTTTTAACGCCCCCCTGACCTCCCTTTAGGAAGACGCACCTTAACCTGAGACATAGAAGTTTGTGCTCTGATACCCCTTTCCAATAATGTTTTCCCCTCTGGAAGCTTGTAGAGACTGTAACCTTCTTACGTCTGGCCCACACCGAGAACGGTGTCCCCGGAGTCGTCGAGGAGTTTAGCAGAGCCTATCTATCTCCGCCCCCCCCCGCAGGAAAGCCTCCTCTTACTGATGTCTAGGATATGAGTGAGGTTTAACAATTGTCGCTAAGGAGATTCTTTTTTGAGAATTTATTTTATAATACCTCCGAGAGTTTAGAATGTTTAGAGTGCCACTCCCGCAGAAGAGTAGCCCAATGGGCACGAGTTTTCCAGATAGTAAACGCCTCCTTTTTCTGCCAGAAGAACCTCCTTCCTCATTCGCGGCCTTATCCTTATAGAGGGAAATCCGCTGAATCCGGAAAAAGTGCTGAGGACAGAAGGAACCCATCTTCCCTTCGAACTTTAAAGCCTGATAGTTTTGATGCACCTGCGTTTGTTATCTCCACCCAAATGAGACCCTGAACTTTTTTTCTTAGGGACCCTTTCATGGCTCCCTTTCGTTTATCGTAGCGTTACCCCTCTTCAGCATCCCGAGGCTCTTTGCGGCAAGCCTCGTCTACTCCGGGTGGGGTTCTTTCTGGCGCTCTCCCCTAGGACCCTGGTCGACGTTTTTTTTTTTGTTTTTTATATCCACCCTCTTCGGAGGATGAACCCCTCCTTGGAGACCCTCGACACCCCCCTCTAGAACTTTCCATTGACTCGCCGCCCCGAAATGTTTTCCTAAATTTTTACGTGGCCTGGGACAGATGTTCTATTGCTTATGCCCCTGCTCTACGTTCGGGGGTCCTAGATTTCCTCGAGTCCTTGATCGGCGGATGACGGAGAATCGTCCTTAGGGATTCTCTTACGTCCCATCGTCCCAGCCCCTTGAAGTAAATCTCCGGTGGCAGTACGCTCCCTGTCCCCCTTTCCGATACCTTCGTCGCCAAGGATTATACCCTTCATGGGAAAAACGCCTTTCTTTCGGTCCGAAACCTTGGTTCCCAGAACGACTCTTTACGAGGCGCCCGATTTTTCTTCTCTCGACGTGTTAGTGTCATTAGGTAGATTTTCGGCTGTACCAGCAATGTGGTATGGCCTCCGAAGACTCCCTACTTGACTTCTTCAGGACAAAAGGTTAGCAGAAGCCTCTAAAGTAGTCAGTCTTTTTGCAAACTTTAGGTCCTTGATTTTTCCGGAAGCTTTTCCCTTGGCTGCTCCCGCGAAGAGCCTCTTCAAGTCTATTGGAAGGTTTTCTTCGTTGAGAGGGCCCCCTGGGAAGGTGTGTTATTCCATGATTGCCCTTCGCCGTCCCTACCCAGGCGGTTCCATTCTTCGTTCTTTAAGAAGCGCGTCCCCAGAACAGCCTGTTGCGACGTACCCTCCTTCGTGGGCGATTTTCTTTTCGTTGGCAAGGGACGAAGAGAATTTCTTTTTTAGGTCCCCCAGCGAGTTTTCGGACTAGTGCGAAGATGTTGATGAAACTTTTCCGCTTTTCCTTGAAAACGAAGCCTCTTTACGCATTGCACGCGCACGTAGTACCACTACGGCTCCTGACTTAGAAGGGAAGACTATTTTTTTTCTGAGTGCAGTCTTTTTTTTGAGGATTGTAGAGGTTTACTTCTTGTAGATTACTATTTTTTAGGCGGTGTCCGTTCAGTTGAGTGGACTGACTGGGAGAAACTTTGAAGCCGTAGTTTCCTCATTGGAAGAAGGGTACGACTTCTCTTTTTAGGGAAAGCCCCCCTGCAGGCCCTCTCTAGGGCCCCTTCCTTTCGAGGATTCAGGATTTCGGTCGAGCGTGATTCGGTTTTCAGAGGTTCCCCAGATAGGATCACTTACTTCCGAATTATTATTTGATGAGAGCTTTCTCAGAGGTAGAATAATTTTTTCGAAGTCTTTCATCCACTCTCTTCCTGAAAAACTTTTAAATCCTGGGAAGGTTTTTCCCGAAGCTCCGGGCCGTGATCCTCTGTCCGGCTCCCTGACTCTAACTAGGAGGGGCCGCTCTTGTTTTTCTTTTTAAGAAGTCTCCTCCTTCCCTGCACTGCTCCCCTCCGCGTCCGCCGCTTCCTTTCCCCTTCGGCCTGCTCGGCGCCTACACAACCCTGTGGTTAGGCCCACGCCTTCTTTCCTGCTTTTAAAACAAGCCCGCGATCTGACTCTCCCCTTACGCCAGGATTGGTGTCACTGCGTCCAAGCCGCGTACTTTTTTTTTTGCGGGAATTCTTTTCCCAGAAGTTGCGCCTTTTTTGCGAAATAATGCTGTTCAAATTAGGTGAGGACCCCTCTCTTCGGGGATAGACCCCAGTAGAACTGCTGGAGATGTCCCCTTTCCCTTTCATGGTCAGGAATCTGGACCTTTGCTTAAGGAGTTCAGATCTCTCGGGGTTGTGGAAAGGAAATGCTATTTCTCTTTTTCTCCCCCCCCCCCTCCTTTGTTTCTGTTGAGCCTCGGATCTTTTTCCCCTTCTCCTGACAAATGGATAAGAGTCCTCTTTCAAAGTTATGTTTCATGTCGAAGGTGTCCTCTCCCGCTCACCCCTCCCTTCTTCCCCTAATTTTCATTTCTTTTAGATGCAAGTAGACAGGATTTTTCGCAAAAGGCGGTCCCGCAGCAGCAGTCCGCTCTTTCCGCGTGCTAAACGAATGTAGTTCCTT
>Ga0179591_1288242_pt1 | contig 11444 bp, 11 predicted proteins | sample CZOMad2_1_08_16f_FD_182891 | JGI IMG/M metagenome (GOLD analysis project Ga0179591, IMG submission 182891) | Vadose zone soil fungal communities from Angelo Coast Range Reserve, California, USA - CZOMad2_1_08_16fungal (PacBio error correction) | ecosystem: Environmental > Terrestrial > Soil >... | reverse complement strand
CATAGTGATAAGCTGGCAGTGTTTGACTTTTGGCTTTCCGATTCCCCCCTTTTGGCATTTCTTTGCCGGCGTTGGTAGAAATCTTCTAGGTTTTTGGTGCACGTTTCCTTTCTCCGTTTGTTATCTATGCCTGAGTACTTAATTTTTTCCAAATGCTGACTGCTGTTTTATTTTCCTCTCATTTTGTATTTTCTCCGTCAGCTTATGAGTTGTGTCCAACAGTCCCCCCCTTGAACGACGATGTCCATTCCTCTTTTCTTTGACAGCCCACCCAACAGATTCCCTTCTTTTACGCCCTAATCACTCCTTTAACATGTGATTCCACAAGGGAAGTGACCCCCCGTACGGCGTTCACAACACTTTTTTGCCCTCAGTTCGCCCGGCTCCTTTCAGGTCTTGGTAAATTAAAGCCTTTGGGTAGCTAGTTCTGTATTATTGTTGTTACCCCCCCGACTTTCCCCCTCCCCAAGTCTTCTCTTTTTTCTCAGCCTGGTCCCCCAATCTCATCATCAGGGCCCGACATTGTACTCGCTTATTCAACACAAAATTTCCCCCTTTTCAACATTTAAGAAGCCTTGCAGAGTTTTTTTGCCGTCCCAAAGTCGGCACAAACAGGACAGAAGCTTCAGCGGCTTTCTGGCTCCGTCTGTTCGCATCCACCCTCTACCCCAGTTAGCCTGGCAATTCCCCCGATACCTTGATCTCCCCCGTAGAAACACACCCCTTTCCCTGCTTCTCTTGGTTACTTTGAAATAAAACCTGTCCCTTTTTTTCGTGCAGGTCTTGATCTACTTAAAGACCCTTTTTTGGCTTGTAGCTTTTCTTCTCTTTATTAAGCTTTTTCATGATACCGTTTGCAATCTATCCCGTTTCCACCGTCGTCTCCCACATCTTGCTCGTTTCTTGCCCATGATCCGTCTATTTTATAGTGACCCCCTCTTTTACCTTTCTCAACTCTTCTGATGAGAATAATCTCGTCCCAGCGCCCCCCCCCCCAGAGTATTATATACCCTTTTTTTTATGAATTGTAGATAGCCTTGTGTAATTTTCCAAAGTGTGTGCTGCCCCCTCTCTTTTTAAGACCCAGGCTCTTTTTTTCCCCCCCCCCATTTCTCGAATTAGTTTAACTCCCCCCGCCCCACCCAAGCTATTGACCACTCGATACCCCGCTTCCACATTACGTGATTCGTCCATACCTCGTTTAGTCCCTTTTTCCACGCGCTATTTTTCTTCCTTTTTTGGTCTTCTTTCTTCCTGCGCTTGAAGAAACCGCGATAACCGTCTAAAAACAAACCAGTCTTTGCCCTCTCCTCTTCATCAAAGTGTTTACCAGGCAACCTTCCCCCCCCATTTCCCCTTAAGGTGCGTTTTAAACCCCCCCCCATCGGCTGCAAAGTCCCTTTCCACCTCTGAAGAATCCCTCCCCACCTTTCTTCCTCTTGGCTTCAAAAGCCCCAGAAATGTTAGAATCCAACAAATCAGCCGTATAGGTGTTGACCTTATTCTAGGCATTGAGCATACTTGTTCCACTTTTCCTTTTCCCAATCTTATGTTTTACTTTTACGGATTTTTTTCATTCTGGTAAACAGGTTATTTTCCCCGAGATTAGTTTTATGTTTTGCTGGCTAGACCCACACAGACACCGCGTAGCTCGAGTCATCAGTGTCCCTCCCCTCCCCCCTTTCATTATACAATTTTTTTTTTTCCGGTTGTCCATCAATCGGAAGGCCCCTATACTCCTATGTCTATAAAATCGTCCGAATTTTTTTCCAAAGTAACGAGACGAGGGACAGGAGGTGTCTATTTTAAACCCCCCCCAAGGTCTCAGTCTACATTCCACGCGTTCTGTTTTTCTGGAGCTTCCTCACAATTTCGTTTTCAAACCTCTCCGCCAATGCAGGGCAAGAGACAGTCATCCTTTATCTGGTCCTCCCCTTACTTGGGGAACTCTCTCTCCAGCATTCCTCTCCAGGTTACCCAAATTCCTTTGAAGTTTTACTATTTATCCAGAATCCCCGTCCAAGTGAAGACCGGCCGTGAAGCGATAACTACTCTCCTTATCACTTCAGCTCTTTGGACCACACCTTCGGAGATAGGCCCTTTGATCATTCCTTTTAGTTTCCCCTCCTTTTCTTCTAGACTACCTTCCAGTGAACTCCCAGTTTTTCTTTTTCCACCAGGGCTGTGATGGGGTCAAAGCAGATAATGACTTGTCTCCTCCCCACCAAGCGGGTTTTAGGGCCGCTACCAGATCACTCCCTGGTTTGCATCTTTTCCTCCGGTTTTTGCTATATCAATCCCTCTCGGCCGTACCCCCAGGCTTTCTGTATGAGGACTTCTTAGGATATTACCCTAAGTCTCTTGACCCCCCCCTCCCTTTTATCACCCGTTCCCTCCTTTTCAGATGATTTCGTTCGTCCCCTAATTTCTCCCTTTTTATCACTTATTTCCCCTTCTGTCTGCCTTTAACCAGCAGCCAATCTGGTTGATTTAGTTGCGGATTGCTCAGGTATCTTCCACGTTCCCCTTGCTTCTCTCCCTAATCAGGTTTTCGTCAATGCTTCAATGCCCCTTCCCCTTCTTGTGCTTGCCTGATGCCTCTTTCCCCCCTTCCCCATTCCTTGATACCTTGTGCTCATTCCTTCCCTTTGCGCTGGTATTGGTTCTTCCCATTTTTCCTGTTTCCGGGCTTCCGAAAACCCCAAGCTTGAATGTTCAACTTTTCCTGCCCACTGGTTCACGAGCTAGGTAAGATTGAAGTCTTTTATCTTCCTCCCATATTTGTATTCGTCTCAAGACCCCCCTACATTCCTTCTCCTTGTAAATTCTCGCTGGAACTTTCTGACGAGGAGGATTTCGGGTCTGGTTTGTTGTTTGTTTATTTCCCTCGTTTCGTGGTCAAGAGCCACTTAATCTTCGTTCTCCCCCCCTTTCAGTGTTACAACCTTTTTTAGCGTAACGTACTCATTACCAACACATTGGCCCTTTTACTCTCCACAAACAAGGATTCGCACGAATAGACACCAACCTCTACGTTTTTTTTTATCATTTTCTTAGCCTCTGGTTGCCCCCCTGACTTTCAAATAGGGGACAACTTGATTCTTCCCCGTTGGAGCCTCTTTTCAGCCCCCTCTTTTGTCCGCCGAGCCTGACCGCCCAATTTTTTTTTTCCGGTACGACGGTGCTGTTTCCTTTTTAATCGAGCTTTCTCCTATTTTTGCGTCCATTCTTTTTCTTCACAGTTTTGGCAGTTCGGTCTTTTCCCCATGGGAGAGACCTTTTGGTGGCGCTGCCCCAATAATCCCCGGTTTTAAAACGAGTTCCTGAATCAGGCGGAGCCTTTTGGGGTTCCCGCTTAGCTTTTTGGAGATCTTCTTTTTCGGCTTGCTTTACTCCTATATTCCCCCATCACGCAGTAACATGTGTATGGCAAACCCGTTTGCCTCTCAAATCGGGACGTGCGGATGTGCAGCACCAAGGCCCCCCCCCAATTTCGTTCGAAAAAAACATCCTGTCAAGCAATTCCCAACCTTTTTTCTGCGGTCTTATCTCCCCGAATAACCAAGACTTTCTTTTCCATTCAAATCTCAATCACATTAAGACCTCCACGTAACTCATCCCCCCTTCCTCGCCCCAACCCCGAGCACTCGCTGCCCGCGGTCGACCTTTTTCCACTAACTCCCAGCGGGCCAAACTGGTTCTTTTCAGGAATGCGCCTCTTGAGTAACACTCCAAACACAATTTAGGTGCCGCCCAATCGTCGTGCTTTCCTTTTTTTTTTCCTCTCACTATTCTCTCATCAGGTTTTTTTACATTATCCTCCGGAGCCATTCTTGGGTTTGTTTTCTACATATTTTACTTCAGACCTTTATTTGAGGCGTTCCCTCCCTGTTTCGGTTCGGTTTCACCGTTGAATCCTTCTCCGGCCCCCCGAGCCCTTTCTGCCTTATATAGCTAAGAAGCTGGTTCCGCGTCTGGCCGGTTTGTTTCCTTTCTTTTCCATCAATACCTACTCCGCTGCAGAGCTTAAATTTTTGCTACCGTGTTCCCCCTCTTTTATTTTTTTAAGCCCGGCGATAACCACACCCCCAAATGTCGGCAGGATGATTTTTTTGTTTTTTTTGTAATTGGCTTCACCTCCCACATGCGATTATGATCTCTACTTCCTCGCCCGTGCCTCCTTTGACATATCATGCCTAGCAAGGCATTTTATGGACCCCGTCCTCCCTGCTCCTCTTACGTCTGATTGAGAGCATGAATGTCCAAGTTTTTTCACGTACTGTTTTTTTGTTTATCTTTATCCGCTTCTGACTCATTCCCCAATTTCCCGTCAACGCATGTATCCTTGTTGTGTATGCTGTATCCAATCCGCGGCAAGGTGGGCCTCTCTTCCCAACCCCCCCTTCCTTACCCCACAACTTTAATAAGATTCTTTTCTTCCTTGTTGGGGGGGGCTCAGGCTTTTTCCAATATCCCTGATACCCTGCGATCATATTTGCGCTCTTAAAGTAATCTCCTTCTCAGGACGAACGCCTTTCCTTCTAACCAATGACACCCCCCCATAACCTATTTCTTTTGGCTTGGCCGGGACAAGATTTTTGTATTATAGACTCCCGGCGCCCTATTACAAGCCTTTGGCAACGAAACAGGTCAGATACCCCTTGCCTCGTAGGGCACATAAACTTCGACGGTGGTTCCTCTTGTTTTTTCTTAGTGGCCTTTGCCGCTTGTAAGGAAGGTAGATTTTCCCGAAATTCTCTTTTTTTTTGATCTCTGGCTGATCGGCTTTTTTTTACCTCCTTTCTTCTAAAATTCGGCTGCAATATCTGAGCGTTTTGCCCAGAAATCCATTCTCCCTTTCTTGTTGTAGCCGATTCGTGTTTTTCACATCTCCTCCCATGCTCCTAATGTCCTTTATAGACCCCTTGCGGTTTCTGAAAACGCATTCATCAGCCTTCCAGCACCAAAAACACTGTCCATTTCCTTCGTGACCCTCCGGGCTCTGTTCACAAGTCTTGGAACACCTCTGCAGTTGTGCAGGTCGCCAGGGATAACTTTTAGTTTTTAAGGGTAGTTCCAATTCATTTTTCTTTGAGATTTTTCAGATGCTTTCCTTGTTTCCCCCTGGGTAGAAAGGCGTCTAGGTTTTTGTCTCATGGGCTGTAGGGGTCTACCTTTGCGTCATGCTATTCGAGTACTGTGAAAGATAATGGCCTGCGGTTTTTTCTAGACATGCTAGTATTGTCCACCTCTTATATGATTCGTCCTTAGCCTGACAGTTGTTTCCCTTCCCGTCTCGATTTCCTTGCAGCGACTTAGACAGAATACCCCCATCTTCCAGGCCCTTTGCTTCATTTCGTAGCATAGATGATTCCTCGCGACCCCCCCCCACCACGAGTTCCTGCCCCCCCTTAAGTACTTTAAAACAGGCGTAAAACTTTTTCCCTTTATGCAGAAATCGGGATTCTTCTGAAATGGCACTCCCTCTTTGCCTAACTCTTGTGCTCCCTTCCTTCCGATGATATTGTTGTAAACTTTCCGGAGACCAAATCCCCGTTCGTCCTCCTCTCATTTCCTTTTATTACCCCGGTCAGAAATTTCCTGCCGATCGGCAAACAAAAAATGACACCACTGTTTCAGTTAAGCGGATTGTCGCAGTGTTTAACCCCCGCCTCTTTTAAAAACCTCTGGCGGCTTCTTCTTATAGAAGAGTAAAGAACGCCTAACCCCACCCACTTTCACGTTTCGCTCAGAACCGAAAACAATTTTTCCCTGGCAATAATCCCGATAGATCTTCTGTCGCAAACACCGTTAGATTTTCTTTCATAATGGCGAGACGTTGTGAAGTCGGCTTTTTTTTCCTCACTTTTTTAACTCCCTAGTTTTTGTGGATTTTTGCTTTCTTTTCTCTTCCTTTCCCGATATCCCGTATAGAAGTACAGGATTTCGAACAGGCGGGCATATAAAATATGCTTTGATCGCTGTCCTTGATTAAAGTTCTTTTCTTCTAGGCTTTAAGTGCTGCCTGTTATTCGACAGTTCGTATTTTCTTTTTTTCCTCTCCCCTCAGCTCATTCTCTTTTCTCCCTGAATTCCGTGGGTTTTGTGCTAGCTTGCCTTTCAAGTGTTTTGTGCAAAGCCTAGGGGCAACTGTCCTTTTTTTTGACCCTTTCTTCCTGTCCCCTCACACCAGATAGGTAGACACCCCGCTAAAAACGCTACGACACAAATCCCGACGATTCTTCCTCTTTTTCTGTTGAGCAGATTAGGCTGCCGCCACCGTGCCTCCCATCGCAAAATTAATCTCCCATTTTCTTCCCCCTGAACAAGAAAATAACCGTATCCCCAAACAAGAGTAGGCCGCTGCAGCAGCTAATCCAAGTGTTTAAAACTCAGTTCTTCCCCTTTTCCAAACCCCTTGGGCGGTAAGGGTGTTTCTGACACCAAAGTTTTCTTCCTCACCCTCCCCTTTGTTCTCCCAAGCAGCAGTTTTGCGTCAAAAGCACCAATTCTCCTCCCAAACCCTGCCGTATAGGTTTCCCACTAGTCTCGTCTTGCGTTTTTGGTTTCCCCTCTGAGGTCGTGCAAATTTGTTCCTTCAGAGGTGCACTGTTTTACCCCGCTTCTGTAACCTGTTCCTCAGTCTTCCTTCTCGTTGTAGCGAAGTTCCCGTGAGTAAGCTTTCGTCCCCTTCCTTTCTTATTCCCCCCCCCAGCCCATATTGCTCTTTAATCAGTGTAAAGCCCCAGCCACATTACTTCTCAATTCTCGCCCTTTTCTTTTCTTCACTCAAGCGGACTGGCCCCATACTCCTCTGGCTAAAATTGCCCTTCCATTTTCTAGCTTTAACAGGTGATGAGACTTCCCAAGAGCAGTTAAATTTCCCCCTCCTTTTTTTCCTTTCTAGCAAAATTGATGGAACAGCCCAAAAACTACAGCGCCCTGACTTCATGAGCAGTATCTAATTATCTTTCTCGAAGTAACCTTACTCCCCTTCCACTCGCACGAATGTCCCCCCGCGCAGCTGGGACAATTCTGCTTTTCTTTTTCCCCATGCCCTATCCCGGTTCCCTCAGTCCCCCTCCCCTCCGATTCAATCACTGAGTCGATTGGCTGCTTGTTCTCACTGATACGGCTTAATGCTGATCATTTCTTGTCAGGTACTACCCTCCGTGTCGGAGCGTCCGGTGATAATCCCCCCCCACGGGCTTAGATGATTTATCATTACTAAGTTTCCTTAATAATACACCCAAACCCCCCCCTCCAATGGCCTAACCCCACCACAGGGTTGATCTCTTTCCTCATAATCCTTGTTGTTTATTCGAGATTAAAGCATTGGCTTTTTAGCCCACCAGTTGCTTTTTCTCTTAACTCCTATTTACAGGAGGGATTGCCCACCCCCTCCTCCCAATTTCTACCTTGTCCGAAGCTATTACGAGAATCCCGTCGTTAAATTCTTCCCCCCAAATGCTTAAGATTTCCCTTTCCTCTCCCTTTCCCACAATCACTGAATCAGTGATTAGATTGAGGCTTTGACTATCCTTATCTTCAATTCCGGTCTATTGCTTTTTTTCTGTCCCGCCTCAAACTTTTTGTCACACCAGCTGCCTTCTTCCATCGGGATGACTGCCCTGCAAGTTAATGGCCCTACTCAATCGGATAACTTGATAATCCTTTTTTGGCTCTGGTATTTTCATCCCTTTTCCTTCTGGAACCCCAAGCTCTCCGCAAGCTTCTCTTGTGAGGATAGCACCTGCCTGTTTTCACTTCCTTGGAAGTATGCCCTTCTGCTATATTGACCCCTAGGATCTCCTTTCTTTCTCTGAATACCCAAGCCCCTTTGCTCAAATTAGAACCTGTGGATTTTGGGCTGTCTTCTTTGACTCGTAGCATACAGATGGTTTTTTTTTGCTGATAGTTCGGCTTTTTCCTTCACTTCCCGTTCAGTACTACATTTCCAGACTGCCCACAGGTTTTAGCGTTTCCAAAGTGTCCCCTCCCCCCCTGGGCAAGGGTTCTTTTGCCACACCTCCCTCAGCCCTTTTTTCTCTAATCGGATGATTGTTATGGTTATGTGGCTACCTCTTTGCTGTTGTACGTCCATTTGTGTTTTTTCCCCCGGGGACTGTATTACGGCGTTGCTTTGGTCTTTCCCCCCCGATTTTCTCCCTTTGACGAGGTTGGTTCTCACGGTCAGAAGGTTGTTTTAAAACTTGTACCTTTCCTTCCCTTCCTACCCTTTTGTTTTAGACGGTATCGCTCTCTCCCTTTCCCCAGGAAGTAGCTATTTGGTCTTCCTTTCTCCAATATTCCTTCCTCTTTTCCTCTCCCCAAAGCCGACTTAGGAGCCTACGTGTGTTCTTCTCGTGTGTTAGGACCCTATATTGGGCGGCCTCTTCCCCTTTCCCTATAGCAAGTAACCGTGATTGGTTTGTGTCCCAGGCAGTTAGATCACTCTCCTGTACTTTCTCCCCTTGGCATCTCGGACCCCACTGTAATTAATCAGCCTTCAGAAGCCCCCGGCTGGAGATGGGGTTTCTTCCTATTCCCCCCATACCGATTGGATTCTCCTTCACCGGCCATACATTACGCCTACCCCCTTTCCGCTACTCATTAGCAGCTGGCACAAGTCGAATGTATATGACCGCCGGTATCTTCTTAGAGACCCTCCCTTTTCCCCCCTTTCCTTTTCGACGAGCACCTTGTCCAAAAGCCCCCCAAGGTGTGTTTTTGTACATCCCACGTCTTTCGCTCACACCTTGATTCACTAAGTCTTTTCTTCTTCCCAGTGCTTTACTAGACTCCTTCCCTTTTTTTTTGTCTTCTCTCATCCAGTGCCCCTTTTGAAGCGATTTAATTGTTTAGGTGCAGTCTTTAACCTTAAGTTTTTTTAGGAGCAACCGCCTTAGCTGCTAAAGCCCGCCTTGAAGCTGGCCCTTTTTGGCCCCTTTTCCTGACACCACTGCCCATAACAATAATTTCTCTCAGAAGCTTTCTTACATTCACCTTCATTTTTTGGTTTGCCGATCTGCCCCCTTTTTGTTGTAGTCCGGCTGTCACCATTTCACTTCTCTTCTTCTTCAGGATATTATCCCCCTGCCCCTCTTTTTAACATGATAAGCAGACTAGTGCTCCCCGCTTTTTATGGACCCACCTTAATCCATGTGTTAAACCTCTTGCGAGACGCACAAAGTGTTTTCTTCGTAATGTCTAGAGACTGCCCCCCTTGCGTTGGCCAGTCTTTTCGCCTCAACATTCAACGCCTGGAATCTTTTTATTCTTCCCCCAGCCCAGCGGCAAGTTTGCTCTTTTTTTCAAACAAGGACTTGGACCCCCCACTTTCTTGCTCTTCTTTTATACTTTCAAACCTTCTCTTCTCAGCCGCCTCATCAATTGCGATTACACAATCGAATCGAACTCCCCCCTATTATAATAGAACCCCAACTCCACCTCCCACCCTATACGTTCAAGTGTCTCACCAGCACGTTTACCAAGATACGGTCTTAACCTAACAATTCCCCTTTCCCCTCAATGGGAACTGCCTGCCAGATATAAATAGGATACTCCTGCCGGTCCCCACCTTTTTTGCCGTTCTTTCTTGGACTTTCTCCACGCCTTCTCTCCAAGAATTGACATATTGTTTTGATTCCTGCTGCAGTAGGTTTTTCCACCCCAAGTTGTATATCATGCCAACCTCCCCCCTTTCACCTTTCGTTTACCAGAATTCTTTCCGCCTACTTGTTGTATGTTGGAGATATTTAAATTTAGTATATGAAGACAATATTTGTTGGCATTATAGACAAAGGCTCTCCCCCTAGCTCACCACAACTTGGAACCATTTATGTCCCGACATTCTGTGGAACCTAGATTCCACCAGACCGTATTCCCCATCATGTAGTTTTGTGTCTTTAGCTTCTTATTTCATCTGATAGATCTTTCCCTTTAACATGGTCTTTCTCTTATGCCCATAATGGTCCCTTTTTTTGCTTTTTTCGTCTCCCGGAGCTCTTTGTATGGAGGTAGGTGTATAAAGGCTTGCCCCTTTACTTCTGTTCCTTTAAGCGCCACCTCTTTTCCCGTGGCTGAGAAGATCTTTTCCCTTTTCCCCCCGTTCTTCCTTTTTTCTCATCGTATGAAGTGTGTCCAAGTCCATTGTTTCTCCTTCCCAGCTGCCCCTTTGCGCTGGTACTCCCAACATCTTCAAGGCGTTGACCTGAAATTTATCATAGATACGGCAAGGCTTCCCCTTCTGGCACTTTTCGTACGGCGTAACCTTTTTTGGAATTCAATTCAGGCTTATCCCCGTTTGTTTCACCATAAAGCCTTGTCTGCGGATGATATTGTTGTTACCCCCCCGTTCCCCCTCAGCTTTCACCGCAATTCTCCCCTCCGGCCGAAATTTTCGCAGATCTGCCCCCCCCACCCCAACCCAAAAATTGCCCCTTTCACCTAGAAATTCTGCAGCGATTTTTGACTTTTCCCCCCCAGACCCCCAATGCCTTTTTGACCCTCTGGATCTTTCAGGCATTATAGCGAGAAAGGATTTTGTGCCTCCCCCCCATTACCCTATACTGCACCCTCACCCCCCTTATCTCGGCAATAAGGGCCTACCCGATTCTCTCCCTTTTCGAACCCCCACCCCCTTCGAGCAGTCGCTCTATTTAAAATACTTGCGATCCCGTAGTGAAGGGTTACTACGACTCGTTATTCCAAGCCCTTCATCTGGCTTCTGGGCTTGCCTCTCGTCCCAGTTGATCCCCATTATTCGATGTCAGCCATCCTTTCCTCTACATAGTGCTCGTTTGGTTCCTTCATAACATCGTTTACTTTGTCTCGTGCCTTTTTTCCCGATTTGATCGCACGGTATGCTTCCATCTCTCCTAGTTTTCTTCTCTTTCCTCTTTTTCTCATTCGTTACCTGAATCAGTGGTTCATCTCGGTTCATTGGCCCCGTTTGCTGTGCACACGATCTTTTTTTTTTCCTGTGTTCTCCCCCCCTTTTCCCTTAATGCTGAATAATTTCTAAAGCACCTCCCCCCCCCCCTCGTATGAACAATCCCGCTAAACCCTTCCGGAACACCTTTCTGGCCTTCTATAGATCTGCAAGATGTATTATTGCAGCGCCCGGTCAGAAGGTCGACGTCCTTAATAGCTACCCCCCCCCCCCCCCTGCCCCCCTACCAAGGAGCGATAAACTTTTTTTCAAAACTACCGGACTTATTGCCATGCCGATCATAAAATGTTACCCCTTTAGTTCCCTTTCGACACCCTTTGGCTTTTTTGCCGACACCACAAAGATGTGGTTGCAAAGACCCCCTTTACCCCGGCCCCCCCCAAGGGTCTTCCTCGGGGCCTTCCACAGCACCCAGTTCGCAGCCACCCACCCCCCTCCAGTATGTTTTAAATGACCCTGAGAATCCTCGTGTTTCCCCCAGCTTCCCCCC
>Ga0179591_1287551_pt1 | contig 11444 bp, 18 predicted proteins | sample CZOMad2_1_08_16f_FD_182891 | JGI IMG/M metagenome (GOLD analysis project Ga0179591, IMG submission 182891) | Vadose zone soil fungal communities from Angelo Coast Range Reserve, California, USA - CZOMad2_1_08_16fungal (PacBio error correction) | ecosystem: Environmental > Terrestrial > Soil >... | reverse complement strand
CATTTTGGATAAAAAGTGAGGGGAATAGATTCGTGCCCTCCTCTTACCTCTCCTGTGTTTTGTTTTTCTCTGTAAGAGGTTCCCCCCCCTCTGAATGTTCCCCACTAAAACCCCTGACCCATTTGTGATGGTATAAAAATTACACACTTGAGGCCCTTCTGTCTTTAGATCTCTTTTTTTATCAGATGTGTAATCCAACGACCCAACAAACCCCCCCCCCTTTCTGAATTTTTCCCGTTAACCCCCCCCCCTAACCTTTCCCAGGTAGTCCCCACCAATCGGGTGACCTTGAGCTTTGTGCAGCAATTGGCATGGTCCCCATTCTTTTTACAATTAGAACACAGTCCGAACCGATTTTCAGGCTCTATCCCCCCCCCAAGTTCCCCCTCTCCAGATCATATTAAGGTAAACGCGACCCAAACTTCCTCCTGCCCCCTACCTCTTAAGCCCCCTTCCAGGATCCCCTGTTTCTAGCCCGTGGAGAGTTATCCTATAGTCTCAGTAATGGACCCCATACTTTCCTCTTAGGTTCCCCTTTTCTTTTGGAGGTTTTCCGTCCTACCAACCGTCTTGGGAGATGTATGACTTGCAGGTTACAACCTCCCTAATTTTACACTGGGATTTGTTTGTCGGCTTGTGTTCTACCCCCTTTCTTTCTTTTCCCAATTTTTCTGCTGATGGGACATCCCCCCCCTCGCCATCTGCACTCCCCACCTCTCTCCAGAGTTTTTTTTAAGGTGTTTGGCATCAAAGTTTGATTCATGAAAAATGGATTTGAGCTTCATAAGTTGCCATTATTTTCCCAGGTCTTCCCCCATACCCCCTTTTTAAGTTCGGTGAGATTTGAGTTCCCAGATTTGTTGTAGGAATTGGGAGCCAAAGGTTGGCCTTTTGGGAGATTCTTTTTTAAAGGTCCCCGACCTAGGTTGAGTATGGTGGTGTTGGGTAATCTTTTAGGTCCTTTATGGGTGTTTTTTTTTTTTTTTTTTAGGTTTGTGTTTGATTACCCCCTCAGATCACCAAAGGTCGTTTGACGAGTCCCATGGGATAAAGTGTGTCGTGTATTGATGGCCACGGTGCCCTCTCAAATGAGTTGTTTTAAGTGGGGAGCTCTCTCCTGACGTTGTGTTTTTTCTCTTTCCACAATCTCTTCTCCCCCGTTCCTCCCCCCCCAAAATCATTCTATTTCCTGAAAATTTTTGATTGTCACCAATAACCCTTTTGATTTTCCTGATTCTGTTTTTTGTTCACCCGATGCGACGCAACCTTTTCCTCAGCCCCCCCCCTCTCTTTAAATAAATTTTCCCCAGCAAGACCTTCCCCTGTTCCAGTCCACAAGAGATTGGGTTCCCGCTCCCACCGAACTTACCCCTGGTGTTTATGGGTTTGTAAATCTCCCCCCCCCGTGCACCCCCTCTAAATCTTCTCGAACCTCCTAGTTCAAAAAACCAAGCTGTATAAGTCAATGCTTCGGTGATCAGGGCATGCTTTCAGGTGTTGTCCCCTCCCCTTTTCCTCGATCCCCTTTTTCCAACCCCCTTTGCCCCCAATCACACACCTCCTCTCATACAAATAAAGTTTGTGTTTCAAGGCGTTAGACCTTGATTTCTCCACCCCTTTTTCCATCTCCCCCCCCCCCCTGGAGGCCCCTTCAATAGGAAATTCCATATTCACAACTGGTCCAGAAGATATGGCTCCCCCCCCGACCCATGGCCTATCACATTTTGTTCAAGTTCGTTTGAAGAACCTCTCTTTCGTTCCCTGTCTACGTTTTTCCTCAATCTCTCCCTTTTTTACCTTTTTGCCGTTTTACAATCTCCGAATCTTGCGTACAGGGGTTCTCATTGCGAACTCTCCTTTTGAGCCATGATGCCATCTTCCAACCTCCCCTTTTCACCCTTTTTTACCGGTGTCTCCCTCCCCCGTTAACCCTTGAACTCTTTGTTTCGAGGTTTCCCTTTTTTTTTATTTGGTATCAATCTGCATCTTCTACCTTCTGCCTCCAACCCTCGCCTCAGGTCGTTTGGTTCCTAATTTCTCCCCCCTCTCCCCAAATGTTTCCTTTAACCCTTCCCCCCTCCTTTTCTCGGAACGTCGAAAACAGAGCCACTGTTGATAAAAGTAGATTACTTCGAAAATTTAGCTCTTCAAGCTCCTTTCCCTCCCATGCCCCCCCCCCCCAGATCTCCCTCACAGCCCCCCCCCCCCTTTACCGCAGGACCTCTCTTTCCTCAGCCAATACGTGTATGACGCACTATTTTGACAGTTACTCTTCCCACAGCGTTTCGGTCACCCTTCTGGGTACGTACTCTTCCAAAACTCCAAGAGGGTCCCTCCCTTTTCATGAGCTAGTGTCTTTGGCAAATGTATCCCCCTCTAGTTCCTGAGTTTTCCTCTTGTTTCCCCCCTTTTTCCTTTTCTTCTGTGTTGTCGATCTTTTCCGAATGAAACAAGTTTCTCTTAGCGCCCATACATGGGAAACAGCTTGCTGAACGGACGGTTTTGATGCCTCCTCTCCCCCCCCGAATTATCCTTTTTTCCCCCTTTGTGACTTTTTTTGCTTCGAGTCCAGGGGAAAGTCCGGGTAAAGAGGATGCATTTCTTTTTTAATAAGGTGTAAAAAAGTTTGCCCTTGCAGTTGATTTTAATTTTCCCTCCCTGTGATTTCCCCCTTTGACTCCCCCTCTTCCGCCCTTGCCAATAGGCCACTGAGCTTTCCTGTTTTTCTAAAATTTGCGTGCAGCTATTCTTCCTCCTGCTTCTCCCATTCTCCCCCGCACAACCCTTCCGTCAACTCCCTCCTCCCCTTCCCCCCCCCTGAGTAGACTACGTCTTCGAATAGGATTGCCCTTTATCACCATGCATTGTGATAGGCGAGTCATCCCACACCTTCCCTTCCCCCTCAGCAATCTAGCCTCCTGGTGATCCCTTTTCTTCAACCCCAAAAGCCCGCCCACATGTAGGAATGATGACAAACGCCAGTGCTCCCTGATGATGTGCTTGAAATATTCTCTATGACTTGGGTCCCTACTTTGAGAAACACTATGCCCTCCCTTCCTGTGTGTCGAAGATTGCGATACCTATGTTGTGCGTCCCGCTTTCTACTCCTTTCCTTGTTCCCTTTCACCCCCCTCCTGTCTCCCGAATGTGCTGGACGTGCCAGTTCTGTCTTAAATTTTCTCCTTTTTCTTCACCCTCGTTTTTTTTTTTTTGGTGTAACCTGGTTTTTGAACTCGCGTCGGAGTAGTACTACGACCCTCCCTTTTTTCCCTTCGCGCTGGGACCGTAGCAGTACCAGACCCATTTCCCAATAGTCCCTTTTTTTGGACTTCTTGTTGCAGAACCTCCTGATCGTTCTTGGATCTGCCCCCCTCTCTGCAAGTTCCTCCCCATTAAGATAACCTTTTCTGCCACCAATAGTCCACACACCTTTTGTTCTCTTTTATTCTGTTTTTTTTTTTACTTCCCCTTGCCCCCAAGGACCTACAGTAATGAAACGATAGAATACCTACCGTAGGTTCCCTACCTCAATCCTTTCTGCCCTGTCAGTACCAGATGCCTCAACCAATTAGGGTACAGGCTCTCACACCTTTAACGCATAGTCTTTTCGTATTTGGAGGACGTCTGGCCCGTCTAATCTTCATACTTGACCCCAACCTTCCCCCCTCTTTCATCCCCTCTTTTGTGTTGTTCTAAGATTTGTGTTAACTAGATTGTGAGGATAATTGAGATTAGTAGCACTCGACTTTTTCTAATTCCCCACTCATGACCCTCTCTCCTTCCTTGTAGTTCAAAGGATGGGCGGGAGAGGGTGTGCTTGCTTTCAGGGCGACTCTTTTTCCGATTGAGGGGGCCCCTTTCAGGTTTCCTTCTCTAGTGCATTACTTTCCCCCCTGAACCCCCCCTCTTTGGACCCCCCCCAGAATGAATACCCCAACCTGAGTGTGCCTAGCCTTTAGATAAAACGTCGTGTCAATATGGTAATTTTCCCCCCCCACCTTGAGCATTTTTATCGCCTAATTAAACCTGAAGATGGGCTGTTTTTTTTTCACACATCACCCCCCCACTTTCTTTCTTTGGGTTGCTGTTCCCCCTAGAGGAATTCCATAGGCATTTTCCCCTATTGCTAATGTTATAATCCGACCGCTGGCAGCACCATACCCACCGCCTCCCGACCTTTTCCTTCACTGGTTTCTCAATTTAAGCTCTGCCCGAACTTCCAGTCCTTCTCACGTCGGCTTGGATCCCATAACGCGGTAGTAGTTGATTTCTTTTCGCCATTATTTCCAATTTCCCCCCCCTTCCCCCTTGCGTGCAATAGGTTTGGTCAAAAGTAGACACCCACGTTACGAAGACTTTCCTACCTTTTCTCAGTTCTCCCTTTCCGGAATCTTCGCGTTTCCCCCCATGTAGCAAGGCCATAGATATCTCGTGATAGCCTCTTCTGGAGGTGTATAGGATGACGCCTATCACGCCCCTTTTTCCCGAGGAGTAACCCATCCGATTTCTCGACTTAGTTCGTTGTGGTTGCGCACAGTAACGGGTTGTCAAGGCTTATTTTGGAGAATGCTCACCCCCCCCCCTCCTCTCTCCGATCCCTAGCAAACTTCCCCCCAGAGCGTCTCTGTAGATCCTCGTCGAGTATTAAGGCACCCATAACAGTCTTTTTTTAATCACGCCCCCGTGTCCATCTTCCCTTTGGTCCCCCTCCCAGCCTTCCTCATCGTCTTTCTCTTTTCCCTTTAACGAGCCCCCAACCCCTCGCACCATTCCTGTCTACTAACGAACTGCTAGTTTTTTTCGTTTCTTTTTTTCCAGTTCCTTTTCAGCAACACCTTCCCCCTTCAAGGTCTAAGGTAGCAGAAAAATGATTACAAGCTTCACTCAACGAGACCCACGGGAGGGTTGCCTTCCCCTTCCTTGGTGACCTCCTCCTTGTTTCTGACTAACGGGACGATATTCCTTGAATATTCAGCCAGAGCTCACTAACTGGATTCCCTTCTTTGGGGTTCAAATCCGGAAGTTCCTACCCGATCCCATACCCTCTTTATAGTTTCTTCCCAAAGCTCCCCCAGTAAATTCCGTACCTGCCGCAGAGGTCTGTTGTTGACCACGTCGAGGGCTTTTATGGTAGGATAACCACCCCCTTTGGTTCCTCTCCCCTGTGTAGTCTTTTTTCATCCCTTTCACATGTGTGTCTTTTTTCTCGAGAGGTAGAAGCGATTCTCCTTACCTTACCCAAACGACACTGATGGTACTCTCCGTTTGGAACCCCCCCCCTCGGCGATCCCTTTAGATTCTTCCTTTCCTCACAACTCCACATGATCCTCGAACAACTGAGTTTCACTGTAAACTGGCTTAAGCCCTCAGGTCGACAAACCATCTGTCCCTGGAGCTTTTACAGCTTTCTTAACTTGCATCCCTTTTCGAACACAATTTTCCCTGACATTTTGAGTAACGCTTTTTAAAACTTCGCACTTCCTCCAGGCTTTTTCTTGTCCTTCTCCCCTTAGGAGCTCTACGTTCAGATGGTTTATTCATATCACCAGTTAGGATCCAAAATACCATTTGAGCGTTCCCTATTTCTTCCCTCCCTCTCCGGAAGTCCCCTCCATTTCTTTTTTCTTGGGGGGGACTTTGAATAGATTTTGGCGCATGGGACGACCTTCTTCGGTCTAACTCTCCGAAACCTTCTTGTCCTTTTCCGTCTTTTTCTTTAACCTTTTTTAACGGACCCCCCTCTGTGAGATTCTTCCACATACCAATATGAATGTCTGCCCTGAGCACACTCAGAAATGTGAAAGCGTGTTTTCTTACCCACTTCGTTCCCCCCCTGTGCTCCGCGTAGTATTAGAAGATGGACTCGCGGCGTAAGACTTTTCCTCCAAATCCCCCATCCCCCCCTTTTGATTTATTTTCTCTCTTCACACAGAGTACCCCCCCCCCCCCGGTCGGATGATTTTCGTGGGGAGATCGAGTTGACGTTTTTTTGAAGAATTTTGTTTCGAGTCGGTCCCTTTAGTTGCAGTGGCCCCCCTTTCCATGCCACCAGCCCCCAGGCCCCAAGTCGTTTTGACGAGGCCCCTTTGAAGACCCCAGTTTCGGGATTGTGTCAACCCTTGAGTCCTCTAACCCCCCTGGAGTTGTTGCAGAATTTGGTCCCTTCCCCTTTTTTCCCCTAAGTTTTTTTTTTTTCTCTCTCCAAAAGCCTTCTCCCCACAACTCTTTCCTCCCGTTTCACATAAACTACCTCACATAGATTTTCACAATGGCCTAGTCACCCCCCTCCCATGGGGATATTTATTCTGGGTACATTTTCTTCCCGATTTTCTTCAACCCTTTCCGAATATACCCCCCCCCCCAGCAGTTCCCCCCTTTCCGTTCCCTTACTTCGCCCCGACAAAGCAGGCGACCTTTGTCCCCTCACCCCTCCCTGCTTCCAGCCTCCCTTCCAATCCATATGGGTTTTCTTCCATTACTTCCCTCCTCTCTTTTGCCTATTCTCTACCCTGCATCCCCCCCATTTTTCCCACCCCCCTTGCCCCCCATTCATTCCCAGTAATGTCTTTTCTCCATAAGATGATCATGCAAGAGAGTGTTGATTCAACATATTCTCGATCAGGCCTTTACCCCACCTGTTGTTCATAACCCCCCCCCCTGCTCCATTACCTCCCCTTTCTTTCAGGTTAAAAAACCCCAAAAACCGGCCAGCTTTCGTCTCCTCAAAATCCTCATCCTTCCACCCCCATTCCAAAACTCTTCTTCCCCTTCTCCAGGTTCCCCTCTCCCATAACCCCCGGAATATTTTTTTTCCCCTTCCCATGGATCTCCATTTGGGATACTGTTCCATGTTTGATCTTGCCCATATATCTTAAGTACTTTACGAACGATTTTTTTCCCCCCCCTTCTCTAACTCTCTCCTTTTTGCGCCATTGTTTCCTTTAAGACAATCTTTCGTACCGGGTTATCATTCAACTCTCCCAGCCATGACATTCTTTTCCCTCCAGACATTATGGTTTTTCGACTTTCGGGTTTCTCCGTTTCAACACCTTTTGGTAACCTCGTGGTTCGAGGATAATGGTTTTCTTGATTTACCATCTGATCTCTCCAGTCCTTTCCAAATTCTTTGTTTTCCCCCCCCCCCCCCTTTCTAGTACCCCAAACTGTGTAGTTGTTGCTTTTACTCCAAGGCTGAGTTCTTAACGAGTCCATCACACACAATGTTTTCCCAGTAGATTACTTCCCCCCCCCCCTCCCCCCCTCTCCTAGTCCCTTCCCCAGTCCCCCCTCTTTCTCCCGAAACCCCATTGACCTCGAGGAGCTCGTAGCACGTTAAGTGTATGCCGCCTCTTTTTCGGACATTATACATTTTTTTTAACGGTAGTGCTCCCCCAGCCCCTCTACTCCCCCCCGTGGTTTCTCCTATTTTCGTTGGGAAACTATACTTTTTAGCTTCCGTCACTCTTCGGCTTTCTTCATAGTTTCCACTCCTGTTATTCGTCCACTCCGTGTTTTCTGACTTAAAGCTGCTCTTTATCTTCTCTGTTTGACCCTCCTTTCTGCATTCCTCTTTTTTCCTAATTTATGCCCCTCCCTCCCCCCTAACAGAATTATCTCCTAGGAATTTTTTTTGGCTGAATTAGCTGATCGATCGGAAGCCTATTTTTTTTCCTTTTTCAATCTTTCCAGATGTCATTTGTTTCAAAGTGTGTTTTTTAACCCCTCACCTTATTGGTTCTATTCCCACAGCCCCCCCTCCCGTTCCCCCCCCTATTTCCCCTAGCGTGTCTACAACTTTATAGTTGTTTTAGATGAGGTTCCCATATCATTTTCCCCCCGGCTCCTCCACGCTTTTTCATTCCCCCCTAAGTAGCCTAAGATTTTTTACTCGGCCCTTTTTATCTCATCTGAACTCGGTCTTTTCCCCGTTTTCTCCACCCTCTTCTTCTTTTATGCTTCCCCTTGTCCTGAACAAACGTTTTGCCCGACCCATGGTATTGCATGGCCCCAATCGACGTGTTCTCCTGATGATGTGCTCTTGACTATTTCTTTTCTTTTTTTGGTTTTTCTCCTTTAAAACCCCTTCCCCTCCCTGATGCTTTTTTTCGCCGATGGATTTAACTACTTTGGAGGAAACTCATTTCCCATACGACTCGTCTTCTTTATCACAACTCTAGGGGCGGTAGTCTGGACAGTTCTGTACCCCTTTCTTCTCCTCTGGTCCCTTTTTTCCCCCCGGACCCTTTTTTTGGTAAACTGGGGTTTTCCCAATCGTCTTAGAAAAAACCCCCCCCAAAAAAAACCCCCCCAAAAAAAACCCCAACTTCCCTCGCATCCCCCCTCATATTTTCCCGGAGAGAGGGTTCCCTCCGTAGAGATGTCCTAAAGCCAACCCAAAACTGACATATCTTCCCAGTTTGGGTGTTAGTGAGGTGTTTCAACATTCCTGTTCGTATTTGATCTGCCCCCCCTCTGTCCCCCCTGCTTTGACTTCCCATTAACAGTACCCACTTTTATCTGCCAAAGGCCTAACACTCACCCTTTTTTGACTTCTCATTACAACCCCCCCTCTTTAATCACCCTGACGTAATGAAACTCTCTAATACATACCTTAGGTTCCGTTCCCTCCTCCGAGTCGACCCCTTCAGACAAGCAACTTCTCACTCCTCCCCCTCCCTTCCCTACCCTTTTTTCCCAGACCTTCGTGCATGATTTTTCGGAAATTTTCAACGAGTACGTCTTCTCACTCCTCCCTCTCACCATCATCTATGCTTCCACATCTCTTTCTCTCTCATACCCCCTTTTTTTTTTTTTGAGTAACCTTTGTGAGACTTCATTTATGATTAAGGATGACCGAACTATTTTGCCCCAGGTCCTCAAATACCCTTTGCACCTCCCTTATGAGGTAAGTCTTGTTCCTTTAGGAGTAAAAAGGCGTGTTTTCCCGCTTTTTTCTTTGAGTCCTCCTCTGGGACGTCCCCCCTTCGGGTAAGTATTAGAGTGGTAATTACTGTCAGGGAAGTGACAATCTTCGGGGGAATTACCAGTCTCATAACCCCCCCCCCCCCACCCTTCAATTGGCCCAATAAAAGTAGTTTTACTTTTTTTTTTTCAACTTCCTTCCCACTCTTCTTTTCGAACCGTTGGTTCTCCGTCTTAAAGAACTTTTCTCAGGATGGGTGCCAACCCTTCCTTTTTCTCCAAAACCCCCCTTCCATTCTTTTCGATCCCCTCCATTCTTACCCCTCTTATGAGGTCATCATCGATGCATGTTCGATGCTTATTTCATTCAGAACCTTTAGTTTTACACCCCCAACGCTGCCTACTTTCCCTTGTCCCCAATGGGGATAATAATTTTAATAGATTGGTCCAGACGTCAAGCACCTCAGTAGGTTGATCTTAACTTACGCGTTGTTTTTCTTTCTCTGTTTTTCCCCTCAAAGGTATCCCATATTACTACCCACATGCAAATTTTTGACATCTTTTGCTCAAAGCCCCACCCAATCTCCCCCTTCCCCGAATAGGTTCCCATCCTAAGTTTTTCTCACTTCCGATTTTACAAGGACAATACCTGTTGGTAGATCGGACAGGTCTTTCATTTCCTTCATTCTTTCTAAGTGCCCTCTCTTCCTTTTTTCTTTTTTCCTTTTTTATAAAGCCCTCCCCCCCCCCGAAGTGCCTTATTTCGAAAAAATCCGAGTCGACCCCAAGAGGTCCGGGGAACTCCCTCGATGACCTCCTCGTTTTTTGTCGGAAGGCCACGTGGTCCCCATTATGACGGAGAAGCTCATTTCCGAGAGAGTCAAGTTCAACTCTCGAGTTGACCCTTGGCACGAGTTGAGCGTTAAAGAGGGAATCTAAGGCAACCAATACCCTGTCTTTATTTCACCACTCCCCCCCCCCCCTTCCCCAGTCTTACCCTGAGAGCTCTTTCCATCGTTCTTCCCTTAAATCGAGCCCCCCCCCCCATCTAATTCTCACTTTCTTTGAAGCCCTCAGTCTTTTTCTTTTCTTCCTCCTTATCTTCGTGCAGTTCAACTTTTTGTCCAAGTATACCCCCTTTCGATCAGCAACCTGATTCAGTCCAGTTCCCCCCTTCCCCCCAGAGTCCGAAGGTTTTTCCCTTACTGAAAAGCCTTAGTCCCTCCATCGTGCTCTTTCAACTGCCTCCCCCATTTTTTTTCCCTTTTTGCCCCTCCCCCCCCCCTTCTCTCCCCCCCCCTTTTCATGCCCTTTTCTGGGCAACAGGAAGTTTACATACCCGATTGTTACGAAACGCTGGGTCCTTTCTTCCCCTTTCGGTAAAGAGGCGTCTCAAGTCGGGCGACGCCCTCGGCCCTCTCTTCCCTTGTTTCCTTCTCTGACGTTCTGTAGGATACCCTTTCTGCTATGGTGAAGAGATAATTGCGAAGAGGTCCGGATAATCTACTGTTATCACGTGTGTTCCCTTTCTTTGTCCTTTTCTTGCGTTCCTTTCTGCACTACCCAACCCCAGACAACATTTTTGAGGGTACCGACTCCCCCTGATGGAACCCACCGACTGCGTCTCTTTTTCTCGACTGTCCTTCTCTCTTTAACCCTCCACCCGTATCCCTCGAACAATCATTCAATATGTTAACTGGCTTCGTTCAACGGTTCGCCACAACCATTTTTCTTAGACTTTTTTTCGTCCTTTTTTTATCCTTGTCTGCTGATTCTCCCTGATCCAACCACTTGTAAGAAAAGCTTGAACGCTGACCCACACTCAGTTTCCCCTGTCCCTCTCCTTTTCCCCTCCCCCCCAACTCCTGATCCGTACCGTCTTACTCGTCACAGAACTGTCCCAAAGTTAGAGAAATTGAGCTTCCCATATCGTTCTTTCAGGTGATTTTTTTTCCTTTCCTCGCTTTCCTCTAAGTTTTTGCCCCTTCCCCTTTACATCTTTCTCTAGCCGACCCCAGTCTGCAGGTTCCCCTCCGCAATCAACTTAGATTTGTAATTTGGGATTTTTTTTCTTTCCCTTTTTTTTTTTCCCCCCCTTGCTTTTTTCCTAGCCTGGAACAAACACATCTTTCCATGATCTCCTGACATGAGCACTCCTCAGATTTTTGACTGTTCCTTCCTGTCATTTTTTTTCATTCCCCCTTTTTTGTCCCCCCTTGAGGCCGGTCTAGAGTAAGAGTTCCCCTGATTGGGTCCGAAGGTCCAAATACCATAAACCCCGTGATGTAAGTTCTTTTTTGAGCGTTCTTCCCCCCCCGACCCCGACACCTTTGCGTCTGTGGCCGATGAGTTCCCAGACTTTAATTTACTTGGTTTAGAGTCTGGTTCATCCCTTTTTCAGTGGCAATCGCATTTTAATGTACCTTTCTTCCTTCTCCAACCTTTTTTTTTGTGACGATCCTCCCCCAGTGTCTGCTTGAACCCCTTCACCTCCACCCAAAATGATTTGTTGAAGACGTGGG
>Ga0179591_1340844_pt1 | contig 11445 bp, 13 predicted proteins | sample CZOMad2_1_08_16f_FD_182891 | JGI IMG/M metagenome (GOLD analysis project Ga0179591, IMG submission 182891) | Vadose zone soil fungal communities from Angelo Coast Range Reserve, California, USA - CZOMad2_1_08_16fungal (PacBio error correction) | ecosystem: Environmental > Terrestrial > Soil >... | reverse complement strand
TTCGAAGGTTTAGTAATAATGCGCTCCCCCATGATCTGGCTGCGCTCTTCCCTTCCCCCCCCCTCGGCGTGCGCTCCCTCCGTAGAAAGAGAACCCCTCCACCTACGGGGCCAAGGCCCCCTGTCCCCCCCCCTCCCCCCCACCGAAGGAGCTTCTCCCCCGAAAAGTTCTCCGTTGGGGTTTGGAAAGCGGCGTTGAAAAATAGTAAGAGTAAATTCCCTTATAAGAAGGTAAACTTCCTCCTCCCCTGCATCGTCCTCAATAGACATTCCCTTTAGTGGATTAAATAATAGAAAGTGGTATCTCCTCCTCCCTCCCCCCCTCTTGCAGATCGTCGCTCCCCACAGGTGAAGATTCCCCCTGTTCTGTTGGTCCCTTTTCTCCCCCGGCGAGCCCCCGAGAGAGAAAGGGAGGTTTTTTTCTCCTCCCGGCCCGAGGAATGTGGGAAGAAGGGGGCTTTCCCCCTCCCCCCTGCGGAGAAGCGAGCGAGGCCTTTTGAACGGAAGAAGTTTTCGTGTACAGGCCTCCCCTTCCTCCCCCAATAGCGACGTCGTCTCCTTCCCCCATTCACTTTGAAGCCGGCGGAAAAGCGGCCCCCCTCCTTTCCTTGTTTCCTGCCAGAGACGGCCAATCTTGGAAGGATGCCCCCCCTGGCGTCCTGCGGTAAAGAGAATTTTTTTCCTCTGCCTTTCTCCGGCTCGACGTCTAACCCCTCTTTAAAGGGGAAGTCCGATATCGTGGGAAGGACCCCTTCTTCCTTCGACATTCATCGAACCTGACATAGAAGCGAATCTCTTTCTGAACACCTTCGTATAATGCTTTCTCTGTCCCCCCTGCCCTCATACAGGCCGCCGACCCCTTACGGAGACCCGGCTGGCCTTTCTTTTTTAGGCTCCGTGAAGATCTTTTTTTTCCTCCCCCCCCCCCCTCCCCCGCTAGCGGAAAAGAGTGTACGTATGCCCTTGGCTGGTATAGAGAAGATTCCCCCCGGACTCTGTCGTGGAGAGAAATCCTCTCCTATTTCCTTCCCCCTCGAAGGATGGTTCCCGCCAAATAGATAAAGTCGGTCTTCTCTTTTTTCTTTCCCGAAAGAGACGTATTCCTCGACGACTCAAGGAGACGGGAAGGTTTCTGAACGGAACGGACAATTTCCAGGGAACGCTTTTCCTCTCGAGGGAAGAAGACTCCTTGATATGAATTGTCCCCCCGTTACAGTTCAAGGTCGCTACGTAAGAGCTTCCAAGGACCCTTTAAAGGAGAAAAGTGAGAGATTTGATAGTTTCCAGCAGTTATGAAAATCCCCCCTCCCGAATAGACGTCCTCTCTTGAGAGAGTGAGGTAGACCTCGGAAAACTTCCCCCCCTTTTCCCCTATCGAGGGAATCTCCACTCCCCCCATTTTGGAAGGAAGTTCAGAATTGTTTTCTTCCCTTCGTAAAAGGAGGGTCGTTCTGAGAGGGAGAGAAATCCTCTTTCTCCCCTGTTTGCGAATAAAACGTCTTTCAAAAATAGAAGCCATTTTTCTTACCCCTTTGTCTAGGAGGTAGGGTTCCTTTTTCACCGACAAGAAAGAGATCTCCTGGTAGGATCCTCTAATTTTCTCGAGAAATAGCGAGACCTCTTTTTACGGAGACAGGTCCACGAGAGAAGGACCCTCAATCCTCAAAGTGAGAGACTTCCTTTTGATAGATCGTCCTCCCCTTGAGTGCGAAGACCTGCCACCGGGAGAATTGAAGCCCCCCTCTCCCTGTCCGAAAATCCTTCGAGTTTTCGCGTGGTCCATTCGTTGAAGAAGACGCCCCTCTTTTCCCCCTCTCTGTCCGAGGGAGTTGCCCGCGTTTAAAGGTCGACGTCCCTCTCTCGGGTAAAAACTTAGTTGAGTGCGATTTTTCTTCATTACTTCCCCCCCCTTTTGAACGATTCAACCGGCGTCCCTAGTTCAGGTCTCCTGCGCGGTAGAGGTTTTTTCTGGTACCTATCCCCCGCCAGGAAAGTGTTTTCTTCTAAACAGAGAGCCTCTCAGAGATCATCAGAAAGGACCCTGTTAAGCAAAGCTTTCTCCTTTTTTCCCGCGATTCTTCGAGAAGAGCATTTCTTCGGGTTACTGCAACGATACCTTTTTCCCTCCCTGGGTTACATCGCCTCTGTGAGACCTTGATGAGTAGAGGCCCCCCTCTTCCGCGAAATTGGGCCTTCCCCAGAGAGGGCGGATAAACTCTCCACGGAGGGAGCTTGCTTTTCCTGAGAAGTTGAAGAATTTCGAGATAGGCTTTCCCTTCTGGGAGGAACGTCTATCCGTTGAAGTAGACTCTCCCCGGTTTGTCAGGTGGAGCCTTGTTCTCCTCCTTTCAGTACGGGGATCGGACTAAGAGAGGACGTTTTTTAAAAATCCCCTCTTCCTTCCCCCCCCTGCAGCAGGCGTTTGGCGGAGACAACGCCTTTTACGAGATGGAAGGTCCTTTTTTTCCCGTAATCCTGATAGGTAAAATCCTCTGGTGAAGTGTCTTGGGGGCGGGAACTGCAATGCAGATTTAGCCACATATGACAAGCTGTAGACTTTCCCCCTCTTTCTTCTCCTTTTCTGGAACGATCCCCCCTCCTTTGCCCCCATTAGGTGACCGGCAGGAGGGAGTGAGGAGAGAAGGATACCTGCTAAGGGAAAAAGAGGTAACTTTCTTTCATCTGGGAGATTCGGGAAGGGTGACGTCCCTCTCCTCCTCCCAAAAAAGAGTGGTATTGAGTATGGGAGAGCCTCTCTTCCCCCGAAGGATGCTAAAAGTTGAAACTCTCCTTTCGAAGAAGGTGAAGAGCCCCCCTTTCGATCGGGACTTTCCCCCTGAGAAGAGAAGGACTTTTCTTGTTCCTTCCTCGGAAAAGGACGTCATCCGATTAGGATTTTTTCCTCCCTGAACTCAGGGCAGAGTTTAGAAGATTCTTCCCCTGCTCCCAGGTAGGAGAATAAGGCTCCTTGGTTCCCTGATCTCGTGCCTTGTTTCCCCCCCGCAAGCCACGCTTTTTTCTTCAGGAACGTGAACATTTGCTTCAAAGTACCCACTCGCGCACCTCTCCTTTTCCTCTTCTAGAAGCTGTAAATTCCAAGGTGAGGTTCCCAGTCTCGTCGATGTAGAAAAAATTTCGACTCCTCCTTCCCCCCCCTATTTGGTCCAGAATAGGGAAGACGTTGACACGTCCCTTTTCTAGCTTGGCTAAAGAACGTATAAGGGATCTCCCTTTGTCCCGGGAGGTCTCCTGGAAGAAAGAGTTGCTTCTTCCTCCTCCCTAAGTTCATGATAAGTAGATCTCCCTCTCTTTTCCTTACTCGAGATCGCCGGAGCGGAAGAGGTATCGGTTTACCCTTCTCTCTCCTCTTGCTTGTTAATCTAGGCCAATGGTCCACAATTAAAAAAAAAAGGCGTTCTTTACCCCCCGTTCGAAATGGCACCTCTCCCCCTCTCCTTTCTCCTTCCTCGCTCTTGCCCCGCCCCTTCCTCTTTTCTATAGGAGAGAGGTTAAGGACCTCTTCTTTCCCTCAAAGGAGTGAAAATCCCTCCCCTCTGGCCTCCCTCCTTTCTGATAGATGAAGAGAGCGACGTCTCCCTCGCGACCATGAAGCCCTTCCCCTTCTTCCCTCTCTGCGCAACCTACCCTCTTAAGGAAATGAAGGTCCTTAACAGCTGACAACAGGGTAGATTGTAGAAATTCCCCCCCTCCCCTCCTCCCCTTGGTTGAAGTGGATCCCTTTGAAGTGTACCTCCCTTTAAGACTTCTCTATGTATTAGAATCCCTTCTCCTTCTTCCTTGAGATAGTTGCCTTCCTTCCTTTCTTAGAGAGGCTTCCTCTTGCCCTGATTCTAGATTAGGGGCAATCCTTCTCCCTTTCTTTTCGTCGTCGGCGTGGACGATTTCTGAGGCACAACCGGCATTTTTCTGGGCACACGGTCATCGACAGAAGAACAGAGTCCCCTTCCTTGCTCGCAGAGGACACCATTCCCCTCAGAAGATTTTCCCCTTCATCCCAGACAAGGAGGATGAGGAGGCCCTCCCTTTTCTCCCCCCCGCCGACAGGCCTCCCTCTACGAACGAGTAGAAACTTCTTTTTAAGACCCTGCGAGGAGCTTCCCCCCCCCCCCCCCTGGAAAAGACGAAACGCCCCTCTCCAGGTTACGAATTTCGGAGGAGGCCTCGAAGACGATTTCTGCTCTCGGCCACCCTCCTTTTCCCATTAAAGAAAATTCCACGCGGGAACGATGAATTTCTCTCGTTCCCTTCCTTCATAAAGTCGATTCCCGCTTTAGAGATTGTAGTAGGAGGAGAAACTTCTCCCCTCAGGTAGTAGGTGTCGGAAGAGGGGGTAGGGACCCTTCTCCCCCCTTCCTCTTTCTTCCTTTTTTTCCACAAAGTGATAGGAGGATTACAGCTCCTTCTGCGTTGAACCTTTTTTTTGGCTCGAGAAAGAGGTTCCCTCTTCCCCCCCCCTTCCCCCCCCCTGTGGAGGGACGATCGCGATTCCCCCTTTTCGCATAAGAGGGTGGGATCCAAGGTCACAATAATAGGTTCTTTTCTCCCCTTCTCCTCCCCCCCAATATCGCCCCGTGGGCTCGGCTCGTCTCTCCCCTCACAACGATCTCTTTTCCTTTTTAGATGATGGTCGAAGGCCGGAGAAAAGGTAATTTTCTTTTTCCCCCCCCCTTCCTGCGATGGCGAGCGCGTCCCTGTGCCCCCTTTAGAAGGCGTACTGCGATCCCAACCGCTCCCTCCTCCATGTAGGCGGAGCAAGAGACCCCCTTCTTTCCCTCGCAGATGACCCCCCTTCCCGGAAAGTTTAAGGAGAGGGAAGCTTCTTTCATTAAGGGACAGACCCCCCTCTCTCCCCCTTTTTTAAGGCTGAAATGTGGGCGCCGTGGCTCCCTTTCCCTTTCCTCTCGCAAGACCGCGTCTCTAACGCGCGAACGGGAATCCTCCCCTCTCCCCTCTCCCCCCACTACGCGTTGGTCGGGAAGTTCCCCTCCCGATAGGGTGGACGCTTTTGTTGTCCAAAAGGAAGAGTATCTCTCCCCTTCTTTTGGTAAACTTCGCCTCCCCTCTTTTCTTTGCAGTTGGACACAGTGCGACGATGCCTTCACGAGGAAGGATGAATAACGTTCTTTTCTCCTTCCTCTCTCACTACTTTAGAGTTCTCAGGTCGGCGTTTTCTCGTTACCTCCCATCAATAATTGTAGGAAGAGTCTTTCTTACCGCTTTATGTACTGGATGTCCTAGGAGGATCACCCTCCCCCCCCCCCCCTTTTTCCCCTTTCCTTATGAAATTTGCATGCAAACGCTCCGCTTCCTCAGGTTGGAATAATAAGAACCCCAAGCCGACGACGACTCCTTCGGCGTCGCGTCCCTCTTTGCCATCGACGGTCGAACCTTCTTGGCACCCCGATAGACAAGACCTTCCTCCTCTCTTTTCTCCCTAAGAAGAGAGAGGTAAGGAAATCTCCTTTTTTTTTCAAGGAAACGTAACGGGCCTGGTGTCTGCGGATGAGAGACCCTCTCCCCCCCTTTTCCTAGCGTTCGTTCTTCTTTCCTTGAGTACGTACGTTCTTCTCCATTGGAACTCCTCTTTTCCCCCGCTCCTCGGAATACCGGTTTCTCGCATTCAGATTTTTCTTGAGTGAAAGGAGACAGGTACTTCCCCCGGGTAAATCCGCTGTCTTAGGGCAAATCCTTTCTGTCACGATGAGGAAATGGTCCCCCCTCCTTTTCAAGAGAGAGGCGATCCTCAGGAATTCCCGCAGGGTAAAGGATATCCCCCCCCACGGGCAATCTCCCCATGGGATATATTTTTATGACACACGCAAGAGAGATCTTTTCTTTCCCCCCCCCCCTTGGCCACGAGAAGTTGTCCTTCCTGGAAGGAGTTCGCGCGGCCTTCCGTCCCCCGCGGAAGCTCAGCAAATAGGGCTTCCCCCCCCCCCTCCCTTCCCCCTCCCCCTTTTCAAACCTTACCGAGGCTCTCTTCTCCCCCCAAATAGAGAGCGACCCCCCCTGCCTCTCTCCTTTCCTTTCCTTAGTAGCCGGAGAAGTTTCCTAAGAGCGACTCCCTTCATCTGAGAAAATGTTCCCTCTTTCCTCTTCTCTCCCCCTCCATTCGCAGGTGAAAGAGTTCCCTGCTCGACGACTTTCTTTTTGTGCAGTTGCCTGAAGACCACCTCCCTCTCTTTTTTTTTTCTTCGTTGCTACGAGCGCCTCCCTCCCGAGTAAAAACCGCCTTTTTTTCTCTGCTATCGGCGAAACGCTTGCCCTTTTTCTTTCTGCGCCGAAGACTGATCTCCATTCTTTCCCCCCTGGCACTGAAGGGATTTTTTTTCTTTTCCAAGAGAAAACTTTCCTTCGAAGAAAAAGCTCCCTCCCCCCCCCCCCCCAAAATGGTAGTCACATTCTTTCAAAGATAGAGGGTCCACTAGACGATTCCCCCCCCCCCCCCACGTAAGAGAAAGACGTCTTCGGTGTGATAGTATACCCTTAACTCCAGAAGAGCCCTCCCCCCTTCCCCCCCCCCGCTGGGACAGGAGCTTACTTCGTCATTAGGAAGACCCCGTGAAAAGAAAAGCTCAGTCCCTTTTACCAGATATAAAACGTCCCCCCCCTCCTTTCAGATAGTGATCCCTTTCCCCCTGCCGGGAAGTGGAACTAAGCCCCCCCCCCTTCCTTCCGAGCCTTTCTGTTATAGAGTGAAAGCCACCCTCCTTCCCCTTTTCCCTCCCTGTCGTGATTGTAGTGGTCGCCGCTTTGGAAAGGTCCCATTTCCTCCCCCACCATACGGGAAGGGTGCTTCCCTTTCCCTTCAGCATTAACCGGCGGTCCTCCCCGATAGAGGTCACACCCCCCCCCAGGAACCCTTGCTCGTTATAAAGGAAAAGGTCTTTCTTTCCCTCCTTTCCCCCTAATGCGCCCCTCCCCGGAAAGCCGATCTTCCCTTTTTTGACTGGCGGGAAACTTCTCCCGTCTTCTCCTCTCCCAAAAGCTCTCCGTAAGCGAAGCCGTTTTCCCTCCTGTCCCCCCCCCCCCCCTTGCCGCCTTCCGAACCCGCGGCCGCTCTCCGTACGCGGAACCGGCTTTCTTCTGGACCATCGTCCGCGTCCCCAGGGGATCTTTCCTGAAGAAGAAACTGCTCGTCCTTCCTATCGTAATCCGCCTAGAGCGTGCTTTTCCCTTTTCTCCTTCGTAGCTCCCCTATGCGCTCCTCATCCAAGCGTGAAGATTTCCCGTCTTCTTGCGGGGGGTATAGGGGAAGGCGCCCCTTCGTGAAAGGAGGGTTTCTTCTTCCCCCCCTCTTCCCCTCCCTTAATTTTGTAAGCAGGTGGATCTTTTTTCCGCGAGGCGCTTCATATAATTGGAAAGAACTCCTTTTTTGCCGCTCGGCTCTCCCCCCTCGAGGTAAACGCCCCTCGGGTTGAAAGGTATACTCTCTTCCCCGGAATGAAGGTCGTCCCCCCTCTCTTTTCATAGAAGTATGTTCCTCCCTGAGCTCAAGGGTAGGAGGTCCTCTCCTTTTCTCTTTGGCACTAAGGGGTATCGGTTCTAGTACGGGGCCTTTATTCCTCGCAGACTTCTGCTCTTTTCCCCACACGGCGCCTTCCGTGACAGTATCGAACCTTCTGTGATGGACTTCCCCTTCTTTCCCCCCGGAGTGCTCTATTCGGTCCCGAAAATGTCCGCGTAAAAAACGTCCTCCTCTTTCCCGTCGAAGGAGGGCTTTTTTTTTTCGGGGGTTGGGGACCCCTTGAAGAGCTTGCAATAGACGAGAAGCTCCTTCTCACGGAATACGACCCCCCTTTCTTCTCACGCGACCAAGTCGTCACCCTTGGAGAAGACACGAAGCTCTCTTGTCAAACTCGAGAACTTTTTTTCCCCCCCCCCTTTCGTCTTCTAGGACGTCTCTTTTTTTAAGAACGAGAACGTTTAAGATACGATAACCTCTCCCCTTCCCTTGAATAGGTCGCTCTTTTCCGGAAAATGAACCCCTTCCTATATATATTTTAAGAAGAATCGTTTTTTTGTTTCTATTCAGTTTTCAAGGGGAAGTTACCCTTGCCTTTCCCTCTCCCCTCCCGGATTGAAAGGAAGTAACCGTGAGCTCCTTCTTTTCGAGTGATGAGAAGTGACTCTTTTTCTTCCCCCTTCCCCCCTCATAACTCCGTCCCCTTGAGAGAGTTGATTTTCCCCCCCTGTCAGGAAGAGACTCCTTCCTTCAGCTGAGGGACTCCTTTCTCCTTTAAAGTTGAAAGACCTTTTTTTGCAGCCACCTTTCCCGTTTCGAGTAAGTGACCTCCCCCTGAAAGAATAGAGGCTTCCCCCGCTTCCCACTTCAAGCCCCCCTGAGAGAAAACCCTCAAAGGCCCCCTCTCTTTCGACGGAGAGAGAAGAGACTTTTTTCCCCCCCCGGGGTCTTTTTGGTTGGAGGGAAACCCTCCGGCCCCCATCCTCCCCCGTCCCCTTTGCAGGGAGGAGGTCCCCCCCCCCACACAGGAGCCCCCCTAGTGAGAGGAATGTTCTTCGAAGGGGTTATTCCCGAGATCATTCCTCTCTGCAATGCTTTAAGGAAAAAGCCTATTATACCAAGAGGTGAGCTTTCCCTTTTGTAACGACGACAACTTTAAAGTAAAACAGCTCTTTTTGAAATAAGAGTTCTCCCCCCCCCCGTGAGGAATTCGTTTTCAAGCCCTTGGAAGCAGAGAAAGGAGACGCTTGCGTCACCTTTTTGAGAAGAGAGAAGAACACTGCTTTTTCCAGGAGAGAGGTTCAGAGCCTTTTCGAATTTCCGTTGTTGAAAGCTTTTTTCCCTTCCGGCCGGGAAGTTTTTCCCGTCCCCTAAAAAGAAGCCGTTCCTTCCGGGCTTCTCCGTTTCCCCAGATCTTTACCAAAAGAAAGGAAACGGGTTTCCCACGTCAGAAGAGCTACCTCCCTCTCCCGAAAAAGTTTTTCCTTCAGATATAGGGATTATTCGCTTTCTGGAGACTTTTCTTCCAGGGGGAAGTCTGGAGAATTGAAAGCCCTTAAGCTGGGCTTTTTAAATAGAAGAGGTTCCCCTGGGAGCATTATGGAATGGTAGAGGACCTTTCTCCCCCCCCTTTGTTTTGAAGCGCCCTTTTCCTCTTTGGGATAACCTTCGGCTTTCCCTCTAGTTTAGAGAGAAAAGCCCCTCTTTGACGCCCCCTCGCTAGAAGATCGGCTTCCTGGGAGGAAGAACCCTCCCGCATTTTTTCTCGAGAAGAGCACTCTTTCCAAGGGGATTGGTGACATCTAGTAAGGCCCAAAAACGTTCCCTCAGGAAGTTTCCTTTTTAAAGTAGTTTCTCCCCTCGGCGGGTTCTCCCCCGAAAACGACCCTAAGCGGCTGACGTCCCTCATCAGCACGCTCCTTTTAGAGGTGTGCCCGTTTAGGAGGTCCCCCAGTTTTCCCTTTTTTTCCTTTCCTGAATTGCCAGTCCCGCCGGGAAGTTGAGATCTATGACATTGAGAGGTGCTTTCCCAGGATCTTCGATCCCCCCCCAACCTCCTCCTTTTCTTTCCCAGAGGTAACCTTTCGGAAGCGGGCTTCTTTTACGGCGCTGAGGGGTAGACGCTTTTCCCCCCCTTCGGGGGGCGGTTTCGTCTTGCGCGTAAGTTTGCCCGGCGTCTTCGTAACAAGGTGCTCTTAGAAGGAGAAGACCTAGTGCTCGAGAGAGGGTCCCTCCTAGAGGGGAGATCCAAAGCGGAAGGGGAGACAGTAAAGGCTTCCTTTTCAGACCACGGGAGATAAGATCTTCTCCTCCCCCCATCAGGGAAGAGTTTAGCCGATCGGACCCTCCTAAGACCTACTGGTAGGAGAAAGAAGGAGATTCGGTCTCCCTCTCCCATCTCCATCCCTTTCAGAGGAATTTCCTCCGAGGAGAAAGAAGAACCTCTTTCTTAAGGAAAGGGAAAAGGGGAGGACGAATCAGGAAGGGTCTAAGGAACAAAGAGGTCACCTCCCCCCGGGATGAGGGGGATGCTTCCTAAGAGGGAAAGTTTGGTGAGGCCCCGGTTGAGGAGCTAGTCGGCTATGTCCCTAAGTAGAAGAAGGCCGTACGCTCGGCAGAGTTGAAGGACCTTCTTTAGGGGATAAAGGGACGACCTTCCTGTCAAAGGGAGGTAGCAGAAGCTTCTCGAGTCACTTAGATCGCAGAGAGAAGGGAAGGATCACTTTCTCTTTCACCCTTAAGATAGATAGCAGGACCCAGCGTATAGTGAAGGCCGTCGGGTCACCTTACACCATCCCCTTGACGTTGTTTTCTTCCGGATTGTATCTCCGACTGCAATAGTTGAGGGAGATCCTTCCCCCGTCCAAATGGACCTCCCTCCTAAAGGAGTGATCCTCCTTGTTCCCCTCCCCCTTAGGGAACTCTCTTTTCTTTCGCGAGGTTACAGGACTCCCTAGCAATAGGACGGACCCTCATGACCTGGGACGTTCGAGACTTGACAAGTTGTGATAGCTTCTAGTTAGAATCATTCCGTTACGGCCTTCTTTCCCCTCGGCGCTTTCTACGGAAGCTACGGAAATGACCCTTCCCCCCTCTGATTCTCTCAAAAGGGAGATTTCTTTTTTTACCTAAAAAGAAGGAAGAATGTTCCAGTGAAGGTGACCCCCTTTTGGACGCGATTTAAGTACCGTTTTTCTCAAATTAGGTCTGTTATTTGAGATATATCCTCTATATTAGAGAGGCTGAGAGTCTTTTCTACTTTTCCCTCTATTCGGGGGAAATCCCGATGTGGTCGTAGTCTCCGCTTTTCCTCCGATGAGGACAACCTGAAAGGGCCTCCCCAAGGTCATAGACAGCTCACAACAGTTTTTTTTTCCAGTGATAGAAGAGGACATCCCCTCCGACGACGCCGATGCCGGTTTTTTTTTCCCCCAAGGTGATAGGCGCTCGCCCAGTCCGTATAAAAAATCCCTACCTGCCCTTTTCCCTCGATCATTAAAATACGTCCTCTTCTTTTCCCGGATCCACTGGGCCCAAGTCAAATAAATCCCCTTCCTGTTTTTTTTTTTCCCTACGACGGGCTACGAGACTCCCGAGAGAGAGATAGGTCCCCCCCCTCTTGCATTCACGACCAAAGCTCGGGCTCTTCCGGGAAAGATCCATTTCTTCCGGCAAGTTAGAATCCCTCCCCGCTATTGTAGTTAGTAGGCTCCCCCCTGCTCTCTCCTTCCAACGAAGTAGACTTTTTTTGTAGGGCCGGAGATAAAGGATCTTTTTTCCCCCCTTTTTCCTTACCTGGACAGACTGGTTGAACCTGTGTTTTCCCCCTTTTGGATAAAGAAGTTTTCTCGTTTTCGTGGACGATAGCTCTCCTCCTTCCCCCACGGGTTGGGAGAAGTCTACGCTTTCCCATCATCGAGTTCGTGTATCCAGTGGTTTTTGGAGCGCTTTTTTTTCTTG
>Ga0179591_1231853_pt1 | contig 11445 bp, 19 predicted proteins | sample CZOMad2_1_08_16f_FD_182891 | JGI IMG/M metagenome (GOLD analysis project Ga0179591, IMG submission 182891) | Vadose zone soil fungal communities from Angelo Coast Range Reserve, California, USA - CZOMad2_1_08_16fungal (PacBio error correction) | ecosystem: Environmental > Terrestrial > Soil >... | reverse complement strand
CCTTCACAGGTCGCCTTTCATCATCTCGGATTTTCTTGGAAACCACCAAGATCCTTTTCTGAGGCCGGGAGTTTTTTCTTAAACTACCCCCTTCGTCATGTAGATGAAGTTTCCCCCCCTTGCGGCCTGGGTAGACCCCTAGGACCTGGCCCTCCCGCCACGATCATCTCCTTTGGACACACAAAACTTTTTCCTCCATTCCTTAATGGGCCCCGACAGAGGTTTTTCTTCCCTTCTTTTAGCCGATAATCCGCTTTTTTTTGCGTTTGATGTCGCACCTTTTTCTTCCTTTGACCCCCCGCAATATCGAATTTTCTTTGACCCTTTTAGGATGCCCGTTGCAATGTTTTCTGTTTACTGCAAAGAACTTGCTAATGTCTCATTCAAGGCAATTTTTTCTTGATGTTTACTCCCCTCATCGTCAGTTTCGCATCCCTCCCTATTTTCGGGAAGTGGCTTTTGACTTTTTTCTATCAAAATTTAGTGCCTCCTTCTATGTTCACCCCGATTAGTCCTTGTTTTAGATCAAAGTGCCTTTGGTTAAGGTGATGAAGGTTCTCTTTGGAGGTTGCTAGCGCTTCTCCCCTTTTCCTTTGTTCAGGGTGATTTTTGGACTTTTTTTCCTTCTTAGCCGTTGTCCCCCCCATTTTTTTTTTTATAGACGTTGAGATTTTCCCCCCCCCCCTGGAACCACCATATGAAAGACCTACTTGCAGAGGTTTTCCTCCCCCCCCGGTGGACTCGTTGTTTTCCTCTTCCCAAACCCCGCGTGTTTGGTTGCCCTTTTCTCAGCCAATGACCCCTCTTCTTGGTTTCGCGATACTCGGTTTTTTTTGAGGGAAGCATGCGGCATATCCCCCCTTTTTCCTATTCCTTAATGTTTTTGTTATTTTTTCCTTGAGTCATGCCCCGGTCGCCCTTCCCCTCAGAGTGGTGTGCTCTCTCTCCGTTTTTTTTGCGGTCAATTTTCGCAGACGGGCCAGAGGGTTCATCTTTTCTTCCCGTGTACTGCCCCCGGCCGTGTTCACCTTCTTGGCGTGACTTCTTTCCGTTTTTTCCAACATGGACCCCCTTTACGAGAAAAACATTTTCTTCCCCGTTGTTTTCTTTTATTTTTTCAAATCTTCTCTCCACCTCTGGAACCCGTTGACACCCAACCCCCCCCCCTGCTCGCACATTCAGCGGTTGTTGGAGTTCCCTTACCCCCCCGTCTTTGCTTTTCTTTGATAATACAAACCTTTACTTCCCAGGTTTTGAACGTTCTGAGATTCCCTCTCCCTTTCTGTTCGCTTAAATTTTGTGAATCGTTCTTTCTTGCCCTTCCCTTTAACTATGGAGGTGTCTTTCTCCGGATGCCTGAACTTTCTTCCCCCCTTTGAGATATAGCATCTTGTTGATTCCAATTTGTGCATTTCTTCGTGGTTGAGTGCACCCTCGGAACGGCCGTTTTTCCCGTGCCATTTTCCGACCCCCCTTTCACTTTTTGATTGGCTCGCTCCTTTTTCTTTCCCCTGGTGAGTTTTTAATCGACGATCCTCTATCGGGCGGCTCCTTGAATTTTTATTATTTGTGGCCAAGGAGGATGTGCCTTTTCCCCTTTCCTTTCTTTTTTTTTTCCCCCCCCCAGTTTTTTCCAAAAGGACCATTTTTTTTTCCTCTGTGCGGTTCCCCTCTTCCCGCAGGGCCTTTTTTTTCGGCGGGCTCCGTTTTTTAGTTCAAATCTGACTCATCTTGATTTTTTTTCCGCTTTGGCGTCCCGATCCTTTTCCCGGCCCATTGTGATTGGCTTTTTGCCATTTTTATCAGTCTTCCAATTTTTTGCGGGCCGCCCCCCCCATGGTTTTAATTCCCCCTTGACGCGCTTCCGGCCTTCTCTTTACCATTTTTTTGCGGCCCCACAGAGCCAGTCCCTTATTATGTGAGGTGATTTTAGATTGTTTCTCTCCCCCTCCCAAGATGTTGGAAGCGCCTTCTCATTGTTTTGATGTACAGACTTGCAGGAGGGTTTTTTTTTCCTTTCATCTCTTCCCACCCTCCCGGTCACTGACGTTTCCCCCCCCACCCCCACAAACCGAGGAATCTTCTCCCCCTTTCTCAATTCGTTTTATTTATCCCTGCGCTTCGCCGTTTTGCGTCCACCCCCAAAAACCCCATCCCTCTTGTTGAAATGCTTTTTCCCCCATATTGGAACGGTCCTTTCTTTCCCTCTTGAGGAGTTCGGAAAGTTGCTTTCCCGGGAAAAATTTCTGGACTCCTTTCTTGTTCCTTCTTTCTTGACCAACCCATCCCATATGGCCCTCCCTTTTTGGAGTGGCAGCGGCCCTTTTCTCTTGCCGTGGAATTCCCTTCAGTATCCCGCCTTTCTGTAAATTTTTTTTTTCTGTCCTTTTCCCCCCCACTGTCGCCTGTCGTTTTTGTTCCCACTGTTCCGCGAAATTTGGTTTCGCGGAACCTTTCCCCCTCTTGGGAAACCGTCCACCCTTTTCAGCCTGTGTTTGCACCTTTTTTCCCTTCTTTGTGTTAGTAATAATTTTTTCCACATCCCGGTAAAGTCCCCTTTTCCTGTACTCTTTATCAGTTGACCAGGAAGGGGTTGGACAGAGTTACCTTTTTCCCCCGCCAAGCCGCTTTAACCCTTTCCTCATTACCACAGGTTTGTTCTTTTATCGTCAGCTTTTTTTCTTGGTTTTTTTTCCCGGATCTTGCTTACTGTCAACGTTCCGACCCTTTATTTGTGGTTCTTTTTTTTTTCAACCGGAGTTTTGCCGTTTTTGGCCCCCATTTGGGTGCTTTTTCCTTTTTTCCCCTAGTTTTCCTTTTGGACAGGCAGTATTCCCCCCCCCAAAGTACTCCCTTCATTTCAGTTTTTTTTCTTTCTGTGTGTCGTCAAAAAGCGTTCCCCCCCCCCAGGCATGCACTGATTTTTCCCCCTGAGTTCGGTATTTTTTTCCCTCTTCTCTTCGAAGGCTCTTTTTGTTTGAATCCCTTGTGAACCTCCTGTTGCTTCCTCCGAATTTTTGATTGGCGCTTTTCCCTTTCCCTTTTTTTTGAACAGGCCTATTCTTCCCCACCCCTATCCTTTCCCCTTTTCCAATAGGAGCCTCGTCCCTTTTTTTTGTGCAGGCTTTTTTACCCTTTTCACCGGCCTCGATTTTTCCCCAAATTTTTTTTTTGGAAAAGTTTTTTTTCTTCAGGGCTTACTTCTTTTTTTTTTGTCAGTAACCCCCTCTTTTTCCGTTTTTTTCCCCAAAGAAAAGAAAACCCTCCCCTTCTTATGTTCTTTCAGAACCAACCAATTTCTCCCCTATCTTGTGTCTCACCGGTTTTCTCCTCTGGAGCCTTGTTTCTTTTCCATGTTTAGTTACTCTTTCTGGCTTCGAGTTATTGTTTGTCTGCACCAGTTTCTTTGAGGCAAAATGCATTCCCCCCCCCCAAAGGTGGCTTATCTTGACTCTTTCCTTCTTTCTGGAGCCGGTCGTTCACTCTCTCCTTTTTACGCTTGGCAGAACTTCTTTTTGAGTCCCTTTTTCCCCTCTGTTCCCCTAAGGATCGTCTTTTCTTTCTCTGTGCGGTGCCCCCCGTTTGCACGGTTGGCCAGCCCTCCTAGTTTCAAATGGGCTTCTCTTTTTAGCCGGGCAGTTTTACCTTTTTTTCTCCTACGTTGTTTTGTTTTCCTTATCTTGCACCACACTGGCGTTTTTTTCCTCCTGATTTGAACACTGATTTATTGATGGTTTGTTTTCCCGTGGAGGGCGGGGCCTCCCCCTTCCCCCTGACCGATCCGCCAACATTCATCTTTTCCCCCTTCCCCCTCCCCGTTTTGCCTTTTCACTGTCTCCGGGTAATTGAAACGATTCTTTCCCCCTCCACGCGGAAGGTTCCCCCGCAGGGATATCCACCTTTGGTCCTTTTTTTTTTTCGAGTTTAAATGGCTTGCGCTCCCCCCCATACGCTTTTTATTTTTCTTTGCGGTGGCGCCGAGCCTTTCAACAAAACGGCTTTTTTCCCCCATCACAGGCACGCTCGCCTTTTCTCCCCTCCCCCATATCTTTTCTAACTTGTTTTCGCCTTCATCCTTTTTTCTTTGTCCAACCTTTCCCCCCTATCCCTTCCAAAAAGAGGTTTTTTTTTTTTCGAAGTATCCTCCAATCTTCCTTTCGGGGGGCAGAAAATACGGCGGCAAGTCACTTCCCTGGAAAGCAGGTTCTCATTTCCCCCTCTTTTCTTACTTTGTTTACGGGCTTTTCTCCCCCTTGATCGAGTATTATCCCCTCCCCCCCCCCAGCATTCTTTTCTTCCACTATCCCCCTTCTTTCGCCCCCACTTTTTTTTTTAACATACCGCAACCCTCTTTTTTTTTTTCCCCCATTTCTTTTTCTCATTGGTTTTATCCCGGGCTTTCCCCGCTCACCACCCCCCCCCCTATTTTTGACGGCACGTGTTTCTTTTTTGGACTCCCTGGCTTCGCGCACCCCCCCCTGTTAAGGACTTTGGACCCCCGGCCATCTGCGCTTTTCCCCCCTCCGTTTGTTCACGTCCACACACACCCACTGTCGGTTTTCTTTTATCTCTTTCTATCTTCTGCCTCCACTTACCTGGTCTCTTTTGCTTTTTGGACGACTTGTGGTCCCCACACTTTCCTTTTGAACAACAGTGTCTTCCCGGGCTTTTTTCCGACTTCCTTTTGTGATTTCATTTTCACCTCTTCTCCGTCCCACCTCCCTTCTTTTTTCTGTTGTCTCTGCGTCTGCAGATTAAGTGACTTCCTTCCCCATTTTTCTTCTCTCCTAGATGCCCCTTCCCTCATGGGCATTCCCGGTCGGGCTGGTTCCCCCGACAATGTTGTTTTTATTTGAAGGCGTTTTCTTTTCCCTAGTGGTGAACCTTTGCATTTTTTTCTGCCGCCTGCGGCCGATCTCTTTTTCGGTCGGTTTTTTGGTTCAAAATCACCCTTCCTTTGGTCTCCGGGAGGAGAAATTCGTTTTCGTCATCCTCATGCTTATTTTTTTTGCCAACTCCTGTGCAAGGCAGTTTCCCAAAACAGGGGGCGGGCCCCTAATTGTATTTTTTCGATTCAATTTTTCGTTCTAGGATTTTTCAAATTCAGTTTCTTTTCTCCCCTTTTCCTACGGTGGGCCCCCTTCGTTTCCTTTTCGCTTTCGACCCCCCCTTTCATCCAGGGGACTTCCCCCCCCCCCCAAAACAATTACTGTTTTTTTTCCCCCCTGACACGGCTGCGCTATCACCCCTCCGTCAACTCACAACTGAGTTTATTCTTTCCTTTCCACTCCCCTTTTTTGATCTCCTTACTGGTCCCCCCTAAAGTCGCGGGCTCCCCTTTTAGAACCGTGCCCAACCTTTTTTTATTCTTTAGATGGCAACAATTCCCCTCTTTTTTTATTTTGGACTGGGCTGGGCCTTTTTGTCACAAAGGCAAAACTTTTTTTTTTCTCTTTACGGACGCGTCGTTTCGAACCGCTTTCTCCTTAGTCCCCATACGTTTGCTCTCCTTCTTTTTCCAAACATTTCTTTTTGCCGACATTGTTCCCCCCAATTTGAGACTGCCCCCCTTTTCCCCTCCTGGGCATGCTTCTCAAGGAAGAGATCATGCTCCTTTCTTGAAGAGTTCTCTGCCAGCCTCTCGCAGCATCTGACCCCCTAAATATAGTCCGGTTTCCTTTTTCTTGAAAAAAGGGCCCCCCTATTCCAGTGGAAGGTTTGACAAATGTGCTCACTCCTCCCGCACGTTCGTCATAGTTCCGGAGCTATTCTCTTTCTCTTAACTAAGCAACTTAATTCCCCCTTCTGACAACTATTTTGTTGATAGACTATTTTTTCACGACCACTCCTTTCCAAACCTTTATTGAAGCCATTTTCTTTCCCCCTTTCTCTTAACCGCTATTTAGGTTTTTTGGGTGAACCCCACTTCTTACCGTGGGAACAGTTGATGACTGCAACACGATGGTTTCTTTTGCATCGAGGTTTTTCGATTCCGGTATTTGTCTGTGTCTAGCTATTCAGCGGTCCCCCCAATGTTATCTCTCTCTCTTACCACTTCCTAAGGGGGAATAAGTAAATCACGGCCCCTTTTTTCTTCTCTTTCAACTCGGAGGCTTTTCATCGGAACAACCATCTGATTTTTTCCAAGGCAAGCATCCTCTTTTCTCTGCTAATAGGTCTGCTGTCAGACAGACGGTTTTTCCTTCTTTCATAATCATCCGTTTTTGTTCCTGAAGAGCTTTTCGCCGCCGCTCTCTTGTGCGTCCTCCCGTACGAGGATCGCGCTCCCCTTATTTGCTTTTTTCACATTTTTCTCCATTTAAGCGTGGTTCTTTTTGATGAACCCAGCCTTAGGCTCTTTTTCTCACACCTCCCCCCCCTGCTCTTTGATGTCTTTTTCCTTTTTTCCCCCCCCCTTATTTTTCAGTTCCAGTAGCACTTTTTTTTGACGGAGGCTGGTCCCCCCCCCCCCTGAGTCACCCCCCCCTCCATGGGACTTTTCATCTCCCCTGTTTCCCCTTCCCCGACAGCCCTCGTTTGGCATTCGCAACCTTTTTTCTTTTTTCCGGTTCTTTCACTCCGATTTTTTCCTTTTTTTCTCCCCCCCCCCCTGACACATTTTGTTTCGATAATTTTCCTGTTACGGTTCGTAAAATGTCGAGTCCCTGATTGGCATATTTTTCCCTTTTCAACCAACTCTTCTTGTTTGGATTTACGTTTTCTTCTGTTAGCTTCTTTTTCTTGAATTTCATGTCTCCCCCCATGATTGTTTTTTAGTATCTCCTAGGTGCTCGTCTTCCCTCGACAGGCCGCCCCCTTTATCTTAGGGCCCCGGGAGATTATTTGCGGTTTTTGTTTTTTTATTATTTCCACCCCTCCCTCTGCTGGCGTTTTGTTTTTGCTGAAGGGAACTCTTCCCATAAGGAGATTGTGTTTGTTTTGGGCGGTTTCCTCTCCCCCACAAGTCTGCCCTTTTGTTCTTTCTTTACAGGTCTCTTATGTTTTCTCTCTTTAACCCTTTTCACGTGTTCTTTAGGGCGTCCTTCTCGGGTTTGCGCGTTTATACCTGGTTTCGGGTGCGTCAACCCCTTCACTTGTCAGGATGGTTGGCCCTTAGGACCGGTCTCAGTTGACGTCCTCAAAAGGGCTCTTTTGTTTTCGGAATTCCCTACAGCTTCCACCCCTGATTTTTGGGGGGCGGGCCCATGGTGGGATTGTCGGACAGTCCCCCTTCTTATCCCTTTTTAGTTGGATTTTTTTTTTTACCCCCCCCCGATTCCCAGTTTGTTCACTTTTTTTCTTTCTCGATTCTGTATAGGCATTCGTGAGAGTTTTTTTTCATTTTTTGTTGCAGTCCCTCTGCATGAAGTTGGAGCGTCTCCTCTTCCCAAGTTTCCTTGAACAGTGGTCCCCGCCCGATCTCTTGTTTTACGACTCCGATTTTCTCGCTTTCTAACCCTAGTTTTTTTTTTTTTTTTCTCCCTAAAAAAAAAAAACCTTACCTCTCTGTGTTCCAAGGATGGTCCCCCCCTTATTCTGGCCGTTTCCCCCCATCCCTTTGTCGGACACCTGGGGGAACTCCCCCCCACCTTTCTTTGTGTTTTTTTTTTTTCGTACCCCCCTTCTCTTTTTTCCTGGCCCCCCGGACAGAACAGCAGATGTTCCCCTTCTTTGTCGGCTTCTTCCAGTAGCCGTTGCCCGCGTGGGCTTGCCTCTTGTTGTCCCTATGTTTCTTTGGCGGGTCCTGTTCCTGGTATATCCCTTCTCTTCCGGCGAGTCCCCCCTCGTTTCTCCCCTTGAAGCAAAGACAAGTCACGATCGTCCCCCGCAGAGTCACTTTTTTTTTGCTGGTATCTCTTCCATGAAAAATCCTTCCCAGGGTCTCCATGCACGTCTTCCCGGGGAAGACTTTTTTTTTCTTTTTTTCCCTTTTCTTCCCACACCAAAACCGTCTGCCCAAAAAGCTTTTTCCGAACCCTCATTTTAGTTTTTTTGTCTCTTTTTTTTTGTGGTAGAAGGTTGAAGGTTTTCGCCCGGAAAACCACCACTGGATGTCCCTTATCAAGCGGTTCCAGACAGGCTATTTCTTTTTTTTTGGAGTTCCTTTCCCACCGGATTTTACCTTTTTTATTTATGTTTTTTTTTTACACGTCGGTCGCTGACCAGTCCCCGGCCACAAAGTTTTGGGACACGACACTCCCCCCTGTTCCAAAAGATTTTGTTTTTGTTTTTTGAAGGCTTTCTCCCCAAGCATGCCACTCTCCTTCCCCCGACCGGATCCCGGTATTATTTCCCCCCCCTTGGGATTTTGGTTTCGGCGACTGCTCCATCTTTTTAATCCTGATTTTCCTCCAGGTCCAGTACGCATTGTTGCTCCCCTTTGACACAAGCTTATACCATTCTGCGATCCGCATACCCCCCTTCTTGTACAGTGAGTCACTTCCCCTTTAGTCCTTTTCCTCTGCAGTCCTGAGTTCAATGCCCCCCTCGGAAAGATTCTCTTTTTCCCTTGGATACGTCCTCCCTTTCACTCTTTTTTTTCAAGCTTCTTCTGGTTGACAACCATCCCTCTAACGCGGCTGGTTTTCCCTTGAAAAACAATTTTCTGTCCCCTTTTCTCTCTAAAGGAGCGTGCCTTTGACCTGTTTTGGGTAGCGCTTCTCTTAATTCTCTCCTGTCCGGACAATACTCCTTTCTTCCAGAGGGGTGGTGGGTTTCCGTCCCAGTTTTCCGAGCTCTAATGTCTCCCCTTTTTTCATTCTCCTTCTTTGGAGACCGCATTCGGTTTTTTTTTTGCAGCTCCTTGTCTTTACATTTGTCTTTTTAGTCGGTTCCCAGGTTGCTTTTTTCTGTTCTTTCCTGTAATGGTACTTTTTTCCTGTTGGCCCGGCCAATTCTTTTTTTCTTTTTGATTTTGTGGGTTGGCGCTGACCACTTGCCAAGCACTATTCCCCTTGTCAAAAAGGTTGTTTACTTTTCCCCCTCCCTTTTTTTTCCGAATCCTCTTTTTTCATTCCTCCCTTCTTTTGTTGTGACTTCCCCCCCCTGTCGTTCACTGTTATCTTGCCTTTTTTTTTTTCCTTTTTTCTTTGTATGGACAAAGTTGGCGGCGCCCCGCCGAGCCACCTGGACCTCCCTTTTCCCCCACCCATGGATTTAGTCCATCCCTCCGATTCAGGATGTGCCGGCTGTCTCCCTGAAGTGACATTTTCCCTTGTACGAAACGCTCCTCCTCGTCCTCCATTTCCCTTCCCCAACCATTTGGGATTGCGTTCTTTTTTTTTTTCGGATGTTGCAACCCATATCTGGACCTCCCATTATTCTGGTTTTCCGGTTTGTTCGCCTCTTCTACCAAAAAAACGGCCCTGGACCTGATCGCCCTTTAGTAGTAATCAGTTTTTTTTTTAGTCCTTCCAACCTCAAACTCCCTCTTTTATTTGTCAACTCTTCTTTTCCCCCCCGAGGTTGCACGGCGGCGTACCTCCCTTCCGCTTTACCAGATTTTTTCATTCCCCCACATCGCAGGGTTCTCTTTCTCTCTTTCCGTCATGATCTCGCCTCTTTTATCCGATGTGTGTTACAGTATCTCCGCCCCTCCAATTCTTCGTTTTTATGGAACTTTTTTTCCCCCCTTTTTTTGTCTCACGGTGAAAACCCCTTTTCAATCTTGTACTTCTGCTGGTTGCTCCCTCTCTTTCCCCCCCCTGCCACCCACTTTTGGACGGGTTCCTTCGTGCTTTTTTCCTTCCCTCCCTGTTTTTAGCTTTGGCCCCGTGAATTTTTTCCACATTTTACATAATATGGTCTTGAACTCTGGGGTGTTCCACGTCACACCATACCTTCCCGGGCTGGACGATAGTTACAGTTGCCGCGTTTCACCCCCCCATCCTGCACATCATTTCTCTTTGTGTGCTTTGATTTTTTTTTGCGCCTTAATTGGGCCCCCCGTCCCTATTCAAACAGTTTTTCCTTTGGTGAGTTGTCTTGATTTCTTTCATTTTCCCTTCCACCACTTTTTTTTCCAGTCCGTTTTGTGCTCCGGTCAGAGTGAAATTGCCTTCTTCCCTTCTTGCAGTCGGCGAGCACTTCGGCCTGGGGGCTTCCCGCGTCACTCGCTTGGCCTCACACTCCAACTTCCTGCTGCCGGAGGTGCGACTGACGTTGTCCCCACGTCTTTTTCTCTCCTCCTTTTTTTTTTCGTTCGCCCTTTTTCTTTTGGAGGTATCCCGGAGTCCCCTAAGATTGTTCCCGCACCACTGATTGGCCCGTCCGCCGGCCAGAACTCTTCTTGGGTCACAGTCCGGACCGTTTTTTGTTTCCACGCCCCTGGCGAGGATTTTTTTTTTTCGCTCCAACAACACGCGCTTAATTGTTAAAATCGGTCGTTTTTTTCTTTTTCTCGATTGCCCAGGTCAATTGGCACTGCGGCGTTTTCGATACCCCCCCGGGGCCTGAAACATTCAAACCATTCCCGCTACGGGCTATTCTTTTTCACAAATCCATCCGAGTTGCACCTGGTTCTCCCTCCCCCCTTTATCTACCCCGTGGTGCCCCTCTCAAAGCTTGGCTGCTTTGCACCGTCCCCTGCAAATATTTCTCGTACTTTTACTTTAAAAACAGGCCTGTCTGTTTGATTTTTTGCTGTCCTGATGGTCCCGACACCTTCCCACATCGTCATGTCGATTTTGACTCAAACGTGGCTTTCCTCCCCCTTTGGCTCAACAACGCTTGTGGTTGTCCCCGTCATCATTTCTTTACATGGTTTTCCGACCAGACACAACCATTGTCCACTTCCTCCTTATGTTTGCACAACTGACACTGCTGTTGGGAGCGAAGTTTCGACATCTGTCTTCTCGTCCGACTGATTTAGCCCTCTTCAGGTCTGATTCTTTGTCCAACCCCTTCTCCTGTATCTTCTTGAAGTGCACGGACGGTGTTTTTTTTTCTTCTGCCACGAATTGCCGTCTTCTTCCCTAGCAAGGACCTTTTTTTCTTCCAGGGAGATGTTCTTTGGCTACGACCGTCCCTCGTCAGGCAAATTCTGAATACACCCGCCATCTTTCGATCATTCCTCGTGCATAGCTCTCCCCGGACCCCAGGATTTTGGCCCCCATTTACGCCGCGTTCCTTTTGTGTCTTTATTCCCACCAGGGACACCCACGATGGGGACAGTTTTACTGTTGTGAGTGTCTTATTTTTCTTCCCTTTTGATCGTGTGAGGCCCTTTTTTTCACCAATCGACGCTCTTTTTTCAAACTAATGACACCCCCCCCTCTTTGCCCTGACCAAATCACGCTTCAAGATTTTTTAGTAAAACCGCCGTCCCCCTTCTTGCGTTAACGTTAACACCCGCTTTTTTTTTTCTCCTGGAGAAAATTGACCCCCCTTTGCATTCCGGATTCGCTCTTTCCTCTTGCTGGGGTTTTGAAGTTTATTCTGGGGCAT
>Ga0179591_1382062_pt1 | contig 11446 bp, 8 predicted proteins | sample CZOMad2_1_08_16f_FD_182891 | JGI IMG/M metagenome (GOLD analysis project Ga0179591, IMG submission 182891) | Vadose zone soil fungal communities from Angelo Coast Range Reserve, California, USA - CZOMad2_1_08_16fungal (PacBio error correction) | ecosystem: Environmental > Terrestrial > Soil >... | reverse complement strand
TACCCCAAGCCCCTCGGATTCACAGAGGAGACTAATTTTTACCCTTTACGGCGACGTACAGGACCCCTCCCTCTTTTTCCCCCTCTCATGTCAGCGTTTTTCTATACTCGTCGTTCTGACGTTGCTTCGTCCGGGAGGTCCCTTCTCTTGTGATTTCGTCCCCCCTTCACTTGCCGTTTTTTATGGTTTTTCTATGGCATCTGCTAAGAAATGGTTATTGGAGAGCAAGCATGTTCTCTCCTGAGGATTTGCTTTTGTTAGTTCTTCCAGCTTTCCTTTTTTCCCCTCGTCCAAGTCCCCTCGTCCCTGGGCCGGTCCCTCAGCATCGCGTCCCCTAGGCAGGGGTGGTCGAAACATGGACGTTAGTTTTACAGGCCTCGGTCCTCCCCCAGGCTTTTGATGCATTGACCTATTTGCTTCCTTTTCCTTCCCTTCGCGGGTCTTCTTTTTTCAGTCCTTGCCACTTCTCTGAGAAGTTCTCTCTTTCTCCCGGCGCTTTTTAGTAGAGGTACAAGGATTGGTTAGGTTCCCTGAGGTCCCCTTCTTCCGAGGTTTTTCCCCTTATTTTTTGGCCCCCGTTGCCAAAACACGCGGGGCCCGCCTCGGACGCGGACCCATCGATTAACTAAGATTATTGGATTGCATGGGGGTGGCCTTTCCACCTTCCTGAAGAACTCCTCACGCTTTCCTGGTTGCTTGCTTCCGGTTTCATCTGCCTCCTTTCCTGGATGTTCCTTTGGTGTTGCGTCCTTACCTGCGTTTTCTTATTTAGAGACAGAACAACACCCTCTTCTTCTCTTTTTGCGCTTTGGAATAATATTCTTTCCCCCCTGGCCCTTCTCTTCCCCTCGCCTCCCAGAGTCCTTCCCTTCATTGCCTTCTTTTCCCCCCCTCAAAATGGTATTAGAGGAGTTAGGAGGGGATATTAGGATTGTCACGGATTTTCCCCGGTAGATGCCCGTTCTCTTTTTTCTTAGTTAGGGTATTTCACTTCCTTCTTATTCCTGCTTATGTCAGGGTCCGATATCACAGATGAAAGCCGAGGGTTGGGATTTTGTGTTTCTTTCCCCCGAGAGGTAAATAACAGGCCCCTTATATCTTTTTCTTTTACTTTGCGTTGATGACATTCCTCTTTTCTCGGGATCGGTAGTACTCTTCCTTCACTCGTGTTGGCTTTTTTGGAGAGGGGGGAAAAGACTGTTTTTTTCTCCGACAACCTCCTATTCCTTTCCTTCGCCGTCACCACGCTTGCTTCTTTTTAATAAGCCCGCTCACCCTGTGTCGGTAGAGTCCCTCTCTCCACACCAATTGGTTCCTTCCTCCTGTTCTTGGCACGAGGATCCTATCTCCCTCCGACTCCCCTCTAATTCTTGTTCCCCGAATTTGAACTTTTCTTCTATGATAAGACCCACTACCATGTTCCACGTGAAGGGTTGAAGAAGTCCCTCTCTCCCTGCCCCCGCAAAAGTTTTCTTTCTGTTTTCTTCGGTTCCTCTTTTTTCTGACTTTTTTGAGTCAAGTAGATGGCTCCTCCCCCCCTTATTTTCGGTGATGTACTCCCCAAGGACTTACTTTGATCTTATTCTGTGGGGTGATTTTTGAGCAAGACTGGCCTGCCTCTCCCCCTAAAAGGGCCCCTCGGTCTCTCTTTCTTAGAGGTGCTTTCCATTGGTTTTGTTTTTAAACAAACAGACGTCGATGCCTATGGATTTCAAACAGGCTAGCGTGTCGACCATTTTTCGTCTTGTTTTCCCCCCTCTCCTTTTCTTAAAAGAGGTCCCACATAGGGTTAGACCTGTCCCCATAGTTTATAAATTCGGCGTCCCGAACTCTCCCCCGAGTAAAGTCTTCGTCCCTCCCCCTCAGGACATAAAGAGCTGGGAAGGTCCTGTTTGATCGGTGTCTGTGTTTTAAGAGTAATTGTAGACGTGCCCCCGGTGTCGTAAAAAAGTCGCGAATGTCCCTTCCTTGATTGAATAGAGTTGACCGGCATCTTCCCCAGACATTTAGGGTCCGTGCATCGCGTCACGTCCCAGTGTCTATTAGCGGTCCTTCTCCTTTATTTACAGTGTGACCGCCCCTTCTCCTTTTGTGTAAGTACGCTGACCGTTTGAGGTGGACACAGCCAATATGAACTCTGTCAGATACTACTCGATGTGTCTTGTTTTAATCATGTAGGTCCTCCTAGGCTTGGTGCCTTCAATGGTAAAGAAGAGCTTTTCCAATCATCTTTCCCCGTTCGTCCTTTCCCCTCCGGTTGCAGACCCTCCACGCCGGGCCGCAAAAACGCCACCGGGCAAGGACGGAGAGTTGTCGACCCAGGCGCTTCTTTAACCGCCGGGCTCATGCTTCGTGCTATCCACCTTTCCCTCTTGGGAGCAAGGCCTGTCGAGTTGGCATCGTGGTTCCAGAAGGTTAGTTCTTGGCCATTTCCGCCGAGGATGTCGTTTTTTCCCCCCAATGAACGCCAATAAACCAAATACGTTTCCATCTCTCTCGAAGCTCATCGGGTTGGGCAGATCTTGAACTTCTGTGGTTATTGTAGGGATCTTTTTTTTCTTGGACCCTCCCCGAATGACGGCCATTGACACCTAAAGTCCCCCTGGAACCACCTATTCCCCACTCGCTGCTTCCATCCCAAAGATGTCGTCCCCCCCCCTCCCCCCGACCCAGCTCTTGCACGCAGTTTCCATTTTACTAAACGCCTATCCCCCGGCTTACTGGATTTCTTTTTCTTGGGTCTGCCTTAGTGTACATTTCTTAGACCCTTCTTGCATGACTACCTTGCAGAGTCTGTGTACGAGCTTTCCCTTCCCTTTCAAGGACCCCTTCGTCTTAACTTTCCTTCGAATTCTCCCGACCCCAGTTTACCACAAGGTTTCAGAGAGAGGTGACCTACGTCGGTCGATTTTTGTCACCTACCACCCAATCTTTCGTACAACAAAACTTCGTCGGATGCACCGTACATCCCGTGAAGCTATTGACATCGGCACGTGCGTTTCATCCTCTGACCTGCTCCCTGATCACTCTAAGTATTCCTTCCTCCTTCTGCCCTTAATATGGGGACTTTCATAGCAGCCGCACCTAGACATTCACTATTTACAGACTCTCCCCCCTGGCCAGACAGGTGACTTCCCCAAACGGGATCGGTGTGTTAAGATTCGATCCGCCAGAGGAGCTTATAAGTTTTCGGTCTTGGTTATTCTTTCATTTCCCTGATTGGGACCAGGTAATCAACCTATTGCCGCTTCAACAAAAGAGCTAATACCCTCCCCGTTTTAACCTGGTAGACCTGCCCCCGCCTCTGGGGTCCCAGACCTATTGCATATTCGTATTGGTTGACTCAAAACAATTCACCACACTAGAATGGTGATAAAGGCGACTGATGGCCGGGCAGTTTCTTGAACTTCCCCATTCGTCTTTATAAGATCACCCCACGGCAGAACTCCTCAGAGAGGTACCCCTCAATTGAGGCCGCAATAGAGGTGAACATTTTTCCGCTACAAAGGCTCAAGTCCGCTCCCCTTTCCTTTTCTTCCTGTTTCTTTGGACGGCTGGCACCCCGCTTGTCAAGGTGAAGTACTTTTACTTTGGTGAATGGATGTAATATCTTTCCTTTCTTGCCGGAAATGTCTTTTTCTCCTTATTAGTTTTTCTCCCGTTCATAAGTTCATCTTTCCCCTTCGCCAAAACTTTGGTGAATTGACGTAGTCGGCTAACAGCCGCTAGGAGTGCGAGTGTCCAGGTTGATGCCGTTTGTTGCCCGGGCTTCCCCTCTTTTCCGGGTCTCGACTCGCCCCCAGATTTTCGGCTGCCGGTCCATATAAAGCCGGTCCCTTTTCTCCGTCTCCTCCGCCTCCCTCTCTTATTCGTATAACCTTCCCATTAACCTCCGCCGGGGGGTCTCTCTCTCGTGGTTGAAAAGACTCTCTCATCACCACCCATGTGAGCAGTAAGATGGGCTATCCTGCTTTCCCCATCAAACTTAATTCCTCCGCCTGTTTTTCCCCCGCACCCTAACTCCAGGAAAAAGAAAAACGGCTTTAACACACCCTCCAGGTCCACTCACTACCCCCCCGCACCATCCGCAGAAGACCCCGTTTCATCGGGGTGCTTTTCTTAAAGTCTTCTTCTTGCTTCTTGCCTTCAGGTAAAGCTTTTTCTAGTCTTTCCAAATTTCTCTTCCGAAGAATATTTTTTTGTGCCCCGGTCCTCCTTTATCCACGAGAGGAGTTCCGGAGCATCAACAAAAGAAAAAAGCAGTTTCTGTCAACTGATTCAGCCCCCCCCCCTCCTTTCTCGTTTTAATACTCCTCCCCTCCACCTTTGGTACAATTTTTTCTTTCTCCGAACTTCCCTTTTAAGAATTTAGAGATATGTCGGTCCAGAAGGACGAGTCGTAAGATCAAAGCCAACCTTTTACCCCACCCCTTGAGGAGAATTACCGCTCCATGTCTCACCCACCGATCACTACATAGTACAGCCTATCGATTGCGCACGGACGCGCCCTGAAGCAGCCAAATTTTTCCCAAGCCTCTCTTCTCTATTGAGAGGAATTCGGCCCACTTTCATGAATGTTCCTCCCCCTATGTCCTTGTCCCTTTTTTTTCCCTGTAATGGGTTACGCACCCCTTTAAGGCACAAGTGGGAGAGTCCGTGATCGAGAATTTTCCTGGTACTTTTTTTCCGGCAAAGGATTTCCAAAGCCAGTCTCCCTTCCTCCCCCCTCAGGTCAGTAATTTTTTCCCATTTTAACCCCCCCCCCCGCAGTCAGGAGTTTGCCCGATGCCACTCTGACCAAAACAAGAAAAGAGAAGGTTCATCTTCGAGGACGAGCATTCCCTCCCTTCCCGCGTACTGGTAATCCTCGTCTCATCCCCCGATCCTTTCTCGAACTCCATGCGAAAAAATTTATCTGACCCGACCTTTAGTGAATTAGCCGTAGAAGCCCCTGTTCGTTCCATCCTTCGAGAAGATTTTGGGGGGAATTATTTTATCACGTTTTTTGTTATTCTTCTTGTAACTCCCTCTGATATTACACCGTCTGCTGACATACCTTTCTTCCTTCCTACGATAAGGGACCTTTTCGTCGCTCGATCCGGTAGCCGTGAGGGTGATTTCAGTAGTCTTCTTTATTTTAGTCAGTTGATTTTTTTTTTTAGGGAGCTTCGCGGCCGTATCTGTTTCTTGTTTTCTGTCTCGGAGACTCCCTTTGGCCGGGCGGAATAGTTCGAGGAATGGACGTCTGTTACTGAATTGGTGATGGCCTTTTTTTTTTTTCTCGGGTTGATCCTGGGCCGGTGGCCCTGGCCCACTTTCCCCTTTTTTTTCGTTCCATTATCAGGCATTCGAACCACAAGTAGGAGGCGGGGTGGCGTATCCCATACTGTTTGTGAAGGTCGAAAATTTGGGGGCCCCCCCCTCTGGTCCGGTCCCTGCCGCTTGGAGTTCCTCTCATTAAAGCCGTCCTTTTTATTGAATTGTCATCCTTCCTCTCTAAGTTTTATAGACTCTTGAACCCGGCGCTCTTCTTCTTACGCTGTCCAAAGTTTGGTTCTCAGGTTTTTGCGCAGGTAAAACTTAGTTCTTTTTGTGTTTCCATTTCGTTTGGGCTGTTGTCCCCAAAGGCCTCCTTATCCCCGCGAAGATCCAAGCATTAGTCCATTTCTTCTACTAAGGGGGAGGGGTCTTTTAGTTTTGGTCAATGACAGACTAGGCCATTAAGAGGAAGAAGTGTGATGGTTCTTGGCTTGTTTCGTTTAGAATTCTTCTTTTCTCCGTCTCGTACTTCAAACACCTGAGGGATTTATGAGTTGTGTACTAAAATGGATAACCTTGACCGTCTGATTTCCTCCGTCATCACTATGACATACGGTCTGAATTCCCCCCCTCCCCCAGTCTTCTATCTTCTTTTTTTCTTGGCTTTGACCTGAGTGGTTCACCCTTCCGAGTTCAGACGTCTTGGCTTTAGGTGATTGTAAATTCCTGGTACGGAAGTTCTTGGTCAGTCTCAGCCCAACTACGAAATTTTTTAATGGGATGCGGACTTTTGGTCTCAAAACCCTTTCCTTTCGTAGGGGTCATTCTTTGACTTTGGATTAGGATCCCCTCTATTCGGGCATGCGGATATTGCATCGGGCTGAGAGAGGTCTCCGCTTGTTTTTTCCCTTCCCCGCTTTTGGTCTCTCGCCAACCCGATAATTTATGAGAATGTTTCTCCAGGGGTAAGAGTAACCGATTCTTAAACCCCGCGCCAACCTGCAATCTAGAGAAGTCGGGTGCCCCAAGTGGGTGTCTGCCTTTTTTTTTTTTTTAAAAGGGCGGGCCTCGCCCTCCCAGAAGCGGATTAAGAGGTGGATGTCCGTAAACTGGTGATCTCGATCTACCCCAGATATTTAACAACTGAAGTCCACCTTGTCATCGTGGTGCTCCGTCAAATCTACTCTTCTGTTATTAGCTGGGATAGCTTCTGATTCTTTTTATCTTTTCTTTTCCAGTGGGAGTCAATAGATGTTTCCTCGATTCTTGGAACAAGTAGGAAGTTTTTTTTCCTCTTCAGGGTCTGTTGACTCTTTCCTTCGACGTCTCTTCTCCTTGCCACCTCCTGCCCCGGTAATTCTACGTGATACTCGGGTAGGGGGGAACTTTCTTTTTTTTCACGACGCTTTTTTTTTCTCGAACACCAGGCTCGTTCAGGTTTTTTTTTTCGTTTCGTTTTCCCGTTCGTTCGTATTTCCCGTTTTTTGTGTTTGAACATCTTAATGGCAGCATACCTGGAAAGAGTTTCTTTAGTTCCCCTAGTATCCTTTTTCCCAAACGTCTGCCCTTGTTTTGATATCGGAACATACGGAGCTGTTTTGTTCCATTGCTGTTTATTTTTTCTCCGTTGTCTAGTCTCCCTCCGTGTGCATGTGTCGAGTTATTTGGAACCACACCTCGCGCCTTTTGACGCTTTGTAATTTCCTTTGACGTCCTCTTCCTGGGCTCTTTCCGTTCTGAGTACCTCCCCACTTCCCCGTATTGCCTGGAGTTAGGTCTGGCTTTACTAAGTTTTTTTTTGCTACGCAAGGTTTCGGAGTTGAAAAGTGTCCCCCACCCTTAACTTGTAGAGCGTTTATTCGGGGTGGCTTGCCGACCCTTCCAGCACCCAGGTTTCTTTCTTTTTGCTTCGTAGAAGCGCTTCCATCTCATGCTGCCCCCTTTTCGGCCCTCAGGAGCGCCCTTACCGCCTTTCGTTCCCGAACCGCTCCGGACGGGAGCCTGTTGAAGTAGTTGAGGAAAGACAGCGGTCGGCTTTTGCTGGTTCACGTCAAGGATTGGAGTTTCCCCTAATTCGAGGTTCCCGTTCTTTTTTGTTAGACATTGGCCGCATAAGGGCGGCTTTTCATGTCCCCCCCCCCCTCGCCCGCCTCCCTCCACGTTAAATATCTCTCTTTTACTCTTTTTTTTTTTTTTTCTGAGAGCTGTTACCTTTATTTGGGCTCGGGTTATATTTTTCTCCCGCAAGAACCTGTTGTTGCTCACGCCCCCTTGCCCCAGCTTTCCCCCACCCCCTCCCCTGAATATAATAACTTCGCTGGACGTTTATTTCACGCGGCCTTGATGTTCTTCCAATGGTCTCCAGATAAAGCGCTGACTATAACTTCCAATTAATGATTTGATGGCTTGGTTTATGAACTTTTTCGGTTAACTGGCTTCTACCTGTAGCAAACTAAGAATTCCTCTCTCTTTTTAGGGAAGCGCGCTTTCTGGTCCAGCAGCTTCCTTACCTGTTCGTGATACTTGCGCATACAACACAATTCGTACGCTCTCCCAGTTTCGTTCTCTTTTGTGGTCCACCTCACCTTTTTTAGTCGCGACCCAAACCTCTGGACTTACACCTATAACAAACTGACGGAACCGTCTATGTTTCTTCCGAATGCCCTGTGAGTTACGCTCTTCCATTTTCCCGCTACAGTCTCCCTTCAGTCCTGGATCTGACCGTGCGTACGTTCAAGGGTGTTCCAGCCCAGATTGCCCCCATTAAACATTCACGATTATCACCTTCTTCCCCCTCCGCCCACCACGAGGATTCAGCCATTTCAGGCAAATTAGGCCTTTTTTTTGATATCTGCGTATAAAGTTTTTCGACAGGGTATTCCTTTCGTCAGAATTTTTCCCTTTTTGATTATGTCAGCTGGAAAGAGTTCCTTACTTCTTGAAGTGTTTTCAACCCTTCAGCCTCAGTAGGACTTATGTTCCCGTCAATCCTCGTGGAAATAACTCTTATTCAGTCTAGTGAATTTCAAACACCATTTTTCCCTCGCTCGGATAACTCGAATGATGGGGAGCTTTGTTGATGGAAGGACACTCTTCCTCGATTCAAAAAACGGCAGCTCCCCGCCCCGCCTTTTCTGTTCCTCACCTCCTTTCCATATAACTTCGCCACGGTCTCCTCTAACAAGCCTCAAGAAGAGTAGAATAACGGGTCTTTGCCCTTTTTGTACGGTACGTCTGAAACCAAGATACGTTTCCTTCCGGTCCGGTGGGCCTTATCTTCTTAACTCATTGACCTCGGCAAAGCAACTGATAAGCTGTTGTCTTCTGAAGACCTCTTTCCCCTCCTGGTTTCTCTTTTTTCAAAACTTGTTCTGACCCCGTCCTTATTACCCGAAGTTTGCGGTCAGTTCTCGGGTTATCCAGTCTTTCAGCGGTACCGTGTTTTCTGGCTACCCTTTCAACGTGTCCGTGCTTTCCTCCTACCCCAAGGCCCCGAAAGCCTCTTGCTCCAGCCTCCTTTCAAGCACCGTTGCCAGCAGCGCTCTCGCAGCTCCTTCCTCCTTAAACCCGGACACCCCAAGTTAACCCTACGATTTCGCCTGCCGGGCTTCAGAGGTTCTCAAATCCGCAGGCCGTCCCCCCAAAAGGATCTCCTTTCTGGCTCCATACGACTGCCCTTTTCCGCCTGTAACCCTTCCTGGAAGCCCCCAGACAGACAGTCCACTACTGCTCAGTTTCTGAACAAACCTACAGTTTTCCAATGACAAATCTCACAGGACCTTTTAAAGACCAGTTTCATTCTGGGGCTTCCTTCCCGTGATAGTGAGTATGCTGTAGGCAGGTCCCATCAGGTTTCCACAGTAGTCCACGGAACTGATCTCTTTTCTTCTCTTTTTTCTTTAAGGGTTTGTTCATTGTCGACCTTAGCCCTCCCTCCCGCGTCAGATTTCAGGCAGCCCGACACGACCCCCCTCCGGATATGGAACATTTCTACTCTAACCTGCGCGGTTATACTGAGGAACTTCCTTCCCGGTGAGCGTCGCAGCCATTTTCTCCCCTCTTCTGCGCTCGATTGGCTTCCTCGTATTCCGAGTCTTGAATTGTGTGTGGCAAGCCCCAAAGCAATTTTCACACAAACCACGTGCGGCAGGGACTGTCCTTAGCCCGTCAACCCAAATCTCCTGTGAAATTAGTACTCCTCCTATCTCCTTTTTTCGGAGAGAACGGATCGAAAGGTCTCAACAAGTACTAAATCCGGCGATTCCTACTTGGCACCCCTTCCCAAGGCCGTCCTTCCTGTCAGCCCCGAGGCTGGTCCGTCCCTTTCCACTTTCCCAGGGCTGTCTCTCCTTGCGTAGCTGCTATGGAGACTTCTATGCAGCTGGAAGGGCCACCGTCCCTTCTTCCCCAGAATGAAAAGGTCCCACTTCTAGACATCTCCAGGCCATGCCGAACATCTTCATATGTTATGCCCTTCTAAAACAATCACGATACTTCCTCGTTTGCCCCTTCCCGGCGAGAAACCTGCCTTTCATCACCTTCCCTAGAGGTTTTTTCACCCCGCCCTTTCACGAGCTCCGTCCCCTGACTCCCGGCCTTGAAGTTGAAGCACTCCTCCGTGACAAGTAGCTATGTGCTTAATTTCTCTAAGTTTGTGAGTATCCCTCCCCCCGCACCTCGGCTCCTTCACTCTTAGAACAAGGGGTTATAAGAGAAGCGGACCCCCCTGAGGACTCCGTTTGAGTATTGTTCTCCTCAGGGACGTTATGACCTGGCTCCATTCGACTTTAGAGTGGGAGGGCTGACTCTCTAATGGTAGCACCCTTTTTTTTTTTTTTTTTTTTTCTTTTTTTTTGTTGCTTTTTTTGTTGACCCTCACAATGGCATCGTTCTGAGCCTTGTAATTGTCTCCTTAGTTCTGGAATGCCTGGACGATGTCCTTATATCCTTTGTGTAATCTGTTGTTCCTTCCTTTTTTCAACTTTTAAATCCCCCCCCTCCCTGTGCCGGTCCTCTAAATGTCGTCAGCCTTCTCGACAACTGACGGCGGCATTGGTGGAAATGTACTTTCTTTTGAATTCTTCCCCTTTTTTGGTCGACCCGGCCTGGCCTTCCCTTTCCTCCATTGCCCTTCGGTCCCGCGGACTCCTTGTAGATGATTTACCTTTCGGGTCTCGGCGAATCGCCGTTCGCTCGGTCCTAGTACGCTTTCCACAGGAATTTTTTTGATCAGTGGCGCCTTTTCCAGTGACAGGGTTTTTTTGTGTCCAGTGCTTTGTGAAGTGAACAAAAAAGCTTTAAGCCTTGTTCGCGATTGCAGTTCTTTCTTCTACATGCTTTCCTATTTCTTTGCCTCCCCGCGCCCCTATTAGTATGATAAGGGGACCATCTCCCCCCCCCTCTTTCCTTTGCTGGGATTGACCTTTGCTTCTCAGTACTCCTGAAGCTTTTATCACGACAGGCACCCACATTTGTTGCCTATAGGCGCCGGGTTACTCTAACTTTGAGAAAAACTATTTGGCACTGCTCGACCCATGAATCACTCCAGGACGGGTCTTAAAAACAATTTAACTTTATAGTGTCGTTGGGCGTTTTTATTCGTGTTTCCCCCCCTGGCTTTTCCAAAGTCGATGTCCTTGTTGCTGGAGTTAGGGGTTCTTTTTCAATCTGGCGGCTTCCCTTCGGGCAGTGAGTCCGATCCAGACTGCGTTTTTCAGGAATCGCTGTGTGTATCTCTGAGAAGACCCCTTCCGGCATTCTTTTGAGTTGGGGGATGATCGTCGAGGATCGGGTGGGCAGATTGCTGCACTCTTTTTACCCCCCCCCCCCCAGAGAGTGCATCTGATGTGGATGCCGACCCGCTCTTCCCCGACGAGAAAGTTGCCTTTCCTGTAGTAAAGCTTTACGATTCCTACCGTGATCCCCCCCCTCGCCAGAAGCGCTTCCGAGCCTACGTCGGGTTCAGCCCATTGGAGTGGACGGCTGCACGAGTGCGTTCCGCTTCAGAAACAATCTTATTCATGTGGAATGGGCCGTCCCTTCATCTATAGAAAGCCCTTCATTCCCCACCCCGACCAGGGATTCCCGTGATCGGGGTGCAGTTCCCCCCTTAAGAGGCGGACATTATGTCTTCCTTGAGTCTTGTGTAGCGTTCCCTGCCCTTGGGAGAAGAGAGTTTCTGGAACCG
>Ga0179591_1328510_pt1 | contig 11446 bp, 13 predicted proteins | sample CZOMad2_1_08_16f_FD_182891 | JGI IMG/M metagenome (GOLD analysis project Ga0179591, IMG submission 182891) | Vadose zone soil fungal communities from Angelo Coast Range Reserve, California, USA - CZOMad2_1_08_16fungal (PacBio error correction) | ecosystem: Environmental > Terrestrial > Soil >... | reverse complement strand
CGCATTCTTTTTTTTTAGCTGTCCCCGTGGTACCCTTTCTAAGCGCGGAGTAGGACCCCCCCCTCCCCCCCCCCAAATCGATAAAACTTCCCCACCTGAAAACGCGGCACCTTGTAAGAAAAAAAGTCTCCCTCTTATGGCGGATAGTCTGACCCTCCCCTTCCCTTGATCGATGAGAGTCCATTTCTTTCCAAATACGCGCCCTTTAGTACAGACGGTCCATCTCTCTTTTTCTTCTGGCCGACGCGGTAGAGATAGAAACCCTCTTGCATTCTTGCTAAGCGATGTTCCCCCCTCTTTTTTTCCTCCCTTTTTTTCCAGTCCTACTCTTGTGGGGGCTTTAGCTTACCTTTTCCCTGCAGTCGGCAGATGACAAGCTCCCATGTTTTTTTTTCCCAAAACGGTTTGGTAAACTTCTCCTCGGCGTCGCTTTTACGCGTTCTCCCCTCTTTGAAAAGGCAGTTTTCCCCCCCTAGCGATCGATTTATAGATTCAACCCCTCCTTCTTTGATTTCCTCCACGCCCCCCCTTGCTTGTTCCTTTTGCGCCAGGGTGTGCATCCATCCCTTTTTATCTTTAGAGAAACCAACCCTTCATCGGAGAATCGCTTTTCTTTTTTCTCGTTTAGAACGCTAGATCGCCCGCTTTGCACGCAAGAAGGTAATTTGTTTTCTCCGGCCCTTCCCCTTCCCTCCAGGAGTGTAGGAGTACAGAAACAGTAACCCTTTCGGAGATTTTTCCTTCTGAGAAATCACCCCCTCATAATTGTAACCTTCGCGCTTCATATGTTCGCATCAAGGTCCCTCCCCCCTCCTTTGCAAACAGAGAGAGAGCCATGCCTTTCACCCGTGCAAGGAGGGAATTATTTCGCTTCCTTTTTCAGCGAACGCGACGCGTGTTTCGGACCTATGGAGAACCCTCCCCCCCTTCCATTATCTAGAAGATGAAGACCCCCCCCCCCCCCTCTATTTTTTTTAGAAGAGGCCTTTTTTTGATGTTTACGGGATTAGCACTCACCTTTTCCCTTTCTCTCCTCTGATATGGGCAGCCTCTTCTCGTTGTAAGATTCCCCCCCGAGATTTTGACACATCCTTTTCCCCCTTCCACAATTAAGAAGGACTACCTTCCTGAAGAGGTATTATCTCTGCCTGCAGTAACCCCGTCCTTCTATCATTGCAGTCCTGCGTGAGCTATGTCCCCCCTTTTCCCCCCCTCGCTGGAGGGAAATCGCCCTCGTATTTCCCCCCCCCCGCTCTTCCACGAATCATGGTTCCCCTTCACAGCCGTTACTGGGATCGACATTCCCATGGTCCTCTCCCTCCTTTTTTCCTGGAGTTTGTTGATCGGTGAGTCGACGGAGATCTCTGTCCCTCTCCTCCGTTGTCACGATCGGTCTAAGGAACGAGCACTTCCCCCCCCCTGAAAACCGGCATCAAACAGTAGCATACTCCCCGGGGGATAGGAGAGAAACCCTCCTTCTTTAAGATACACTCGGTGGCAAACGTGGAGTAACTCTGTAATACTCCTCTCCCTTTCTCATGGCATGCCAAAGAGAACCCTTTTCTCTCAAAACAGCTATGAATTTAGGGACTTATCCCTCTTGTTTGGTGTTTTAGACAATAGGCAAGTCCTCCTTCTCCCGAGCCCATGAGCATTTTTTCTGATGGAGGATGAGGATTTTCTTCTTACAGGAAGAAGACGATTTTTTCCCTGGAAGACACACTCCCTCCGATTTGCCTTTGAGGCGATGAATTGAAAGAATCTTTCCCCTCCCTTTTTTCAATCCATCGAGCTAGATGTTTCCTCCTGCGGCCATAGATAATCCCCTTCCCCCCTTTTTTTTCCCCGCAAAAACCCCCTTAATTTGTAAAGGGCTTTTTTTCCCCCTCGTGCCAATTGGACGTGATCGTTTCCTGTCCCCTCCCCTTTCCCATCTTTAATTATCATATCCACCTCGAGCACAACGCTTTTTTTGAACATTTGGAAAATCGACTCCTTTCAGTGACATTGCCCCTCGATGGGATAATAGATCTCTCTGCGATCCGGAATGAACACCCCCTTTTTTCCTTTTCCTGCCACACACGAGACCGGTCTCTTGCGCGAGATTTAGAAGCCCTTTTCCTTGGTCTGCTGCACAGAGACATGGTTTAAGTTCCTTTCCCTCCCCTCCCCTTTGGTCGATTGTATCTATCTCTTTTCCTCCCTTTCAGAGAGATGCTCGACCATGGCCCCCCCTTTTTTCCTGAACGCTTGCACCATGTCGATGTAATCCTCCTTCTTCTCTTCCCTTTTGCTCGAAATCTCGCGCCATGGTCTCGTTGTTGTTTCATTGATGGAAAACGCGTCTTCTCTCTTTTCCCCCAGCTGATCAAAGATCGTTAGCCCCCTTCAGCCAGTCACTCCCCCCCGTGCCCCCGCATTGAGACACTTTTTTTTTTTTTTTCTCTGAATGCCCGCCACGTGCCAGACCTCCCCTTGTCCCCTATTGCAAGATTCTCCCCTTCTTCCCCCCTCTTGTAAAAATCTAATTCTTTGTTTGCCTTTCTTTGCCAGTCTTGTCACGGGCACCCGCTTGCCCTCCCCCCTTCCCAGCTTGCTTTTTTTCCCAAAGTGCTGAGATGGCAGCTCGCTCCTCTCAAAAGCGGCGTTGTCGACGTTGTATCCCTTTCCCATCTTCCTGTTATAATCCTTCCCCCTCCTCCTCACCTCTGATCAGATCGTGATCGTCCTCGAGTCCGGTGATCCCCCCCCCCCACCCCCTTCTCCTTTTCCGAAAAATTAATTTTGTGTACTTCGCTTTGGCAAAATGTGAATTTTTTCCCTTCCTCTCACAAGAGGAAGAGGGGGAAAATTTTGTGGAAAAAAGTTTTTTTCCCCTCTACCCAATGACCCGTCAAAAACCCTCCCAGGGTAAATTTACCGTTCCCTCCCTGTTTGGATGACGTTTCGATTTCGTTGATTTTTCCCTTCCTTCTGAAAAATGGAGCCACCTTTTCCCCGTAAGGATCCTTTTGAGAGAAGTCTTTTTTTTCCCGATCACAAAGAAAGGGAGCCTGCCTACTTCCCCTCGTCAAGCATATGTTGGTGGAATCTTCTGTACGGAGGGGACACATCTTTTTCCTTTTGGAATAATCCCCTTGTTGGATAAAGTTATTTGAATGGAGATGGCATAAATCTCCTCCTGCATAATTAAGTTCTTTAATGTTTCCATTAATAGGCCCTTTTTCTTCCAAAGAAACTAGGTTACTGCAGGAAGAGTCAGTCCTTAAGATAGATACTTTTTGATTCTATTTCTTTTCTCCCATTTTGCAGAGGTCTTTCAATTAGAGAGGTATTATCTCCCCTCTTCTTTTTTGTATGCCAGATCTCCCTGTCCCCAAAGAGATTCACTTCCCTCAGGAAAAAGAAGTACCCCTTCCCCCCTTCCCTCCGATTAGACTCCAGAAGCTTGGAGGGTGGGGCCTTTTCCTCTTTTTTTCCTCCTCCTGTTTAGACAATAGGTCTTACTTCCCAGTTTCTCGCTGAGGAAAGATAGGGGAACCTTCCTTTTCGGTGACCCCCCCCCTTGAAAGATGGCGTTTTTTCCCAAGGATTGGGCGCATTACCTTTTTCTTCGCGCGCGCCTTTTTTACAATTATGATTTGTCTCCGCCCAGAACGCCCCTTTTAGCGCCGTTCTCAAGAATGATGGTTCTTCCTCCGCATACTATTGAGAATAGCCATTCTTCCCCCTTTCTTGCGGACGTGCTCCCTAAAAGAACCAGTTTCCCGGCGATTATACGATGACTTTCTTTTTCCCCAACCCCTGTCCACTCTCCACACCCAGGGAGCCCCCCCCTGACGCTCTCAAGGTCGACCCTTTGGAGGAAATCACCTCCTCTTTCTTTTTTTGCCCCCTCCTCCGATCTCTATTCGGGTGGTTCCATTTCTCTTATATCCGACGCGACCCCTCTTTTTATGATGCGGAGCAGTTACCATCCGTTGTTTTTCCTCTTTTTCGGTTGCAGCGCCGACTGCAGGCCTCCCCCTAAGATGTGAAGCGAACCCCTTCTTGGTGACGTTAAATAGGTACCTTTCTTTCCTTCCCATGTGCCGCTCGTATCCCCCCATGAATTGCCGCAGCTCCTTCCGCGTCGGAAAGGTAATACCCCTCCCCTCGGGACGTCGTGTCCTTCTTTTTCTCGTATTGATCCGCTGGAAGATGGACATCCTTCCCGGAAGGCTCCACGACTCCCTTCTCGGTTTCGAGGCTTTTTTTTTCCCGTCATTTCGAGGGAGGATTTCGATGTGAGAGAAGGTGGGCCTTTTCTTTGCTCTTATCGAGGATTTCCCCCTTTTTCCCCGATTGAAAGATGTACAGCTTTTTTTTGATGATATATATCTATGTGAATAATAATATGTTTCTTTTTTTCTCCCTTCCGAATGGGAAATCCGGCCCTTCAAAACACAACCAAAAAAATCTGTTAAAAGCCCGTTCTTGCATCCCGGATAAGCGCGGAGTAAAAACCGACTCCCCCCTCCCCCTTCGTAGCCAGTCGAAAGCCTTTTTGTGAAAAATTCCCCCTTCGGAGCATCCTCCAACCCATAGATGAAATATTTTCTTCCAGCTTTCACATTATTCGAGCATGGTCCCCCCATCCTTCCCGTTTCGTTTACCGACGGACACACGATTCGCCCGGCTTTTTGGCAAGAAAGCTTTTTTCCCACCTCTCGGAATGCATTCCTTTGCTTCCCCTCTTTCTGCGACCTTCTTTCCGAAGGTAACGTCACCCCCTTTCGCTTAAAATCTAGGGTTTTCTTCCCTTCCCTTCGGCGCTGCCCTCTCCAAAAAAAAAAGGTATGGTCCGCGCCTCATTTTCCTAGGAGTAGAGTTGTCTGCTATTCTCCCCCCCTGCACGGCAGGTTTTCCCCCTTTTCTAGAATAGATTTCTTCGCAACCGCTAACCTCGGTAGGTATCCCCCTTTTCCGTTGTCGACTTTGCTGTCTCTCTTTTCGCCGGGCTGCTTCCTTTTCCAACGCGTGTGACCATTTTTCCCCCTCCCTCCCTCCGTCATCGGATGCCCCCTTTTATAGTTTAGAACCTATTTCCCCCCCGCAAGGAATGGTTTCAAGTTCGTCCCTTCCCCCCCCCTTTTTCCTCCTCGCGTAAGCACCTTCCTTAGCGGCGCTGAGGCGGTTCTTCCCTTGCAAATATATACTTTTCCTGCGCTCATCTGTTCTCTTTTTTACTGTAAAAGCAAAATATTACCTCTTTTTCCCATAGTTTCCCTCTTTTTCGCCAATATTTCCCCTGATGGACTTCCCCGCGGTGGGAAGAAAACTGGCTTACCCTCTTTTTCTTCCATTAAATTATCTCGACGCTTTTTCGCGTCTGGCACGACCCTTTTCCTGCGCTGAATTGATGAGACTTTTTTTTCTCTCCCCCTGCTGTGAGTTACGAGGATTTTTCCCTTTCGCATTCGTGGTCAGACGTCTTGTTGAAAACAGAAATTGGAAGCATGCAGCTTTTCCCTTTTCCAGAAATAGGAATCCCGCGGAAGAGGTTTATCTGCGTACTAAGAAGCTTTCCGTTATTGTGGACGGATTATCTTCCCCTTTTCAGGAGACCCGGCTGCGAGAGATATGAATTTCTTTCCCCCTCTTTCTGCCCATCGCCAGTCATAGTATTTGCTCCCCCCCCGTGGAAAAATGATCCTTTTGACCCTCCTTTTCCTTCCTTTCCAACCTCCTGGGGCTATCTGATCGGGGACGCATTTTTTTTTTATCCCCTTCCCCCCTTTTTATCGGTGAGTCGACGGAGATCTTTTTCTTATAATGCTCTTCGGTTGGCGCGCCCTTCCCCCTCCTCTTTTCCCCTCCCCCCTCAAGAAAGGCGGAAAACGGCCCCTCTACGTGAACATTTACCGGGTCTCTGACCTGACCCCTACCATCTTCCCCTCTCGGTTGGCAACGTTTCTTTCCCTCAGGATTAATGGTTTCAACTACCCTACTCCCCCCTTTCATTGTCCAAGCGAAAGCGTCCCCCGCGATGAATTTCGGGAATTCTCCCTTCAACGTTTGGTGGGTTCTTCCTATCCTAACTCCCAGATCCGCCGCCTCTTCTCTTCCGGGGGGCGAGAGCGGCTCTAAGATTACGATCAAGAGCTCATTATGATGAGGATGAGGCTGCGGCTCGGACTCCCTTCATACTACGATGATTTACCTGGACCTTTCTCCCTGCCGCTTTGCGATGCAGCGGAGTGCTTCCCATATCTCGACCGGAACTTTGGAAATCCCCAGAGTTTCCCCTTCGCGAGAAGCGGGCGGCCCCTCTTCAGCTGGCAAACTTTGACTGCACGCCCCCTCCTTCCTTTTTACCGGTGGCGGGAAATCGTTCAACTTCTCTTTTCCCCCTTGTCGTCTTCAAAAGCGCTCTGCCAACAAGGCCGCGCCTTAATGCGGTGGAAACATTTGTCCCCGCCTCCTCTTCTAGTGACATGGATGAATGTTTCCCCCCTCTTCCTTTCTGATCAGCTGGCCGCTGCGATTCCTTTTTCTTTTCCATCATGAATGCAAACAACGAGACCGGTCCTTCCGCCTCTTCTTCTTGTCCCTCTCCTCGAGCGCACTTTGCTGCACAGTCCTCGTTCGGCCAAAATCTCTCCTTCATTGTATTTATCTATCTTTTACTTTCATTTCGTTTTTTTTTTAGTATCTCCTAGGAACATGGAATGCCCTCTTTTGAAGAACTCTGTCGCTGTGCAGCAAGGAACCTCCTCTTTCTTTCCCCTCTCGAAATAGAGCGCCACTTTTGTCTCTTGTTGGCGTAATGATGGATAGAGATTTTTCTATAGCCTTCTTTTCTGATAAAGATAGATTAGAACCCCCCTTCATAAAATGCCCCCCTTTTTTCTTTTCCAAATGTTTACCCAAAGAGTGGTTGATAAGGAATGATTGAAAGACCTGTACTCCTTTTCAGTTTCCTTTCTTCTAAAGTCCAGATTGCACCGTTTTTTTCAGACACCCTCCCCCCCCCTAAATTCGTTGCATTTGCAGGCAAAGTGGCAATTCCCTCCTCCTCGATGGACGGACCTTTAGAGAAAACGAGGATAGCGACGAGCTGGATTTCCCCCTCGTGTCGAGAGAGGGTCCTCCAAGAGATTGAGAACGCCCCTTGTCCCGAGGGGGAGGAACATTCTCAGAGAGGAGGAAGGGGACCGCTCCATCGAAGAAGAAGACGATAGAAGCTGCGAAGGAGACTGTGCATCTTATCCGAGGTGTCCATGGGCATGCAAAAACACAAAACGACGGGCTTCCAGAATTCAACGACAGTCCGAGTCACCGGTGTCCGCTGTCGTACCCCGGGGGTGAAGATGGGGGAAACCGTCGGATAAGTATGCAGAGTCCTCTCCGAGCCAAAACGCTCTTACCACGGACTCCTCGCCCTTGGGTGAACCCCGAAAACCCTTCCAAAAAATTGGATTGAGAAATGACCGGTCTGAACCACATTAGGGGAACCGTTTTAAAGGGTCCCCGTTACGACGGTGGTGCCTTTTTGCCTGCTTGTGCGTGGCTCGTCCTCTGAAATGCTCCCTCTCCCCTCAGGATAAATCGTTAGAGTTTTAGGTAGACCCACATCTTCCCCCCGCAACAGTGTTTTCCCCAATGCGGCCCGATTAGGCCTCAGTGTTTAATTTCCCCCCCTTCTTGAGACCATTTTCTGAGTGGAATAGGGGGTAACCTTTCCGTGCTACCATCCGATGAATGGAGATGTCCTCCAGCTCTTTCTTTCTTTTTTCCCTCATAGATCATAGCAGCCGTTCTCGGGAGCCTCCCTCGGCGTACGCAGGAAGAGTACCGTCTTCATGATACCCTTCCCCCCTTCTTCTCTTCTTCGTCCGGCGGAATTTTTCAAATGTGTGCCCTGCGTGTAGACGTCTGACACGCTAGTTTTCTTTCTCCTTTCCCTCTCAACTCCAAGAAAGGAAAACATCCAATCAGCGCATGACGATTCTTTCTCCTTTCTTTGGAGGGTGGCTTCAGCGTCGCCTTTTTTCATTTATGCGCCTGTTCCCTTCCTTTTTCTTTTTTTCTCCCCCGCGTCTGCGTTTCCATAGGGGAAATATGCGCTGGTGAAAAAATTTTCCTTTTCCTGGCCTCCCTTTCCATGATGTGTCCCAGTCACCTTGAGGAGAACAGCTTTTCCCCCCTCTCCCTCTTGCTTTATTTGCCACTTTTTCCTTTTCTCAGGCAGCCGCCTCACGCGCCCTTCTCCTATGGTGATGCATAGTGATCTCCCTTATCGACAGTTACTTAAAAACGTATGGCGTCTTTTTCTCTCTCGTTCTAACCTTCCCCGACTTTTCTCGATGACGGCGGGCTTTTTTTTTTTTTCTTTTTCCGGTCCCAACTTTTCAATGGCTCGCCGCCGCAAAAAGTGCTTCCTCTTTGCGCCAGCAAAGTTCGTCGGAAAGGGGGGGAATTTTCAAAACATCTTTTTTTTTTTGTCGGTCCTGACATCGAGCTATATTCTGGCTGCCCCCCTTTTCCCTTTTTTATATCCGACGCGCCCTGATGAGGAGCGTTCCCGTTTGGCACAGAGACGGTTTTTGCCGATCTCTCCTTCCCTCAATTGACCCCGAAGTGCCCCCCACAAATTTGTGAAGTTACCCCTTACTTGAAAATGTATGCTGTGACTCCTTCTCTTCTATCGAATGAATGACATATAGACTTCCTCTTCCTGCACAAATCCCCAACAGAGGGCTCCTCGTATCCCGTTGTGATTTGATCTGATTTGATTTTCTGAGAGAAGATGGTATAAGGCCTTTTTCCTCCAAGAAGATTTTATTCCCCTCCTTCCTCTTTTTTCTTTTTTTCTTGACGAATTTTCACCATGTGATAATTGATGGTGCCTCCCGCGAGTTTTTTAATCAGAGATTATAGTTTTGCATTTTTTCTCCTCCCCCCCTTTTTAAAGATTAAGGAGATTGTACTTCTTTGTTGTTGTGAGGAGACATGCAAGTCGATGGTAGAGTAAAAGCCTTGGTGTAACCTTTTTTGTCCCCTCTCCGCGCGGAGTCCTTCGCAATGCGCTCCCCCTTCTTCTGCAAAGTCGAACTTGCAATTTCCCTTCCTCCCAAAAGTCGACCCCCCTCCCTTGCGGATAGATGAAAATCTTCCTTTCCTTATCGTGAGCTTTCCCCGCTTTCCCCCTTTCCGCGCACCACCTTCGACGGCCACTCCTTTTTTTTTCCGACGCGGAAGGCGATTCTTCCTCCCCCCACCTGCTCCGGCATTTCTTTTCTCTTTTCTCCGAGCGCAAGGTCCCCTTTCTCCCCCCGCCGTTCAACGTCAACAAATGTGTTGGTCTTCTCCCTTTTGGTTTCCGGCATGAAGTCGGACGATTGCCCTCTTCCAAAACACGTTTTCTTGGTCAACTCCTGCCTCCTTTCCCTCCTGTCGGATATAAGGCCTCCCAACGGCATGGAACCACCCTTCCCGATTTCTTCGCTTAACAACACCCCCCTCGCCGGTGATTTCCTCCCTTTGTCGACATTGATGTTCTCCCTTGCTCACTTTGCGCTGTTTTTTCTCCTTTGTCACCGAGCGCCAAAACTGCAATCCCGCCTTCTTCTGGGCAGCAATAGTTGTTCTACCTTCCTTCCCGGACGCATATTTGAATGTTTTCATTTTTGAACTGTAGATCCCTTTGAGGATCACTATGCAGACCCCTAGTAGCGGAGAGGCTCTTCTGAGAAATCAATCCCCCTTGGTCCCCCTCGCTAAGTCTGCTCGAATTTTCTCTTTTACTGTCACGCCAAAGTAATTCACACTATATCCCCCTCCCCCCCCGTTTCACTTGTTTTCACCCGCCCCCTTTCCCCTGATGACCCCCCTCCCCCTCGCGGTGACGAACCTTTACCTCTTTTTCCTTCTTAAATTATCTCGCCTCCCCCTCCCATAGGTCTGTCCCCCCCTCCGCAAGCGGCATGAGCTTATTTATGCTCTTCTTCTTTTCCTTTCCTAAGAAGATGGTGCGTCCCAGACACAAATAGCACTCTTCTCTTCCCCGCGCGCCTGAACAGAAATTCCCCTTTTAGAAAGACGTCCCCCGACGAAGAAATAGACTCTCACATCTTACTTCTTTCTCTTTTCCCCCTGACGCTGCCTGCAAGTACCCCGACGAGTTCTTTTCTTCGAAGGAGAAAATTTCCCGAAATATTCTGAATTATCCCTTTTTTTCCTCCTCCCTTCATTAGGATGGCGCACCTGTCTCCCCCTGATTCAAGAATAATGACCGTCGTACACTTTTTTTTCCTCCCCCCCCCTGGGCGCAGATCGGTTAATTTTTTGATCCCTTCCTTTTTGAGTAGACGGAGCGACCGTTAAGATTTCTTCCCTTTTTTCCTTTCGCTCAGTTTCATCGGAGAGCACTGCCCCCTTTTGGGAAAAAGGCTGTTTTTTCCGATGACCAGTGTCCCCCTCCTTTTTGTTTCCCCCCGGATTTTGGGATGAAAACGGTCATTGTCCATATTTGGAAAAGGGTTCCTGAGTTCGCCGGACGCTGGGGTACTACGAAGAGAAACACCCCTTTTTTTCCCCCTCCCTCGAAAAACCTGCCCCCCAACCCTCGCTTTCCCTTCTGATAAATAAAGGGGGGTTGGTTCCTCGCTTCACCCTTGGTCTGAGTCGTCGTCTTTCCTCTCCCTCTACGATCACGAGCCCCTTATTATGATGATGAGGATGAGTCCTTTCTCATGAGAAACCCCCTAGACTCGATGATTTCCTTTTCCCCCCCCAAAAACTCTTGCAGCGCGTGAGGCTATTCTTCCTCCTTCCACTTTGGCAATCCCTTTTAGCCACGCAGCTTTGGTTCCCTTGCTCTTCCCTGCCCGTGAAAATTTTTCCCGCAAACCGACGAATAAATTTTCCCTTTTTCCTCTTCTTCGAAATCTTTCTTTCTCAGGTCTGGCCTTTCCCCCCAAGGCGGGCATATCAATCTCCCTTCGAGCACCCCCACGCTTTTTCCCCTTTTTCCCTTTTTCAAAGAGCTCTTCTCCGGCCCAAGTTCCCTTTTTTCAAGAGATCTTGATCATTTGCATGACACCAGACTTCTTCCCCCCTGACCTTTCTTCCCGATGCGCTGAGCTTCGAGAGAGTTGTAGGATGACACAGCGACCTTTTTCTTTTTCCCCTATACTATACTGCCATGGTCTTTCCCCCCTACTATATCTTTCCGAGTCCATTCAGTAATAGTTCTCTCTCTCTTTTTTCCTTTCTGCTGTGCCTCCCCAGCCCCGTCTAGGCGGAATATGATCCCCCCCTCCCCTTTTTTTCCCTGCCGGTATCGTTGTTGGCAGTCATGCTTTTTCCTTTTTCCTGGCGGATCGAAGCTTGCCAGTCTTCCTCCACACCTTCTCGAGTCCACACCTTCAGCAACCCCTTCCCTCCTTCCAAAATGGTCCAC
>Ga0179591_1325588_pt1 | contig 11447 bp, 8 predicted proteins | sample CZOMad2_1_08_16f_FD_182891 | JGI IMG/M metagenome (GOLD analysis project Ga0179591, IMG submission 182891) | Vadose zone soil fungal communities from Angelo Coast Range Reserve, California, USA - CZOMad2_1_08_16fungal (PacBio error correction) | ecosystem: Environmental > Terrestrial > Soil >... | reverse complement strand
TTCCATTCTTTTGCGCTCCCTTTGACAGGGTCCTAGAGGCATAGATGGCGTAAAGTTCAACCCTTTTTTTCTCGTACTTACGAGATTGGGCCTTCGCCTCTCCGGTAGTTCAATGCCCACCTTTTTTTTGAGTCTTACTCCCTTACCTTTGTCCCACGGGGTCGGACGAGGATTCACCTCTTCCAGACGCCTGAAAAACCACCCTCCGACCCTTCTTGATCCGACTCTTGATATCCATTTTTTCCACTGCCCGTTCTCTTATTTACTGGGTTGATCGAGTGTCTATTGGCTTTCACTTCTTTTTTTACACCTTCCCCCCTTCTCCGGTTCGCACTCCGGCCTTAAGTATTGTGTTGGTTCTATTTCCCAATATTGCCTGGATCCCTTTTGTCCCCTTGACCCTTTTGAACTGAGCCGTCTTGTCACTTTTTACTCTTTCGCCCTTCCTCTCCTGGAACATGTGCCAAAAACTTTTCTACGTTGCCTCTTCCCAACCCTTATAATGCTGTCTCGTCCCCCCCTTTCAAACCCACTCCCCTCAGCGGAAGTTGGGTCTTTACTTAGACGGTCGAACCTGTTTTAGTTATTTTTAGTATTTTTTTTCTCTTCTGCGATCACCCCCGAGATTTTTGAGGCCCAATCCAAAACTTCTTGATCTCCCTTTGCCGCTTTCAAAACAACATTCTTGTAGCTCTTTTCTGCCCCCCAAATTAAACTTTGAGAGAAACGATATTTATTTAGGTTTTTTCTGGCCTCTTCGTCCCCCCCCTATTTTTTCGTCTTCCGTCTTCCTTTTGACCCAGTTGTTGTAGGCCACTGCCGAACCCTGTCGGGCGCCCCCTTCACGAGTCATCCTTAATTTTTATTTTTCAACATGATTCTCTAGCTTTTTGCTGCTTGGAAGCCAAAGCAGAATTAGCGGGGCCCGCTTCCCCAACGGTCGCCCTTGGTAGGTTACTTTCGGCCACCTTTCGGTTTTTTTTTTTTGATAGCGCCCTTCTCCACCCGTTCGACCCTAACCATTTTTCTTTCAGCTCCTTCCCTTCATGGATTCCACATTGCGGTGTGGACTCGTCCCCCTCTTCTGCCCAGACAGTTTGTTGAATAGTTGCCTTATCTTCAGTCTCCACCCACCCCCAACATTTCCCCCTTCAATCCCTCCCCCATGCAGTCCCCCACGGGTCTTCCCAGTCTTTAATTTTCCATCCCTGCGTTTTAAATTTCAGGTAAGCCGCCCTTTTGCATACCGTTTCCATTTTCCTTGTTTGGCAAAAACTCAAGCTTGTTTTTATCCCTTTTCCCTTCTCACGCGCGACGCGCATGTTGCCAAGTATCCCCCTCTCTTTGCCCTTTTGTTATCCCCTCATTTGATAAGATTATTGTCGGCCTTCTTTCGAGGTCTTGTAGGACTCACGGAAGGGCAATAGCCGGCCGGGGAGGAACAAAACCCCCTTTCTGTGAAGCTCTGTCTTCGTCTGTCTTTCCCATTGAGGCCACCCCTTTTCCCCTTGAGATTGTTCTATTCTACGTTCCTTGGGGAGGCATTTTCCCTGAGCCTCCCTCCTAACGAGAGCACCGGCTGTCCACCGGAGCAAATCACCGGTTTATCATTTCTTCTCATCTTTCTTCTGGTCACTCTCCCTTCCCGGTCCGAAAATTCTCACCCATTGATGAAGTGCGACACCAAAGTGTTTTCCTAACAGAACCCAATCTCGTCCCCCTTAGCTTCAGGAGTGCTTGTTCCTAGCCTTTCACACGATTAACTCTGCCCCTAAAAATGGGTAATGTCTTTTCGCCCCCCAGTATCAAGGCCTTTTATTCAAGCCGTTGCCATCCCCCCTGTTGAGCTAATTGTATGGTTCTTCAAGGGTTTCCAAGTTCTAGCCTCCTGGTTGTCCCATGGACGTTGATTCGCCCGGAAGCGGATAGATTTGCTCTTCGTGGATCCCCCTACTTGTATGAGCCTATGCATGTTCTTTTTTCTTGATCAATTCCGTTCTCAGGCTTTTTTCCCACCAAAGCTCTTCCCCTTCCTGGCCCCACTTTCCGAATTAGAATAATTTCAATTCGTTTCCTCGCTCCCCTTCTCTTCCCCCCATTCGGCGCCCTACTAGATGTCCTTTAAGGGTTTAGGTAATCAGAATGGAAGAGCTTGGTGTTTCTAATTTACGCCTTTACTTCTCCCTGGGACTGTCCCTCTCTTTGTTTCGCCTGCTCGACCTCGTCCGTTTTGAAGAATAGGGGGGATTGCAGGAATATTTCCTTATCTTTCACTAGGTTTGTTGGGCCTTTTTTTTTCTCATGGAAGAGTCAATAGGTGGTAAAAGAAATGGGCCCATTAATTATGAAAACCTTATCTTCCGTCAACTTCCAGTTCTACCCTCCCAACATTCGATCTTAATGTTCCTGTACCTCATGAACTTTTTCCTAACTTTACAATAACAGGACGGGGTTCGGCGCGAAGTCAACTGCCTAGTTGATTCCAAAGAAGCCCCTAGCATCCTATAGTTTGGTTGGGTAGTGGGGGGGTTTGGAGGGTTTGGGGGGGAGGTTGTCTTTTCTGGGGTGTTTTGTGCTTTGGGGGTTGGGTTTTTTGTCGGTGGTTTTTTTTCCCTCTTTTTTGGGGGGTTGGGGGTTTTTTTTTGGGACTTTTTTTGGTTTGGTTTTGGTTTGTTTTGCGAGGGAGGGGGGTTTCGGGGCCCGCCTTGGGTGGTGGAGGGGGGTTCTCTTCGGGGTTCCTTTTTTAAAGCGCGCCCTTTTGTAAGGGCCCTCCATTATAATCCATTCTCGGAATTTTCTACAAGAGACAAGGCCGCCCCAATCTTTTCGGGGTACAGTCGCAGTCCCACTTCCTTCACTCTCTAAGAAGTTCCTGGGGGTCCAGACCAGGACTCACCCGACTCTCCCCGCTTGTCTATCCCCGCCCCCCTACTTCACGTCTCGCCCCTATCACGAATTCCCTAATGCCTTTTTCAAATACGGGGTCCCGGGAAGGACCTTTTCTAATTTTGTAATTCGTGGGCAAATCTTGTCATCCTTTCCCTGGGCCACACCATTAGAGACCCTAAGGATTTCCTCCTCTTGACCTCCCGTTGAGAAGCCTTTGTCGCCAATCAGAAGAATTGCTACGGTTCCGAATTACCTACCCCCCCCGCGACCCAAGGAGCCCCGACTTCTTTTTCGATTCCCTCCGACTATTCTGAAGCATGTTATAGTGGAAAAGGCCGCCCTTGCTCCACGATCTCATGCCATCCCCCCTCCCCCCTCCCTTTTTTAGGAACATTTCCCGACAGCCGAAACTCCAGATTTTCAGAACCGTGCTGGACCCTCCCTCCTCTCTTTGCCTGCATTTACGGGTGCTTTAAGGTCCTTCCTTCGTAGACTGGCTGGTTCTATGGGACTTTCTCGCTTTGACTGAGGGCACGTGGTTCCTCGCATGTTTTCGAGCTTCCCTCCTTGACCTGCTTGCAAATTGGTTCCCACTGCTGACAGTTCAAAACCTTTTCCCTTATGCGGTATTAATTACCCCCATCTGATGTACAAGACGCGGGAGGAAAGACGTACCCGGGACGTCCGGCATATTTCCTTTTTTTTCGCCCCCCCTTCACTTTTGTTTTTTTCTCATGCCTCTCATGTAAACTATTCTACCGCTGTTCTTCTGCGAAGCGGGCGCGTACACCTACCTTCCCCCTCTGGGCCAAAGCCATTACGGCTGTTTTCCTTGAAGTTTTCCTTATTATGGTGTCTTCCGTTTTGACAGAGCCATTTTCAACCCACCGGCAGTTTTTTATTTCTGCCATTTTCTCCCAAGCACCTTTTGGCGCCGAGGTTCTGAGTATCCTCTTCCCTGCCCGCCCCTGCGGGCAGAAAAGACTACGGCCTTGCGTAATCGCGCCCGTTTACTTTTCCCGTTTTTTACCCAAACCTTTTCAAGACTGAATATCTCTGTTCCTGAAAATTGCCGTTTTCTCGACCCCCACCAAAGAAATTGACCGGCCGTCCCCTTCGGTGATTCCACAACATCTCTTTAAAAACCTCTGATGTCTCAAAATTTTCACTAGACCAGTATTCCTCCAGGTTTATTGGAAGCTTATCTCCCTCGGCCCACGCTCTCTTTTCAGCTTCTTTAGGCCTCCCCTGACAAAATCCCCAGGCCCCCTACATGGTCGGACCCTTGCGATTAAACGTCTGACCTTCCCCAACCCGGTTCTGATGAAATCGGTCAGTTTTGCAGTCCTTCCAAATTTGCTGCTTGTGCCTCCTTTGACTATCTCCTTCATTTAACCCCCTTTCTGCCACTCCCCCTGATTTGTTTCCTTTGATTCCCTTCCTGTTACGTGCAACCCTGGCTCATTTACTCTTAGAGCCTTTCCCCACGCAACCAATTACGACAAGTTTTTTCCCCCCCCTCTTGATGGGCTTCTTTTCTCGGGTCGCCCTCGTTCCATGCTCAACCCAGGCACCTTGTCTTTCCCGGGGCGTTACCCCCCCAATCGATACAGGCTCCCCCTCCTATAAGATCCTTCTCCTCCCAACCTTCTTTTGCCAAGGTACTGTTAGCAAGACTGAAAAAGAGTTGCTCTCTCCTTCTTTTTTTCCGTTCTTTTCCCGACTTCCTTTTGAGATTTTCTTTATGAACTTACCCCTTCCCCTTTCCTCCTGACGTCTGAGCCAGACTAATTAAAGTCAACTCGTCCCTTCCGACTCCTCAATTTCTACCCAAGGCAACGTTGGCCTCCTCTTCACTCCGTTGCGTGCTTTCTCGATCTAGAACTCTGCCGTCCCTTCCCTTTCGTTTCCTTATCTTGCAAGGGAACTTCTCTTTCCTTCCGCTCACCTTTGTTAGGAGTTTAATTGAGCTCCTTGCATTTTTCACAAGTTAACCCAAACTTTGTGAGTTGAGTCACGACCTTGTTCCCACCATTGTCTTTTCCAAAGCGACTAGGACCCGATATCGTTTGTCTACGTCGATTTACTGTTCACGCTCTTCACTCAGGGAGCTTCCCGGACCTCAGAAATACTCTTTCCCTTGGGCGGAAGTTCCTTAGTTAGTGTTTTCTCTACCTCTCCAGATTACTCTTGGTCCCTTTACTCATCCCGGCCGCAAAACACAGTTACGCTTAGCAGCTTTTCCGTACATGTCTTCCCCACCAGCTTATCTTAACCATCTCGACCTTTTGCTGCCTCAATGGAAAAACCGTCTTTTCTTTTAGCTTTGCCGTTGTGTTGTACCTTTTCCTCCGCACCGGTGTTCGAAACAAGTGCTTTGCTTTTTTTTTCTTTTTCGCTTTCTGCGGTTTCGTCAAAAGTTTGACTCTTCGTAGAGGCCCTCCAATACCCAATTCTTGGCTTTCCCTTGGGCGACTTTTCCCATTTGCGTCCGGTTTTGGCTTCGCTTTTGGGTCGTTCCCCATCACGGTGAGCGACTAAGCTTTTTTTTTTTCCGGTGTTTTTTTGAATCCGTTCCCTCTTTTCCTCCTTCCCTTTTCGCTGGGGTTTTTTGTTTGCCCCTGTTGTTTACTGGAACCTAAGGAAATTGTCTCTTTACGGAAGGAGCCCCCTCCTTATTTTTATCCCCAGGGAGGCGTTGACTTCTTTTTTCCGAGCTCCTTTCTCCGCCGCGCGACGAAACCCGGCTTACTTTTTCTCCCCGCCGTCACCCATTGTAGTTTGACCCCCCAACCGATTGGTCTCCTGTCTCCTCGCCAGTGCTACAAGAATTTCTCGACATTCGGTCCCCTTCAGGTCATTGCTGTCACCCCTTTGCGTTTGTCTCCGGTTGGACCTTCACCCGTTCATTCATGAAATACCGGTTGTTTCCCTTGTTTTCGATATCTCCATCTCACCACTTCAAAACTTTTTCCCACCCCCCCCTGCGCTTTCCTGCCCCTTCCTTCTCTTCATCGTCGCGATTTGGACCCCAGAGCCTAATTACTCCATCCTTATCTTGTTTTAAACGGTCACGTCTGCCTCAATTTCAGCCCATTCTTTCCGTTCTTCCAGCATGACCCGCATTCGTTTGCACAGTTTCTAGTCACCTCTTTCTGGACACCCTGGTCTTTCAAATACTCCATTTTTCTCAGCGGAACACGTGTCTCTGTTTGACACTTTCTTCTGACGCAATTTTTTTTTTGCTCGCGGGTTGATGGCAATCCCGGGATGACTGTGTGGCGGCTTCTTTTTCCCTTTTTCTCTTTTTCCCCTCCCGGCCCCTTCGGGAAACCCTAACCTCTATGGAGGTTTCGGGTGCTTCCGTTAAGTCGGTTCCCCCTTCTTGAGCCGGCCTTCTCCCATTCCGTCCGTCTTTTAAAATCTCGTGCCTTTTGTTTTTCTTTCCTCCCCGGGAAACCGGGACAATCAATTTGTTCCTTTCTTTTCAACAGTTCGGCGTGACCAACTTTCGCTTTTTTTTTCTTTTAGTGCTTCCTTTTTAGCGAAAACAAGCGTTTCAGGAATCCCATCATTTTTCTCAGGGACCTTTTTATCAACATGTATCTGAAGAGAGTTTTGGATCGTTTTGTCTATTCCTTGAAGTTCGTGTTCTTCCTGGACGCGAGTTACGCTGTTTACCCCTGCCTTTTCTTCCTTTGCCCCCAGGTTGACCTCCTTTGAGTTATTTTGAGGTCCGCTGGTTTTTGAATTTTCGTCCGTTCCCCTTTCTTCTTGACTTCCCTTTCACTACGATTCTCCTTGCCCCGCTCCGCTGGGACACCCGGTCTGCCCGAGTCCTTTAAATCTGAAAGTAGATCGGCGCGATTTCCTTTCTCCGGCCCCCTCTCTGGGTCCTGTTTTATTGTTCATTCTCCCAATTTGCACTTCTTATCGCGTCATCTAAGCAGTCCCCCCTGCTTGAGTTTCTGCCCGTTCCGCTGCTTTCACGATCCCACTGGATGAGAACTTTTGAACTCTCCTTTTCTTCGTGCTTGCAATTTTCTCTGACTCTCTATCTTACTTAATACTGTTGAGATGATTCTTTTCCCGTCATTGTCTTCTCCCGAGGGGTCACCCTTTCCTATTCCTCCATCTTCCAAAAAGGAAGCGCCTGCCGTAAAAGGACCGTTCTCTTGGGGAGAAGAATGATATCTTCTGGACGTTCTGTCTCCCGTTATGACCCACGACCCTACTGCCCTTTTACCTTAGTCCGGTCCTTCCTTCCTCGAAGGATGCCCACAACTCTTTATACGGAGGAAGACAGTCTGTAAAGCTACGTCCACGAGTGTTCAGGTCCTCGCACCCTTCCCGCCGCCTTCCCTTTTTTTTTTCCCGAAGGACGGAGGATAAATCTGACCTTATCTGCGTTCCCCCACGTCTAGTCTAACCAGGAATCATGCCTCCTAACCCCGCGTACCCTCCTCGAGTAACTTCGTTAAAGAATTCAAGGTACCCCTCTCGTCGCCCTTCAATGAGCATTCCTACATCGTCCTAATTCTGGTAACACGACCCCCCTTTCCGGATCCGAATGATTGGGCTTTGTCACCAACTTCGCGCTCCGATGAGACTCGGCATTGTCCTGTCCCTTAACTCTCTCAAAAAACCCCTCGTGATTCCCCCTTTTTATGTTCGAATACCTGAACCCCAGAGGGTTCGCACTAGATAATGAGTCGTCTCCGTGAGTTGTTCTCCCCTTTCGCCGGGGATTTAGTTTAGAAGTTGCGGGCACTTTACCGTCCCGACCCTCCTTGGCCGCCCAAGATCTTCCATAAGACAAGCACACATTCTCGAGGCCGCCGTGCCACAGCCCTCCGCAAGTAGGCACGTTTGTCCGGCACTCCTCAAGATGCTCTCGCCCCTCCTGTCCTTAAATTTTGCCGTTTTGTGGACTTCCCAGTTTGTTCCCCCTTTTAATCCCTCTTCTGGGCAAGCTTCCTCGAGTCGAGATCGGTGGAATTGCTTGTACCAATCCTTTTTGGAACGTGTTACGTTTGCCCCTAGCCACTTTTATTTCTTACCCTATTGCTTCTCCCCCCAATCAATCGCTAGGATTTCAAAAAGGCGTTCATCCTCATTGGACTTGTTTGTCTCCCCTGAAATTTCCCTCCTCTTTTTCCATGACTCAATTTTCCCATCCAACAAGGGCTGTGTTGAGAAAAGCCCTTTCACTTCACTCGACATCTTGTTTCCAAGGCTAATTTTCTCGTTTCCCCCCGCTTTCTGACCTCTGTTCCTATTTTTAGGACGTTCGTATAATGTCCCACCCAACCTACTCTATGTGAATTTTTCCCGCCTACCAGGCTTTCTATTTCTCCCGGCCGCTCCCTTCTTCTGCGGGTCCCCGCCAGCGTCCTCCTGGTCCACCACCATGGCTCCTTTTTTGGGTTTCGCCCTTCTGCGCCCTCCCTTTTCTACCACCCGCAACGACAACGGCATCCTTCCCCCGCTACCGCTTCGACACTTGAACTCCTCCCCAACACTCAAGCTTTTTTCAAATCCTCTTTTTTTTTTTCGATCACCTGTTCCTTGTCCTCCCCAACAAACAATCGCCTCCCAACGATGTTCCCCCCTTGGAAAAGACTGACCTCCCTCCTACCAGGTATCGGGAATGGTCCACTACCAGGCCCTGCGTGTGTCTGGCCCCCAAGAAGACGCCGAAATACGGCCTCCGCAATGTCACCCTCCCCCTGACAAATGTTCCTCCAGTGAACCGACCCACTCCAAGTGCCTTTAAAGAGTGGTCAATTTTCGGCACCAATTTTTCTTTTTGGGTGATATTCTCGTCCTTTTTCCAGTGGTTCCCCCCGGGTCCGCCCCTTTTCAACCACGGCTATCAGATTCTTTTAAATTCTTTGAGGAGGGCCATCCCCCCCCGTAACCTTGACCTCCATTCATATTTAGCTTGAGCAAAACGCCCCCCTACTTTCCGTCCCACCGTTGAGAAACCTCTCTGGATGGCTACCCTTCCCCCCTCTCCTTTCCGTCCACGTACGATCATTCCCCATTCAACTTTAAGGATTCCCCCCACACCAAGTCCCTTAGTAATAGTTAGGCCTAGGGAGTCCGCCTGACTTCTCCCCTGGGGTCCCTGCAGGGCGTGACAGAAGTACCCTTTGGGTTATGACGAGGGGACATCCTGTTTCCGGTTGATGAGCCTCACATTGGTCTTCTCACGCCCCTTCTTTCCCCAAGTCCCCAGAGCTCACCGCTCCTTACAACGGGCAACTCGTGATCTCTATCTTCCCCGTTTTGTTTTTCGAGAGATCTCCCCTATGCATGTTTTTTCTCTTTATCGCTTGCCATTACTCTGTCCGGAAAAGAAAGGATTTCCTTCTCGGCCTTCCCCTCGTGACGTCTTAGGTCCAGGAATCTCTCCTATGAATGTCTTTTACAATCTCCAAACAACACGCTGCTTTCTTGATTCCGACTACGCCCCTTACCTTTTTCCCCAAATGGTCTTTCCCTTAAGCTTCCCAGGAACCATATCTTTGTTAGTTGTTGTTTTTCAGCCGTTCTGACGTTTCACTTTTCTGCTCGCGCTCCCCCCGGGGTTTCGCGAGTTCGTTGGCCATACTTCCCATTTTCCTCAAGGTTTTTTAGAAAGTGCTTTTGCCTGCACCTTTAGTGTTGTCTCCTTCTCTGTCAAAAAAATGTTTCCCGGGTTGCCCCTCCGAGTAGCGCGTCACCTTTTGGTCACGATATGAGCCCGACTTTCGCTTTGACCCAGTGTAGTCTCGAATTTCTTTTTTTTTCACAAACATAGAAATGCGCCAGCCCAACTGGGACCCCTAGTGAAGAGGCCTTGTGGTCACTGAAAACTCTGCAGGGTCTTTATTTTGTTGACCCCAAACTCGCCCATTTCTCTCGGGGATGGTGTGGTGATCTTAGGCGTCTATTGGGGTGTTCCCTTGACCGGAACCCGTCCGTGCTCTCCCCTTTCCATCCAAAAAATGCCCGAGGAAGGGTCGATTTCAGGTTCACATACCGTCGTGTGGCTTGGGCTGTTTTCGTGCACCCGTCAAGGTCAGAGAATCATTCTTATTTTGTTGCGATTTTCCTAGTTCACTACTCCTTTTCGTAATCGAGGGTCAGTTCTTCCTGTCCCCAGTGTTCTGTTCGTTCCTTAGGCTCCATTCTTTACTCGATCCGATCTTCAAGTCCTTATTTTTTCTTCCCCTGGAGGGGATCGGTGGAGTAGAAGTCCCGTCGAGCGTCGTGAGTCTACAAAAACCCGGCCTAGCTAGAAGGGGCAGTCATACCTGCCCCCCCAATTCCTGCACAAAATCCTTAGTCTTCTGGGAGACGTGACGATAGACCCCCTCTCAAAACAATTCCGCGAAAGCACCCAGAGTGGGGAAAGGGGAGGCAAATGCTTTGGCACAATGTTTTTTATTCCCCGTGACTCTGTTAAAGAGGAGCGGGTTACCATACCGGTGGTTCTTTGTTTTTTATTGTCCTCGTTCATTTGTCTTCCTTCCCCATTAAACTCGCCAATCGCACAAGTTCTACGCCCCAATACTGAGACTATCTTTTCCCACCGAGTATTCGCTTTCACTTCCCCGTACCTAAAGACAGAAAGGCTTAGGTTTGCCAAACTTCCTCCGTGCAGCGCATTCCGCCTTCAGTATGCGATGTTCTCTACTTTTCGGGTTGCCCAAGTGCCTCCTTCTTAACAAGAGGTAACCACTGGTTCCCTTTTCTCCAGGACTCTCCCTTCTGGAACGTTGAGAGGCAAGTGACGTCTCCACGTCATTTTTTTTTGCTTCGGCTAACCGGTTACCGTCTGCGGCGGATTGTCTTTGTCCGTTCTGCTCCCCATTCCGATGGCGCTGCTTTTTGGGCGGCTGAGTTTAGGTCGCCGAGGAAACTCTTTCAGCCGTCCCTTTAGCACTCCTCCCCCCCTTCTGGGCCCCTATAGTTTTACCTCTTTTGGGGCTGGCTAATGCCATGCCCCAGGGAATTTAACCTTGATTGTCATTAGTTCACACGGTCTCAAATTCTTTTTGAGTGCGTGAGAGAGATCTGTGATCTAACCCGAGGCCCTGAAACCGGGGCAAATTTGTAAATCTGAGTGTGGCGTGGCCTCCTTGAGAAACATGTATAAAGCTCGTGCATTTCTTAGTGGCCATCCCTTTAATTTCTTATGGCTATCGAGAGGTTTTACGATTGCGGGAAAAAACCCAACTGCAAGGTGATTTATGTTGGAACCTTCCAAGCTGACTCTTTTTATAGGAAGTGGATTTACGTTGAAATTGAGCCCGTTGTAACGTCCTTCGTAAGGATTAACTTCCCATCTTCACTGCGAGCGAAACACTTTCGCTTAATCTAAAAGTTAACCCCTGCGGCTCATGCCGGGCGAGCCCATTCTTCGATTTTATTCCTTACCGGGTCATGTTCTTCCTTGTACAGGTCATGGACCCCCCTTCTCGTCCCGTATTCTTCGACAGTGGAATAAGCAAGCCCTGCTCATATGGCGACCTCTTTTCCCCCCCTTTTTAGGTGTTTGGTTCCCCTTT
>Ga0179591_1292274_pt1 | contig 11447 bp, 5 predicted proteins | sample CZOMad2_1_08_16f_FD_182891 | JGI IMG/M metagenome (GOLD analysis project Ga0179591, IMG submission 182891) | Vadose zone soil fungal communities from Angelo Coast Range Reserve, California, USA - CZOMad2_1_08_16fungal (PacBio error correction) | ecosystem: Environmental > Terrestrial > Soil >... | reverse complement strand
TAGGCGCATCCCGAAATGCCCCACGACTGAGCTCCCCGCCGTGCGCAGATCCCCTTTCTCGGCCTTCTCTGAACAGCGTTCCCCCACGGCTCAGGAGGCTAACTGCCTCTTTTTAGCATAGTGCTCAGCTTGTCGTGGGTTTAATCTCTTCCTCCTAAGTTGTTTTTTTACCCCTTCCTCTAAACCCGCTCCTCGCCCTCTTCTTCGGCGCGTTGGTCTACTTCCTTGCCTGTAGCTGGCCCGAGTAGGCTTTTTGGCCGCGCCTTTGGTCCCTCGCTTGCTGGGATCCCAGCGTTTTTTTTTTTCCGTCAGAGAGTTCCCCCCTCCCGATAGTCGCTTTGACCGGAGATGATGTTCCTCAGGAGGGCTGCCTGTGTCTTCCCCCGGGGCTGCAAGACGGCAACCGTGCGAGGTCACTTTTTTAAGCCTCTCTTTCTCGGCTCCTTCTCCTTTTTTATCAAGCCCCGAGCAGATCCACGGTAAGCTGGATCCTCTTCACCGCGCGACTTTTTTTCCCTTTAGTTCTAGATTTTTTCAGTCCCAACACGCGCTTTAGTTGCGTATCTTTTTAACGCCCGATTCATTTTTGGGAGTTTCGATAGACCCCTCTTTCCCGCGCTGTGAGTGTTTCTTAACGGAAAACCAGCCGGGAGCTGACTCTGCGCCGCTTGGGAAGGTTGGCGGTCTTTTTTTTTTTTTTTTTTTTCTCCGTAATCGACCCTGACCCCTCCTGAGTGCGACGTTCTCTTTTGCTGAGGGTCGATTCTGCGGCGTTGGTAGGGCGTTTCCGCCAAATTCTTGCTCGTTTTTCTCTCGTTTCGTGAACGTCTCTTCCTACGCTGCTCGTTTTCGTCCGGACCCTGTCGATAATGCGAGCGGCTAACGGCGCTGTCTGCCCTATGGGGGAAGCTTCCTCCTCAGCGCTCCGGATATTGGCGGAGGGACTGGCGAGCTGACCGCTTTTTTCTTCGCCACTTCCCTCGACTTTCTCTATGTCTTCTCGCAGCGGCGCAATCCAGCAGCGCGAGAGTTTCCCGAGACTTATCTCGGCCGTGTAGATTGCAGATGGGCCGAACTTTTTGACCTCGCGCGGGTACGCCTCCTTTGAGCGTTTCTTTGTTTTTCGCTGCCCCCCCCTCCGCTTTCTCTTCCTGCCGGTCGCGTAATTGGCTTTGTCAATCTCTTGCGGGCCGCTCCGGCATCAGTCGACTTTTGGGTGATCGATGAACCCCCCACTGCGTTCCCGCGTAGCACTTTTCGCGGTCACGATCTAGTCGGGAGAACCCCGCCTTTGCTGATTTAGACATGCTTACAATTGATTTCCCTTCGAGTTTTCTTTTTTCCCTGAAGGCTTCATTGTCATGGCCGTTGACGCGTCTCAAATTCTATAGGCGTGCGGGAGAAAAAGTCTGATGCGAACACGTCTTGATTCTTCCTTCAACCTTTTCCCTCCGGAGCTCTTCCCAACCAACAATTCGTGTCGTTGGGGTCCCCCTTGTTCGAGGAGATTTGCTCCGAGAATACAGTCAGATGGCGCAGCTCTCCTTGTGATCGTTCTAGGATGGTTTATTTTTAGAGATACCAGTTTCGGCTCCCTGAAGGATTGTGGTTGACTTACCCCCAGCGAAGCGGTGCCCCTGCATGCGCCTACTTTCAGTTGTTCCTTTAGAGGCAACGTTCCACCTTATTTCCTTTCGTGGATCTCCGAAGATAGAAGGAATTCCCTTACTCAGCTTCGAACCTGCGGTCGCTTCGGCCGGTTTCGTGACCGTTTCATTTTACCGTCCTTGCCAAGACTTGCCGCCCTTAGGTTCTCTCAACGCTGTCCCTCTCTGAGAGGTTCTCTTGCAAGAATCGTACTTTTGTTCAATTCCTTCCTCCTTTTTTTAAGAGTGCTCAATACCCCCCCCCCCACCCCCTGGCGTCCTCTCCAAACCATACGACTAATGTAAGGATTGTCGGCCGATCTAAATTCGCATTCCCCCCCTTAACATTACTTTTAAGGACCCTGATAGCTCCCCCCCCTGAAGAAGAGATGCCTAGCTTTATGGTTTTTCAAGCTCTTTTATTGGACAGTCACTAGACTCCTAATGATTCTACCGATTATCGAGTTTATTGAGAAGACCCGTCCCAGTTAATTATCGAAGATTTTCTGACATAGAAGTTGGACGAATTCTTGAATCCTGCGAGTAATCTGTATCAAGAGTCAGCGAAGAAGGGAGAGTTTCTTCCGGCGCGGATTTCCTCGCAGCAGCCGGTCCTCCTTGACTCCCCGGAGAGGCACTGCCCGGCGGTTGTAGTCCTCTTTTAGGAGCAGAACCCTTCAGGCGCTTCTTCGGAGGGGCTGGCCTTCGGGCTTCTCCTCTTTAGTCGCCTAGTTATGGCGTGAATTTCTTCCCCCCGCCATTGCTTGAGAGAGCGCCCACCGAAGACGGGTCTTCCATTACTTTTCCCCCCCAGAGGATTCGTCGGGTGGACTTTGCTGGATCAGAGGAGGAGCTGCGTAGGAAGCCTTAACGCTTTGTGAGAGTTACCATTGTACCTTTTGGTTGAGATCACCGTTTCTGATTCTTTTTTCTGGTTGAACTTGTTGCCCTTATTGATTGTTTTGTGAATACACTCCCCCCCCGTCTCACTTTATTTTTTTCCTTTCCACATTTCCCCTTACTCTTTTCTGAGTACGTGCCCTGAGATTAGCGAACTCGGTGACGAACCATCAGGCTCCCACCTTCGTTTTTAAGCCCTTTGCTGAATAGACCCCTTTGTTCAACCTTGAATTCGATGTAAAAGCATGCCGAGACTACGAACGCGCTCATGGAACCCGCTTTTAAATTCCCGCTCGAATATTTTCTCATCGCTTCGGCGAGGCGATTCGCGGCGTGGGATCCGATTTTCGCGCTTTTTTTTTTCTAGACTGAGAGACCTTTTCTTTATAAGCGTCATCACTCTCCCTTTTAACGAATGAGAGGAGCGACTGGCCGTGAGTTAGCCCGCCTTCGTTTTTGCGGCCGTCGTCGCCTTTTCCTTCTATCTTTTTTTGAGGATATCTTCTGATTATCTCTACACGATTTCCCTTCCAGAATCGCGGGAGAACTCACGTTTCGCACTAGCGAACCGTCCTGAGCGCCAAAATTGGTAAAAGATTTTAGTTAATTCAGATCTTCGCCCCTTCTCTCAGTTTTGGTTAGACGCCCGATCGGCTTTAGCGCGGTTTTTCTTCGGTTCTAAAGCTCACTTGATCGACCTTTTTGATCTCTCGAACCGTAGAGAGTGAAATCGCTGGGCGAATTTTTGCATTTTCTCATAGGATTCTTTTCTGCTCCTCTACAGACGATCGCCCCCATGACCAGAGAGTGACTGCAAAAGGTCGGATTCTGCAGCGTTGCTTTTTTTTTCCCGAGTGGCAGGGAGATTCGCACTGATATATGAATCAACTTCTCCCAAAAGAGGTCGCTTAGCACGTCCCTGAACTCGAAGACTCTCGGGTCCTGACGCGGACCTGATCTGCCATAAGTTCTCCGGTTTCGAGAGCGATGCCGGAGGAGTACGTCTTCGAATTCCTTCCGAAAGGCTTCAAAAGAAAAAGATTCCTCCCGCGAAAGCATCCCCTGCCCCCGCTGAGCCGCTCGCCGTTGTTTAAGGAAACAGCGCCCACCGATTTTTTTTGCCTCCTCTGAGTTTCCCCCACTTATGCTTTGACCCCAAGAGAGTGCGCAGGCACGCGCCCGAAAGCAAGAGGCGGGCGGCCGCGTTCGACGAGCCGTGCACTTTTTTCCAGTCGCCCTCCTTGAGGGATTCTGTCACAAATCTTTCTTCGTGACTGATGAGTCCTTTTGCGTCAAGGTGTTTAGACGAAAGCGCGATTTTTGCTCCGCGTGTGAATCAAGAAGTTCCCTGCCTTAGGTCAGCCCCTCCTGCTAGTCGGGCTTTCAGGATGATTCAACAGTCGTTGCCCTGATGGTTCACTCTTCCGCGTTCGTGAGAACCTCTTTGAAACAATAATTACGTCGTGAGCGGCAAGAATTCCATTTTCTGTGGGATTTTTCTTGTTCCTTTTTTTTCCGGCATCACAATTTTTCTTAAAGTGAGTTTTTCCCCCCCCAAAGTACGGAGCGTCCAATGACCCCTCGAATCCCTCCGGTCTCCATAAGTGCGCCGCTAGTTCCTGACTCGTCATTGTTTCCCGAAACCTGCAAGAATTCGCAATTCCTTATGTTCGACGAGCGTAAGTCTTAGCTCTCTATTCTTCGAGCCGTCCTCCGCGAGTTGAGAGTTGGTTTTAAGAAGACTTTTTTCTCTTCACAGGATCTCTCGGCGAGCCCCTCTTCTCCGATGTAAGAGCCCCAAACTACGTTAATTGACGAAAAGTGGTTTTTTCGGACATGAAGAACATCTCAGATTATCCTTGAGATTTTTTTTCCCTTTTTTTTAGCTCTTCTTTCTCGCTTCCGCAGCACCCCAGGCCTAAGGACAAAGCGTGTTTGACCCCACTTAGATTGTTTCTCATTTTTCTCGTTTCTTTTTTCCCTTCCTCGTTTTTCAGTGCCGAGCTGTTCTCGAGATGTGCCACTTTCTTTTTATGAATAACCCCTGCTATCAGATTTCTGACCTTTGCTAAGAATTCTTCCGCGCGTTCCCGACACTTCCTTTTTTGCCCAACCTTTTTCTTGTAGTCTTCATTGTATACCTTCAAAGTTAAGAGTGCCTCCCTGAGAGCCCGTGATCCCAGAGCCACCAATTGATCTGGCGTCCCTGACCTTAATTCTCTCCAGCAGAAGGCTCTATTTGACCTTGATTCTTACCGAATCTGAAAAGGGCGCAGCCGAGCCGGCGCCCCTTCGTCATTATTTTTCCCAAGGAAAAGACCTCCCTATAATTGCCATTTGGATTACGTTCGAGATTTGCTGTGAAGTTAGCCAGCGCTCTTCCGACCCCCTTTTCAAGTTTCTGCGGAGAGCTTCGTCTGCGTGTGCTATTTGTAGCGAAGAGGCTGCTAATCGTATACTTTTAAACTTCCCTTCCTTGAGAAGAGATCAGCCCCCCCCTAGAGGTAAGATAGCATGAGGTTCCCCAGATTAGATCTAGCACGCTATCCCCCCGGCAAATTTCTCACCCATCTTTCCTAGAAGGTTTCTTCTTCTCGTTTTCTAGTAATTGGTAGGCGACGACACCCTAAGTCTTCCTCAAGAGCATCTTGACACTTTGGACTCATCCCGCGCTTTCCTTCCTCTTGAAAGATTTCCCTTACTCACTACAACGCCTTCGGCCTCAAACGGCACCGCTCGGCCAATCAGGAGTTTTTTATTCAGAAGGCTGAATTGATCGGAGCTCGATCGCCCCGTCACTGCTTTTTTCGGCGTTCCCAGACATCCGGTCACTCTCTCACGCACCAGAGCGACGTCGGAGATTTTCTCGCGGCACGAAAAGATCTTTACCGCCAACCCTTGGCGTTCCAAGATTATGCACGCTTTCTGGTACTGTTCGATACGTCCCTAGGAATAGAGACTCTCGTTAAAAATCGCGCCGGTGAAACCGGGCCTTTAGCAAGTGCCTTTCAAGTAGAGGGACTATGCTCTTTATGTGGATCTTCACCGTTAAGGTAGGAATCACTAGCTGCTCTGGAAGGTACGTCTTGGTTTGCGCACCTTGCCGCGCTCCACGGTCCCGTGACGTTTTTCTTTGACGACCAATCTAGCAGTTGTCGGCCCTAATCTCGGGAGATCGTGATACGAGCGCTTCGGCGGTCGAACGATCCAATCGATTTCCCTCAAAGTTTCTTTTTTTATGCGGTTTTTCTTTCCCCTGGCGAGGCTTCGTAAATTACTCCCATCTGTCGCAGATAGGGTTTCCCCTTAAATGGCGCATTGGCGCCTCGTTGCGCAGGCGATTTTTGGTAATCTCTATCTTTTACTCCGTTGTTGTTGTTGATCTTACTTTCGCTCTAACCCCTTTCTCCCTCCGAGCCTTTCGAGACAATTACGGGAGCCGTGTCGGCTGGCATGAAGCAGAGGTCAGCGCTCGGCTGGTAGGATCTGTCTCCTCGGGCGGCAGTTTCTCTTATTAGCAAACCCCAAACGGCTCTTCGTTTCGTTTCCTGGGCTGCCTGTAGTTACAGGTTAATTGGCAGGTCGACCGCGCCGACTCAAGGGGCGCTCCCCTAGCCTTTTTTCGATGTGCCTTCTGCTCGCTGTCGCGACAGAACGAGACCGATCACCTAGCCGGTCAGCTTCGATCTTTATTTCTTTTTTCCTCGCCTCGGTGAACGTCCTCATGAAGTCTTGAGCGAGCTCGTAGCCCAAAAAGTGAGGTTTCGATCTTTTCGGCACGTCCCCGTCTTTGTTGAGTTTCTTGCGCTTTGCTAGCTGAAGACGTCGCGCTGTGTGGCCCGAAGTTTTTTCCGGTTTCCTTTTCCGCCGCCTTTTGGCGATCGCGCGCATCGAAGTCATCTCGAAGAACATCCTCCTGGAGTTACGCCGCATTTGTGCTCGCTTGCCCATCTTGCTTTTGACCTTTCCATCTTAGACGCGCTTTTTCGCTGGCCGACAGCTGCGTAACGTTAACGCGTCGCGCACGTTCTTCTTTCTCGTTCGACTCGCGGCGAGAGTTCCCCGTTAGTGTATGGATGCAGATGGAAGTCAGCCAACGAGGGTCTTTCGCGGCGGAGATTTTTCCATGGATCCTTTGCTATTGGAGGAAGGATTCTCCACAGTTGAATAGATTTTGCACGCTGAGCTCTCAGCGACCTAGGCAAGATAGCAGGCGACGCTCCTTGATAATTCTGATTCTTTTCGTCTTCCTAAATGTACTATCTCTCTAGTCTCATTAATTGGAACCTTGTAATTCTGTTGGTTATTTGAGGTAAGATGAACAGCACTCTTTTTGTTCCTCATATGCAGGCTCTTCCCGGGTCTTTTTCCTCTTCCCACGGAATCGAATCTGTTCTGTTGATCTCCTTCGAGAGCTGAATCTCGTTTAACTTAGAAATTTGCGCGGGTAAAGTTCCTAGAGTCGGTCACCCTTCGGGGAGCTTTAGACATTTCTACCCTGCCAGAAGACAGTTTTCGGGACTCCGGCGTATATAAGGGCCCTCGAGTAGATTCGCTTTTCAGCTTCTCCGAGCTCACCAGCTCGCTCGGGTGTTTTTTTTATTGAGCGCTCGGGTGCTACCTCCTTGAAATCGAGATGTTATCCAGAAGAGATTTCGCTTGCCACGCCTTAAACAATCGATTTCTTCACGCTCGGAATGTGCTGTCCCAATAGCGCCTACGTACTCTTCGAAAGGATCTTCGCTCAGACTCTTGTTTTTTTTTTTTTTTTTTCTCGGTCTCTTTTTCTCATGCAACTGTTCGGCTACTTTCCTGTATTGGTTTCTCGCTACCAGTATTTAGAAGCGGAGCTTTTCCCGTCTGAGTTCCCTTTCTTCGAGGCGCTGCAAAATTTCGCTTACGGTTTAATTTCTACGGAAGATATCTGAGCTGCCTCTTCTCGAAACAATGCGGTCCTGTTTTTATGCGCTCAGATCTCTGACTATGCTCCCGCTAAGACGCAATAGTAGTGGAGATCACCTATTGCGAGGTCGTTTTTTCCTGCAAATTTTTGACAGTTCCCCCCCCATTAGCCGCCCTACTTGAGAATCTTTACTCCTTGCGACGACCCCCTCCCATAAACCTTGAGATCATTGTCCCCCCTACGTCAAGATTGGTAAGGTGGAGTTCTCCCGAATTGTAGTCCCATGAAGTCACTCTTTCCCCCGCTCAGCTCATTCTCAGATCGCTAGTCTTGTAATGGGTCGACCGCCCGACTTTTCCTTCTGATCACGCACAGACCCTCTTGCTTTCCGATTCTTAGCGCCTGTTCCTTGAGTACGAACGAACTTCCTATAGGTTTAGCCTCCCCGCTTTTCTTACTCTCTTATACCTTTCTGAAGTTCCATTCTCGAGAACTTTAGCCGCCGCGTTCGGAGCAGTTAGCGGCGTGCTTTGATCAGCCGTTTGTACGGTAGTGGTTCTGGCCCTTTCTTGAATGAACTTTGCGGGGTCTGCTGTTCTCTGAGACTACTGAAGGATGGAATCGGAGAGGCGGACGTGCTTCTGAGTCGTGGTCTGGCCCCTGTTTTCATTTTTTTTTTTTTTTTTAATCCTCATTGAGCCCCCTCCTCTCTCGAAAAGCCTCTTGTTTCGGCCCAGAATTCCGGAGTCGGCACATATTCGAGGTTGGCTTTCTTTCTTAGGGGCTCGTTCCTTCCTCGAGAGTCTTTTTTCCCAGGAGAGTTGCCCCCCTCAGTTTTTCTAAGTACGCCTCTCAAGTCCGTTCTTTCCCTTTTCGTCATCGCTTAATGTGGCTGATAGCGTAGATGTACCGATTTTATGCCTGCCTCTCATAATGAGATTTTTCTTGCCTTTTTCTTTCACGTCCTCTTTTTCTAAGATCTCAACCCGCGCTTTCCTCACTTGCGGCGTGCGATAGCTAATACAGCCGAAGCACGCCGAGACGCGGCGCTTTCCAAGAGCCTCTTAGCCTTATCTCCTTGTCCTCCCTCCTGGCGCTCGCCTGGGCTCCAGTTCGGCCTTTTCGTTTTCGGCGGTTTTCCAGAGTCTCTCCTTGCCAGCCCTATCTTCTTGTCTCCTCGAGTTTTTTGGAAGATTCTTCAGCTTCATTTCGACCGAGACCAACGCCTTTTTTGCGATCCCCTGAAGGCGCCCTCACTGAGCGAACCCCTGGAAAAGTTGTGTGAGTACAGACTGAGTACTCTAGCGAGCTGTCCTTTGCTCTGGTTTTCCTTTTAGCTGCTGCTTACTTCGCAACACGCGAGAAGTTGATCTGCCCGTGGGAGATATTCTCCCCACGCGTCGAGGAGGACCTTTTTTCCCCCTGTTTTTTTTTCCTTAGGAATTTTCTTTCCTTCTAGTCATGATGTTTTTAATTAGACTCTGACACATGAAAGCGATGACCTCCACTTTCGGACAGATCGCACTTCCGTGCGAATGTTTTTCTTTTTTTTTTTTTTCCTCCCCCCCGATAGCTTCCCCTATAGAAACCCATGTCTATAGGGGCCGAACGCCTTTTGGAAAAGCCCCCCCTCTCTAATATTTCTCTATGCAGTCCCGCCGTTCTTTGGTTTCGCGGCGATGGTCGAAGCGGGATGCTGTGACTCACCCCTGAAAGACCTTTTTCCCCTACCTCTTCCCTCCTTCATGAATAAAGCGACTTAAGCCGCTCCGATTCCGATTTTCGTCCCCCCCAGGACACCTGAACTCTGCAGTCCCTTTGACACTGTCCCGCTTCCGACCCTCCACTACCCACCTGCCCCTTCGATCCCTCGCCGGGCCGGAGCTTCCTTTTACGTTTAGGTGCGTTCCGCGCACTTCTTCCCTTTCCCGATTCGTACGTGACACCCTGGCCGGTTCGGTTTTCTCGCCACCCTTCTGAAGTTTTCTGCGCAAGTTTCTTTTGTGTTCCCTTCTTTGCGTCTTGAGCTAGCGTTCAGTCCAGAAGTCCCTTTGCGTGAAGGAGCCAGCCCCAGCGCTAGCGCTACGTTTCGAGCTGAGCTGGCACGCTCTGGAATGGTTACCCTTTCATGTGAGAAAGTGCAGTCCAAGTAAAAACCAAACGTCAGGCGTAGGTTGGGGCAAGAATTTTAGGTGGAGTTGGCGGATTCCGATGACGAGCGTTTCAGCTTTTTCTTTTTTTTCTCGGGGTCACCACCCCTTCTGTATCCTGCTTCAACCCCACCCTCACCTCCCTGACAGAGGGACAACTAACCTAGCGCAGTTTTCTTTTTTCGAGCTTTTTTCCTTAGTGTCTTGCCCTCCTTCTTTTCCCGCCGTCAGCCTCCAGAACCCCCCCCCTCGAGTTGTCAGCTCGATATATTAACTTCGCGACCGTCTCTGGCTGTTCCTCCGCCTCACCGCTTCCATCGATCCTAGATCTCTTCTTCCCCCCTTCCCCAAAAAGACGTTACTGGCGACACGTGGTGGCTCCGCGCAAGAACCACAGCCCGCTCCGCCGGTTCCGTTTGCTCCTTCCTCGATCTTGCTATTCTTGGATGCACCTATTCCGACAACAGTTTTTCCCACCACCGCTTTTTTGATTCTCACTCGATAGTCCTAGTACAAGCTCGCTATAAATTTCTGCATCGCGTTTGTTCGCACGCGCGTGTGCTGCGTCCCCTGAGCGCTTTTTCCGGCGCGTTCCTCGATCGACCTACAGCTCCAGCATTAGTACGGGCGTCCAGAACAGCACGTCAATTTTTGTCTTCTTTCTTTCAGTCCCCCGCCCGAGTTTTTCCGAATCTTGAAAGTGATCCCCCGCTCAAAACGGCCCGTTCCCGCGTTTCCTTTATCTTAACCCGTGCCTAGCTCCGGCGACTTCGCATGATCGTGGAGAAATCGGCCTCGATCAGGCGAAGCGTTACGACCGCAATCTTTCGTTTCTTACCCTCCCCGGATCCTCAACTTCATCGCCTTTTGGCGAAGGCCTCTCCAGGAGGCGATGTCAGTTTCGAGCGCCTTCAACAATTTCCTTCTCTCCTCTGATTTTCTTTTTGATTCGAATCCCTAGAGAGATAAGAGTTTGCCCTATTCTCCCCATCGGTTCTCCCCTTCCCTCCCCGCCAGTCCTTTTTCAGCTTCTCCCCCTGAGGTAATCTCTCCCTGACTTTTATAGAAATCTCGTCTCCGCTAGAAAGGAGAGACCTCCCTCGTCGAGGCCTTCCTGTTTTCCTCGTTCCCAGCCTCCTCCTTTTATTCCCCTTATCGGCGTCCACCTGCGCCTCTGACAAGCCGACGCGTGAAATCCGAAGCCGCGTCTTTTACATTTTTTGCAAACCCTGCGAAAGTACGCAACGAACACGACGTTCTAGACCGCGACGACTTTTTTTTCCCTTATTTTGCTCGGCTGCTGACATTCCTCATTCTCGATGCGCCGCAACCTTAAAGGCGGCGGAGCGAGCTTCCTGAGCAGGAGGGTAGACGCTTTCCTGCACAGGCGCGACGTCGGCTCTGCGATTCCTTTTCTGGCTTTCTTCTAAGAACCTCTAGAACTCTTCTCTCTTTTGGCTTGACCTTGCGCTCAGCTAAATATGCCATAGGCCCGACGCGCGTTAACCATCGGCAATCCTCAAGAGCTTTCTCCCCGACAACCTGTAGAGGTTATAGGTCGTGATGGCTTCTACCGAGGACCAGTAGGGTCCCCCCCCTTTTTCGATCTGGTTTTCTCTTTGGAGTCCACCTTACAGAGAAACAAGGTTCCCTATTTGTCACGCCGGTCCTCAGAAATATTCCGGGAAAGTTCATTTTCCTCAAATTTTTTTTGGAGTCAGCCTCTTCCATCCTATCCCTCCCATCCGCAGAGACGCTGATATGAGGGAGAGGACCCCCACGAAGGGCGCCGTACATGTTTCTCGGCCCGACAGATTTTTTCAGAAATTGACGCAGGCTTTTTTGTTT
>Ga0179591_1167882_pt1 | contig 11447 bp, 10 predicted proteins | sample CZOMad2_1_08_16f_FD_182891 | JGI IMG/M metagenome (GOLD analysis project Ga0179591, IMG submission 182891) | Vadose zone soil fungal communities from Angelo Coast Range Reserve, California, USA - CZOMad2_1_08_16fungal (PacBio error correction) | ecosystem: Environmental > Terrestrial > Soil >... | reverse complement strand
GTTTCTTTGTCCTTGGGTTCTCTCTTTTTCCCCGCTGTCTTCCCAAGCAATTTCTGTGTTTTTTTGGTTGTTCTGCTTCTCCCGGGTCATTCAAACTAACCGCCTCCGCCGAGTTCCAGTATTCAACATTCCCCCCCCCGGAAATCATTAATCCCTGCTTCAATCCCCACCAAATCCCTTCTCACGCACTCCCCCTCCCCAAAGACCCCCCCACTCCCTCCCCCTGACTTCACCCAATTCGTCCCCCCGTCTCGCCGTTCTCCTTTTAGACCTTAGACTCTAGACTTCCCAAACCCGCTTCGCGGCCCTTCGAAAATCGCCCCCCCCCTTAATGGGGCCCCAGCGCTTCCTTTTTTTACCTCCCTTTTTTCCAAAAAACCTATGAGGCGTTCGTCTATCCTTGACGGGTGGGTGTCCATGTCAGGCCCCGTCTTCCACCTAACCACAGACACATTTTCCCCTTTTCCTGGCGTTACCCCTCTCTTTTGATGACTCGATTGGCGGACTGAAACCCCCCCCCACATCTCGACCCTTCGTTTTTTTGATTCCACGGTGTTTCCCAGGTTCATTCTTAGTCCAGTCCCTGGCCTTACCCCCCTCTAGTGCCATAACCCTCTTTCTTTTCCTCGGTACGTTCCCTCTTCTTTAAGTTCTATTCATTCATGGCCCAGTCTACAGCTTTTTTGATGCCCCCATAGGAAATACGCTGACCTCCCACTCAGTCAAAGTTTGCATTTCCTCCGCCACCAGCCCCCCCCCCCCCCCCCTCCCTCAGAACGGACATGTCATTCCACGGTACGACTCCCTTGGTTTTCCAATCTTTGCCCTCCCGCCTCACCCTTAACCTTGCAATTTGTAAGACACCTGATTAACTTCCCCGTCCCAATTCCTTCCCCTCTTGTAGTCGTGATTTTTTTTTCCCAAAGAAGGCCCGCCCGCAAGCTTCAGCAACCGCCCCTACCTCGATTCTTTTGGCTCGGCCCCCCTTTCGCATTCCCCCATTTGAATCCCAGGCCACTTGCAAACTTTCAACCTCCCCGAGGCGTAATCTCCCATTCCTATTTCTCTTTTCCCTTTTAGTTCAGATGTTACCCTCTTTTTCTTCTGTTATTGTAAAGTCCCCAATTCTTTCCCCCTGCCAACCCGACGCGTCGGTTCTTTTCATTTTTAATTCGCTCCCATGCTTTTTGCAGCCTCTTCTTCCCACGGATATCTCCCTCGTGTAACACAACTTCCCGGACACAACCCCCCTTTTTTTTTTTTACTCCCCCCTTGACGACCACGTAGATGTCCAGGAGCTTTTTTACGCGACGGCCCTGTCCCCAACCTCGGAATGTCTCATTTCCCCCCCCCCCCCCTGACCCCTCACGACCAACTCCCTAATTTCACTATCATTTCACTCAATAAATTCTCTTCCCCCTCCCCCCCTCCCGATCTGATACCTCGAAAAATACTTCATGCCCCACCAGGCCATTATCGCCGTCCTCCTACATTTTTCCCAAGCATTTTTGCTTTTTTAGACTTGCAAACTCCGGCCGGAATCGGTCTTGCGTTTTCCCTGCGTAAGTTGCCCTTCCCCCAACTTTCCGCCACAGTATCAAGCCCCAATTTCCCTCGTCATATTAACCACATGATTAGCCAGAGACTCATACCACCCTTCTCCCTAAGTTCCGAAAGTTCCTCGACTTTCACCCCGCCTCCCTTTAATCCTTCTACTATTTAAGTCCCAGTCCACGACTCTACGCCAGCGGCCATCAACAATCCGTCATTTCGTATCTGGGTCTCTCAAATTTATAAACGGCTCCTCGACCGCTTTTCTTTTCCCCCCCCCCCTACGCCCATTTGGCCGTTTTCCTCGTTTCTGACGTCGGAATACGACCCCTCTGTCCCCCCCCTCCCCCACGAACCCACTTCCTTTTTGAAAAGCGCAGTTGCGGTCTGCTTCTTCCATGATATGTATTGCGCCTGTACCCTCCTGTTAAACAACCAATTCTTCAAGAAAAAATTCGCCCCTTCCTCTGCCGGGTTGGCCGTCCCCTGTTAAAAGGACTACCACGGCGAAAACCTTCGATGACACTAATACCCAATCATCCCTCCCCCCTCCCCAAAAAGTTAAAAAGGAGCAATTTTTTGTTGAGAGTGTGCCGCAGCCAAAGGCAGGATCTTCCCGTCCTCTCCAGTTCCCCCCGCTGGGACGAACCAGACCATGACCCCTTTAGTCTACCTTGTCGTACATAGGTGTGAATTTTTTCCCTCCCAATTTCGGAAAACACTTCTAATCCTCCTTTATCTTCATCCGTTAGGCACCGGACTCGCACCTCTCCTCCTCTCTCTTAAACACATAGAGAAGTCTGATTTAAAACATTTTTGATGTCCCTAGAACCTTGCTAGGACCTCCCTTTAGGTTTCGACCTTCCTTGCCCTCCTTGCCTTGCAGACATTGCTGCCTTCCCCTGTAACTTCACATGCTCCTAGCTTTGGTTTCCCCCCCCTAAGAGTCACTAGGAACCTTCTCAAACCCTCCCCTTCTTCCTCCCGGAACCTCCCCTTCCCAGGGATATGTTGACTACTCCTTCCCCACGGTCTCCTATAGTTGGGGAATTCCGCCAGAGTTTTACAGTGCCGCTTCCTACCAGTCAATTTCCCACCCTTCTCCAAACCTTCCCCCAGCCCCCTAGGTTTACTACTTATCACAAAATCTCGTTGAAGAGAAAAGTTTCCCCGATCTTCAACCTTGGCACAGTGGGAAACGACATTCTCATAAGACCATTCCAAACAAGCTCTTATGGTCTCTCCGAGGCCGCAACAACCTTCAACCGACCCCCCTTTTTTTTTTCGTGTTTCCCTTGGGAGAAAAAAGCCCAACCTCGCGCCAGTGCGGCTTTCTCCATTTTGTTACGATTCCCTAATTCCCAATGCGCTTTTTCACCCCGTCCTTAAGAAAACACCCCAACTTTCCCCCATCCTCTGATACACTTGAACAACTGTTTCACTGTTAAGCCCCTTTATCTCAAAGGTGGACGAAGCATAAAAATATTGATTTGTCTCCATGGGCCCCCCATTTTACCAAGTCTTACTGTTTCATCTTCCGTTCCTTGCAAAAGTGCGTTTTATCCTCCCCCCCTGTGCCTCATGACTTCAGTGCTCCTCCCTAAGACTTTGCCGGATCATCTGACATTTTTTTTTTTCACACTTCCTCGTTTTTCCCCTCATAATACAAACATTCACATGATCCCCCCAAGGCTGTGTTTGAGTTTTTTCTCCTGTTTATAGCTTATTTGCGCGAAGGTCCTGGCTGACGTGTGTTTTCCCCCCTATAAAGAGAGGTGCCGTTTTTTTCCCCCGCCCCTACCTTTTTACGACAACACTGCCGTTCAACTTTTAACACTTTCCCGAAAATTACTTTAGTTGGAGCATAATTACAGCTGCTTGCTTCACCGCCTCTGCTGACAAGGAAATGGTTTTATCCTGCACCACTTTTATCCTTTTAAGAACACACCGGTTATGGGCTCGTCCCTTTTTTCACTTCTCATGCCTCACACTTTCTAATTTTGAACCGCTCTTTTTGCCTAATAGATTTCCCGAGCCTTTTCTTCTTTCACTCCTCGCTGGGAAGGAGGTAATCGCCAAGTATCCCTGTTGAAAATTTTTTTTTTCTTCAGGAGGACTACTTCCTTTTGATCTCCACCCGCATCCAATATTTTCATTTCCTTACATATATATTTCCTCCTTTTTGTTGCGAGATAAAGCGGACCCACTTCCCGCAGTGGGTTTTTGCTCCCCAGGCCTTCCGCCGCCTCTCGTAACACCCAGGAACATTTTACAGGCCCTTTTTTTTCTTCCTCTTCCTTTACGGGAGGATGCTCTTGGGGAAGAAGTAAGTCTGCCCCACCCTAGTACAAAAGCTCTTTTTTCCTTCGCCAGCTGTGCTTCTTTTCGCAGTTCGAAATTTCCTCCCCCCCCTCTCTTACATTTCCACGCCGCTGCGCCCTGTGTTGACAATAAACCCCCCTTCATTGTCTCTTAAAGTTTGTCACTAGAGGGCGGTCCCCTTATCTGTACACAATGTGTTACCCCTTTTAAAGTAATGCACTCTCTTTCTTACCCTCCTTTCCCCATGGTTGAAAAGTTGTAATGACGTTTTTCCCCCGTTACAAATTTTTATTTGCCCGCTTTTGTCAGACCCCGTCAAAGCTATTTAGATACCCCCCGTCTCCCGAAATGCTCGCCCCCTGAATATTTCTATCATCCGGGCATAAACAGGCCTTCTCATTTGTCTTGTATGCTTTCTTGTACCGATAGCCCTTTTGGATTGACCACCCATTGTCCTTTTTCCCTTTTTCACCAGTTAGTAGTTTAGTTAGCATGAAGAAAAGTATTTCTGAGGGGAGTAGTCCCACCCCGATTTTCGCGCGTGTCAAGTCCCCCATCGTTTACCTGTTTCCTTTTTCCATGAATGTTGGATTGACCCAGGGGGAATACCCCTCCTTTTCATGCAATTGGGTCACTACTTACTCCCACAGCATTCGGCGATTTTCACTTATCTCTTTTTCATTTGTTTTTGAGTATTTTGTTTGTTGATTCCACGTGCCCGTTCCTTTCCAAAAAAGCGGGCTCGTCTGCCGTCCCCACTTGCCTCCTCGGTTTTTTTTTGCCTGCACAGGACAGGTAATGTTCCTAACTTTCTGGAGTGGTTTTTTTCAGGGTTTCTTCAATGAATACAAGCGAGTACTTTTTGGCCTTTTCCGTCTGTGCGAAGTAGTCTTTTCGTTTCCCACCCTGGTTTGAGGTTGAAAGAGTTTTTCAATGAGTTGTTTCTCCTTTATCCAAATCAGGGTCTTTCTTTGACGGTCTAATTTTTTAGTTCTCTTTCTTTCTCTTAAAATCAGTATATGGAGACGATTCCGGTCTTTCCGTCGCCATCGCAATGTCCCTGGCAGTGTGGTCCGGTCTGGTACATATGCTTTACAGGTGAGAATTGTTCCCCGGAATCGCGTACTAAGGTACTTCTTGTTTCAGATCTGAGATGTTTGAGTGGTCTCCTGTAGTGTATTTTCAGGTCACTTTAGACCCTGTTTCTCGTCCTCTCACGATCGCTCTGTTAAGAGAGGATTACGTTACCTAATTGAAAAGGTTTCATCCTCTCTCTGTTTATATTTTCCTCCTTGATAGATGTTCTTCTCTCTTTCCTTCATGTGAGTCTGGATCGCAAGCTCTCTTCTTGTAACGGTTTTCTTTCCGCTCCTCTGCCCTCCCTCTTTGACCGATTGAATCCTTTTTTCTGCTCCAAAGAGGGTTGGAAAATATCGTCCTTCTGTCAAAGATTTATTCCAGTTTTTCTCCTGTCGAGTTAGAGGCCCCAAGATCGACAAAAAATTGACTGTGTCAAGTTTTTTGTTATTGCTTATTGTATAGCCGAGTTAGATGTCCTCCTGGTTCTCGTTTTGCTTGAGTCGAGTTCCAGAGGTCCACCGTCCTCTTATACTGGGTTCTTAATGGGTCTAACTTTCGTGCGCAGGACCAGTACTTCAGGCCCAATTGATTCATCCCTTGGCGGTGACCACTGTCTTTTGGCCGTTGGATGTTTTGGTCACCTCGTTAAGCCCTTTAGCATCGTCCCATCCCAATGGCTTTAGTTGTGTCTTTTCCAAAGGCGATGATCCCTGTTTATTCCCTTTTACCTTTTGAACTTTATCGGTAGCGGATTGGGTGCTGGCCGCTGGTTCGTTTTTGAGCTTCTTCCTTTTGAAGTTTTCGCCGTTAGAGACAGGCTGAGAGGATTGAAGTTTCTCGTGCTGTTGGCGGGCCTTTGCTTGACAGTGCTCTGATAACTAGGGTCTTTTATACCTTTTGTCTTACGAAGAGTTTAGTACTACCTTGTTGTGGAGACGTTGTTACATTTGGTCCTCATGCAGAAGTTACACTCCGATGAGGGAAGGATTTTTTCGGCCGTTGCGCAAATGTTGATTTCTGTGTTGGCCTTCCTTCGGGTTATCCCCTGATGGCCTGTTTGGGGCATGAAGTACGTTCTTTTTCCGCGGGTAGCGGCTATGTCTATTTCTTTACTTTTTCTTTCTTGCTATGAACTAGTGCGTGAATTGATGTTTGTTTTATTGTCATAGGTGATTCTGGGCTTTTGTGGTGGTTTCAGTTTCTGTTGCCGTTTCCTAAATTCCTCGTTGTTTTGCCTTGTGCCCTTCTTTTTTTAGACTTTTCGGCATTTTTTTCTTATTCGATTTGCTCGTGTTTAGAGGAGGGGGTTTTTTTCTGCTATTTTTTACCAGTATGCGAGTTGTTCCCCCTTCGGAGAAGATGCTTGCACCCGGGCGCGATTGTTCCCTCGCCTGGTTGCCTTTGTAATTTGAATGGTGTTTAAGTGGAACCGAACTATTCCCCTCGTTCCTTCTCACTATTCCCCTTTTGAACTTTCATAGCGAATGTCTGTATGTAGCTCGGTTTTTTCAGGTTTCCTTTTGCAAAGTTGCATGTTACGCTTTTTCTCTTGATTTGTAACGTTGCGCATTTGGTTTTACAGAGCCGGTCACGCTTTTTTCTGGCGGGGGCTCTGCTCTGGTTATTATTATCCCCGTTAGACTAGTCCCTTTATCCTTACAAACAGGGTTTTCTGTCTGGGGGGATTCTTTTCTTTTTCCTCCCTATCTAGCAATCCCTGCCTTTGGCGGATTTACAGAGCCAGACCGTCGTCGGCCTTTCCGCATGGCCGTTTTATTCGGTCCCTTTATTTTGCGTCTTTGTTTCCTTGTTTCCTGCACCATTTTCCTGTGCACTTCTGTTCAGCTTATTTCCTGACCCCTTTACTACAGCGCTTGAGATCGTTTTCCTTTATCTTCGGCTTGCTTGATGGTTAGTCATTTGAAAAACGGTCCCCTTGTTCTTCCTCTTTTGTAAGGCACGGCCTGTACCCCTACGCCTCCCCCGGAACTTTTCCCCCTCCTTGATTTCAATCAAATCGTTCTCTCGCATTGGTTGTATTTCTTTTTCCTGGTCCTTGTTCTCACAACCTTAGTTCATGGGACGTGGCCATTCCCCGCAAAATTTGCGTTGGTGGAGTCCGACGTTCATATTCCCCCTCTAGCCCGCCATCCTCATATTCTTTTTTTTATAGTACAAGGTCTCCTTTTCTTCTGGAAGTTGCTCTTTTTGATCTGTTCCTCCCCCCTGCGAGGTTGGGTTTTTTTTTGAAGTAACTTAGTTCAAACTTTGACTTCGGCGTGTAGGGTGCGAAGGGGGTGACTTTCTTTGGTTTTGGGTGTTTGGGGATTGGATTTCGGTAGTAGTTCATTCTTTTCTTTCTGTGAGTTAGTGAATCATTGCGTAAGATTTCTGCTGGGTGAATTACTTGGCATAATGACATAGGAGAGGAGGTGAAAGTTATTTCTCCCCCCCCCCCCCCATCCAGAAAGGGATTTTCCAACAGGCGGTGTGGAAACACCAAGCTCCCCCCAATCCCACCTCCAATCTCTCTTTCCTCTGTTGTTGTTGTTTTCTTATGTGCGTTGGAAGTTTCTTTTCTTTTGTGTTCCAACCCCTTTTTCCAGCCGTTCTTGGTTTTTTTGGTTGTTCCTTTAAAGAATTTCCGATTCAAGTATTCCAACATTGCCCCATCCACTTCTTCCCTCCTTTCTCCCTTTTCCCCCCACTCAACAATAATAAACCTTTCTCTTCCGATTTACCGAACTCCAATCCCTCCCCAACTTTTCCCCCCACAATAACCCCCTACCTGCTTAATCACCTTTTCCTTTTACCGTTTTTACTAGTTCCTTGACCTACTTTAGACTTACACCACCTTCCGCTTCCGGCCCCCTGATCCCAAATTCCAAACATGCTGAGTTTATTTTTTTTCCAAATACTGATCGTCTTTTACAACCAATTATTTCCTTTTAGAGGAACGGCCCTTACCGACGTACCCATAACCCCCAAAGTGAACATTTGTGCCTTGATGCCGCTAACATTCCTCTTTGGCTTCCCTCTAATCTTCGGACCCCAAAAAATGAGGAGTTTTTAACTGAGTCCCTTCCAGTCTGTACGCTGCCAACTTCGTCCAGTTCTTCCCGTCTCTACCTCCCCTTACCCAAACACTATTCGTTTCCATCCCCATCCGGACCAATTCTCCAGACCAACGATCTATCTTCTTCCAATTCAACTGGACGTCTAGCCTTTCGCCATGGTACTTAAGGAACCTTTTAGTTTTTTTCTCCATCAATCAAAAGGCTGCAGTCCCTACGCACCCCCCCCCAGAGCCCTTCAATGAAGCTGCCCCAGAAAAGCCATGACGGACATCCTCCCTGCCCCCTTTTCAATCCGCAAGTGACCTCCATTCCCACTTGTCACTTGATTGGTAATTCCGGATTCCCCCTCCCCATAATGCCACCGATGGTATTCTAAGCCCGGTGCTCTCCCTATGACCTATACCTTCTCACTCGAAGGCGTCCTCCCATGCTTTGACAGTCGGCTCGTTCACCATGAGCCAAATTGCACCCTTCTTCCTCTCGAACCCGCAAATTTTGTTACCCCGAGTGCTGCCCCGACACATCCTTGAACAGAGTTAAGGTCTTCGATTGTTCGATGCTTCTCTGTGCCCGTCAACAATTAAATTTACACCCTGCCCCCGCTTTGCGTCCCCAAGAATGTAGCAGACTTTTTGCCCCGCATCTTTTTCTCACCTGGCCTTTTTTTTTTACTCTTTTTCCTACTTACCAACAATTCGCACCTCCCCTTTTCGAGAAAGGTGCGCTCATCGTCCTCTGCCCCCCACTTGCACTCCCAGTATCTCTTACCGACGGCACCCCCGTCCCCCCTCGCTTTTTCCTATGCAAAAAAACCCGAACCTACCGCCCCTCCCATCACTAAGGTAAATAAATCAGTACCCCCTTTCTTCCTATCCCGCACTCATCCCCCTTTACCTCGACCCAGCGCCCGCTACACAATCTCCAAACCTTCATGTCCACCAAATTCCCCTTGGAGACACGTTTTTTCTTCCTCTTTTCCCTCATCCCCCCCCCCCCCCCCCCCGGGAACCCCCCTGCCCCGACCTTCTTCGCCGTCAAAATAGTATCGTCTGGACCCCGTTCGTAAGGTGCACCAAAATGTAAGAAAACTTCTACCCCCCGACCCCTGCCATTTTAGTCAACCCCCCCCCAGAGTTTCCTTCTCAGATATTCACTTGACAGCCCATTCCCCTCCCTCCCCAAGTTACTTTACACTCTCCATTTACCCGCGAAAGTACTTACTTTCTCAAAACCCCGCCTCCGCATCCCCCCCCATTTAAGATCATAGGAAGTCAAAATAGGGTTTTTATCTCAAACTCAACGGCATAGAGACCTAATTCCTCCCCCCCCCTATTTTGAGTTAAGGCCCTGGGGCCCCGTAGGACTCGTCCGAGTTTGCCCCAACTCCAAAGCAACCTCCTTTGGGAACGCTCAGGGAAGTTGGGCAGACATGGAAATCCAATGGCTTTCTTTTTGCACCCCTCCCTTCTTCTCAGTCCCAGATTCAAAAAAACTTTTCGAAAATGGAAGCACGAGCCATGTCAGAGTCCCAATGGTAACCCCTCTCCCACCATTTGTAACCCTCCCCGATCCATCCTCCACCGTCACTCCTAAAAGTTAATCGACCCCCCGGGCAAACAAACCACCCCTTAACCCAGGGCCCATTTTGGAGATTTCTTCGCTTTTCTTGAAGAACTCTTTTCCCGCCCCTCATTTTGCACCGCTTGGCTACGACCCAACTGCCTCCCCCTAGGGTCTGACATCCCCTTTTGCCGCCCCGGATTACCCCTTTGCCACTCTCCTCACTTCCCTGTTGTCAGCCCCAGTTCTTCCCCTCCACATGTGCGGGGACACACACTTGAGCATGTCCTGAACTTATTTTTTTCCTCCCGAGTGAAAAAAGCTCTGCAGTTTCTTGATTCCATTTAGTTCCGAACTCGCGGTCAAGAAATCGCTCAGGTTTAGATTTTAGAGCTGCCTTTCTCCCGTGATGCCTTCCCCCCTTGACCTCACTCCCGGCTTCCCGCGCTTTTTGTTCTCCTCGTCACCTACTTTTCAATTTATGACCGTTTACTTTCCTTCATTTTCCTCCGGAAACTCACCCTCACGTCTTTTCTCGAATAATTCTCAGGTCGTCCCGTCGATTTTTCAAGCCGCCCATCAGTTTTCCCCTTTATTACTCCAGTCAATTTAACCCCAGTTGCCCCCCATCAGACTCTTTAGCCCGTTTTTATTTAAACCACAAATCCTACACGCGGTATACCAACTTTCCCCCTTCCCTTCGCCTCCTTAGAACATCCGAAAAATTCCCAAACCTGCACTTCCTGGTCCTTCCCCCCAGGAAAGTTGTCCCCCAACTGAAAACCGAAAGCCTCCTAACTTTGGGTTCCCGTTTTGCCCTTTTTCACACGCCCCCCACACAGTGCGTTTTTCAATTGTATCCCTGCGCCACCTCCCTTCCCTTCCTTTTCTTTAGCCTAGCTTTTCATCGTTTGAGAGAATTCACATATATACAACATAATCCCCCCCCCACCCTTCCACAGATATCTTGAACTTTAGTCCTTAGGTTTAAGATACGATCCATTTACAGGTCCTTCACGTCGCCCGCGAGATATGAGACAGCTCGATTTGTCCCTTTTTTCCCTCCAAGTGCATTTTCACCGTCGTACCGTTTTTCTCAGCTTCATTCATCCACCCCTCGCGGGTTTTTACTCCCACCAGCCCCCCTTCCCTTTACTCAGGGCTAACGAAACTCTCCCCCCGATGAAGGGCAATCCCAGCTTGGTCTATCTTCTATAACCCAATTACTTAACCCCGTCTGTGGATGGCCCTTTTTTATTTTTTTTTTATTGCTGCTTTGTTCTTTCTCTCGGACCCCCCCATTCGGTGAAATTTTGGAATGACGGGCCACATAGCGAGACGTGTATTGCCTCATCACTCTTCCGATCGCCACTATGCCCCGGACACACATCTGTTTTCCCTTTCCGGTGCCCACATGACATCCCCCCCCTACCCCAGGCTCACGCTGTTTTCCCTCGCTGTGCGAGGATAGCTATCCTTTCTTTCCCCACGGCGTCCGGCTGGAACCTCACTGACAACCGCTTGAGGACCCTACCTTTTTAGTTATATGTCCCTTACACTGATCCAGCCTGCCTTTATCCCGTCCCCCTTTGTGTCCTTTTCCTCACCAGTGTGGATGACGATTTACTCCGTTTCCCCTGCTTTTTTCTTTTCAAATGACCGAGACCTTCACTTTCCTTGTCTATTAGGGCGGTCCCCTTGCCGCCTCGCCACCTTTCCCGGTGACCACAATCTATCCCTCTTGGCATTGTCCTAGCCCCTTCCATCCTTGGTCTTGCAAAGTTCCAGGGGTTTGGTATTTTTTTAACGTCATCATGCGGATGTTGAGCCGCATCCCCCCCGCACCCCTCTTTCCCT
>Ga0179591_1364301_pt1 | contig 11449 bp, 12 predicted proteins | sample CZOMad2_1_08_16f_FD_182891 | JGI IMG/M metagenome (GOLD analysis project Ga0179591, IMG submission 182891) | Vadose zone soil fungal communities from Angelo Coast Range Reserve, California, USA - CZOMad2_1_08_16fungal (PacBio error correction) | ecosystem: Environmental > Terrestrial > Soil >... | reverse complement strand
ACGACCCCCTGCTGTTTCGGCGCGAGTCCGCAAGTCTCGTTTCTCGCCTTTGGAGATTCATACTCTTTGCGTATCTCCTCTTCGCACGACTCTAAGCTTTTTTCTCATTTGTCTCGCTTTATTATCTTTTTTTCGGACTTGCAGGAAGTCAGCGGTCTAGTTTCCCTGACTCTTCCTCCCTTCTCGCCTCCGCCCAAATTTAGTTTCTTCTAGGTGTTATCTGCTTTTGTTTCCAGTGCTGGCTTCCCTTTCCCCTGAGCCTATCGACACCGCCCTCCTTGATTTCCGTGGAGTCGTTCCTTCCTCATGCCTGAGACTTTCCCTCTTGCCCGCGCCCTCCGCAGCCATCCCTCAGAAGCGCCGTTTTTAAAGCGTACTGCCACCCTTTCGAAATTGCACTGGGCTGATTTGTCCACCGACTCTGTCCGTTATCGCCGTTCCAACTACCCTTCCCGATCCCCAAAGATGTTCGATTCCCGTCTTCCCCAAACGTTCCATGGTGACGATCTCCCCTCCCCCCTTCTGAAGGAAAAGACTTTTCATTTCTGAGAGAATCCTCCTCCGCACTGTTTTCCTTTTCCGTTGCATGATTTTTTTTTCGCACTTTTCCCATCCTTCCTCCCTCCAAGTCTCTTTTGAGGTAATGTACGTCCTATTCCTACATTGTTTCCTTCCCCCCCGCCAGGAAAAGTTTTTTTTGTCCATGAGGAGTTTCTTCGCGGTTTCTCCGTATTCGGCTTCCCCCCCTTCAACAAGCGAGCTTGCTTTATTCCCTGTTGAAAGATCGTGTATCGTTTGCCCCTGTCGCTTTGGACATCATCCTTGCCTCTCCTTTGAATCTTCTAAAAACTACAAGGTATGGCTTTTTCTTCCTATGACCTGTTTGTCCTTCCCTCGTTTAAACGCTTATCCCTCAGTTTTTTTTCTTTTTGGAAAACTCCTCCCCGGCAATTCCCCCCACCCAGTAGCCCTCTTCCCCTCCGAAATTGACGGACTCCTTAGGTCACCTGGGATTTTCCCCCCCGTTCAATGTTTCCTATCAGAGCTTCCCTCAGAGTCCCCGTGCAAGTGATTAAACTCTCAAATTGGTTGATAAAGCTTACTTTTTACCCTTAAGGGAGCGGCTCTTCCCCTCCCCTCTTAGAGATCCTCCTTCCAGAAGCCCCGCAGTTGGAAAAGCCCCAACCCCCCCTTCCTTTGCAGGTTCTTTGCAGATGGCTTTTCTTGATTTGGTGATTTCCCCTCCATGTTATGTTCTCCTCCCTCAAGATTTTTTCCCAGTCCCTTTCCTCGTTCCTTTTCTCGTTTGGCAAAGTGATTCCTTCTTCATCCTTTTTCCTCCGACCAAACATTCTTCTAGTCTTTTTTGAAGTTTCCCCTCTTTGAGATTTCTGCGGTTTTTTTGCTCATTGTACGGCGATAAGATGACCCTCCTTGCTTCCGTCGGAAAGGTTTCCTCCGCTTCCCTCCCCCCGTCAGTTGTTTTGGCAGGGGTCAACATTTTGAATGACCGAGGTCATTCTCCCTTTTTGGTCACTTCTCTAATTGATTAGTCAATCTTCCCCTCTCCTTGCTCATGTCTTTCTGACAAAAATTTAGAGAGCGAGACCCTTCCCCCCTTGACATACCGGTTCTCGCCGCTGCTTTTCGGATCCCTTTTTTCTAGGCCGCTGACCCCCTTTTCCCTCACGACGTCATATCTCCCTCGCACTTTTCTCTCACGAAGGACAAATTCCTTTCGACCGCTTGAGCCCCTTCCCTTCGTAAAGAGTGCGTTCCAAAGCCCGAGGCCCTTAATTCTTTCTGACATCTACTGCCCTCCTTAGCGGAGCGCCGAAAGGCGTTCTTCTCATTGTTATCATACTACGTTTTTTTTTACCATTAATAAAGCCTTTCCCCCCGCAAGTATTTCTTTTTTTCTCCTCTTCGTTTCGTTGTACTCCTTCGGACAATCCCCTCGGCCCGCTTTCCTTTGATAAACGGAATTTTGGTCCTTTCAAGTAGAATTTGTAGCGCTCTTTCCCTCGATGTGGTATTTTCGGAAGTCTTTTTTAACGAACAGACCCATCTCTCCTCCACCATTTTTTTGGCATGCTGTTTTGCGCTGGTTCGGGGTTGTTCCGCCAGTCCTTTTAGGAAGGTCTAGTCCCTTCTCCTTTTCTCGAAAGTTTTCCTCCTTGAATCTTAGAGATTTCCATACGCTCGGGGCTCCCTCCTGAGATGTGGACATTTCCGCTTTTGCCTGCAACTAAGACCGGCAGCGTTCCGCGACTTTCTTTCTTCCCTGGCGCGTATTTCTTTTCCAAACTCCCGGTTTCACGGACTTTATTCCGCTGTGTCCCCAGACCTTTATTTCCCCCCCCTGAGCGGTGAAACTTCTCTTTCCCCAACGTTGTGAACCTCTTTCCCTCCCGGGAATGAAAGCCCCACCTGGATTTCCCTACACTTTTTTCCCGCCTTTCTTTGTTGGCCTCCGGACCTCCGCTGCTCCTTCTTCTTTCCTGAACCAGGATCTTATTACTGTGACGTCTCATGACGATTTCCCGGAATTGATTTGCCCTATGGCGGCGTTCACCCGAACTTTCGGTCTCTTTTGTCGCCTCTTTTCTCTTTCAGTCCTCGGACCTTTCCTTCCTCTTTTTGAACTTCCGATAGTTTTTTTCCGGCTCGACTGGCTGATTTCCCAGTCCGCGAGACCCTTTTTTCAAGTTGTTTTTAACCGCCCTTTTCCCCCAATTTATGGGTTTTGGACGCGTGTTTACGCTTCCCTTTTTTTGTGTTGTAGAAGATGTTTTTTCCAGTTTGCGTTCAGTCCTCCGTCTCATACCCTTGTTCTCCTATTCTGGGAGTGTTTTTAGTCCACCCCGTTGAAATTCCCTTTTTTTTGCCCCCTCGACTTTTTTCTACCTCTTCTTTCACGATTAAAATCCCCATTTGTTGAACGCGAGATTCCCCCCGTTCCATTTTTTTTCGATGGTTTTTTTCTTCATACGATTCTAGTTCTTTCAGACTTTTCTCTTCCTTCGACGCGTGTTCTTTGGCGGTTTTGTTTTCCCCCTTCGGATGCTTAGTTTGTCCTCTGTTTCGTCCTTTATCACCAACACCCTTCTTTCCTGTGAGGAGTTCTTTTTTTTTTTTGGGTCGGCTGGCCCCCCAATGACGGTTTCTTCCGGAAGCGTTCCCTTCAGTGACGGTTTCGCTCTTGGAAAGGAGCTTTCTCTTCTCCTTCCGGGGAGGCGGCTTCTCATTGGCACTCCTCTCTTTTAGATCGTTTTCCCCCATTCTCTTTGAGCTCCCTTACATCTATAACTTTCCTCGGGTTTATTGACAAATTTTGCCAGCCAGTTCCAATTTTCCTTTCCTCCTGAGCCCTCAGTAGTTGCGCTGTTTGAAGGGTCCCCATTGGGAGGCGCGGTCATCTATTTTTTTCTGGGTCTCTTTCACTTTCCTCGTAGCTTTTTTTTTCAAATTTTTTTTTAGAAGGATCCGTCTAGCCCGGTCTAACCCATGATTTTTCAAACCAGCCCCCCGAGCCAACCGCATGCCTTTCCCCCATTTGTGCGTCTTCTTTTCGGCGAGCTTTGATAAGTTTTGACCCCTCGGAAGGAAGCCCGTTAAGACAAGTCATAGTTTTCCTCCGAATTATAGTCGTCCTTCCCCTTTTGACATCTGTTCTTCCCTCTGAGAAAAAGTTTCTCCTGATGGGCCCTCTTCGATACTTTTCTTTTCTCATTGGTCCCGAAGTCATTGTCTGCCTCCCGATGCTTTTTTCGGAGATGACTTGTTTTCCCTCCCTATTTTATATACTACGAGAGCCTGCTGGAGCCCTCTCTATCTTTCTCCAGAGATTTCCCGGCGGTGTCCCTGATCCCTTCCGACCTTCCTTTCGCCCGGGCTTCCCAACTTTTTGCGCCGCTTCAGTAGTTTTTCCCCTTCCTTGGAGGCAGGTCTTTTTTTTTCCCGCGCTCCCTACGGCGTTCTTTGGAATCGGCCCCCTTGGGGACAGTTTCCCTACTCCGACAAGCACCAGCGCGCCTCTTTTTGTTCCCAAATTATTCCTTTTTTTTCTTGTTTTTGGCGCTTTTTTTTTTTTTATAGCGCCTTCCAGTGCTTCCTTCCTTGAGACTTGATCCTCTTAAAAGACGATTGTGCCGTACGTTGCCGGCGTCCTCTCTTCTTTTTTCGTGCAGGTCTGACCCCTTTCTTTGGCAGACGCTTTTCCCCTGCTTCCATAAGCCTTCCCCCTTTTCGTAACTTATCTCCCCTTCCTCCCTTTTTACTTTGATGTGCCCCCTCTTATCGCCGTCTCTTTTAACTACCCTCTGATGCTTTAAAAATATGTGAGAGCACCTTTCCCCCTGGTGACGAGATTCCCCAGTTTTATTAGTTCCCCCTTTTCCATGAGCCTGTGTTATTCTTCTGCTTTTTTTTCCAGGCCTTCACTTCCCTTTTTGGGCAGGCCGCCCCGCCCGGTCTCCTCGCCTTCCCCCCTGAAAATTCTCTTTGAGTGCTTTACTGTTAGCATCAAACTAATCCCCCATCGTCAACCGCCAGGTCGTTGACTTGCCAGACGTGCCAGTTTCGTACCTCTCTTCACGGTCGTCTCCCTTTCTCATCGTTGTTTTCCCCGTCAACCCCCCTTTTCAAATGTCTACCTCCTCCCGCCGCTTTGTTTTCAATGTCGCTCGTTCTTTTTTAAAATTGCCACCCCCGTTGATGGTGCTAACCTTACCTCTTTGGACAATGTCTTTCTTTGTGGGTATGGTCTCCTCCTCCCGTTATTTTAATTCTTTCTTCGAGAGTATAATTTACCACGATTGGACAGTTTATTTTATCCACACACACCCCCCCCCGTAGCCATATCTGCGACATTTTCTTCTTCCTGGTTCTGGCACTCTCTCTCGAGCTTTTGACCTTTAAGAAAGACCTCTTTCGGATTGCAACAGATCCCCACTTGTTTCAGCTTCGATGCTTTTTATGAGTCTTTTAGAATCTTTTTTTTGATCGGAGTCTTTCTAGTACTGCCCTCTGGCACGGAAACCGTTTTTTTTGTTTTCTTATTCTTTAGGTTGTCGATATTGTTCTTACACCTCTACTTGTCTTCGAGCAGTCGTTCGCTGACTTGCATTGGAATGCATTGGAACGTCATCGTTAGCCCATGCTTCCACCCTTTCCCGTATTCCTTCGCCGGTTCGTTCTCAAGTAACCATTTGCCTTATGCTGATCGGAACCGGATTGAAGTTGGCTGGTTTCCCTGAATTTCTAGTTTTTTTTGGGGTCCAACACCCTAAGAAGCGCCAGTTCTATTGAACTTCTTCGTTTTTTTCATTGCAGTTTCCGGCGCGCCTTTTCGCAGGCGGCGCACATGTGTTTTTCTATTCCGAAGTTTCTCCCCTTTAACTTTTTCGCGCTTACTTTTTCCGAATTCCTACGGAAGACACAGCATGCTCACACCCGTTTCCCCCCCATAATCTGAACTATAAACCCTTTTTTTTGGTTTTTTTGAGCGCTGGTTTGTCTTTTCCGATTATCCTTTGCCGGTAAACAACCTGGCAGGTTTTTCCCGTTCCACCTGATGAAGGCCTCCCCCTTGCGCTCCCCCTTACCCTTTTTCGGCCCCATTCTCCCCTGCCCCTCGTGGAACAGCCTTGCGCTTGTTAGAAAATTTTTCTTTTCCTTCTCTCCTTAGGATCGCCCCCTTTTTATCCCCCGCAATTCCCCTTCTGAATCCTCCTTTGAGACCTAGTTGTAGTAATGTACTTCTTTTCTCTCCTAAGTTTTGTTGTTTTGATTCCCCCCCCCTCCCCTGCTGGCGGCTTTTCTTAGGCTATTTTCCCTTTTTCGGATCTTTCCGAGCGTATCGTCCTTTTTCGTCAATCGGTCTGTAAAGCTGAGTTGCTTGCTGGTTTTCCTTCGCTGCCTCTCTTCGATTTTTCTTTTTTGAGGGGCCGTCCTCGCCCGATATTGGGGTGGCCCTCTTTTTTTCACAGTCCCATCTTAAGACTCAATTCTTTCCTTTGATGGTTGGCGCTCTTTTCCGCGTCTCCTTTGTTGTCTCCCGTGTCTTGTAATAGCCCTCCCCGATTCGTAGTATTTTTTTTTTCTATGAACCTCTTTCCTCGGGGCATCCCGCGTCCCCTTCGATGGTGGAACCTGCGCCCGTTTCATACTACGGGTGCCTAGTTTCTGCTTTAGGTCGTTAATCTCTCCCCTTGGAACTGGCGTTCTTTCTTGACTTTGTTTCCCCCCCTCGTTCACGTATCGACGCTTTTTGACAACAAGGCCTTATTGCCAAAACGGTACACCCCCAGCATTTTCCTTAGCCACCCCCGTCTTTGAAAGAATTTTGAGCGGCCCTCTGAGCATGGCCAAGGAACGCGCCTTCGACGACGTGCTTCTTGCCTTCATGCTTTCGGTCTCAAGGCTTCCCCTAGTGATGTTACTCCCCCTATCGACCAAATAATGAGGATTCACCACCCGAACTCTCTGTGATGGCGATTCCCTCATGTCGGCGTACTTTTCATATTCGTATTACGTTCTTTCCCCATCGGACCCCCCCCCGTCTCTTTGACCCATTTTCCCGTTTCAAGACCTTTTTTTCCGTCCCCCTTTTTTTGATGGAACATCGTCAAGTGATTTTCTCCCCCCCTAGGAATTCAGGCCAGGGACGCCCCGTTAATGGCTTTTGTAAGCTAGTGAACTGGTGGCACTTTTTTTCTCCTCCTCTTTTGTTTTTTTTTTAGAATAACCTTTTTTTCCGGGCTTTTCAGTTCCCCCGCCTATCCCCATACCCTTATTTTTTTTCTGCAACCCGGGCCAATTCTTCAAGCGCGTCTCTCGTCCGAACGCCACCCCCCCCCCCCCCCCCCCCCCCTTCGATTCGGCTGTGACTAAAAACGATTTGGCCCTTTTTGATGCAAGCAGCGCTTTTAGGAGCGTGGGGTCTTGAAAGATGCATGTCTCCCCCTCCATTCCCTTCCCTCCATTGCTGCCTGCTTGCCCCCCCTTTTCTTTCAGGTTTTGTCCGCGCAGGAGATTAGTTTGTTTTCTTTTTCGTTCCCACAGTCACTCAACCTTGATTCCTTTTTCGCACTCCCCTGCATTTTTGGCCCCGTGAATGAATTTTTCCAGACGTTCTACCAGAAGTGGTCTTTGGCCCAGGCCTCATTGCACCTAAAAGTTTTCTGGAGCTAGTCCCTCTTTATTGTTCTGGTTTAGATGTAGCTAGGAGTATCAATGCTTTCTGTTTTTCGAACCTGTCGGACTTCCCCGCTTTTTTTTTTGTTGCTTTGCCACAAACTTCCTGGCGCCCTTTTTTTTAGAAAATTTCAGTCCTCTTTACGCTTCTTTCGCTGCGGCATTTTTTATTTCTCACTCTTAGCGGCCTTTTGTTTCCGTATGTTCATCTCCCCCCACTGAGCCACCTTCTGTACCTCCCCCCACCAATATTGATAATTGTCTTTCCCCCTTACTCAGCACTTCCTAACAGCAGTTAGAGAAAAACCCGCAGCTCCATCCCATTTTTCTGCTTTCCACTAAATTTTCAGCCTCCCCGGCGCTTGTGTCTTGTCTCTTTAAAACCCCCGTTCCAACATCGGCAGTCCTTAAGAAAGTCACTACCAGAACCATTCCCGACCAAATTTTCCTGAATGTGATCCCTTCAAACAGCGTGAAGCTTTTTTCTCGGGGACGTCCTCGACGGGAGGATAGATCATTTCTACTTCGGGGTTCTCTCAAATAATTTTTCGCAGCTTATTTTTTATCCTTTTCATATGTTTTTTCTAAAAAAACTTCTTACGGGCTTTTAGAGGACACCTTTCTTTTCACGCATGATCTATCCCTTTCTCGACAGGACCCACCGTTTCCCAAGCGGAGCACCCTGTTCCCGGCCTTCGGAGGATTGCCCTTCGTAATTGGGCGCCTGCAGGTTTCCCCCACCCCCCCCACCCCACCCTTTTTTTTCCCTCCTCCGTCAGCGGTCTTTTCCGATATTGGGGCACCTGATCCGCACCAGTGCGCGCTTTCCTCGCCCCCACAAAATTTTTGCATTTTCGGGTTCCTCTGATTCTCCCCCGGCGTAAGTCGCTTTGGCGCCTTATCGAACTCCCCGGAGGTCTTCAGTCTTTTTGCGTAGATCTTTGCTTTTTTTACGATTTGCTGCGCCGCCTGTCCTTTTCACAGAGATGGGACTTCAACGACGCCGGCCCCCCCTCTTGTATCCATTTCCCCTGTGTATTTTTTCGACCCTGTTTTTTTTGATTTGTGTCACACCCCGCGTAAAGTGACTCCTATTCCGCGTGCTCCTAACGGCTTCACTTCCGCGAGTTTCCCCCGAATTTCGATACATTCCCCTTACCTTTGTCTTTCCTATGAGCAGGTCCACGCAAGCGACCGCCTTTCGTTGTAAAGCTTCCTTTTAACGGCCCCTTGGGGTCCTCTTTTTTTTTCGAATCCTCAAGTAGTTTTCTGTAATGTTACGCAACCCCCACTCCTTTCATCCTTTCTTCCCTCAACCCCAAGGAGCCTTTCACTTTTCTGAAAATTCCTCGCTCTTCTCGATCATCTAGCGATTTTATTCCCCCTTCCGCCGGTGCTTCCCTCCTTTTTATTTTCGACCGTCTTCGTTTTTTCTCTTAAGCGCGCGTCTTGATTGACAAATCCCTGTATGGTTGGTACCCTCTTTTACCGGCCCCCCGGGTTTTTGTATTTTCATGGCGTTCGTTGAATCTATCCTTCTTTCCGACTCATCCGTTTTTGAGAGGTTTTTTTTTTTTTTTTTCTTTAAGGGGCCCCTTACACTTCCCCTCCTTTTCCATCCATACCCTTTGTTCTCTCCGGAAAGTCAGGGGCCTTTTTTTTCCCATACCACCCTTTCTGTTCCATTTCCAATAGTCGCCTCGCTTTCCCTCCTTTTCTTTCGTTTCCCCCGTGCTGATAAAAATATCTGGCCCCTTTTCGAAAGCTTTCGCCATCGGGTCCGCGCCCCCCGATGATGCTTTTTCGGAGATCTTTTCCCATTTCCGCTCCTTGCCGGCGCCGCTGTCCCCCCGTTTTCTGCTTTTATTTCCTTCTGTGTAGATATTGGTTTTCCCCTTATCAATCAAATTCCTTCTAGAGAACGTCGAGTGGACGTTCGGTCTCCCCGTTCAGTGTCTTTCGTTTTTTTTCTTCCCCCCCTTTATATGAGCAGGGCAACCTTTTACCTCCAAAGTCTTTCCTTCGCCGGGTTCACATGTCTTGCTTATCGGAAACTCCTTTTTTTCAGCGTTTTGATATCTTTCACGGCGATAAGTTTTATATGGGTTGGAACCCATTGCCCCTTTTCGCAGAAGAGCTTCACTTTGGTTAATGCTCCCCTTTGCAGTAGTTGCCTTTATGCAGCAGGAAGGGTCAGGCGTTTTTTGTTTTTTTTTCAGGATGTTTTCCCTGCGCTTCTGGCACTTTGGCTCCATTCTCTTGGCGGCGCGTTCTATAAGGTAGTCCCCGGCCGACGTGGAATACCCCTGAGTGCTGACCTCCATACTTTTTGCGCCTTCCCTTTTCCCTTTGCTTTTTTTGCGCGCTGAGTGTTATCAGGGAAACACACCCCCCCTTTAATATACGGCAGGCCTTTGAAGCCCCCGCCCTTCTGGACTCAGCCCCCCTTCAAATCCTTCCCCCTCGTGTTCCCCCGCACTCACAGAGTTGCGCCACCTCCCCCTCTTTTCCCACTATTTTCCCCGTGTTTTAATTTTTTCCCCTTCGGATAGATTTTTCCCAAGACTTTGTCCCTTTCCTTCGACCCCCGCCCTGCGTGAACTCGCTTCTCTAGGCTGTCGTAATTTTTTCTACTTTCCTTAATACTATTTGGATAACCCTACAGCTGTTGCGCCGCTTCCCTGAAGACGTTCTTTTTTTCCGCCTTTCTCCTCCCCCTTTTATCGCACTTCTTTAAAATGGTCGCACGTCGTCTGAGTTGGATAACTTCGGACTTGCGTGCATTGTCGAGCTTTTTTTTTTTCTTTAAGTTTTCCGGGAGTTTTCCCAAGCTTGCCCGAAGGGGGGTACCTTGTCATCGACTCGTTAGAGTTGCTTTAGCCGCCAACTCCCTTTTTCTTATGGTTTCCCCGCTTTCTTTGTTGTATACGCTTTCTTAACGTTTTTCGGCGTTCCCTGGAAAGAGCCTTTAGCGACTTTTGTCAGAGTTGATTTTCCCCCTCTCAGTTATTTTTTTTTCCGAAGCATTTTTTTACCAGACTCCCCCTGTTTTCCGAGCAGCCATGAGTAGTGTCGCTGCGGGAGTTCTTGCCGACGGAAGAGAGGGCTTCTTCGTTTCAGTTCCGACTGTCTTTCCTTTTCAAACCCTCCCCCCCTTTTTTTTTGAACGTATCGTCCCCCCTTCAGGTCAGCGATTTACTCAGAACAGAATGATTGCCCCCGCGAACCTCTCAAGATTTTTAATGTTTCCTTTCCCCTCTCCCCCCTTGTCCTTTTTAGGCTTCCTTGGAAATAGTGCCGGACGCGCCTCTTGGCTTCGCTGACGTGCCTCCACCTTTTTTGATGTGGCATTCTTACCTCCTTTTCTCGAGTGTCTACAGAAAGTATCTTCTTTCTCTCCGTACCACTCTCACACAACCTTTTCCGCCTTCCCAAGCTTCAGGGTCCCGGGAGTTGATTGCCGGCGCCATGGCTTTTCCTGCAATGTACTCCGATCGTTTTCCCCCCTCGTTCCCTCTTCCCCCGCTCATGGGCATATGTCCCGCCGAATCGACTCTTTAAAGCGCGTCGTTTTTTTAAAATTTTTTTGTACTTTAGGGCTCCCTTCTTCCTGGTATTGTGTTGGAAGATAGTTGACACTTTCTTGTTTCCTCTTTTTTTCCTCATGGTGGTCTTCTTTTTTTTCCTTTTTTTCGGAGTTGCCTAGATGCCCATCTTGCCATATACATACCCTGCCTAGGTTTTTTCGAACCCTCCTTTCGTCGCCCTCTCCTTTTCCCCGTCCCTCCAGTTCTGTTTTTCCGATAAAAACGATTTTTTCTTTCCAGCGCTGCTTCCCCCTTTCCCGAGGAGCTTCCCGATGATTCTTGAGTCTCCTCGCGACATTTCCTCTCCGCCATGGATCCGGCAACAAACCCTCCCGTTTTGGCTTTTTTTCGGCCTGCTTATTTTTCTTTTCGACCCTTCCCAATAACATCCACCCCCCTTTAGGTATTCGAGCCTAGAGTCTCCGCGTGTGGGCTTCCCCAGACCCCTTTTCCTTTTTCCCGGCCGTTTCTTTCCTACCAAGCATCACGCGGGTCGCTGATGCTCTCCCGCTCAACGTTTTTTGTGATGGAGCTCGTCCCTATAAGGTTTGGCTTGATCGGCACAGATTTTCTGGAACGTGTTGGCCCCTTCGGTGTGCAATCTTCCCCGGATCTTTGATGATTTTTTTGTGACAAAGCCCCCCCCGCCACAGACTCACTCGAAA
>Ga0179591_1355139_pt1 | contig 11450 bp, 7 predicted proteins | sample CZOMad2_1_08_16f_FD_182891 | JGI IMG/M metagenome (GOLD analysis project Ga0179591, IMG submission 182891) | Vadose zone soil fungal communities from Angelo Coast Range Reserve, California, USA - CZOMad2_1_08_16fungal (PacBio error correction) | ecosystem: Environmental > Terrestrial > Soil >... | reverse complement strand
GGTTCTTCAGTGTTTTCTTTTACTATCCTAGAACATCGGCGTTTCGTAGTGCTGTCACGATCTCCTTTCTCCCCCCTTTTGTCACGTCCCCGTTGCCCGTTGATTTTCTTATCTCAGTTGACTCTATCTGGGACGAGCTTGTCCCTGCAATAGCTTCCGGACCGAAAGAAGCCTATTCCTCATCTAAAATCCGTCCCCAATGAGGCAAGGTCCAGATCCAAACTTCTAGGTTTAGAACCCCCTTTTTTTCAACCCATAACTTAACATTTCGGGTATTCCATACGTCCTTTTACGAAAAAGCTCACCCAGATTTGCACTTGTAAATAGCCACCCGTACCCTTTACATTAGCCCCTGTACTTGATGAGTGCCACTTTGCTCTCAACATTAGGCAGTTGACGAAGTCCTCCCGGAAAGATCTGAACCAGTTCCCTTTTTTTAGACCGACTTCCCTTAAAATTGGGCCTGCCTAAAAGATCCCTGTTAGACATGGCACGGTTCCCCCTAGTCTCTTCCCCTCTACCCGGCTTGTGATTTTGAAATGAGCTGGGGCCAAATGTGCGGCCCCCCGGTCGCCCGGGTTTCCCGTGGGGAATGGCTGTAGTGAAAAGTCACCTGAATATGCACTTCGTGAGGGGAACAAAGAACAGGTCCATCTCCTCCAAAGTTGTCGATTTGGAACCTGGTCGAGACGTTGTTCTATCCCCCTGACCTGCTTCTAGAATAAGTGTGTCGATATTTCACCTTCTTGACGCTCCCGTCTTTTTGAGGATTTCTTTACAACCCATCAAAATGATCCCCCTTCCTCTTACCACGACCCCACGGGAGAGATGGTTTTTTTGACCCCCCCATCACCCCCCCCCTTGACCTTCCTTTCAGTTAATCTGCCCACCCCTTTTCTTTTCGCGACCCCCTTTGTACGAAAAGAATGCAGTAGTTAGAGACCAGTCTTTTTGGCTCGTTGTGGTTTTTTTGCTGGGTCTATCCATTTCCCTCTCTTCGTTCGTACACCGGGATTCTTTTATTTCCGTAGCAATCGCCCATTAACATTTCGTGGCCTCGCCCCCCCTTTTCCCAGAGCACTTAAACCGGTTCCCCCTTTGTGGTCGAAGCCCAGACGTCTTTCCCCCCTTGTAAGTAGCGAAACGTAAGACCAGACCCCGCCTTCCCTTACTGTGGCAACTGCAGCTAGTGTACTCTTTCTGCTTCACTTAGCAGTGAGTGACCGGACCTTGCCAAAGTAACTGACCTCCTTGCGCGACGGGTCCTCTTTCCACAAAGACGAAGAACCGTCCGAAGCCTGAGAAAAACACCAGACCTTTATAAATTCGCCTAACACTCCAGCAGGACTCAGATGGCTTCACCCCCCCGCCTAGACCAAATTGAACGTGGAGCACCCCTTCAACCCCCCAATTGTGTAGTCAAGGAACCCCCCTTAGGAAACACAGGAGGGTAAGAAACCCCCCCCCTTCCGGAACAGTAACTATTAGAGGTCCTTCTACCCACCCACCAAAATGTCCCCTGTTAGAGCTGACACCTGCCCCTTTCCCCCACCCATCAAAACCGCTGCACCACTCAAGTTCCGGAGTTGATTTTTAGTACTGCGCCCAGTCAAGCTATTTGTCCATGCCAAGCCTCCTGTTGGAGGGACTGCGCCCACCGGCGTTGACGGCTTAGTCAATGACAAGATCCCCGCACGCTCTCCTTGCTCTTTACTCAAGTTTTTCTGCCCCAGAGATTCTAGTTTAATGGAACGTTCCACGGGGCCTCTATAGTCCCGGTGTTCTTCTCAAGGCCGAGCTTAACACTTCCTCCCCCTCTACCTGCCCCTCCTGACGAGGGTTTCCTCCTGCGTCTTCCTCCCAGCTTTCCGGGCTGAGAGCGAATCTTTCCGGCCAAGGTTCGAAACCTGGATCGGGTCGTGCCGCTCTGTGTCGTTTGGGTTGTTCATGGAGAAAGTCCTAGGTCCCCCCCAGGGCCATTTCGTTGCCACGATTTTTCCTTTTGAGAAGTAGCAAGCCGTCGGAAAGCTCACAAGTTCAGATTGGTTAGTCGTACTACCCCGCCCAGCGCTTTATGCTTAGAGTACCTTGGTGAACTTTTCCTTTCCATACAGAACGCCCCAGGGTTTTTCCCCCTTTATTCCTTCAATACTTTTGTGGTGATGAAGATCGTTGAAGTGATGTGGCGGGATACCGGTCTGAGGGATAATGCCCTAGCATTAAAACAGGCGCGGAGTGGGTTAAGGTTTTAAGAAAGGACCAACCGGCCCCAAGGAAGGGTAGCTGGCATCGGGATGAGCCCGGAAAGGACGACAGGAACTGTGCTTTCCTGTGATCGCGGCACTGAACTTGATGGCCTTACCCCCCCCCACCCCCTTCATCCCCACCCCCTCTCGGTGAACTGAGACTGGTCTCCCCAACTTGTTTCTTCCATGTCCCTTCGCCGCACGCACCCCCTCTTGAAAAGAAGGCGTGACCTAGGCAGTATTTTTTTTTTCCCGCCATCCATGCCGATGTGCGAGAACAGAGGGAAGGGAACCTGGAGTACCCGGTCTATTATTTCACTTTTCGATCACCGATACGTATGACTCTTTACCCCCCTCCAGTGAGTATAGCGAACTTCATCTTACGTCTGCTTAGACCTCGCAGTTGTTTTTCCTATTTTCCGCTTTCCCACATAGGAAAACACTTTTTTCTGTCGTATAATGCAGAACCCACGCATTATCATTTTCCAGCTGAAATATTGCAGCCTATACGTGACAAGATTACCCGGAACCAGCGCCCAGGCGATATGGGCTTTTTCCTGTTTTTACTGTTTTTTGCGTGGTTGCCCCCCCTCTGCGTAAAGGTTTACACCTTAATCACCTTGCCTTCGATATGGATTTTACCTTTTCCTTTGGGTCTAGCCCTGTACGTCCCTTTCGCCACTACAGCAGTAAGACACTACCCCGGTCTTCCCCAAGCGTGTGAGTGTCGTAAACATCGGAGCCTGAGGTTGATGTGGGATGGAGTTACAGTTGCTCCGGGAACTTGGTGCAGATCTTCCTGCTGGATACAGTGTTTTTCTCGAGACCGATGGAATATTAGAACCACCTCCCTATTCCCTTGGTTTATCCAGCTGGAGCTGATCGGGTTGCATCTCCAACCCCCTCTCTTGTCAAAAGTGGTGAGTTTCCCCCTCCTACACCGACTCCAAATAAACACCCTTTCAGAAAGTTCAGGAAAGGAGGCCACGTAGGCGTTAAGACCTTCCCGCGCTAGGAGGAGGAACCAGCTGATAGTCCCGAAAGGACAAGTCAAGCAGCCGAGGATGGGCTTTATGATTCTCAACAAACAAACTTGCTGATGCTGTTCTTCTATTTTACAGCAAGTTAGGTCTCCTTGACGGCTTTTTTTTGCTATTGTCCCGACGGCTCCTCATAGGACTAGGTTTCCTACTCATTCCTACCGGTCCAGATGGATTTTCCTTTCACTTCGCCCCAAATTTGGAGATCTTACTTTCTTGTATTTTCTTTCGAGACCTCTACCTCCACTTTTTTCTGTTCCAGTTTCTCCAATTAGCTAATGATGCCTTTTTTCTTTTTTGACAAACCCCCCCACTCTCCCTTTTCGGTCTATCCGGTGTAGGGACTAGTCAAGGGAGGTGCTATTCCCAAGCAATCGGGCGCAGCTTATATTCCCCCCAGGGATTGACCCCCCGTTTCGCAGTTTTGAGTTTTCTAAAGTCCCCCGCAGCTTTTTTCTCAGCTAGCAGTTCCCCGGATTGGTACCCCCTCAAGGGCCCCCTTGATTTGTTCCTGTCTTCGTCCAAGTAAGGTCTACCTTTTCCATACAGTTTACCCCTTACCTCTTTCTTTGGCTAAAGGTGACCTCCAGCTTACCAGTTTTCACTTACCTAAAGATATTTTCTTTCTAGTCCAATCCCCTGTTTAGACCAGTAAATAAGCGGTTTTGGGGAACCATGTTTCGGAGAACGGTCTTTTACGTATTATGGTTTTGCCATCCAATGTTCCGTCTCCAATCCTCCCAGCTCTTTTTCTCATGCCCAGGACGTCTTTAGAGTGAGTCTGACCCCCACCCCCCCCCCTTTGCCCTTTTTTTGCTCCTTTCCGGCCGGTTCCAAGGACCGAGGGTTACCAGCCCTCCGTACAGGTGGCCCCAGCCACCGTTGAGGCGGGATTTTGAGCTGTCATGCCCCCAGCCTATTGCCACTTCCTGGGAAGGGAGGGAGAAACATTTTTTTAGATGAGGAGTAGGGTCCATATTTAATTCTCCCCTTCTATCGCAAGCCGATTTTTTTCTCTTTCAGATAGCAGTCCTAATATTGTCAACTTGGATTTTTTTTTTTTCTGACAGGCTCGAATGGGCTAACCTTTAGACTTTCGTAGTAGACCACACTTCTTCCCCCTTGTTACGAAGAACAAGAAACCTAGGACCCTTCTATCCTCCAGTCGGAAGATCCCCTGGGTTGGTGTTTCATCTCTTTTCCCTCTCCTAAGTTTTGGGTCACCGTAACGTCTGCCTAGATTCTAGTTAGTAAGCCATTCGCACCACTCCCCGGATAATTGACAAAAGTTCAACTGAGGATGCCCACGACCGGCACTGTCTTGAACCATCTCCCCCTTCCCGTTCTCTCTTTTCGTATCCCGCCTGTCTTGGACTAAAGGCCTCAGAAGAGCCAGTTGCTCGTCAGGCCGAGCAGTCAAGACGGCGCCCGGGTTTTCCCCCCCGAGAAACTCCGCGGGTCGCCCGGTGTTCATTCCCACGAGCTTTTTACGGTGCCCCCCCGTCCCCTCGGAGGACATAGCCCATCCAACCTCCTTTCTCTTTCCAAAAGTTTTCAAGGCTTCGTTTTTAGATTTCCACAGTCCTTTCGCATTTTCCACCCCACCAGGAACCCTTCGGGGCTACCCAGCAGTCTAGCGAAACGGGCCATTCCCCCTGAGTTCCATGTTGACTTGTTCTTTACAGGTGATAGCAACACGAGACGGTTCCTTGTTTTCCAAGATTGTCCCGAGCTACTCCCCGGGCTCCTTCCCACTCTCTTTTCCCCCACCCCCCCTGCCGGTCTCCTCCTCCTCTCCGTCTTCCATCTCCCTTCCCACCCTCCCTCCCCTGCCCCCCGCCATCTTCCTTTTCCTTCTAATCATGCTCCCCTCTCGTCCACAATTTCCTTTACGCCTCTCCCTCATTCTCCGAAACTACTTACTTTCCCATTCTTCCCTTCCTCTCCTCTTCCCTCCCTTCCCTTTTCTCCACTCTCCACCCCACCCACTTTGTCTATCCGCGGCCTTCCCCCTCTTCATTCTTACCTACTACCACCCCCCCCTCCTCTCCCTCCTCTTTCCTTTTCCCCCCTGCCCCATTCCGCCCCCCTCGCCAAATCCCTCCACCTTCCCACTCCCCCCATACCTCCGTTAGCCTCTCTCCCCTCTCGTGTATCTACCTCCTTCTCTTCACCCCTTTTCCCCCAACCTCCCTCCCCTTTCCCCCGCCACGCCAACTATACCTTCCCCTTCCCCTATTTACTCTTCCGCTCTTGTCCTTCTCCAACACCCCCTTCCCTTCTCCTCTTCATTCCTTTAGACCCCTCCCTTTTTCTCTCCTCTCCCATCCGGTATGACCCTGTGCCCATGCTTTCCTACTGAGGCAGGGGGGACTTTGTTTGTCCCCCTGAATCTTTGCCCGCCCCCTCGCTCGGATTTCATTTTCCCCCCGAAAGGTACTTTTAGATTGTGATTAACGTCTAACCCCCGTAGTTCGAGTTTGACACCCAGCCCTGCTCTACCACAGTGGGGCAGGATTGCCTTCTACCGCTTTTCTTCCTCCTCCCCCCAGCGCAAATTAACCTTTGTTCCTCTGAGTCCCCAACGAAAAGGCCATTGGTGGGATGCCCCCCCCCTCTTTTCCTTTTTATTGGGAGCCCTGACCACGAGGATACGTGCAACAGACGAAGAGACAATCGTCTTCGAAGGCAACAAAGGAGATAAGCAGCACCTGTTAGGGCTGCTCGGAAGGTTTGTCCCCCAATGTAGGGCCGCGGGCATTTTCGAGAACCCCCTAGTACTTTGCGTCGATGACTCCCACCAAACCTGCCTAATTTCTCCCCCAGGGGCCGAAAGCGCGAAAACTGAATTTGCCTTGCGTGTCCTGCACTCCCCCTCTTTTTAACTGGTTTCCTGTAGTCTTTGCCTTGTCCTTCCCTTCCGCCCGTTTCTCGTTCCCTGCCCTCCTTTAACTCGATGCAAGTACAAAGCTTTTATTTTCTTTCGTCTCACCCCCGAAAACCTTGTCCTACCCTGCGGTGTTGAACCCTCGCATCAGCCCCGTCCTTTATCACTGAGCTGCTTTGTTGACCTCTTTCTCCCAGAGTCCCGCTGGATTGCTTAGCACCCAGCCTGACAGGTCGCCAAAACCACCCAAAAAAGATTCCCCTTTAAAAGAGTTGGGACCCTTTTCTCCATCCCCCCCTCTGTTAAACCGCGTCTCTTCCCCTTTTTCCCCCTGAGTTTCCGAGAAAAATACCCTATGACCTGCACCACAATGAAAGCCACCTTTTCCGTACCGTCTGTAGTAGACTATGAGCATTCAAGACGTAAATCGGGTCCCCCAAAGGCAACCCGAGACGGCTGGGGCTGGACATCCATGCTACTTAGGGTGGGCCGGACTTTGGCCTCCCCCCAGCGCCCTTTCTCGTTTGCTAGCCCAGACTCCATGTATGACCCAGTCGGTTTTTCGATCGCCGTTTAGGGAGGTATCCCAGTGCCCCCTCGAAGATCACAACAAGGAATCATCTCAGCGGTCTCCACCGCATCATTTGCGGGTACGTTCTTCTATTTTCCCAGTACGACAAATGTACCACTTTGTGAAAATTTTGCTCCTTTAGGTATAAACTTGGGAGGCCAAAAGTGTTGGTTGATGAGTGAAGGTTCTTCTTTTATTTGTTCCGAAGGCGCAATTCCTTCCCCAAGTGACGATTTTTTAATAGCATTTCTCCTTCGTTCGACTTAGGCTGCAGTTCCACCCTCCTACCATGCCTGACCGTTGTCTCATGCGTCCCCCTCCCTCTCCGTTTGTTCCGGGAGTCCGAGATTGCGACCCTTTACCCTTTTTAGCTCATCACTGTAAAGATTGTTGTGAGTTTTGCGAGCAGGGGTTGTTGTGCTGAGCAATACCCCTCCTCGGTATGATTCTACTTTTCCCCCTCTTATGACGTTTAAACCTGGTTTTGGCGTGCGTGTTTTCCGACTTGCCGCACGGGGAAACGTCATGACGGGGAGAGGGTCAACAGATGGCCCCCCCCCCCCCCCTGAGAGCCGGCAGCACGGCTGAGCTTGTGTCGCAGAAGAGGAAAAGGGCATTCTGGGGCCTTCCAGTTCCACGAACCTTTTTAGGACCCCCCCTATGTCTCTCTTGGCGCCAATTGGCCCTTGCCCGCGACTTCCCTATTACAATAAACTAATGCTCCCCAGAAGGTTCCTTCTTTTGAAGACCGACAACTCCCTTTCGTCCTTTTGCCTACCTTAGGGGGCGGATTCTCGGCGAGGCCATGAGAACGCCCCCGAGTTCCTGCCCCCCCTCCGTTTGCTAGTTCTAAATCAAGTGTTGGCTCAAATAGAAGTCGATCCTTTCAAGAGATGTGAGAACTTCAGCCTTACGACTTCTCTGTGTATTTTTAAAGCCCCGGACCCACCCTTCCCCTTAGTCTTGCAGTTCTTCCCAATCCGAACTATCTCCCTTTTATTCCACTCCCCTGAGGGACGTGTTTTTGTTTTCGATTTGTTGCTCCCCGCCTCCTGTTTCACACTCTTCTTTACTTACATACCTCAGGGCCCCGTTTCTCTTTATTTGAACGTTTTATGGTGCATTGTAACAAACCTGTTCCGCCATTTTTTGGACTTTCCTCACCTTGTTGGGCTGGTTAAAAACGTCGTTTCTTGCCTTTTTGCTCCATAGAACCGCGCTCCCTAGTCTATGTACCCCAGGTTTGGACCTTCATCCCTGACGGCTTCGAGCGGGTTATTTGTTCATCCCCACTCGGTTTCCAAAGTTTTCAGGTTTGCCTATACTGACAAACTTTATTCTCAGCAATTCATGCAATTAGGTTTTACCCCCTCCACCCTTTAAGAAGACTTTTTGGCTTGCTGATTCCCATCGACAGTCCACCTTCCAGTGACCCGCAATCTCGCTATTTTCTTTTTCCCTTTCGCACACTACCAACAGTTACTTTTTGGTTCGGCCCCGATTTCCCTTCGAGGTTGTTGCGTCTGAGGATGCTCTTCATCGAATACAGCACTTTGTGCTGACGACGAATTCACGAGGCCGCGGTACCCTCCCGTGGGAATGGTCGTGGTTAGGCGTTCCACCGCATGGTCACAATTTTCAACTTCCAATTAAAATCATTGGAGATACCCACTCAGACCTTCATTTTCAAGTAGTACGATCCCCATTTGACTGGAACTGTGGTTTTTTTCATACTTAATGTAGCCCCGGTCCCAGTGACCGGGCCGATGGGGACAAACAAAGCCTGATTCTAAGTTGTGGCATGCGTAAGGGATATAATCTTAAGCTGGAAAACTTGTCTTCAGAGGCGAAGAGTTGTCTTGAAGGGTTCTGGAATTTGGCCCCCACACCTTTTTTTTGCTTGCCTTTGACGCCCTTCCCGTTTTTCCTTAGTCTCCCGCTTTAGAAGCGCCTCGTTGATACCCGTTCGCATACCTCATAGCTCTTGATTTTTCAGGGCATGTCCCAAACTAAGTGCCCTTAAATATTTCCTTTTGGGGAGGGGCCCTATTCGACGTCCCTTCAAAAACGGTGTAGAAGTGACAAGCGCACCGCCCGCAGGAAATTTGCCAAGGATGATTGGACAAGAGGCCCAACAAAACGCTTGTTATGAGGCGTGGAAATAGTTTGAAAAGGAAGATTAGCGGGATTGTCTAAGGCCCACCCCCCGTTTAACCCCGGCCTCGACACCATCCATCGCTTCTCCGAAAAGTGAAGGGTTTCTTGCTGCCCCCGGACCCCGGAGTGGCTCTGTCCCTGGCAGAAGTACAGAACCCTGTTTTAAATCTACCATGGGGAGACCTGCATTGACTGGCTTCGACTCCATCAAACAGCGTTCTTGTTTTTTGCTGCTGTTCCCGTAGGGACTCGACGAACGATGTTCTTAACCCCCCAGGTTACCCCAGAGGTGTGGTAGCTTACCACTTTGGGAGAACCCTAGGTGTTGAGACCATGGTTGCTCCAAGTGCTTCCCTGAGTTCCTTTCTGTGTCACCTACGATGAAGTTCTAGCTTATTGTTAAGAAGACGATGGAAGAACCATGACAATCCACCAGACATCTCAGGTCATAGGCTGTTTTTGGGTGCAAGGGATCGTACCTTCGCTATTCTTCGAGTTTGACCCACTACCTCACCCATCTTTCTCAATTTTTCAGAAAAAATATCGAATCTCTCTCTTCCTCAGGAGGGGTTTTGTTTCTAGCTTGTTTTCTTTATCCAGTTACGCGAGGAGTATTTTTCGACGACCGTATTTTTTAGGTCCATGTTCCCCACCCACCCCTACTTTGCTATGTTTTTCTGCCCCTTGTCTCATCGTGAGCGCGCTTATGTTCGAATCTATTGCTCAGGCGCGACCTACTTCCGAAGCAAAGGGTGACTCGAGGCAATTGACATACCGCTCCGGTTCCAATTTCCAGGTATTCTAAACCCCTGTTCATACCTCTTGAGTCTGGTTAACTCCTGGGTAGACCCTTTCCACAGCCCCCCCATGGCCCCACCTTCTTTTGGCTTTTAAATATTTCCAACCCACATTCGCCCTTTTTTGATTTCCACCTTGTTGTGGCCCCTGATTAAAAGGACTTTCTATAAGCGTGTAGGCCTCCCGTGTCCTTTTTTCTTATGTTGACATACGTCACTTGATTCCTCGCCCTCCCCACTAGATCCCGGGGCCTTTTTTCCTCTTTCACCGATAGCCTCCCCTTGGGGTTCGGTCCTTCCGGGGAACTCGACGCCCCTCTTTTTCCAGGGCACTTTGGTTCAGTGTCATGACCCCCTCCTGGAACCGTGGAACACCCCCCCGCCTGACGAATAGTTTGAACATACCGCTACCCCGATCAAGTTTTTTCCCACGTGTTTACTCACTCCTGCTTTGTAGACTCCCGTTCCTTTTTATCTGGCCTGACTGCTTGTCTGTGGACTCCCCGAGCAATTGTCCACTTCGTTCCCGTTGCCCCCCCTTCTCCCCCTGACCAAAGTTCTCTATGGTGGTGCTACCTTTTTTATTGCGTTTCTCATCAGTTCATTAACCTCTCGGGAGCCTCGACCCCCCTTGCTCTCCTTCAATCCAGCGTATCGGCTCTCCAGAGGTGATTGCCCCGCGTTTATGTTACCCAGTTCTTACCGCTCGTTTGTATTTGAGCCCCGAGATTGCGGTTTTCTCAGTCCTCCACTCACCTCCCCCCCACAAAAAACTGAGGTCCGTGTTCATACCGCTTAGCACAGAACTGTGCGCTGTTTCTAGCCACGCCGTAGATTTCTCCCATTTCGGTTCCCTTCTTTTTCTCGCCTCGACCTGCATCCCGACCGCGTTTCCGGAAGTGGCTGTCCCGCGCCCTTCTTGTGCCGTCCCTGTCTTTTTTTCGATGATGCCGTAACCCCTTTCAAGTTTTTCAAGTCCCCCGAACCCCCCCCCCTCTCAGAAGACGTCGTTTTCCGCACCAAGCATGTTCATACGCGGCTCGCGTCGATAGACAGTTCCGTGTCTACCCAGCAGGTAAAAACAGGCACTTCCCCCAAGTCCCACATCCCAGACCAGTCACTGAAAGAGTTTCTTTGTATCGGTTTCGTGTGACCCCCGTTTTCCCCTCGATTGGAAAAGCAGATTTCGTTTGAAACCCTCGTCACAACGATTAAGTCCTTCGTGAGGAAGCTTGCTGAGAAAGTCCCCGAACCAAGAATGCCCCCCCGTCCACTAGGGTTGAGTTGAGACATCGCGAGTCTGAGGAGTTTCAGATTTTTTACTCGTGCCCAGAGCCGAGTCCGCGACGGGCGTATTAAGAAATGCTTTCTCTGAAGGAAAAGCTGGTGGAGAAATCAGCTTCAAGCGTCCCGGAGACGTGCGCAGAATATTACACCGGCACTTCAGGAGATTCTCCACACCGACTTCAAGGGTGCAACCGTTAACTTTGAGCCGTCATCTGTTTTCTTGGTATGAACTGTTTCTCGATAGTGCAGGTTTCCCTCAATGTAAGCCCCTCCCCCTGAGCCCCTGATGGTTCCAGGGGATTTGGCGACATAGTGCCTGCCTGTTTCCTAACACCGAAATTCCTCAACGTAAGTCTTAAGTCCTCGACCGTAATAACATGGAATGACGTCGCCCTGATTAATCAAAGAACTTTTGCGGTTTGTGACTTTAAACGCGACGTAAGTTTTCATCACTACTCATAAGGT
>Ga0179591_1353430_pt1 | contig 11451 bp, 9 predicted proteins | sample CZOMad2_1_08_16f_FD_182891 | JGI IMG/M metagenome (GOLD analysis project Ga0179591, IMG submission 182891) | Vadose zone soil fungal communities from Angelo Coast Range Reserve, California, USA - CZOMad2_1_08_16fungal (PacBio error correction) | ecosystem: Environmental > Terrestrial > Soil >... | reverse complement strand
ACTCCCTGCCCAATTGTTTTTCCCAGAATTCTTTGTTCGCTTTCGTTATCCCTTTCTTCGTTCTTCGGCTTCCCCCCAGAAGGCCCCCGAGCCTTTTCTTGGTGACGAACAATTGTTCTTTCGTTATGTTCAATTCTCGCACACGGCTTAACTCTCCTCTGTTCTTTCCTTACTTGACTTTTCCCCCCTTCCCAGTTCAAAATCCGCGCTCTCCACGAGTTTTTTAGTTCCCTTTTCCAGTTACTTTCCCGCATTTCCCCCTCGTGAGCTCGCCGAGTATTTTTCTTTCCTTGGAGGGCATTTTGGGACTTTTTCGTCCCGTTCTGTTTATTTCCCTGCGGGCAGCCCTTTCTCTTTTCCGAAACATCACTCCCCGTCCTAGTCCGCCGAGCCTTTATATTTTATTTCAGGTTGTTCCTTCCGTTCCTCCTATGAATACCCGCACGAGCCTCTGGTTTCCCTTGACCCGCCCCGCGCTGTCGTTTCCTTGCGCTGGTCCCACGATTCTCCTTGTGCGCGTCCTTTGCCCCTCTGCGTGAGTCTCTCCCCGATTTGGTCTTTCCCCCCCTTAAGGGACCCTCCTCCCCATTTCCTTTTTTTTTTCTTTCCACCTAACCCATTCCAGTATTCCTTTGTTGTAAATTTTTTTTAAGCGACAAGAAGAAGGGGAAAAAACTTCATTTTTTCCTCCTGCTGCCGATATTCGAACAGACTTCCTTTTCCCGGCCCTTTTTTTTCTCCTTCTTTTTGGACCATTTTTCCATTTGCCCCCGACCGCGCGGGTCTAAACCCCCCCCCCTATACGCCCATGCCAGTTTTTCATTGTTTCTCGTTGTTGTTTTTTTGTTTGCCCACCCCATCCCCACCCCTGTCTCGCTCAAAGAATTCTACCTCCAATGTTTTCCCCTTTTCCCAACTTCTGACCCCCCTCCCGTTTTTGTGGCCGTTGTCGAGGCGCCATGACTGCCATCCCGACAACCTTTTTTCCCTCCTGGCTCTTACTTTGATCTTCTTTGTTGTGTGGTTGTTCCCCAGGCCGGGATGTGAAGTCCCCCGATCCAGACGCTTTGCGAGTGCCGCTGATCGGCCCTCCAACCTCCCTCCTTTGCCTTCCAAACCTTTCTTTCAACCTCCTACGTCGCTCCCCCCCCATGCTTCAATTCCTCCCCCCTCACGATCGACAGTGATTACCTTTTTACAATCTCGACCAAGCGACAACCCCTTTTGCTTTGGGGTGACGGTACTGTTTTAAGCCGCTCCTTTTTTTCTCTTCCCGATTTGAAGGTCCCAGTCCTGGATGATTTCTGTTAGGAATCAAGTCGGACGCCCTCGAATGTCCCGAGGAACCTGCTCTTTATTTTTCCCCGCCTAATGCCCCTTTTACACCTTTCTCATCCATTCACTCCTTCTTGAGTTTCCGTCCCCGGACGTTACTGCGTACTGACGTTTCTCCACCTTTTTTTCAGTGTGAGGTTGCCAATTCTCAGCAAAATGGCCGTGCCTTCTAACCCCGATTCATCTCGTTTCCCTTTGGTCAGTACTCCCGGCCCTCCCGGCCTTTACCCCCCCTCGACACCGATTCTCTCTGCCCCTCCCTGAATCGCGCCACGTACTGGTCCTTCCCTCCCCTCAAGTCGGCTTGATATGAATACCCGCTTCATTGCAACTTTCCTTTCAGCGCCACATCGACCTGCATCGTCCTCTTTTTTGTCATTTCTTTGCGAGGTCACTTTTCTTAGAGACACTCTTTTCCTTTCCCCCGCATGATCCTTTTCTTTCGACCCATTATCGGAAAAACAACTCGTTCTAGTTCGAAGCCCCGATATGCCTAGCCCACTGTCTTTTACTAGAGCTTTTCCCCTCCGGTGAAGCCTTCCCCCCCTTTTCCACCAACTCACCCTTTTGAGATACTTCCCAGTGCTTGCGATGCGGCTTTGACCAGCCCAGCCGGTGATTTTCCCCCTAAAAATTTTCTCTCGTTTTCCAGTTGAAGCCTCCCGCGTGCCCTCTCGATTTTTTTTACGAGTTCGGTTCTGGCTTCTAAAATTTGTTTTCAGGCCACCAGGGTACCCAAACCCCCTGGTGTATGACTGCCTGCCCTTCCTTCTTTCCCAGTCTGCGGAAGTTGTCTTTTTTAGAGGTATGTCCGGCTTGGTGCTGAACGCAAATAAGTAGTCTGCTTCCAGGTCTCGTATCGACCCCGTGGTGTCCCCCCTCGCTGCTCCCCCTCCGTTGGCCGACCCTATGATTTTCTCCCTTCTAATTTTGCGACCGGTGACCCAGGAGGGTCTTTCTTCGCGCCTCCTCTGATATCAATAGTCCTCCATGCTTGGATAGCGACCCACCCCCCCTTCCCCAAGTCCCCTTCCAATCACTAAAACCCCTTCTGACATTGCCTCCAAACCCTTAGAGCCTGTGTCAAATACTCTCTTCAGCCTCCGGTTGCAAGATAACCGTCCTCCAACCAATGAAGGTGCCTTCTCTTGAATCCTGAGTGGTCCAGTTTTTAGTCCCTTTTGATCCATTCTCATTTTCTCTTTTATTCCTCACAGTTCACTGGTACCCCTACTTCCGATGGGTCTGTCGGCGACTGCTTTTAATTATAAGTCTTCCTTTGAATTTCTCTAGAATCTATTCCGATGACCCTTCCTTTTTGACGTCCTCAAAAGTCCCGTCCCGGAATACGCTGATCCCAAATTAGGAAGCCGTTTCTCTCCTACTTTACCCGTTTATCACATTTTCAACTATGAGTCCTGGTGGTGCAGGTGGGAAACGTACCTCCCCCGTACCACTGTCGCTGCCGGTGCGGATATAAGTCCCTTTTCACTGTTTGCGAACGATGCCACCAGCTTCCGGCCTAGTATACCAACTTTCCAGGCTCTTGGTTATGGCCTTTTTCACGTCAAGCCCTTCCCTTCTCTACCGTCTCCTTTGCCCCACTTCTGCCGGGTGCCCGCATATTCATGTCGCCAGGACGGCGCGTCCCCGAAGAACGCATTACTACAGATTCTTTCTTTGACTTGACCCTTTGGAGCCCTTCACCGATCCTTATTCTCGCCCGACCAATTCCCCCCCCCGATGCGACAGCGGCCGTTCCATCAATGAACTTTAAGGGAGTCTACGATGTGTTTCTTTAGAGAAAATTCACCCAAGCTTCTTTCCTTTCAGACCTATACTTTCACCGATGTCCTTGTTCTCTCTACCATTGAGTAATATAGCATCTAACCTAGGTCTTTCTCATATTCTTCCCAGCTTATTCGTTCTTATTTACTACTTTTTTTGTTCTATCGATGAAGAACCCCCCATGGTGGAGTCTAGTTTTCGCAATACCTTTCATTCTCTCTTGACTCTTCTGACTTCCACTCACCTTCTTATGTTTTCTCTTTTCCCCTTCTGTAAGTTTTTTCCTCATGGTTCCCGATTCTCTCCCGTCCTCTCCAGTGCCTGTAGCTGTTTTCCTGCCCGTTCGATTAGATTTTTTTTTTTTTTTGAACTCTCTTTCCCCCCTAGACCTTACCTTTTTCCCCACATTCCAATCGGCCCGCTTGTCTTCTCAAAGAGCGGGGACGCTCGCTGCCCTCTCTTTCGGCCAAATGTCTTGCTTTTCAGTCTCGAGGGCGAGTTTCCTTACTTCCTAGTGAAGAATACAGAAGCCCCCCCCAACGTATCCGCTTCCTTCAAGCTTGGAGACCGCCCTCTGCCTGGCCGAAACGACCCCGGATATTCCAGGTGGGAACGGGAGTTGTGTCCCCTTTCCCCCCCCCCACCCAGGGCAGCTTGGTGACCATTGTTCTCCCCCCCCCGCGAAAGTGTATTCTTTACGCCTCCTCTCAGAGTATCTTGTACTTCCCCTGCCTCCCTCCCTGTCGATCAACTCGCGAGATAGGGGTCAGAGTTCCCTCCTCCTTTTTTACCTCCCCCCTTTTCGCCGCATCCAAGTCGATCCGGCCCTGCCTTAACGAGGCAATGATAAGTTTGCGCCCGACCCTCACGGGAGTATTTTCCCCTTGGTGGCTCGGTTACTTTTCCCGTCTTGAGGTCTTGGAGTTCCCAGCGAAGGCTGTTCCCCCAGTTTCGGCATCTCAGTTTGTTTCGCTTGGTCGACAATGTCGTTTTCTTGGCAGTGTTGTTTCCTAAGCCTTGTCCTCTCCGTCACCTCCCCTCAACGTTTTTCCCGCGCGAACTGTTCGCCACCCTTCGGCCGCTGTCACTACCTCGGTCGATTCCCATACACACCCTGTACTGCTGACTTTTCTGCCCCCCTCACCGTCTCGACACCCCAACTCCCGATCATTTTGGACTTTCCCCCGTTCCCAGAGTGATTTCCAAGGTTGCCCCCCATTTTTCCGATCATCCCCTCAAGCGCCAGATTTTCAGCTGGCCCCTGACCGCGAGGATTTATTTCTGTGTCCCCTTCCCCTTTTTGTTTTCCAGCGTTTAGCTCTTGAGCACTCTTTTTCCACCCCAGTTTTGTATGGTCTCCCTGCTCCTCCGCAGGGGATTTGGAGTCTCCCCTTCTAAGGCGTTATTACTCAAATCGTGTTGGCTCTCTCCTCGCTCGTGTAGAGAGTGTCGTCTTTACCCATCCCCCTTCATCCCCATGATGGATGCAGGTGTAGGTCCAATTGTTCGACCCCTTTTAAATCCCTTCCCCAGGAGAATTAAAGGTTGGCCGTACGTGTTGACTCCACTGACCAAGTTTTCCTTTAGTAAAGCGGTCAGTGGTTTTTAGCGCGTTATTAGGATGACATTCCTTTTTCGAGTTGTTTTCCCTCCAAGTTTGCCCCTTTCTCGATTTCCTGCGCCTCCCTCCTATTGTGAGATGACCTTTGTTTCTCCTGCAAGGTTGTGGCTTTTTGAAGAACCTCCCCCTTCCCCTTTCTCTGGTTTTCAACAGGCGTCCCGGACGCATTACCCCCGGTTTCTCTGCCTTTCTTGTATGGTTACCCTTTTGCCTCAAGCGAAGGTGTAAGCTGCGGTTCCCCCGAGCTTATTAGCACCCTTTTCCCAAAATCCCTTACTTCGTGACTGCGTTTTGCGGTCCGGCCCCTTCCTCCACACATTTTTTTTCTCCAGGCCGTCACCCCAATTTGATGGTCGTTTGGTCACTTTTCGTTTTCTGTGGTATTTCCCAGTGGTTATTCGCGGCCTTTGTTCTTTGTAGATTTTTCCACAGCGAGTTTACATCCGCGGTTTATGCTCCGTTTTCCCTCGTGTCGGCTGGACGGCTTCTTCCTCCTTTCTTCAACAGACCAATTACGCCCAACTTCCCTCGCGCTGACAGCCACGGATTAGTCAACTTTTATAATTTCCCCCACGGCCCATTTGTGGGATTCGCCCTTTTTTTCCCGTACCTGTGGGCTAATTTGCCTTGGGTGGGTCTTGATCCCCCACACCCTTTTTTTCTTTTTATTTGTTCGACCGCTGGGGCGGTCAAGTTTTACCCCTTTATCTTTCAGGTCCTCGTTCTCGGTGTAACCTTAACTTCCTCCTTCTGCTTATCAGTCCGCTTTCTTTCCGTGACCCCCCCCAATTCCTTTGATTTTTTTTATGAACGGCTTCCCCCTTTTTCGATCGAAGGTTCGGTTCACCTTCAGTGCCGCATAGCCCCATCGGCATCTTCCCCGCTTTTCCCAGTCAGCCTCTCTCGCACAGTGTATCGGTGACACGGATCTTTTCCCCGTCCCTCGTTGTATTTCTGTCCCGATGGGTTTTTCGTATGCTACACTGTTGAACTCTACCGCGTTGTATTTCCTTTTCTTGTCCCCTCGGCCTTTTAGCTGCCCCTCATTGCCCTTTCTCTCCCCTGGGACCGACCTAACAGTTCCCCCGTTACTGTCCCTTTGAGCTCATCTGGTCCTTTCTAAATTGCACTAGACTTTTTCGCGCAGTCGCTTCCCACTTCCAATTCGTACTTACCCACCCCGCTTCCTCGGTGAAACTCCCTGAGCGGCTCCTCCAGAGAGATTGTCCGCGTTTTGAAGACCGCGAGAACGTCTACGGTCGAGTCTTTTTTGAACCCCGTTCGTCTCCCTCTCCGTTGTTTTTTTTTTTAGTCAGATTCTTCTTTTTTGAGCGTCCGCTCGGTCGGCTCCCACGCGCGGCCAACAGCGGTGGACCGCGAACATGGTCTCTCTTTATGTCTCGTCGTCCCACGTTTTTTTATTCGTTCCAGGTGTCCGCTCTATTCTATCGGCTCCCCTTTCCATTAGCTCGCCGTAGATTTTTCTTTTCTTTGCGGGCAGGTGGGCCTTCCTTTTTCCCGGTAGTGCGGAGTCCCTCCTGCAGCTCGCAGCCTCCGATGTGGTCTTTTCACATCCCTTCCCCGCCGTATCCTGTCTAGGTGACTTCGTGTCTCCTCCCCTGACACTTTTCGGGAAAAAGCGGGTTTTTCCCTTTTCCTCCGTTTACGTATCAATCGCTTCGTTTTTTTACCATGCATTCCGGGCCCCGATTGAGCCACCTTTTTAACGACTCCTCCGCAATCGTGTCGAGATTTGATCGCCTTTTCAATCCATCCAGTCTTCTTCCATTTGGCACAGAGATGTAAGTCCTTAATTTGTAGAAAGTCATGCCCCGAATATGTAATGATCTTCTTGTCTGGTATCCTTTCAATTCGTGCCCCCACCCGCTCTTGGCCTTAGCTATTCCCCAGCCCGCCCATGCACTCTGGGGGTCACGGCCCCCGACCAAGCAGATGCAGGATCCAGCCGGTATTAACCCCCCCCGGTCTCCTACGAACCACAGACAGGTAATACCCCTGTGCTAAGTCCTGATTTTATCGAAACCCTTGGCTTCTGGTTTCTCCCGCTTTTTCTCGTTTGGCCAACCAGGATATCATCCGTTCTTGCCAGTCAGGCCAATATACCCCAAGCTGTTGCACTTGAAACCCTCTCGTTCTCGTCCACTCCGGGGAAGAGCGACCGTCAATTTTTCCATTTCCCTACAGCCCATCCAAACTTACAACCCTCTCCCCCAGCAGACCCCAAATCCCCTCCGGGTTTTTTTCCCCCGTGGCCCATGATGTAGGGGCCCAGGAAGTGTGCACCGCTACACAGATGAGAATTTCCAAGGTAGGATGTTTGCCAGTTCCCACCAGTTTTCAGACGAGAATGTTCAGACCCCGGCCAAGATGTTTTCCGCCTCAGTTCCAAGCGCTCCGTTCTCTCCGCATTGAAATCAACTTTTTCCCTTTTTTTCATTTCTTTCGCATGACCGGTCGCTCAACTCTTGCCCCGAAGGTGCCCCCCCTTCACCATCCTTTCCGGTCTCGTCATCTTATTGATTCCGCAGTGCCAAACTGACTCAGGAACTTTCTGTCGGGTCACCAAGCAGCCCCTACCGTTGACCGCGGCAAAGAAATAGACCCCAACAGAATAGGATAATTGTCCGACTTGCGTCTTTGTCAGCATGCCTTTTTTTTCCGTCCCAACCCCCTTCGCTGTCTTACGACGCCTTCCCTCTTTTTTTTTTCCCGTCGGTACCACGCCTTGTGCGCGCTTTTCCCAAAGGGAGCACTTTTTCTACAATAACTAGTAACAGTTCGCTCTCCTCCTATCCTCTCCCACCGCGTTCCTACAGCTTCCCATCCGGCCTGTCCCCACCGGCAGGTCTCTGCTACTTGTTGCAAACTTTTTAACGAAAGTCCTCCTCGGTCCATTTTTTAAGCCGCGCCCGAGAGGGTCTGGCGAAACCCTTGTAGGTCCAGCCTGTCCCTTCCCCCATCCCTGAGCTTACCTTCCATTATGCGCAAGGTGGATTTTCGATGCCGGCGTTTTTAAGACTCCATCCCTGGGTCTGTTTTCCTCTTCGCAGCCAGCGTGCGACGGCTTTCGCAGCCAGTTGAGACTCTTTTCGCACTGCGTGATCTCTTTTATATCCCTAGACAGCGCACCGGTTTTTGAACATGCAAGCGGCTTAACATAGCAACACAAACTTTGAATTATGAACTGCGCAGAGGCCCTTTTCAAGGCCAGTTCTCTAGTCCAGCTTCCAGCATACGCGAGTGAAGAACCTGACGACTGTTCGCTTTGAGCAACTATCTGCCGTGAGCCAATTTGTAAGTTGTTCTTATTCTGGTGGTCTAGCTCGCAGTGAATGGAGATGGGGATTTTCATCCCCTCCCCTTTTAGCCCGAGATTGCGCTTTCTTAATCCTCGGCACCACTTCCTGGCGCGGATTCCAGTAGAGCAAGGTCCTCAGTCCGTGGGTGACTTGGCTTCCAACACTTACCTAACTCGGGGATTTCCCCGTTGCGGCTCGTATTGTTTTTTCGAACTTCTATAAGACCATTTTTTGGTATCCCCCAGTCACTCCTTTCCCGAACTCTTATGGAAACAGCCGGGCCGTGGCCACCTGAATCCCCCCCCTTGCGCCCAGTTTCTTCCGAGTTCTCCTCCTGTCCGTGCGGAAACGGACTTATAGAGGCCTATAAAGCACTGCATTAATTTAATGCAGCTGCTTCGCTTGTTCCGAGCTTTTTTCAAGTAGCCCTCGTGGGCCCGGTCCCCCGTGGGCTTCATTCCTACCGTTCTCTTAACTCCTGTAAGCCAGTTTATATCATCTCTCTTTTCTCCGTTTTTCGATTTTTAGACCCCATCCATGTTTTTCAGTCAGCATCCTTTTTTTTGGCGTAGTCCTGACTGCCCCCCCGTAGTACCTGATCGTATTTTGCGTTTGAGCCCATGGTCGGCCAGATCTGAGACCCCCTCTTGCCAGTGCCGCCTTCCTGTTCCCACTCGTCTTTGTTGCCGATGCCGTTCTCCCCCATTTAAATTACCGCGACGTCTCTCCTTTGCCTTGCCAGGCTAGGATTGTCGAAACGGCTTGCCCCGGAGAGGGGAGGACGTCTTACTTTTTTTCCTCCGATACCCAGCCCGCTCTGTTGCACTTTTTAGGAAGATTTTTTTTCATCGTGCACACCGACTCGATTTTTTCCCTACACCGGCCGTCTCCCCTTTGAATTTTTTGCCCCCCCGGTCCGTAAACCTTCGGCGCGGTCCTCCCGTTCTCATAGAGTTCAGAGCTCCGCGCCGCTGGGGAGGGATCCATAGGTCTTGCTTGCAGCCCGTCGCTGCTTAGGGGATCGCTTGCCTCCTCCAGCTTCCACCCCCTCGCGACCAGTCAGCCAGTCTTAGCAGCCCTGTGCCCAGTAGAGTCTTGCGTCCATTCGCCACATTGACCACAGCGCGTCTCTCCCCTCGTGGCTTGGACGCTTTTGCCCTTAGTAAGTGTCTGGACGTTTTCTGTGGAGGAAGGCGCGGGGGGGGTTGTTTGCCTACCTTGGTCGTTGAGATTCGGATCAACAGAAAAGATTTTCTCCCCCTGAGCAATTGAGACTGGACGCCAAGTCAGTTTGGAGCTTTTCCCTGACGACTCATGGAGAAATGCTCCGTTAGTGGTTACCCGGCCTTTTCCCCCTAAAAATTACTTCCTATCTCCCATGTCCACTTTTTTTTTTCCCCCTCTATGGCGCACCCGTTAGACCGTCGCAGGCGTCAGATATTTTTCCTTTAACAGCCCGGCTTGTTTTTTTTTTGCTCCACACTGGAGAGCCCCTGTTAAGACGGACATTTATTTGGTAATTCTCGTGGCCGGCCTAACTGTCTCGGTCTCAAATACGTATCGCCCTTACGCGATCGTTGACTCTAGCGCCCTTCTTCCAAAGTCGTTACCTGCCGGAATGACAGCAGGCGATGTCGCCCTTTCAGATGATTCGCCTTGCCAAGGCCAAGGGAGAGAAGACTGGACCTTCTCGGGAGTTTCGACCCTTCCCTGTGACAACAATAAGGTAGGACTAGCGGCCTGACTGCCCGAGAGATGTACTGATCTTTGTCGAGGATTACGGGGGGACCCAGGACCGTTAGGCGGTATGAGGAATACCCCGATTTGAGATTGAGATGTTGTCATTTTTGTGGTGTGATCGTGACGGCCATAGTTTGCTCGCTTAAGAGCGGCCAAACCACTGATTGATTTTTCATGATTCCAAGGAGGCATATGGTTCCAGGACCTTAGAACATCTAATGTGCGTATATGAGTCGGCTATGCATCACCTCAGATTACGGCGGCTACGTGAAGAAACTCCCAGGGTCACACCCAGCTTGTGGCTTCTTCGAGTTCACGGGTAAGCTTTGTTTTGGTGGATTATGACCAGGGATTCTGCGCTTTTCAGAGCTCCGATAGTTTAAGCCCCTCTTTTTTCTTGCTTCCCGTGCCTCTTTAATCCTCTTCAGCTGTTTTAGCCGCGGCAAGAACCCCGCACCATTTGTCAAACTGCTTCCCCCATTCCGGCCTAAGGCACCCTTCTGGCGGTATGGACTGAAAGTGCCTCTGGGCCTTTTAAGGTCTCCCTTCTCGGGATCACCTAGGGAAGGACGGCTCATTCGCTACCTCATTGTCTCGACCCCCCTGACTCTTGGCTAATTATAGCTGGTCCGCTAAGTGCCAGCAAAATGCATTTCACACCAAAATTTGACGCTCCCAGCGGACCCCCCCCCGCTCCCTGCGTTAACCCCCTTTCCCCCGGCTAGTAAAATAAGATCATCGGCAATCTTCGAAGATAAGCGCGTCCTCAAACACGACCCCCCTCTCAGGCCCGCCCAGCCAGGTGAACCCCCGGATCTCCTCACCCTCGCGGCCCCAAAATTCAGACGGGACCCCCGTTGGCCCCTCAAGTTCAATGCCCGCGCCCCAGGGACTTACCCCCCGGAGCACGTCTGGCCCAACCTCTCATCGACTCCTTTTGGTGACGTTCCAATGTACAAGAACCCGACCCCCCACAGAGTACCCTCTACAACTATTTCTCAGGAGTTTAGAATTCAGGGGTTCAAACAAGTGATACTCGCGGCTTCCCAGTTACCCAACCCTTCCCGAGCCGGACATTCTACCCAGAAGACCCCCTTTTCTTACACCTTGGGCCAGCAGAACTGAGGAACTGACGATCACCGGTTCGGATCCCCAGACCCTGACTCGGGCCCAAGGGAACTGAGCACACAAACATCCATCTTGGATGGCTCCCAATCATTGAACACATACTTCTGGGGGAACCCCCCGGGTGAGTGTCCCCCGACGTCTACCCAACCCTTACTTCCAACAGTACAAGTGATTTCCCCCAATGATCCCGGACCTTTTTTCCACGGCCCCAGTCCCTATGGTAGGAAAGGAGATTTTTAGGCTAATTCCCCCGAGAAACACGGTTCCACGACATGAAATGCAATTGTTACCAAACTGACCCTAAATTGGAAATCCCCCCAACCCCTTTCAGCGGAATGGCGCAGGGGAACCTTTTTTTGCTCAAACCCTGGAGTTGCTCTCTCCTCGATAAGCCCCTTCGGTAAAACCTATTCGCGAATTCATTCCCGGTGTTGGAACCTTTTGGTTCGCTTTTCTTCTCTGACAGTTCCCCACGAGAACGTTTCTCGAACACTACGTCCCATTTAAGTTGCTGGAATT
>Ga0179591_1204692_pt1 | contig 11451 bp, 15 predicted proteins | sample CZOMad2_1_08_16f_FD_182891 | JGI IMG/M metagenome (GOLD analysis project Ga0179591, IMG submission 182891) | Vadose zone soil fungal communities from Angelo Coast Range Reserve, California, USA - CZOMad2_1_08_16fungal (PacBio error correction) | ecosystem: Environmental > Terrestrial > Soil >... | reverse complement strand
TCCTGCTCAGCCCGCCAACATTATTTCACCGACACCAATTTTGTCTTCCCCATTTCTTTTATCTTTTTTTCCCCCCGTGTGTCCCTTCTTATTTTTCCCCCACCCCCAAGAATTTCACTTTTTCCCGTTTTTCTGGACACCCGAGCGAGGATTATGAGTCGCCTACGTCCCGTTTTCTCGAGATTAACCTTTTTCCCCCCTTCCCCGTCTCCCTCTTAAACCCATCAGGGACTTTTCATCTGCTTATGGTGTACAATACCATTCGATGTTTGTCCTACTTTCTCTTACACCAATTCCCCCCCCATCTTCTCCAGCTTTCACCCCTGACCACCCCCCTCAAATCGTGTCTTTTTCACTGCAACCGCCAAGGCTTTAGCTAACTATTTAGACAGCGCCCATGCTCCTCTGGACACCTCTCACTCGCCGTTCCAAGTTCTTTTTTTTTTCCTTTTGTTTTCTGACTCTCCGATTCTCCCCTAAAAGGTTCGTCTGAGGCCATAAGCCAAAAATCTATGTAATCTTCCCGTATCCGAATCCTCTTGTCCGGTTTCTCTCCTTTTCCTTCTCCTCCCCCAATCTTCTTTTCGTTCCTGTATGCCGGTAATGATACGATTCATTCTCCCCAATTCTTTTTTTTCATCCTTAATTTTTTTTTTTTCCTTTTTGTGTGGTTTTTTTTCCCCCCTTTTGTCTTTCTTTGAACTCTGCTATTTTCTTCTGTAATCTGATTCTTCCTTATTCTTGCTGTGATCTTATGCCCCCTTTTTTTACGCTTTCTTTATACTTCCCCAGGCTTTGCCCTCAGTGCTTCACCACTTGTCCTTGGACCCGCAAGCGTTTTTCATTCACGGTTGTATCTTTTCTGGCTTCAGTTGTCTTCTGATCGCTTTTTTCTCTCTTCTCCGGGGAACCTAAAGTCTTAATTTATGTCCGATCGTATTTAAATGTTGCTGATACACGGTCTCCCACACCCCCCCCCTCTCCAACTCGTTTTTCGCGTCCCCGCAGGCTTTTCCTTACCCCCCCCAAATTTTTGCCATTCCCTTTCCACCCGTGGGTAACAGATTGTACTTGGCGTGCGCAATCCTTTTCTGTTAGACCTCACTTTTTTTTTTTTTTTTTCCTTCACCGCCCCCCCCTCTCTCCATCACACCAATTGCAATCTTCACATGTCGTGTGTCTTATTGGAAGATTTTCCCTCCACCTTGAACATTCTTCCTCCTGACTTTCCTATTGTCTTTCCTCCCAATGACCCCCTGATATTTTTCTTTCTCGTATACCAACCCCTCGCCTTTTCCTGTTTTATTATAAATTAAATGTTAGCCCTCTTTTTCTGCAATACCCCATGCAGGTCTTCCTCGTGATCATTGTCACTTTTCCTTAAACAACTTTGACCCGACCCATTTCCTTCGTTGTGTCTTTGCTTCATGCCCTAGCCGCCTCTTCTTTATTTCCGTCATTTTCTCTTCTTTTTGTAACCTTTCCCCAGTCAGTCACCATTCTTTCCTCTTCCTTTCTACCCTTTCTCAAGCCTTTTGCTCAAGTTAATGGTGAAATTGTACAACCCTCTGTCAGGTTTTCTTTTGGTCTTCTCCCAACACTTCTTTCCCCTCCCAACGAAATAGCACGACCTTCCTGACTTGACCGATTTTCTGACAACAGGGCGTTCTATCCCTTCTGTGGCCGCCCTTTGGATGCTGTCGCCTCCTATAGGCTTCTTCCCAAACCTTTTCTTTTTTTGTCCCTCCCAGTCTCCCTTTTGGTCCCTTTGCTGCTCTATCTCTTGCGGGCACCCAGTATGAGCTTTTTCCCTCCCCAACTTGCCTGCCCCCCCCTTCGGGAGGGTTCTTTCCTTTTCCTCCGGTCCATATTGGCGCGACCTTCCTTCACATTCGTCCATAATTTCGAAAGACAGATTCTCCTTTTGTTCTTCTTTTCCCCATTCCTCCTTTTTATCTCCCTTTCTTTGAGGCGTGACACCTCTTCAGTTACACCCGAATTTCACCCAGGAATCTGAACTCATTTCTCCCCCTTTTTTGCTCCCTGTCTTTCCCCCCCTTTGGGCCCCCCTCTGTTACATCTTCCTCGTGCCCTATCCGCCGGGGATTGACTCATACCCAGTTTTTCACGGATTTCTCTAACCCTTCTCTTTCACCAACCCTTGATTCTTTTTTCCTTCGTTAGTTAGTTCCTCCCTGTCTCCTACGGTGTTTTCCCCCCACCAAAGACTGTAGAGACCCCCCGAAGGTATTTTTTCCCCGTTTTTGTAAGAATGTCTTTCCCTCCCCCCCTCCTTGGTTTTTTTTGCGACCCCGAATTTTTCCCACTCCCTGTTTTGCATTTTTTTTTCTCTGTTTTCTCGCCACTTTTTACTTCATACTCAGTTGTTTTTTTTTTTTATTTCTCTCGGAGATTCTTTCCCCCCTGATCTTTTTTCCGTCCCTTCCTTCTTCCTTCTTCTCAAAACACTGCCCCAGCATCGGGCGGCGGGCCTTCTTGCAACGCCCCCTTACCCTTATGTTTTCTTTTTTTTCCTCATACCTGCTTTTTTTTTTTCTTTCGGCCCCTCAAGTCTTCTGCATCCCCCTTCACCCTAATCGTAACAGATGCGCTTTTGTTTTTCCAGTTTCCTCCTTATTTTCTTGAGTTCCGGTCCGGTTTTATTCCTTTTTTTCTCCCTATTGATGAAACTTTTTTTCCTTTTTCGTTTTACCCTCCCGATTTTAACTTTTATGTTCCCCTTGTATTCTGACCTTAGTTAGGAGTCCTTTGTCATCCTTATTTTTTGGTCTTTCTCTTTTGACCTTTTCTATTTCCTTATAAACACTTTGATTTTTGCACGATCGGGCACCTCCCCTTGCGGCTTGTTTTGCTTTACTCCTTCCTCTATATCTTCTGAGATAGACCGCACTTTTTAATCTTGCCCCTTCACCCTTTTATACCCGTCTAAATACTAAGGATCGTTCCTTTCTCTTGCGCTTTCTTTGGTTTCCTTTGAACGTCTCCCTCTCTGCATTCTTAATAATCCCCATTTTTTCTTTTCTCCAAATCCCAAAGTTTTCCTTCCCCTCTTATTTTTGTTTTCGTGGGGGTCCCCCGTCGGAGGAGAAAAGTTCTCCCCCTTGGTTCCCCCTCTGTCTCCCCCCTCCTTTTCTTCTCTCATCCCTCTTTTGCTTATTTTAGCTTTTTTTTCACCCCCTCCTTTCTGATTTTTTTCCAATTGCCCCATGAATTTTCCCCTCCCGTTGCTCAAGGAATTCGTTTCTTCGTTCTTTTTTTCTTGAGCCCTCGTTTTTCCGTGCAAGTTGTTTTCCCCCAAAACTTCCCTTCTCTTCCATGCGGCACTTCGTCTTTTTCAGACCGACTGACCCTTCTTTTGCCTTTCTTTTTTTTTTTCTTTTGAAGCTTCCACACTCCGTTGCCCCCGCAATTCACGCCCTGATGGTATTGGGCCCTCTTCTTCCCACTTTCATGTGCGCATAAGGAACCCTCTCCCCCTCTGCTTTTTTTTTCTTCTTTATTTCTGCTTTCTCTCCTTTTTTCCCCCAGTTTGCCTTCTTTTCTGGAGGCGTTTAGGTTTGGCTTTGCCTCTTTTACCCTCTCGCAACGAATTCCTTTAAGTCCCCCCTGTTTTTTTTTTTTCTCTTTCTCCTCTTTCCTTTTCTGTGACACCCAAGCCATTTCCTTGCGCCTGACCATACCTCATGGTTACACGTCTTCGACTTTCCCCTTTGTTCTTTTTGTGATTCTTCCCTTTCTCCTCAACTCTTTAGACTTTTTTTTTGATCAGTAGCTCACCCCTCTATCGCGTCAAAGGTGGCCTCCTTTGCGTTTGTGCAGCGATCTCTCACACATTTTCCTATTCTGCCCCTTTCGGTAACTCCCACTCCCTACCTTTTCCTGCTGAGACGAGATTCAAGTTATACACTCAGCCACTTTTCCAGGTGGATTTTCGACCGTTTGGCTTTTTTGAGTTTGGTTTTATCTTCCCCCATTTTCCTCCTCCCCTAGGACCCCGTGACCCGCTCCCTGGTTTATACTCCGCCTACTAGTCAGCCACCCCCCTTTGTTCCACCCGTTTTAATTAGTGACCCCTTCTCTGAATTTCCTCTCTTTCCTCCGACTTCCCCTTCTTATCGTCATTTTTTCCCACTTTTGTTTCTCTCAAGTGTCAACCCTTCTTCTTTCCTGCCATTTCTGCTTTTTTTTTCTCGTTACTCCTCACATTCCCCGAGATTCTGTGGTTTGTTGACTACTTCCCTTTTTTCTTGAATCTTTTTGGATCACCAATCCGCATTTGTTCTTCTGAGTTTTGATGAGTTGTTTTTTTTTCCCCGGTCGCTTGTTCTTTTTTTTCTTTCTTTCGCCCTTCCAAGAGCTCCTTTGGGAGGTTTGATTTCCAGAGGGTTCCAGGTTGGGTTTTTTTTTTTCTTTGGTTGTTCTTTCTTCGTGTGTTTTTCTTTCTTTTTTTCCTTTTCTATCCCTCTCTTGAACCCTTTTGAACCTTTTCCCTCCCCCCAGAAGCAATTATAAGAGCACCATGGATCTCTTTGTTTTCCCCCTCCCTTGAACTTTTTTTTCCCCATTTTAGTCCCCTTCTTTCCCTCCCCCTAGTGAAGGTTTTAGCGCCTCCTTCCGCTCTCGTGAGTCCAGCCCACCAACCTGGGACTTAGCTCTTAGCCTTTTTTTCCTTTTTTTTCCCCCCCCTTTCTCCCGTTTCCCCTTTTTTGCCCCAGAACTCCTTGACTCCAAATCTTTTTTTAACCCGTTATGTGGCAGGACTCGTTCTGATGAATAATGAGCTTCCTTTTTCTTTTCCGTCCTTGCCCTTTTTCCCTTCTTCTAGACTTTTGCTTTCACCTCCGTCTCAAAACTTTTCCACGAGATTTTGGATGCCTTTACCTGTTTGTTTCCTCCCCGACACATCTTTTCTAGTTTTGATCTTCTCCCTTGTTCTGTAGGATTGCTCCCGGCCTTGGCATCGTCAAAATATCTTCTTTTATCTTCAGTCACTTCGTTTTTTTTTCTTTTTTTTCAAGTCTAATGACCTATACCTCTATCTTCTTTCCGCTTTGATGGTTTACTTTTTTACCCCAATTTTTTCATTGAAACTGTTTCCACATGTGTGATCCTTTGAAGTTGTCGTTGGGGGTCTTTTTTCGAGCCCTACCTCCCCTTTGCACTCCCTTTCCCCCCCAAGCAGTTTCCCTTTTATCCCCATGGTTTACTTTTTCTCTTGTGGGTTTTGGCTGTGCGAACAGTAATATTTCCTGCCATCGGTCATTCCCCCCTTTTTACCCTCGATTTCTTTTCCTGGTTTTCCTATTCTTCTACATGCGGTTATTTTTCCCTGATTGATTCGCCACCTTCTCTCTTAGTTTTCGTTCCCCGATGGGAGAGCTTTCTCCTTTCGGGACCGCAGATTCAGAGGCCTCCCTTTTTCCCCGCAGTCACTTGGTTTTTCTCCCTTTGAAGCATTTTTTTTGGCTTTGGCCCGATTCTCCCTCCGTTTTTGTTGTGTTTTCCGTGACCTAATCCCTCTCCTACCTATTCTTTTTTCTTTCCCCCCCCCCTTTCCGTCCCTTTCTCCCTTTTGAGCCCTCACCGCTTTGCGAAGTTATCTCTCCAAACCAACTCTCGCCGTCCTTTTTTCTCTGTAGCACTCTCTCTTTTCCCCTCATTCACTGTTTTTCTCTCTCCCTCCCCTTGCTTTTGGGCAGTCCTCCTTCTGTAAACTGGCGAACTCAGTTGCCTCACCCCCACGATCCCCCAAGTCTTGATATTGGTTTCTCTTCCCTTTTTTTGGTAACTTCCCTTCTAACTTTACCCCCCCATCGCCACTCGTTTGACCTCACACCTTCCAAGTTCTTATGCTCCCATCTCTTCCCCCACGCAAGTTCCCTAGCCGTTGTCTGGGAATATATTGCTCTGTCCTCTCAACTCCCCTCCTTCTCCCAGTCTCGTTTTTCTTTTTTCCCCCTCCTTTTCCTTTCCTTGCAACATTCATTAGCGTTCTCATCGCTTTCGTGTCGAAACCTTCACCCCGGTCCAATCCACCCCTCCTCGTTCACCCCCTTTTTTTCTCGCATTTTTCCCTCCTTTTATGAGACCCGACTACTCAGGCAACTTACTATCCTCGTCTCTACTACCTTTCCTGCTCATCGCCGCAACATATTTCCCCCAAATTTCTTTATTAGTTTACCCCTTTGTTTCAACCCCAGTGTCCGTTTCTATTTTGCGCTACACATGAAGCTACTACAATAGTGTTTTTTTCGTTTATTTGACCCCTCGAGGATTCCCCTTCTTTATTTCGGCCCCCCTCCCAAAGTAATCTTCCCACTGGCAACAATTCCGTTCTAGTTAAACCCGATCTCCTTTCCTTGCCTTCATATTTGCTTTTTCCCCCATATTCCATTCCATCATGGGTACTTATCTTTAATTCCCCCCCCAACTACACAAGCTCTGCTGCGACAGTCCCCTGAAACCCCTCCCCCTCCTTTTGACATTACAACGAAGGTCTTCGCGTCATCTTTCGCGAACTCTTTTCTCCCCTCTACCTCTCCTTTTCTTTTCCCACCCTTTCCAACTCGCAAGGGCGGGTCTTGTATTTCTCTTATTCCTACAAAGGACTTGGCTTCCATTCCAGTCCACCGAATCTCTTGTCATTTTTTTTTTTTTCCCCCAAATTTCCCCCCGCCCTTCTTCTCGACCTTTTTCATTGTTTGTCGACACAACTCTGAGGGGTTTGACTTCTATTATTTGACCAGGCTTCTTCCTAGATAGCATTCTCTACCTCTGATTTTTCCCCCTGGATCCACGTGTCTTTTCTTGTTTTTGATCTCTTTTTTGCTTTGCTTGAGAGTCTCACTTTTATGATGTGTCTGGACTCTTTTTGAGCTATTTTTTTTTCCTTTTCCGCGTCTCGCAACATTTCCCCGTTGTCCCTCTTGAATGTGTGCTGTTGACCTGCCCTCTCTTTTATAATCCTGCTTCTTTTCTGATTGGAATTTTTTCCTTTTCACGATAGCTTTTTTCTATTGCCTTCCCCCAGCAAGCTCCGGCCTGGTCCGATCATGAGATGCTGTTCCGGCACGCGATCCACACTCTCCCATCTTTTTCGCGTTGCCCCTTCTTAGAATTCCCCCCCTCCCCCCTTTGCCCTTCGTGCCCCTTGGTCCCCCCCATTTTCTTTCCTCATTTTGCATGCTCCGCTTCCTTTTACAGCAAAATATGTCCCCCCTCCCCCGGCCTTTTCCCGTTAGCGTGCTTATTCGCTTTGCACTCCAACCCCCTCCTTTCAGACTCCATCCTGGAACTGCCTGCTGGAGGCGCGCCTCCCTACTAGACTGCCGCTCCTTTTTCTTCGATTTTCTCCCCCCTTCCCTGGGTCCTTTATTTTTTCCATTAACCCTTCCTTTTTTTTCCTTTGAGGCGAGCCCACTGACTTGTCTTCAAAAAGCTACAAGGACACCGCCAAGCTTTTTTTTCGCGCTTCTGCCCATAGGACTCTCTTCCCGTGCTAGCTTGGGAAAGATTTGTTGTTACCAGGTCCTTATCATCCGACGCCGCCTAGACCCAAGCCTTGCTGCCCCTCCAGGCCTCGTTGCACCCCTTTTCCAACCTTCCTCTGTTGTTGCCTTGGTGCTTTCCCCCCCCCATATTCACCAGAACTCGTGGACGCTAGCACGAATGTGAAGTTACGCGTATTTGACCACAGGGGCGCTTCCTTTCTCTTCCTTCTTGGCCCGACCCCTTTCTAATATACAGTCTTTGTTCTTGGACCGTCTACATTGGGCGGATCCATCCTATAGCTCTTCCCCGTGATCCTTTACTGTTTTCCAAGCCCGCCCTACCCAAATGGCCTCCAGGTATGTTGCCGGAGTTTCCTCCCGCTCATATGCGTTCTGATCCTCTACTCGAGGTCCCAATCCCTCCCTCCCGCATCTTGCCCTCTCGTTAACTGGAACCCAAAGCAGCCCCTTCTCTTCTACTGTCACCAGCGTTCGTTCAACGCTTCTTTCCCCCAGGTTTACCCCCTCTGTCCCTAAGTGCGAATAATTTTTCCCTCTCCCTTAGCGGTGAACCCCTTCACTTTCCCCCCCTTTTTGTATTACAAGATCCAAAGAAATTTTGTAGCGGACTATACGGGAAGGTCTTCTTCAGATTTGCATGTAAAACCCCCTGTTCTTCTTTCGTTTTTTTTCCGCTTTACGTTGCCGGCCGCTGCTTCGGTCGTCCTATGACACAAAGCCCGTCTCCTTTGCCCAACACCTCCGGTGTTTTGATTTTTCCCTTTTTTTCATCCTGTACAATTAGTTTGCCAATGGTCTCTCTGTGGTAGTTGCAGCTGCCCCCTCCCAGCGTTTCGCAGGCTCGGTTGGACCTCGCTTGCTTCTCATCGGTCCCCTCCTCGTTTTGTTTTTTTTTTTTTTTTTATCTTTCCCCATAGATCCTTCCGCGCAAAACGATGGCTTTCCTTCTTTTGCCGCAACCTCGAGTAAGGACCGCCCTTGAGGCTATTTCTCCTTCCTTTCCCACACTTCTGTTGGCTCTACTGCTTTTTTCTGGTCCCACGTACCCGTTGTGCGCTGCCCTTACTCCACCTCTTTACAAGTCCTCGCACTGTGGTGTTTTTTTCCACGCAGGATTCGCCAAAAGACCGTATGAGGTCGCCCCCGGTTTCTTCTTCTCGCCGATTGCTTTTAATGGAGACCATTTTTCCCGCTTCCGGTCCCCCCTCTTAATTTTTTGCAAAGCAAACTGGGCCCTTCGTGTCTTTGAGTGTTGCCTTGTTTTTTTCTTTTCTTTTTTGTTTTTTGACAACTATGTGTCCGAGGTTCCTCCTCCTTGCTAGACACTGATTCATTTGAAAACGGTCTTCCAACCTCAATTCTGATCGCTTTTCCTGCTCTTTCCTCTCTCCCGCGGTTTCTCGAAGCAGCTGGCCCGGAAGGAATAACGCTTCGGCATCACCCTCCCGAGGGTCCGGCCCCCTTGTTCCGTCGGCGCGAGGCCTGCATAATAGTTATTTCTGAGCTGCTTAATCACCAATTTTTTTTTTTCTGTCCAACTTTCAACCTCCCTCCATCTTAGATATCGAATCCCCTCGTGCGGGCGTTCCCCGCCGGCGGGTTAGACCTCTTCCCTTAGTGGTTCTTTCCCTTCTCTTAAAGCAGTCGTGGCGCGATCGCTTCTGTTTGCGGCGAGCGTTTTTTGTCCCGACGCCCCGGCCCCAACGGCCTTCTTGTGAACAAAAATTCATTTTGAATTTGCTGTGGAGCACTGCTTTCTTTTCCTACTTCGTCGTCCCGTCATATGTCTCCCGGATCCTGGCTGTTTTGTTTCCCAAGAGGTGACAGTTTCCCCCCCACGTATCTCTTAATCGTACGTTTTCGTACTAGGGTTCTTCTCTGCACTTTCGTTTGTGGATTTTGACGGTTGCAACAAATTTCAGTGGGCTCGCCGCCCCCCGACAGTTTGCTTTTGTATTTTTTGCCGAAACTCTGCTCCCCTGGTTAATGTGCACGGAACTCGCAATTTTGATTCGTTTCTATTTAGTTTAGCTCTCCTCAAGCCTCTTTCTCAGTCTCATTCTCAGCATTCCTCGGATGCGTTTTTTGCTTTGCGCTTGCATACGCACCGACCACTGCCCTTTAAGGCCCGTGGCTTGTTAGCATATGTTTTGGCTGACTGCCAAAATTCCCTCCAGTCATTTGCCGCTTAACCCATCATGGTTTACCACGGTTTTCCCCCGACTTATTATGAAAGTCGCGGGACTTTTTCGCGGACACGATGTTTTTTGTTTGGGATCGCAGCGTCGCCGCCCCCCATCTTTTCTTACCACAGGCTTTCCTCCCACTATTGCGTTTGAGCCGGCCCCCAGCGATAAACCGATGGCAGACCTCTATTCTCCTTGGCCCTGATAAACTTTGCAAGTTCCCCCTTCAGCCCCCCCCGGCGGTTTGCCGTTTGCCTTGCGAGGGGGTTAGTTTTTTTTTTGCTCACGCCACTTTCCGAATCTCACCCAGCGTCCGGATCAGTAACTGGCAGAGGTCCTTGCCTCTCGATACCACGCCAGTCACACGTGGGTTTTTTTAAGGGTCCAAATAGGATGGATGCACCACTTTCCTTTATCGATTTAACGAAGCCGGTAATAGCGCTTGTCCGCCCTCCTATTTGTCTCCGATCTACACTTTTTTTTTGTACGACGGGATTCTCCGGACTTTTGCTGCCCGAGGATTCTTTGTTTTTTTTCATTTCGAACGCTTTTGGTATTATTATTCATGGGAGGAATTTCTGTGTCACACCTGCCTTCTTTCCCCCGGAGTTTGTGATGATTTTTCGTTTTTGGTGCCGCGGCACTCAACGCCCGCCAAAGTCTGTACTCTACCAGTTTCTTTTTTTATTGGGTTTTTTTCGGGTGGACGGTTTGCGCGGGCCTTAGGGGCGGGGTGGTTTTTGTTTTTCTGTGCGGGTTTGGCGTCTCCGCTTGTTGGTGTTATTGTTGGGCATATACACCTGACCAGTATGATGGATTAGTCCCACCAGAAGCAACGATGAATGCCGTCGCAAAGCCTGATGGGGGGGTATAATTTATTGGTTTCCCTTGTTTCCAGCTCGATCCCGAGACTTTTTTTAGGAAATCATGTTCCGCCGGCGTGTGATGAGGTTCCCGAAAGACACCCACTCTTCTTCCTTCCTTTCTTCTGTGTTAGGTACATAGCCGTTCCCCCCATCCCACCGTAACGATCATTGAATCAAGTTTGGTCGTTCACTTGGGCTCGTTCGCAGGAAACTCTGATACGCATTTTTGGGCCTGTTTCCGTATCTTTCGGTTAGCTGCTGGAACGCAACATGCCCCGGAAGACACGGTTTCACAGGGGGGGGGTTTGGTATTTGGATTGTCTTTTTTTTTGGTTTTTGTGATTTTGCCCTAAATAATTCTTTGAGCCCTCCTGACGCTTGCGTTTATGGTGCTTGCTCAACGGACAATGGGAATCGCAAACTGAGCGGGATTGCTAAGTCTGTTTAGCGACTGGGCATGACTATTTTCCCGCTTCGTCGGTCCGTGTTGCGTGTTGAGGACCAATCTCGGACCACGTTGTCGACGGTGTGGGGCTTTTCCCCGAGTGCTGGTGTGTGTCCATTGGTCCCGCTTCGTCAGTATGCCCCCAAAGCGCCTGGTTGCAAAGGACTTTGGGAGGGGGGACTGCGTGTGGTTGGCTGTGCGGGTAATATCGGTTTTTTCTCCCCAGTGGTCTTTTCCGGAATGGCGGCGCAAAGCACCGGTGAGAGTATCGACCTTCGGTGTAATCCTAAGCATGGAGTGGCCCCCGCAATGATCGCTATCGACAAGATGGTTGGTGGTACCCCGAGCTCTCACTTTTTTCGCTTGAAGTTCCATACCTATGTGGTCAGCCTGGAGAGAGCGGCGTTAGCTTTGTGGTTATG
>Ga0179591_1346160_pt1 | contig 11452 bp, 17 predicted proteins | sample CZOMad2_1_08_16f_FD_182891 | JGI IMG/M metagenome (GOLD analysis project Ga0179591, IMG submission 182891) | Vadose zone soil fungal communities from Angelo Coast Range Reserve, California, USA - CZOMad2_1_08_16fungal (PacBio error correction) | ecosystem: Environmental > Terrestrial > Soil >... | reverse complement strand
CCCCCTTTGCATGAAGAACGTACTTGACTTCTGGATTGGATTCCTTCTTCCTCCTGCCATGGGTCGATACTAAATCTTTCCTCTTACCAAAGCGGCGCCCTCTTTTCTTGTCAAAGAAAGTCCCGATGCTACTCCTTTTTTTTTTTTTCCACTCTCCGCTTGAATTGTTTTTCCTTTCCCCCCATTTCAAGGTTGAGAGGTTCCCGGTTTCCCCTTTTTGCCTTGATTTCCTTAGACGACCCCCCCCCCTTCATATGAATCCTGATCTGCTGATTGGTCTTGCGTCAGTCGTTCAGCTCAACGCCTTTTTCGTCATAGTCCCCCTCCCGTTTTGCAGGTCTGACACTTTCCCTTTACTTTGCACCTTCCTTGACCCGTCGCGGCACAAAAGGTCGCCGGGAGGTTTCTTTTCTCTGCGTAGTCGTCCTGGACCGCATCTCTGGGTCCTTTGTGTGTCCCCCCCATCAGTCCCCGCACCCCCCATCTGCCGTAGCCTCGAGTACGCAGCCTCGCGAGGCTTAGACCCTTAACCCGCTGCCGTTTTCTGTATGATATAGAGCCCCGGTTGTTCTTTTCCGACTCCGCCCTTTTGAGAGGCAGACTTTAAGGTGCGTTGGCGGCGACTGAGTCCTGCTTCTTGCAACCTTTTTTTTCTTGCGCTGGGAAGGGAGCTTTGACGCATAGGTCTTCTATTTTTTTTTTGAGTGGAGCTCTTCTGCCTTTCAACTTCTTGTTTAAACGAACCAAGTCATCTGGCTGTGTTAATGTTTTGCGATTTAATACCGACACCCCGATGCCACTCCCCCCCACACCTCCGCCCACCCACCTTCACGGTGTTTTTCTACGGCCGATTAAGGAACCCCCCCCCCCCCCCCCCCACCCCCCCCCCCCCCCCCACCCCCCCCCCCCCCCCCCCCCCCCCACCCCCCCCCCCCCCCCCCCCCCCCCCCCCCCCCCCCACCCCCCCCCCCCCCCCCCTGGGCACGTTTCCCCTCCCTGGCGTTTATTCCTCCTCCCATTCTCTGTCTTTCCTCCCCCTTTATAATTTGGTCGTTGCACCTAACGGTCTTTAGTTTCCCCCCCCACCTAAACGTCAAGCCCTCCAAACCCCTGCGTCCTGTCGTGATGATATTGCCTTGCTCCCCTCCACTAAAACCAGAGGATCTGCCTTTTGTCTCACCTGTCCCCTCCCCCAGGTTCTTTTCCTTGACCAAACGTTCCCTATCATCAGCGTCCGCTCTGCGTCCCCTTTCTTGCCTTGAGATGCAAATTCCCTTCTTCATCAAGTTGACCTCTTCCCTATTTTTAGTTGCAAAAGAGCCTGCTGGAAACTGTCTCCTCTTTTTCTAGGAGACTTTGACCTAATGCCACCTCCTGTCCACCCCCCAGACCTGTCTTTTGCAACCTTCCCTTCGTTTCACAGTTCTTAATGTGTCCTTAAGAATTCATGACTCCCACCCCCCTTCGATTCTAGTGAGCTACCCTTCTTTCATCCAATGTTCCCTCACCTTAGTTTCGGCATGCCCTTCTCTGCCACCAAAATCAGACAGAAAGTATGGCCTCGTAAACTCGTGATACGGTCCAGTGTTTTTCTCTCTCGGCTGACGTTCTACACCTATAGTCTGCCCTCCCCCCAGTTTCCCTATTTCCCCCTACTCGTTTTTATTAAATGTACCGTTTTCGATTCAGTTTCCCCCTTTAGCGTCCCTTCCGTCCGGGGTTTGATCCCCTAGTTTATATGTCACCGGTCTTCTCTCCCCCCCTGTTTGGGGACTTGATGTACTCTCTACATTCAGCTCCCCCCTTTCTTTTCAGACCTTTTGAAGGTAATTCTGCGCCTACTTCCCCAAATAACTCCCTCGTCCCCCTTACCCCCCATCCTTTGTGTTGAGCTTCTCCCCCCCCGGGTCATGCACGGTGAGTTTGTGGATGCGTCTTCCCTTCACTGCAAAAGATTGAGCTCTGACTTGCCTTGTTTCTTCCTTTCGTCCCCCCAAAACGAAAATCAATTCGAATCAGAACGCAGCTCCACCTCTCCTTTTCTCCCCCCCCCTGCGTTAATGGTTTGCTTGTTTTGACTTGTTTTTTTCCCCCTGCACGTTTGACCTCCCCCCTTCCTGGACTGTGTTTCCGCCCACCACTCTTTTGGTGGAACATTTCTTCCCTCGCTGAGGTGAGTGCCCCTTTCTCCTTGCCCGAGTGACTGTTGAGAACGTTGGCTCTCCTTTAACTTGTCTCGTTGATTTTTTTTGTGGAAGCCTTCATGCTTCTTCCTTTTCTTTCGCTGAATACACGGCGTCTGCCGCCCTCTACGTTCCTGTCTTATTCATTCCGCGCACAGGTTCGCCCTTCACTTAACCTCCTTTTTCAACCTGCAAGCATTTGTTGTGTTTGGAACCGTCTGCAAATTTTTTGTTTCCGTGATGTTCGTTATTTTCCACGTGGTCCGCTTTTAAGACTTTTATGCACAAGAGGCCTTGCCGGCATTTCCTCTTTTTCTTTATTCCGACTCCCCTTTCCTGCCCACTTACTGTAATACGTTTTTTTTCGTCGTCTGTCTGCCGTACCTTGTTTAGGAAGCGAGGCTCAATCCCCGTTTTTTCTCCCTCATGTGTTCAAAGAGGGTCTTTCCTGACGCCTTTCTCCCAACTACCCTTACGAGTCGTTTTGTCTTGTTCCTTTTTCTGTTGTCCCAAAATCCCTCCTCACCGTTAGTGGCCCCAACTCCAAAATATCGCTGACCTTGGTTCGCCCGTTTTGATGCTGATTCGTCTTTGTAACCCCTGTTTGACCCCTCCTTTTTCCCCACCGGAGGCCCCCCAATTCGGATTTCTTTACCAGTTGGATTTCTTCTTTGTTGGAGTTTTTAGGAACTTTGTATTCGTTACCTTTTTCCCCTTGTTTGCAATCGACAGTTCATTTGTTATTCGTTTTTCTCTTGACAATCCCTTATGTGACTTGCAGGATAATAGCGTCGCCACTCCCGCCAAATCACTCATCCCCCTTGACCTTCACCTTTTTCTCCGTTCCTCTGCCGGCGACCTTGGACCTAGCCACTTCTTCTTTCGGCCAAGCACACATTTGCGCTCTGTTTTCCTCCCCGCCCCTGCCCCTTGAGTTCTCCACCTCTCAACCGGTGTCGTTTCCAAAGTTGGCTCCCCTCAAAGTCCATACCGTTCATAGTTGGTTCGAAGCTTCGGGCCTTTTGCTTATGCTCCGTGTTGTGTGCCTTTGACTTTCGCCTTTTCCCCCGCCCCCCCAAAGACGTCGCGTGTCCCGCCCCCAGCCCTCCTCTTCACCTCAAAAATCAAATGGGAGTTCGCCCCGAATGTAGTCGATTCATTCGTTTGTCCTTCCCCCCCCCTTTTTCCAACCTAGGACGATCCCTGAAGAGCGCTTTTTTCCTTGCGATTGGATTGGGAGGCCATTGAAGAACCTTGACTTGATTTTACGTCCCTCCGCTAAGGCTCCACTACAGCGTTCCAGGCGGAAAGGCCCTTTGATTTTATTTTCTCCTTTCCTACTTTTCCAAACCGTCCTTTCTCCCCCCCCTATGTCGCTCCAAGAAAGTGTTTCGAGAGAGTTTGACCTTCATTGCCTCCGGCCCTTGGTCACCTGGCTTCGTTCGGTTGGCCCCCCGATGGTTTACCCCCTTTGAAACTTTGGCCGGAGGCGGCTTTCTTTTTCTCTTTCCCTTGAATTTTTTCTATTTTTTCCTTCCACCGACCGTATGGGGTTCGCGACCCCCCCCACAATTTTCCTCAGCTTCCCCCCCCTACTTCTCTCATGGCGTACGGGTATGTTCAATTTTTATTGACTACTGCGCTTCTTTGCTTTTTCCTGCTTTTCCCCCCCTTTTCTTTTTTTCGTTCCCCCCCAATTTAAAATGGTTCCCCCCCCTCAATTTGCAAGCCCACCTTTTTTGTAGTATCTCGCCGCTACACTAACTGCCTCTATGCCCTTTATAGAATGTCCTCCCTATTCTCCCCAGCGGATGATTTTTCCCTGATTTTTTTTCATCTGGTTCTGTTGGGTGTATAGAATGTTGTTCGCGCCGCCATCCAAAACCATCACGAGTAAGGGTCTAACTTGTTTTATGGCGTGACTTCGTTCCTCTCTGACGTTTTTTTTTTCGGTTTTAGACTCTGCGTACCTGTGTTTTCAATGGCTCTTTCTTTTTTCATGGACCCCCGTTTTTACACACCCCCTTTCTCAGCCTCATATGAATTTTTCAGGACGGTTTCGCGATTGCTGATTCAATCACAGGTCCTGTGGCGACCTCCCGTTTATTACTCTGTGAACTATCCGCTTGCTTTTTCTTTTTTGTTGCCGTGATGACTTCTTCCCTTTTTTTCATTTGGTCAGAATTGTTTCCCCCTATAGATTGGATGTCTTTTGTCCTGATCTTGCCTTGAATGCTGTCGCTCAAGCTGAGTCTTTTCCCCTTTTTCGTTTCCCTGCCCCCGCTCCCCTTCCTTTGGATCTGGACTTTGTTTTTCCTCTTTGGATGTGTAGACGATACTTTTTTTCCCCTCTTTTTGGAGAGATCTAGTTCTCCCACCTCCATGAGCAAAAACCGTTCCCCCCTCCTCAGGATTTGCTGGCCCCCTTTTTGCCTGCCGACGTTTTTCCCTTAATCGCACTCCTTCCTTGCAATTCCTGGCAGGAGAGATCTCCCTTCCCCAAACTTTTTCCCCGCTGTCGCGCTCAGGTCCTTTCATCCAATAAACAGGCACACCCGCACCACTTCCCCCTCGGTTATATTACTTTCCGGTTATCTTCCCCCCTTTTCCCCCTCTTGTTTTATCGTCCCCCAGATCTCCCTGCGCACAACTTTTTGATCATTTTATCATCTTGTGCTTTGTGTTTCTACCCTTCACCCCCCCACAGTCCATCGCGTTTCTTGATCCAGGCCTCGATCCAACCAACCGTTTGTACGGATACGCCGCCCGTCTCTGTCCTGATGTCCTGGCAACATGTTATCGATTTTTTATGGCTTTTGCGTTCGTGAACCCCCACTCTTTTCCCCCCCACTGCGTCAGAGGACAAGTTGAGACCCCTCCTTACACGTTCTTTCCTGCTTTCTTTTACCTGCTCTAGTCGGTGTGCTAGCAGCCGACATTTTTTTTGGTTTCAATTGCGAGTTCCATCCCCCTCCTCTTCAATTTCGCATCCAGAAATGGGAACTTGGGCCCCCACCCCTCTTCCAAAAAGCCAACGTCCTTCACTTTTTTTCCCCGCTCAGGGGGAAAAGGTAAACCTTTATCGGAGGCCGATTCTTTTTTTTTCGTAGTGTTTTTTTTTTACGCGCGATCCCCCATACCGTTTCTGTTTTCAGAAATTGATTTGTATGGAGAGAATAACCCGGCTTGCCATGGTTCCCCGAGAGCTTTTCCTTTACCCCCCCCCCCCCCCCCCCCCCCCCCCCCCCCCCCCCCCCCCACCCCCCCCCCCCCCCCCCCCCCCCCCCCCCCCCCCCCCCCCACCCCCCCCCCCCCCACCCCCCCCCCCCCCCCCCCCCCCCCCCCCCCCCCCCACCCCCCACCCCCCCCCCCCCCCCCCCCCCCCCCCCCCCCCCCCCCCCCCCCCCCCCCCCCCCCCCCCCCCCCCCCCCCCCCCCCCCCCCCCCCCCCCCCCCCCCCCCCCCGCCCCTTTTTGAAAACCCCGCTGTTTTTTTTTCGTTTGACAAGACGTTCCTTTTATGATCCTGTTCCCGCCCTCGACGAACCCGTTTTTTTGACTCGCCAGGGCCCTTTATGCTTCAACCAAGGTCATGGCCAGGAGCGACAGCCCCTCTTTTCTTTTTCACGCGATTTCTTCGCTGGCGTTCTCAGTCGTCCCTTTAGTTCTTCCTTGTGCTCTTCCCGCACCTGCAAGCGCGCGCCTTTCTTTTTGATTTTGCACTTTTCCGTTACCTTCCCGGAATATCCACATGTAGCGGATCGAACCTCTTTTTCTTTTTAGTAGAGCAGTCTTCCTGCGTCAAGTCCTCCTGTTTCTGTTTCACTCTTATTTTCTTCATGCTCCTGAGCACCTGCTACCTTCCCCCTCCCTACCCCCTCCCGGAGTTGCGAATACGCCCTGATTAGTGATGGACATGTTGGATTCCTGACCCAGTTTGTCCTTCTCTCCTTGCCTGCATGGGGCAGACTGCCCTCCCCCTTTCGATCTTGATGACTGCAGGTGACCGTTAGTTTTTCGGAGGGTCTTTCGCAGTTTATTTTTTTCTATCTTTCTTGAGGCTTTCCTTCTCCCATAACCCCCTGCGCTGGAATTTGCTTTTTTCTTCCCCGGCGAAAAGTTTTTTCCTTCCCGGGGCTATGCCCTTCCCAACGCCCAACCCCCTCTACACCTACTCCGCCCCCCCCCCTTGTTAGAAGTCTCTGACCATAAGTTTTTGCCGCGCTTCCCCCCACCTTTTTTCCCAGAATCCCTCCCTCTCTCCCCTTTCGCTGCTAGTCTCCCCCCCCCTTTCCTTTTTTAGTTCACGTTTTTAATGGATTTTGACCCCCCCCCCTAACCCTGAACCCCCTTTACTGGTAGTGATGCGGTCATGCATTTGACTTTTCCCTCCCCCTTCCTTCCCCCCACGAAAGGCTTTATTTTTCCTTTCAAACTTCCCCCGGCCAGTCTTTGGACGTTCCCTCCTAGCCCCCAACCCTTTCCTCCCAGACGCTTCATTATTCTCGAAACGCATTTTGAATCCCCTTTCGTAATCCACTCCTCAGCCGGCCCAATCTCTTTTTTTTCCCCCCTTCGTTAAACATCGGACTTCGTTATGCTCGCCACTTCCCCCTCCTGAAAATCCCTCCCTCCCACCAACCCCCCTAACTTTCTTGCCCTTTTTCAGTGCTGGTAGGTTACCCCAGGTCGGCGCAATGTGCACCTCCTCAGAAGTCAACGCTAGAGGAGTAGCGACCCTCTCCCCATCCATCCGGATCCCTCCTCCCAGAGGCCTGAGACCCCCCCTCTTCCCCCCCCACCCCATCCCCCTCAACGAAAAACTGTTTCCCCTGCATGAGTAAAATGGCCCTATTTTTCTATCGTTATGACGAACTTGCCCCCCCTCTCTGTCTTCCCACGCCCTCCCCCGCCTTCCCTCCATTTTTCCCCCCCTTTTTTTCCTCGTCTTCCCTGTAAAGTCGGCCTGCTTCCCGTTTCTTTTTTTACCTCCCCGAAGAAGGGGTTCTTTCGATAGAGCCGTTCTTAGTCCTTCGCCGCAATTTCTGGGTTGTGAGTGATCACTTCATCTCACCAACTTCACCCCCTCTTTTTTTCTTTCCCCTTTTTTTTCAGCCCTGAATTTGACCCTTTCACCCCTGCTCTGAACAATCAGTTTCAAGCGGATATTCCCCCCCTCCTTTTTTGTTTGCAGAACAGCGGAACAGTTAGGTTCTTATCATTGTCCCATTTTTTTCCCCTGCTAAATTGGAATGGGGCGTTGTTTCCTTTTCTTTTTTCCCTCATCGCCCCAACCCCCGCCATTGAACTTCCTCTGCATCCCCTATCTTCTCCCCCCCGTGAATTTTTGCTTTTGCCACCTGGAACCTTACGGAAGTGAATTGACTTTCTTCGTAATTGCCTGAGCGAGGTCCACGACTCAGTGTTCAAATCTTCAGCCCTAAGAGAGAGACCCACCTTCGACTTTCCCTATTCCTTATGCCGTTTAACTTTTTGGGCTGGATGTGTTTTTGCAATCTGTGCATGGGTTTTCTTTTTATCCTTAATGGACTTGCTCCTTTTTTTTCCTCCCGTCACCCTTCGAGTTCTTTTTTCGTTCGCTAAAGTGACCGCCTTCCCTGGAACCAGGCCTCTTTTCCCACCTTACAAGTCTGTGGGTGGACACCCCCTTATTTCCAAAATCTTGTCTTTCTCCCTTTTTTCCCCCGAACGCGGTGGCCTTCGTAGTATTATCCCTTTGAAGGAGAGATTTTTCCGGTCCTTTCTCTTCCAGTTACATGTGACGGTATGTCTTAATTGATTTCCTTTGATTAGAGTTTCCGTTTCTTCCTGTGAAGGTCCCCCCCCTGGTCAGTGTTCCTTTCCCGGTCCCCCCTTAGTTGATCATGTGCCAATATTTTCTACACCAAACCCCAGTAAGAGTTGTTCAGCTTTGTTTTTCCCCCCCATATTTTTTCTACCCGTTTTTTGTCAACTACCCAACCTACCCGCGACCTTGAGCAGTCCTTGCTGCTTGATTTTCTCAATGAATTTACCTCTTCCTTCCCCCCCCCCCCTTCTTGGACTTGCTCTCCCACCCTTTCGGTGGTGAGGCTGAGGTTTGCTGTTTTGTTTTTATCCTTTAGTAATAGAATATTCTCCCCTCCCTAGGCCCCTGCAGTACTTTCGAACCCCCCCTCAAGTTTCATTCTCCTAGTCTGCCACTCCCCCTCCATCCCTAACGCTGCTTCCCGCCCCCGTCACAGACCCGAAGTACCTTCCTCAGAATACCCTTTCTAACTGGAAAGCCACATGACTTTATTCCTCTCCCCCTCACTGCTGTCTTCTTTAAAATAGTCCCCCACCTTTTTTGTTTTCCCAAACAGCATCCAAGCCCCCGTCATCCAAATGGTTCTGAAGCATACTGTGTTTATGAGTCCCTGTCTTTCTCCTTTTCTTCCTTCAGACCCCTATGAGTTTCCGTGCCGACCCCTCCGCTATACCCAACACCTTCCCCCGGGGCTCCCCTTTTTTCCCTATTATGTAGTAGATTCCATTACGTGTCTAGTTCCCCCTTTTTTTGCTCTACTTCGCACCTTTTGAAAGGGTGCCCCGCTGGAGGCCTCCAATTTTCATCCCTCAATCACCTCATGGATTCCCTATCCCAAGACCCTCCCTCGTCAATGTCCCTATTCTTTGCTGTTTTCGCCAGCCCTCCTGCCTCTTTAACCTTCCTTATCCAACTTTTGGTGTCCTATAAAAAGTCCCCGATCTTTGCCTTTCTCCCTCCGGCTTTCCCCCCACTACCACAGAGGTCTTTCGTTGTGGTCCGTCCCTTTGATTATCTCCGGTCGAGGATATATTAGACCTCCCGCCTCCCGAAGTTGAGCATTCGAAGAAGGTCTTTGGTGCCGTTTTCCCCCACCCCCCTTCAGTAGGAAACCCCCTCTTTTTCAGCGAGGTGTATTTTCTTTTTCACTTTTGCCCCCTGCTTTTTCTGATCCCCCCCCCAGAGGCGCGAGCTTTTTCGATTTTTTCCTTCCCCAAGTTTTTTTTTAGCGTTCCCCCCCACTCTTTGTGAGTACCATTTGGTCCCCCCGTGCCAGAGCCCCCCACCGGCGCTTTGTGTCTGTTTTTCCAGGAATCGTAATCTGTGCAGTTCTCATTCTCCCCCCTCTTCCCCTCCCCAGCGATGAGGTAAATTCGTTCCCTCTTTTTCGTCTTTTTTCGATGGTCTTCCGCCTGTGTTTTCCCCGTCCCCTTTCCGACTCCCCCAACCCGATCACCGTTTTTTTCAGTCCCCTTTTTTTCACAGATAGTGATTTCCTTTTCTATTCCCTTCCTCGGTGTTCTTTCAGCGGACGTTTCTCCCCCTGAACGCGATTCCCTTTCTTTGGCAGTTTGGTTATACACCCTTACGCCTCCGAGCCGATGATTTTAACATGATCTGAAGCTTTTGGACTGTTCCCCCCCCCCCAAGTGTGCAATGGGTTTCCCCATCTTTCCTCTTCAACCGGCGTGTCTATCCGTGACCTTTTTTGTTTTGCATTTCACAACGTTGGCGTTGCCTGCTTTTTGCATTTCCCCCCCCCCTTTTCACAGTGGGACTTATATCCTTTCCATTGATCTGCAGTCTTTCCGCTTTTCTTCCGTCTGAAGATTTCATAAGCGTCCAGCCCCCCTCGAACTTCCCTTTTCTTTTTTCTTCCCGATTTTCCCTTTTTTTTTCCTGCCCTTTGCTTTAGACGATCTTCTCTCCTTCCCTTTTTTTTCGAGATCGTCAAATGAGCCCCTGCCCCAAAAACGGGATAGCGAAAGCCCGGCTTGGCCCCTTTTGGCTGACTTCAAAGAAGATTCCAGTTCCTCGTTCATCCTTTTCCTTCAATCAATTCCCCCCTTCCACCCTCACCCTGCTCTGGATCAATTCGCCCCTTCCCCCCCACGCCCATGAAAAGACGAATGTTTTCGCCCATTCCATCAAGAGGCACAAACCCACCCCGCTCTATATTCAGGCGGTTCTTACACGTTGCGTGCATCTCTTTTGAGCCACCCCCCATTTAAGTCCCCCCCTCGAACACCATGAGCATAATGGTTCCAATCATATTTCTTTGCTTTTGTTATTACCAACCACGTCCATTCACACACTCGTGTTTCTAACCGGTGCCTCTACTTACCTCCACCCCACCTCAGGCTTCTTTTTCTAATATCACGTATCTGTTCATTTTTGACACTGTCCCTTCTTCTGTTTTTCCTTGGCGGAGTTTTCCCCACTTCCTGCGATCCAACTCTAATCGCCACGCTGATACCGAATTCATCCTGTTGAGCTTCTTTCTGTCAGGCCCTCGACCCCCCCCACCCCCCCCCCCCCCCCCCCTGCCTACTGTGTCCCTTGCTTCCCCTCCCTCACACGCCCTTTTATTGCTCCCCCCGGTCATTGTTTTGTCCCCCTGTCCTCCTCGAGGCCATTTTCTGTCCTGAAAACCTTGGTGTTGTTTGTCTGTCTTTTCAAAGCGGCCCAACCGCATGATCACATTGCCCCAAGGAAAAAAAGCCCCCCCCGCCCTTTTCACCAAGTAACCCTAATCAGGAGCGGAGATTCTTGTTTTTCCCCTATTTGTCTCTTTTTTTTTCCCCAGCTGATACAATACGGTCGTTGTATTTTATTCACCGGGAATTGATTCTGCTTTTCATCTCCTACTCCGCCTAAGGCCAGTGTTCCTCTTTTTTCCCTACTGTGACTAGGCTTCCAGATGTGACCCCAATACTCTTCTGTTTACTGACTTCCATTCGCTGCCCCGTGCTGTTGATCTGGACTTTTTCTCTGGAACGGTTTGAGGATTGCCCTTTTTGCTAAAACGAGTTGCCTTTTCCTTCTCCCGATGTAAGATGTAGAGGAGTTCTCCTTCTCTTTTTACTTCTTCCCCTTGCACTTTTCTCTTTTTCCCCTCGTCCCCTGAAGGCGTTCTTGGGTCGCTTTTTCCCGTTCTGAAAGAAGACCCTCCTCACAGTAGCGGAAAAAGTTCCGTGAAAGATGGAGTTTATGATCGTGTTTCCTACGCCCGGACCTCCCTTTCCCTGTTATGGGCCCTTTCCCCCCGCATCATCCCCCCGTTACCCCTGAGAATCCCTACCCCTCAAGCTTCTTACCCCATTCTCTTTGAGGATTTCTTTTCTTGATCCCTGTTTTCTCCGCCACTCTGTTGTATATTCTTTTCCGCATTGGCTGGATTCTTGAATTTTTCGTTTTGCCGGCCGATCTGATTATTCCCGGGGAACATTACTTCCTGACGAA
>Ga0179591_1312197_pt1 | contig 11452 bp, 15 predicted proteins | sample CZOMad2_1_08_16f_FD_182891 | JGI IMG/M metagenome (GOLD analysis project Ga0179591, IMG submission 182891) | Vadose zone soil fungal communities from Angelo Coast Range Reserve, California, USA - CZOMad2_1_08_16fungal (PacBio error correction) | ecosystem: Environmental > Terrestrial > Soil >... | reverse complement strand
TTATTCTTTATCTCCCATATGCTACTGATCTCTGACCTGGGTTTATCCACCTTAAGAGGATTTTTTGTTTTTAGCTCCCCCCTTGAACCCCCCTCTTCGTTGAGAATGTCTGTCCCTTCGATTGACGCGGCGTTTTTTCCCCTCTTTTTTCCTCGAGTCCCCCCCCCTCTTTCCCATTGGTTCCCATGCTCCCCGCGGGGATCACGGAGGAGAGACTTCAGCTCGGCTGTTTTCCCCCCCCGGTCTCAGAGAACCAGAACTCCCAAACCCCCTCACCCCCCTTCTTCCAGATAAAATGTCCTTCTCTTTTGCCACAGGCGCTCCCTTTCCCCCCCACTCGTAAACCTCTTTTGGGAGACTTTCTCCCTCGTCGCCTCTCGGTCGGCTCCTGTAGCTTTAATGCTCACAGGTCCTCGTTGATAACCCCCCCCTCATTCCTTATCAGATCCCTTTTTTTTCCTTTTTTTTCGCAGATTAAATGATTGCTCCTTCCTCCCCTCTTCGAACCTCTTTTCCCCCCCTATAAAGGAGGCTGTTATTTCGTGTCTTGCTTTTTGCGCCTGGACCTCTCTTTTCTCTGAAGAGACGTGCCATGTGGCAGCCTTGCCCTCTTAAAATCGTGACCTTTGAGCGCACCCCCTTTGCCATTGTTCGGTCGTTGTCCTCCTCTCCCCTCTCGGCGGTTTTTTCCTTTTTTTCCCAACAGCCCAGACTTTTTCTTTTTTTCCGGTATCGTCCCCCCTTTTTCCGACTTAAAGCTCCCCCCCCGCGATCTTTCAGAGCTGCCGCTCTTTCCCCTATCTTCCTCCCGCCAAAGCCCAAGGTAGTATTCCCTTTTTTGCGCGTCCTTTTTTGATTTTTCCCACCCTCTTTTTCCCCTATATGAACGGCGGTCCTACACTTCGACCCCTCTTTTTCCGGCGGCGATCTTTTGCCGTTCTGACGTTTTCTTCGGAAATCCCGGAGTCTCTCCTCCCCGACCCCCCCCGACACCTCTCTTCTCTAGCTTTGAAAAAGACCCACTCGTGGCTTAAGACCATGAACCGGATTTTCCTCTCTTTTAAACCCGATTGTACTCCCCTCCTCAGGAGTTTTTCTTTGATGACAGATTTTCTCTTTCCGTTCCCCATGCATGTTCCCGCCCTCGTCCTTCCTCTCGGATCGAAAGGATCGCCCGTTTTTTTCAACCCCCCATTTCTAACACCGCTAATTTCTCGCCCTCCTTGTTCCCCAAATGCCGAGACCGTCTTTCGCATTTATATCTTTTTTCTCTTTTTTGGACCGTACACCGTTTTTTTTTACATGGCCATACCCCCATAGTCCTGCTTCGAGCGAAGGTTTCTTTTTTTATACATTTCTTCTCTTATTTGCTCTCAAAGCTTTTCGCTTGTCCAACTGAACAACAAGCGGCTCTTTTTTCTCGTGACTTTGTCCCCCTTCTTCACTTTCCCTCTTTTTTTTTTGCTCGGATGGGCACCATTTTTTTTCCTTCTGGCTAGGATGAGCTTCCTTCCCTCCGAGAAAGAGTAGAGGACCGCCTTCCCCTCTCACCACATAGGAGATTAATTCTCCTTCTTTTCCGACAGAAAAGATTAAAACATTCTCAGACATTGCTCCCCCTTTTTTTCCCTTTACGGGAGCAAACTCTCTTTTTTACCCTACAGAAATCCCCCTTCGCACCTCTCTCCCCAATTTCCTGAGATTGGAGACCTTTGGCAAACCTCTTTTGCATACTATTCCCCGTATTTCCCCGATTAACCTCCTCCTCCTTGAATCAGCATACAGCTTCTTTTTTTTCTGCTAGTGCCTGTTTTTTTAATTGCGTGTAGCCAGCTTTTTTTTAACTCGTCAAGCGCTGGATTTTCTAATGCAGACGGGCCGTCTTTTTTACGGGCCCTCCCCCTTTTTTGAGAGCGTTCCTTCCCCTTTTTGTGGGCCCCTCGTCCTCCTTTTCCCTTACCTCCGCCCTCCCCCTTTCTGCAAAGGGGATTGACCTTTTTTCCGTACTTTGAATGCGTTCCCCAGCATCGCCCCCCCCAGGACTTTCTTGAGCAAACCCCCATTTCCCCCTTCCCTCGATCCTGGCGACCTTAACTACGCCAGCGTTTTCTTACGCCTTCGCTTTTTTTTCTCTGGACGTCCTCTCCTACGAGGAGAAAATTGTCCCGCCCCTCGATCAGACTTTCCCCCAGGCTTGATATCCAACTGAGTTCATCCTCTCCCCGCCACGTTGACTCTTTTCGCACCACTCATTCCTCGCTAGTGAAGCCTGAGTTGCCCTTCGCTGTTTCCCGCAAGCTGCCACCCGAACACGCCCTTTTAAATGAGGAAGATCGCTTCAGTTCCCTTCTCCCCCAAGACCTTTTTGCAATAGAGTTCCGTTGTAGCTTTTTTTTTTTTCGACCCCCAGCAAAAGGTCCAGGACAATTGATTTTCTTTTGTCCTCTCTAAAGAACGGATTTATTTGGCCTTCAGTTGTAATTCGGGAGTATTGCGTCCCTTTCGTTTGCGTCGGAAATGCCTTCTCGATTTTGGTGCTGGAAGACTTTATTCTTTCGTCAGGCTTTCTTTCTGCAAAGGAATTTGTCTCTCTTCCCAGTTTCGCCAATTAGAGTTCTTTTCCTCAAGCGTCTCGTCCTTAATACCCGTCCTTCTTCTTTTTTTTCCTTCCTTGAACATATACAATGCCGCTTCTAAAACCTCTTTTTCCTTCTCGGGGCTTTCCCCACCCGATTCAAGACTTTTTTATTAGATGTCCTTTTCTTCCTTTCTCTAATTGTACGGGGACGAGTTTTCCCTCATTTAACACCTCTCTTATTGATCATTTGATAGTTGCGTCCCCCCACCGTTGCGGCGATTTCTTCCCCGAGCTTCTCCCCCCCCGGTCCCCGTCCCCTCTTTCCTTGTTCAAGAAGCGGAATAGGCTTTTGCCCGGAATTTTCTCTTCCTTTCCTCCCCTCTATGAAGACGAATGATATCTCTCTCCCCTCCGGTTTTGTTGTTGAGATTTCCTGATCCGATCTTTTGCGAGGTCACCCCTCCACTCGACCCCTCCATCTCCCTTACTTGAGACAAGTGAGCCTTTATTTTCTCTGTAACTCTCCTGCTTCCGTCGCCAAGTTGATGAGGAGTCCTCCCTTTCCTTTCCCAGCCTCAGAAGATCGTTCTTTCTGAGAACTTCCAGATTGCTCTCCCCCTTCACTTTCTGATGATGACGCGCAAAGTCGAGTCTTTTTTTCTGTTATCTTCTTTCCCTTCCAAAAGCGGTTTTAGCCCCCTTTCCGCCGCCGTCGCCCCCCCATGTAAGTCCCCGTCGCAGTTTCAGGCGCCCTCTTTCCTTAACGATATTAGCGCCTTCCTGCATTTTCCCCCCCTCCGCAAAGGATAGCCCTTTTTTTCTTTTCCTTCGCCCAATATCCTCCCCCAGACGCCGACGACTCGAGTTCCCTGCAGCCAACTTTTTTTTAGGAGAAATTTCCCGCCTTCCGGAACCCTCCCCCCCCCCCCTAGGGTTACTCCCTCCATAAAATAAGTTGTCCTCTCTTTTTTTTTCCTTTTTTGCTGTAGTCCCCCCTTTAAAAAAGGAAACTCTATTCGCTAAATTGTTCTTGGATGCTTCCTTTTCCCCGAATATCTATTTCTTTTCTTAGAGAGTTGCATTTGCTCAGCACTCCTTTTCCCCCTGCTTAAAGCTCATTCATATAATTCTTTTTTTCTTCACCCAGTCACCAGGCATTCCCTTAATAGGATGCTTCTTATCCCTTTGCAAGTTATGATCCCTTTTTTCACTCGTTCTCTCCTCTCTAGCAGTTATTTCCCTCTTTCCATCCCTTTTCTGCATGAGTAGTTGGCGAGCTTTTCCCGCTTTTTTCTTCGATATCGTGAACAAAAGAGGAATGGTTGTGCCCCCCCTGTTTTTTCTTTCCCTGTGAATGTGGCCTTCTTTGGGTAGCAGGTTTCAGTGTCCGGACCTGCCCAATTCGTGAAGGTAAAATAAACTTTTTTCTCCTCCATATGAAGAGGGAACCTTCCGCTTTCAGAGTTCCCCCTTTTGCCCCGTCAATCCCCTCCCCGACCTTACTGCATAGAGCTTTCCCTTTACGATTCCCAAGTGAAGATTTGCTCTCACCAAGTCCCCTCTAACCCCCCGTTGTTACTCCTCCTCTTTTCTCTTTAAGGCCTAGACTTTCTCCCCCCCTTCACTACGAACTCGACCATCGTGTTTCCGTCCTCGAAATCTTTTTTTTCCTTTAATGCCAAAACCTTATCCCCCCCTTTAGCGAGGCGCGAAGTTTTCTTGGAGGTTCCTTTCAAGCGTGTGACACTTAGCTTGACATAAACGTTGCGAATGACGTTTTTTCTTTTGCGCTTTTTTCAGACCTTTTCTAGGAATACAAATTTTGTGTTTTTTTTCCGCTTTACAGCCTCCTCCTTTCCCATAGGAGTTAGCTCCGCGAACATCCCTCCCCGAAGTATCACAATGACGTGCCTTCTTTCCTTCAGATGGTACCGACCCCCTTCTCTCGTTTCCTTTCAAAAAGATTGGCAATCCCCCCCACGAACCCTCATGTATCCCCCAAATCCTCTCTCGCTGGTAAACTCCTTCCTTCTTCCAATACTCCCCCCTTTTTTACAGGAAGAGATCTTCTTTTCCCCCCTATATATCTTTTTTGCTGTGCATTCGGAACTCTTCGAGGAGGTCTATACGACCTCCCCCCCTTTTCAGCTTCGATAATTGAGGACCTCATTCTTTTTTTTTTTTCCCTTATGACGACATCCCCCTATGCCCTTTTTTTGCCCCCCCAATTCCTAGGTCTTTTTTTGAACGGGTTTCAATTCACAGTGCTTCCTTTTTTTCTTATGAAAACTCTCCCCTTCCTCCCGAGTGTGGAGTGTTCCCCCCTTCCGCTCCTCTTGCATTTTCTGGAGCTCATCTTGAGCTCACTCCCTCTTCTCACGTGCATCTCGAGCTCGCCGCCTCTCCTTCTACGTCGGTGGATATAATGTTCCCACTTTCAGAGTTCATACAGCCTTCCATACTTACCGAAAGTCATCCTTCGAAACCCCTCTTTGACTACCGTGGTGCCTTCCTCATATTTTCCCCCCCATATAGGAACTATGGACCCGATCTTGACTCCTCACCCCTCTGTCATTCCCTTACCCTTTTTCAGTCAAGTAAAAGGGGCTGTTTCCCTTTTAAGAAACCCCCCTTCCAGTATGGAGGTATGAGTGATGCAGCCCGACCTACTTTTTCCCTAACACGCCCACTCTTCCCCAAAGAAAACGATCCCCCCCCTATCAAGTCTTCCTCCCTTAATAAAGTCTCTCCACGTCCCCGCTGCGCCGAAGTTTTCCTTTTCTTTTTTCCCAAATTTATATTTTACTTCTAGTCGTCCAGTTGTGAGGACCTTCTCCGTACTCTTCCCCCCCTCTTCGTAAAGATGGTAATCCCTCAGGTGGAAGTGTCTCTCTCCAGTCCTCTCGAGTGATTCTCTTTCCATATAAAATACTGGCTCCTTTTCTGTAGAATGTTTTTTGATTTTCCCTGAGAAATGTGATATAGGAGTTTCTTTTATCTGATTGACGTAATCTCACCGTAGTCTAGTCAAATCCCTCCCTCTTTGAAGGGGTGAAACATTTCTCGTATACCCCTTCATGACTCCCCCTTAGGTGCCGAAGTTTCTATTTCCCTCTCTGTTTCCCTTTAGTCATCGAAAAAGCCCATTCCAAAGTCCCTCCCAAGGAGATGAGCAAAACGACCCAACCAGTGACTCTCCCTTCTACCCGTTGAAGAGCCCTTTTTGGTGACAGCCTCTCCTTCTTAATCCCTTTTTTTCTGTTGTTGTGTGAGAGGTCTATCTCTTCCGATGATATCTCCTACATATCTCCCTGTTGCCCCCCAACGTCTTTTTCGTTTTGCGCAGAGCCTTTATTGGTTTTCTTTTGCTTTCGATGACGAGGTCTATTCCATGCGACTTCGGTCTTGCGCGGTAGGCTGCGCTCCCCTTAAAGATCGGCGGTTGCGGACCTTCTCTCCACTAATTCTTTTTCATCGCCCCCCGACCGTACGGCAAGCTCCCTTCTAAGAGATCCCCTTTTCTCAACAACTTCTTTCCCCTAGCGGGCCGCCCTTTCTCTTAGACCCCCCTCCCTCCCTTCATAGGTAGGAATGGTTCTAGGTTCTCCCCTTTATCCAATCACCGCTTTACCCTCTCAAACTCATTGAATCCTCTTTCTCCTAACACGTGTCCCGTTAAAAGAGTAGCACAAATATCAATTCGTCTCTTTTGTCTGGCTTCCTTCTTCCCTGTCCGCGTTGTTCCCCCGATTGGGACCTTTTCTCGACGTGCATCGTTTGCCCTTTTCTCGGTCTTCCATTTCCCCATAGTTGGATTTGAGCCGTCCCCCGGTCTTGATGCCCTTTCTTCTTCTTGATTTGCGTGGTGCCTCCCTCTTCACTTCAGGAGGCCGTTTTTTAGACCCCTTTTTTTTTAAAAAAGCAAATTAATGCCCTCTCTTCCGGTTACTCCTTCCTTGTCTCAGCTTTCAAACAAGTATTCTCCTCTAAGAGTGCCTCTCGGCCATAGCTTCTCCCCCCCTTTTCTCCAAAGGTAGTCTGGAAGATGTTTTTTTTTTTCCTGGTAGATCTTCTTCCTCCACCTCTTATCAGACTTTCTTCGAGCAACCGCGTCTTCGCTCTAGATGAAAAGATTTTCTAACTATGATTAGCCCTTTCTCCCCCCTCCGACTTCCTCTTCTTTTCTTGAACACGCCCACCCCTTCGTCGCCCTTCCCTTCTAAGAAAAAACTGCGCCGCTCTTTTTTTTCACACTAACGTTTTCTCCCCCCTTTCTTACTTCCATCCTTCTCTTTGGTCTTCCCTTCTTTCGCCGCCGCCTCAATTCTCTCCTTCCAGCCTGCCGTGAATGGTAGAAAATATCGCCTTCTCGTCCTTTTTTCTACGCTCTCCCTTTTTAAAAATGCACCGCGCGTCGTTGGGGACTCCCGATAGAGGCAGTACACCTTTTCAGTCCATGGCTCCCCGCGCCTTTCAGGTGCTGTTTTTTCTTACATGCTTCTTTATCGTTTTTTTCCTTTTCCCCCCTTCGCCGTGGGACAAAGCAATTTTCTCCAGATTCCCTTTCCTTTTTCGTTCGTAGAGTTTTTCAAGGACAAGTTTTTTTCTTCTTGCAGAGCGAGGGGATCTTCCCCGTCCCTCTCGAGGAACAAAGCTAACCATGTGGAGTTTCCCTCATTTTTCCACCGTCGCACCTTCCTCCTGAAGACCTGTCCTTTTTCTGAGAGAGGTGTGGCAAAATGAAGGTCCACAGACCGAAAGTCCTCAGGAGAATGGAGCCCTCGCAACCCCCCCCGGTGAAGCCTCTGGAGCCTTCGGATGCCAAGTGGTCTCAATCTTGTTTTCTCTTAGTAGACAGCCCTCTTCATTTCCCTTCCCCCCCCTTTCTTCATTATTAAATACGTTGGTGTAATCCTCCCTGGACTTTTTCTACTAGACTTCTATCTTTCCCTCCCCCCTATGATTGCGAGCGATTCCCTTCATGCAAGTTGCCTTTAAGAGGGAGAGAGGACCTTTCCTCTGGAATCTTTGACAGCTAGTGTACCTGCCTTTCCTCTACGGAGGAAGCCTATGAAAAACCTCCTTCTCCCCCTGGAAAAAGGGAAACCCCCCCCCCCAGCTGTTTTCCTCCCCCCCTATCTCCTTTAGCCCCCCCAACCACATAGGAGTGTCTCCCGATTCCTTTCCCCCCTAAGAGGAATCTTTAACCCTCCTATTGAGACCCCTTTTCCTCTCGCACACTTCCCCTTTCCCTTTGATAAGAAAAGCGACCCGATTCCATGTCCTCCTTAAAGATTAAATATGGTTTCCTTCTCCTGAATATGATTTTTCCTCCCTTTTTCTGCGAAAGTCCACCTTACCTCAACTCTCCCTCCCTCCTCTCGAACAATGAGGAAGATCGCTTCCTCTCACTCCAATCCCTCTTCTTTTCGTTAAGTTGTAGTAAAAGAGTGCCTCCCCCTTTCCCTTCTCGTTTTTTTTTTCTTTTTCTGAGACAGCCCTTTCTTTTATTTTGAGTAAGGATTTCTTGAGAATGCCCCCCCCCCCTTAGTGGAGGCCTCTCCGAGGCTTTTTCTTCGAATTAGGACGAATTCGCAAAAGAATTTCTCCAGAAGGACAGCAGCACCTCTCTCCGATCGTTTTCCTTCATTCCCCTTACGCTGAAGGTTGTGTATCTCCCTTTTTGCACTATACATGAGACGCGGAGGTCGTCACCCTTTTCCGGACATTCCGTTTTTCCCCCAAAAGATTAAAAGACACCGCTTCCTCCCCCAGAATAAGATTCCCTCCTGTCCTTTTTTGTTAAGATCATCTTTTCTTCGAGAAGCGGGATGGCATATTTATGTTCGACAAGTTTTTCTACTCATCCCTCTGAGGTACAGCTCTTTGATTGTAGATCCCTTTATTCCCGGATGTTTTTTGTATGTACATTGTGCCCCCGTCATTCTTATTCTTCCCTGATGAACCGCGCATATCTCTCTCTTTTACTCCTTTCTCTCTGATTTTATACAGCGCGGTCATAAGTTTCCTCTCTCGAATGAAGGGAAAAAAAGGCCATTCCCCTCATATTATCCTTCTTTTCCCCTTCTCTGTAACGATCTCGATTCAGTCTCTCCAACCAGGAGCGTAAACAATAACCCTCTCTCGGGTCCCTTTCTTTCTAAATAGTACAAACAAGGCCCCTCCACTAAATGGCCCTTTTCTTTCCCCTTTCCTCGACCTCATTTTTCTCTTTCAGTCCCCTTAAAAAGCGGTTTTAGACCCCTCCGAGAGCTTCCCCCTTCCAAAAAGTAGAAGTTTTTCATACTTTTAGAACACCCCTCCCCCTCTTCTGGTTCTTCTTGCATACAAGGCCTTTTCCCGAAAAGACATGCATTGCGAACCCCCTAACCTCCTCCTGAAGGAGGTGGATCCGTTGGTTTCCACCCTTCTAGTTTAAGCTCCAGACCGCATTTTTTTACTTCCATCCCTCCTTCCAAGAAGAGTGATGTAGACAGACCTCCCCCGTCCCCCCAATTTGCTTGTTTTTCCACTCCCTCACACGGAACCTATGCTTCCGTTTTTTTATGTGACTGATGACTTCCTCTATGATAATGTAGATATCTTTCCTCGAGTTGCGCATTCCTGAAACGTCCGCTTCACGATTCCCTTTCATGCTTTTGCTTGAATCGTCCCCTCCATGGACCTCCCTTTTGTCAAAGCCCATTTTTCTGATCGAGGATTTTCCTCGTCTCGCTTTTTTAAACGGGTCAAGAGAAGTCTTTTTTCTTTTTTCGATGATTTTTCCCTTCCCCATTTGTGCTTCAGGGTCCCCTTGTCACATTTTGATGATGTGGGTAGAAGTCTTTCCCCTTAGCCGTTTTCTCCTAAAAAAACACCCCCCCCCCCAACCCCCCCCCCCCCCCCCTGCCCTTTCCACTTGGACGGCCTCCCGCGCCTAGGCAGACGGAAAATTCCCTCTGGAAGAACCCCCTTCCCGGAATCCCCTTTCGCCTCCCGCCAAGCGAGTGTACCACGATCGACGTGACGTTCCCCAAGGTCCTTCTCACTTCCTACACAAAAGAGGGGTTTCTCTCTTTCGGCAGTCCTCCCCTCCTTTTCGTTCCCTAAACCCCCTCCCACATCCTCGACCTCGGGGGACATCCCCGGTATCCAATCTTTGCAAAAAGGGGGGGCTCTTTTCCCTGCGACCTTTTTTCCTCCTTTTTCTCCTTCCCCTCCTTGAACGGGCAAGCTTTTCCCCCGATCTCCAGGTCTGCATTGCGCCTTTCGCTTTTTCCCCTTCAGGAGATGAGACGGGCCTTTATCGTGGGGTTCGTGCTTTCCTCGCCGTCTCAATCCGTATTCGGTGCATGGGCAACTCCCCACACTGCGCCTTCTAGAAGAGGAAGCGTTTTGGGAACAGCCCCCTAATAGAAGGGGGGGTTCCCTTCCCCGAAAAAAGCTGTGGCACCTGTCCAATAATGCGGTAATTCCGATTCCCCCAACAGAAAAAATGCTTTCTTCTTCTTATTCCCCCCCCCCGGCTTTCCGTGTGTACGTCCGCTCCTCGCATCCACGATCTATACCCCAGGGCGCGGGGCATTCTCTTTCAAGCCGAGTTAGAGAGGATTCTTCTCGCTCCTTTGAAGCGGCATGCTTGAGAAATTCACTGCTCCTGTCCCCGTATGACGACATAAATTTTTTATCCCTGAGTTTCAAATCTCCTTAGGTTCTTAGAAATTTTTTTTTTAAATTACATGGGTGTCACTCTTCCTAATGTTGCTACGTTCTCTTTTTGTTCCGTATGGCATTGCCTCTGGACGGTAGGCCACTCACATTTTTTGTGGTACCACAAAATCTCTCTGAGACTTGACCAGGTTCTTTCCTTGATATTTCTCCTTTTCTTTCAATTTTACGACACGGCTCTACCTTCTCAGTCCCCTTTTGATCTCAATCGCCTAGCCAATGCGGGCGAAGATAGTCGTATGACCGTTTTTTTTCTCGTTAGTGGCCATTTTTACCATTTCCTTTTTCGTCCCTCACTCGCCCCCCCGCTCATAATCTTTGTTCCCCGCGAACCCCTCCTTCCCCTTCCCGGAACCCTGCCAACACCAACCAGTTTAATTTTTGTCTCCCTTGTGCATTGTTTGACCCCCTGTTTTTTCCTTAATCTTCTTTTCCTGAAATCGAGTGTCACTGCCCCCTTCCTTTTCCTCCTTCTGTCGCCCTACTTCTGCTTTCGTCGCTAGAGGCCCCCCAACTCCCCGCCTGTCCGATACCTGGCCTCCTGGTCTCACGCCCCTTGTCCCTTGGGCTGTGGCGATACGGTCACACCGGCCCCCCTTTCGTCTGTAAAAATCCTTGTTGTTTCTCTCGATGGATTGTCAATCCCTCTCCCTGCTGGTTGTTGATTGCAGCCCCTGCCTTCTCCGAGGATGCCGCATCTTCCCTGGCACTCACACTTTTCCACAGAATGATTGTGCTTAGACCTTCAATTCCCGCTTATGTTTTCAGTCCTACCTCTCAGGAGTTCCTCCCCCGATGCAAGGCTCTCGTCCCGTCGATCCCCCTATCTTGTCACCTCTGACGCGCGCTGTTTGTTCGTATTAACGCAGACGTCACCCCCTCACAGGTATGCCACTCGACGGTTTTTTGGTGAGCTCGGTTGCGTTATATAGAGCGCCGAGCTGCTTTATTCGTTGTGAGTTGATGGCAATACCTTCCCCTGCGATTCAAGTCGATCCAGGGTTTGTCTCGTAAAATTTGCTGGGCGTGAAGGCCTGTCCATTTTCCCGTGAGTCAAGCCCGCTATCAGACCTTCACCTCTTTCCTGATCTAGCCTGCCGCTAAAGATAGTTGATTACTTTGGTCGCGTTCCGAACACACACTTGA
>Ga0179591_1318821_pt1 | contig 11453 bp, 12 predicted proteins | sample CZOMad2_1_08_16f_FD_182891 | JGI IMG/M metagenome (GOLD analysis project Ga0179591, IMG submission 182891) | Vadose zone soil fungal communities from Angelo Coast Range Reserve, California, USA - CZOMad2_1_08_16fungal (PacBio error correction) | ecosystem: Environmental > Terrestrial > Soil >... | reverse complement strand
CGGATTTTTCAGATAGTTCCCGTTAAAAAAGTCTGTCCCTAATCTTTATACATGCTTCTCCTCTACTTCCTCTTTCCTGGATCTTGTCCCATTCCACTCTTCATTCTTTAACAGGATGGTAATTATCTCCTCCTTCCCTATGAATCTCAAAGTTTAGTTTTATCTCCTTCGTCGTCTGATGCTTCTCTCCTTCTACCGCTTGGAACTTGTTTTCTTCCTCCCTCCGGTAAGTCCTTCCCCACAAAATAAGACCCCCCCCTTTTTTTCGATTTCGAAAGCCCATGGTTGGGAAATTCCCATTAGATTTGTGACCCCCTTTCTTTTGCTGAATTTCCCTTCGCCCCTTGATGCAACCTTTGGATGTAGCCACTAATCAGCTCCCGGCATCCCTTTCTCTACTTGGAACCCCCCCTTCTCCTAGTAATCCAGCTTATCTTTTGGATAGGACCAGAATCTTTTGCTTCTATAAGGTACTCAGAGTAGCATCTTTTTATTTTGACGATGATAGTTTTCCTATTTCTATCTTCCCCTTACTTTTTTTTTGCCAGTCTTCCTCCTTTAAGAATAGGGACGCATTCATCTTCTATGACCTTCTGCATTTTTCCTGAATCTTTCCCCTCTTTTGCTTGAGGCCTTTCCTTTTTTACAGGACCCTTCCTTCCTGGGAGGGGTATTCTCCGAGAACTTGGTCTTTTAGTAATAAGTTCCCCCTATTTCTCTGTCCTGCGTCTTTCTTTTGACCTTCTCTCCATGAAGCGAAATCTTCTTTTTCAGAGTGTTCCCAAAGGCTTGCCGATACTTTTCCTTGCTTTTCTTTCCCCTCAGATCCCGTTATGAGGCTTATTGTTGATGTCCTTCACATTGTAGATCTATTAAAGACTTTTCCAGTTCTTTGCCCCCATTGAAGGAGTAGAGTCCTGATTACCCGTTTTACTTCCTTCATTACCCCCGTCTTCCAGATCACACTCAATGAAGCCTTTATAAGCTACGAGAGAATTTCTGGTAGGCATTTTCTTATTTCTCTCGTCACGAATACCTCAGCTCCGGCCTTTTACCTTCTCCTTCTCTTTTCACTCGAATTCTGCGAGTTGATGACATAAAAGTATGGCCCAAGCTCTCTCTGTCGGTTTACTTTTCTTTTTTCGACAATGAGCGCGCTTAAATCCCCGATAGTACCGGAAGCTCTTCCCCCGCCAGGAGGGAGTAGATTCTTTTTTTCCTTCCTTTCCTTTTGTTTTTTCTTCTCTGAACCCGGATGTCATTCAGAATGATTACTCCCTTCTCCTTCACGAAATAACTTCCCCCTACAGAGTTTGACCCCCCATTAATTTGATTCTAAAATTTCTCAGCTCGCAATCATTACTGAAGATTGAAAAGGCTCCGTAGTCATTCCCCTCCGAAAGCATGTCTTTTTTATCTGAGTAACAGATTTTCCCCTTTCCCTCCTTAAGGGCCCCCCCTTCTTTCGCATGTAGTAACCTGTATTAAAGATTTTCTTCCCTCCGTTCCCGGATTTCCCCATAATGTATCAATCCGGACCACCTTCCGCGTCTTGAGGTCTTTCCCTGAGATACTGTTATCTCTTACCCTATTAGCGTCCATTGAAAAACTCCTGTTTCGGATATTCTCCCTTCTTTAACGCCGGCCACTTAATAGGAAATGAATTTTGAAACAGCTTTTTTAACCCCCTCTCTTCCTCGCTTCAGTTGACGGAGCCAGCAAATAGGCCTTTCCCCCCGTCTCTAACTCGTTTCCGAAGGCAGAAGATCGTCCATGGACAAGTGCCTCTTCTGACCATATAACCTCTCATGGTAAAAGGAGAAACGCTCTTTTCTCCTGCAGTTCTGCGACCCTCTAAATGGGTTCTTTCCTCCAGAGGCCCTCTCTCAACCCGAGCGGCAATCGTCACTAAGGAAACACCTCCTAGGCGGCAGCTTCCCTGCCTTACAGATCTTTTCCAAATAACCCATTTTCCCAGGAAAGTGATGATAGCACCTCCGCTCCGAAGATCTATGGTACCTCTCCCCCCTACGTCTTTTATTTTTTCGTCACGGTGTCGAAGCTTGTTAAGTTTACAGGCTTTCTTTTACCCAGGGCAAAAACTGTTGCGTCCTTCCCTACTTGCCCTTCTCAAAACAGTTCTCTTCCCCCCCTCTTATAGGGCCCCCCCCCCTTGGTGGGGAAGGACATTGACTCACGTCTCAAAAGGGAGTTTTTCTGTTTTAAGTGACGGGGACTCGCGAATGTGACTTCCCCCCGATTGCTCCCCTCTCCCTACATCGGCGAGACTACCCTCTTCCAAAAACGTCTCACGGTTGAGAGAAGCCACTTGCTACTTCCCCTTAGTCTTACCATCCCTTCATACCCCATATTAGACATCTTTCCGGCGTGAATGCAAATCCCTTCCCTTGCTCTGCGAGACATCTTTTTTCGATAGAGTGACTTTAACCTTTTCAGCTCTTCCCCCCAAAGGCCATTCTCTATTTTCCTTTTGTGTTTTTTTCTCTTTTCTCTTTGACGATCTCTCCAAGGTACCAGTAGTCCCTTTAGTGTTCCGTTTCCCACTTTCATGGTTCAAACAGTTCGAAAGTCCGTCCTTGTCTGGTTCCTGATCTCCTCCCTTTCCCTCAGATTGAAGACCCCTCTTTTTCCCCCGTGTATAGTTAGTCTTCGGGAGATTTCTCTCTGTACCAGTGAATTTCAGATCAGATGTTTTACCTTCTTTCCTTTCCCAGACTCCCCCCCCCCCCCCCTTTTCCCCCAATGGTTTTCGCTTTCCACTCTGGAAGTAAAGCAAATGGTTTCCCCCCGTAATAAGATGTGCCTACTTTTCATGGAGGATGTGAACCTTGCCTGACCCTTCCCCCGTGGCCTACAGCAAGCCTCTTCTATTGTAGAGTACGCCCATTCTTTTCTTACGCGTCAGTTTGACTAGTATAAACCCCTTCGCTTTTGCAGAACGTCTCTTTTCTCCTTTTTATGGACGCATTCTTTCCTTTTTCAATGGGGTTTGATTTTGACGAGATCGTGTTATCTCTAAGGGAGACTTTTTATGTGTTAATCGGAGCTGTGAAGAGCACTCCCTTCTTGCCCGCCGGCCTCACTTTTCTGGTAGCCGACAACCCCGATGCGCTTCCCTTCTCCGGGCTTGCCTTCCTTTCCCTGCCGGCGTGAGAGGGAGAAGCACTGGTGCTGTCCCCTGCTCGTTCCGCACTTTGTTCGGGACCGGCCGCTATGTCTGTCTTATAGCCTAAGAGAGGTGCTCGTTCCTCCAAGTCTGCTCCCCTCATTTGCTTTCCGCGTTTTAATCCTGTCAGTTCTCCCCTTTTGTTTTTGTGCACTCGCCCCGGTCGCCTCCTCCCCTTAACGCCTCCAAGAGTGCCTTGGTCCCCCCCCTCTTTAATCTTCTGAGTTCGGCCTTATATCTCCTTACTTGAGTCAATCCTTCTGGAGTCTTTTCGCAGATAGCGTCTCCTACGACCGTCCCCACCAGGTAGAACTCGACCAGAGGAACTCCATTCTTTTCTCTCGAAAGCAATTCTTCTCATGATTTCTGTCTTTCCTTCATTCTCAGGGTATCACATTGGACCCGAAATTCGTTGAGCTGCGGAGTTTTTACCCTAACCAATATCGCGCTTTTGAGAGCCTTCGCTCGGCCCCCTCACAATCGACCTTTTCATGTCGGAAGCTCTTCCCCCCGCAGGTTAGTTCTCCCCCCCTTCTTTCTCGTTGTTGTTGTTGATCTGGAGAAGAGACTCCCGCTGGTCTATTACGCTCTTCGACTAGATTCTAGCGGCTCTTTCCATTTTTAATCCCCCCAACGAAAACGAGCTTGGCCTCTTTCTCAACTCGAAAGATCGTCCGAACTCCTGGAAGAGTGAAGGTCCGTCGAACCTTAGAGCATTCCCCTGTACTCTTGGTGCCCCTCCGATCACTCCTTCCCCCTGCCGTAAAAAGGAGTTATCTCGTCGTTTACCCGGTCCGGCTGGCCTCCTCCGGCATTCTACGGTAAGTTTATCCTGTCAAGTCATGGGGCATACCTCTTCCCAGGCGCGTCCCTATGTAAAGAGGAACTCTCCCCCCCCCGACTCCTAGCGATCGGAAAGAATTACTCTTCCCGCCAAAGTTTCCACGAACGACCGAGCAAATGACAACCCTCTCCGACGGAAAATGCAAGCCCCTTCCCCTTTCATTGCTGAACAGATTCCCCCAGTCTGTTTCGGCTTAGGGGCGGAACAATATCGTCCCTTCATTAAAACTCGTGAACAGATTATCTCACCTCATACTTCCCCCCCATCCCTTTATTCCCTGGCACCAAAGGCTTCATTTTCCCCCCCCCCCTTCCCCCCTCACTCCCCCTTGCGAGTAGAACGGGGTATGAGCGACCTGTCTCGTAAGGCCCTGACCACCGCGTCCCGACGCTCCCAGCCTCTGCCAGATTCCACAAGAACTAGGCGACCTCCCCGATAGCATGATGACCCGAATATCTCGTCAACAATACCCCCTATGTTTTCAATAGTGCCACAGCCGCGGCGACCTCGATACCAGTGTTTGCGCGACAACATGTGCTGGATCACTTTCCCTTTTCAGCGTATCCTGCTTGGCCCTATTCATTGCTGAGGAACCTGGTTCAGTCCAGTGATGGTGTCACTTTCCACCCCGGGATCCCGTCCTTCCTGTCCCAACCATGCGGCTTGACCTTGGGAAGTGCCAAAAGCGGGTTGGTGATTTGTGACGAGACGTGACATCGGCTCCTCCCCCTAGCACCTCGTTGCGCCCTAGCGGTTTCCTGCTGCCGACTACGCTCTTAAACCTGGTGTTGCGCGTCCTTGGACGGGCCAGGCTCTACTTCGATTACGACAATGAATGCCACATGGACTCCCTTTTGGCCCCGACCCGTACCTAGTTTTCTTAAGAAAGCTTGTTTCCCGACTTTGGATTTTTTCAAAGATTTCGAAGCTAACCCCCCCCTTTCAATTTTTACTTTCCTTTAAGTTGTTTTTTTGGAGAGCCAGAGTTGCTTTTGTTGACTACCCGAACATGTTTAAGAAGTTAGTATTTCACTCTGTTACCGCTCCTGCTCTCTCAACCACTGGGCCCCGTTCATGCTTTCCCTTCCTGCTTCATGCCCTATCGCTTTTTTCCAGATTGACGACCGCCCCCTTTATTTTCTCTTCGTAGTCGCGCAGATGAGCGATAAGTGCTTTCCTGTACCGCCGTCGGACTTTTGCTCAGACAGCGGCCGATCCCCGTTCTCTTTCAACCAAGTCCCCACTTGTTGTTGTCACCATGGTGGGGCCTTCGCATGTGAGGCATGTCGGGTGAGAATTGTCTCCCGGTTTTGAGCAACCGGTTGCCTAGCCAGCGAACGAGTAACGTCCCAGTTTTTTTTTTGGTCTTGATTTCCTTTCTCTCAGCGAGCTGTGGACTCCCTCCCGCGCTCCTATCCCGAGTTATAGCAGCCGTTCTGTGCCCTCGGCCCAGATTTTTTTTGATCGTCTGATTAGATCGTCGTTTTTAGCGGCGGATTCTGTTTCTGGTGGATTTCGGCCCGGTTTCCCTTCATTTTTCGGTGCATGGAGGTTGGCCTTTCTTTGCAGAGATCCCGCCTTCTTGTTGGCCCCTTTTTTCGGCCGGTTTCAGTAAGGAAGGGGAGATGGCAGATCCCCTTTTTGCGCGTTCAGTTCTCTTGTCACAGTTATTGCCACGAGTGGGAGCGGCAGGCCACTCTGTGTTTTCCTTACCTGCCTAGACCTGCCCTGATTAAGGATAGGTACCCCTTTTCTGATTTTCCCATTCTTTACGTTTTTCTCCTTCTTTTCGTTATTGTCGATCGCCCGTTCACATTTTTATCGGGTTCGTATGTCCTCCACTTTTTTTTTTCTAAAGCGAGGCTTTTCTAGTTCATCCCCCGCGCTATTTCGGCTTCTAGCCATTTACTTTAGACTTATTTTTATTTTTTCTGCTATCCCGCGTCGTACCGACCCTGTAGTACGCCGACGTGCTTCTTGAACCTTTTACGGCGTATGATGTGCCCGCAGACACGCAACAGCTTTGGCCCTCGAATCCTTTTCTTCGCCTTGGCACTGTCCAAGGATTAGTAGTATGCCGCTTTTTTGAGAAATTGTATGTTCCCCCCCCTTTCTGAGTTCTTCCCGGGTTTTTGCTGGTCGAATTTGCGTTAAATCTTGACCGTTGAACCGTCCAGTCCTTTTCTTTTTTTTTCTTCTAATATCTTTTTCTCTCCTGTTGTTCTTTCCTTTTCTAGATAGATCCGCCGACCTCCTGCAGAATTCATTTCCCCTCCTTGACCCCAATTAGACCGACCTTACCACCAACCTCTGCGAGGGACACTTTTTTTAATCCCCCCGTTTATCAAGTTCCCCTGGACAGGTCCGCCTTTGTGAATACATCCTCGAACATTTTGTGAGCTGAGAATTTTAATTGCGTGAGATTCACTCAGACCTTTTCACCTGACGTTCGCTCGTCGCTCTCCTGGCTATGTTGGACGGTCAGTTTGCCTTAGACGGTTCCTTAGGATACTTTCCTCCCTCGGTTAAGCGCGGAGATGAAAGAGTTTCCTTTTAGACCCGAAGGCGAGAGAGGAACTCGTCCCTGTATCTTTTGTCGTTTACCCATTCATGGTTCTCATGAACTTTTCCCCGTGCGGCCTGAACCCCCGCCACGCGGAGGTTCACTTTGCATTTGGACTTCTTTTGACCCCTCTCTAGGATAGCTTCGCGTTAATGTATAGTTTCTAGGGTCAGGCCTATTTCTTGTTGACGATCTCCCACTCTGTTAGAACTTTATCCTTTCGTACTTCCCCAGCCTCCCAGCATGCTATTCTCATCTCCACTTTGAACTTCCCCGGTTGCCCCGGCTTTCGACCTTCCCCTAGTCACTTTTTTTCCTCTTAGACAACGCAGAGGCTCGGTGAGCAGCCTTTCCTCTTGCAGGGTTCTTTTCCCGTGTCTTCCCTCTCTAAGAAAGAGGGAAAACAGACGTTCGCGTTGATAGCCTCGGATGACCTTCGATTTTCACCCACCCCCAATTTCCTTCAAGCATGCGGCTGTATTTTCACCCTTTGCCGCTGTCTGTCGGTCCCCGCGCTTTTTGATATCGTTTCTTCCTCCGTAGTAATTTTGCTGTTCTTTTTGTACTTAGCCCGGCTTGCTGCTTTTTTCACATTCGTCCGGTACTTTTTTAGGCATACCCGACATTTATGCGTCAGTCCTCTTGCCCAAATGTGCTGGGACGAGAGTGAAGTTGAAACGGGTTCGTTTCCTGTTAGTCAGATGGTCCCAGCGGTTCCCGCCAGTTTACCCCCGTTTTTTTTTACACGATGCTGACCGTCTATTCTCTCCACGGCTTGACGACTACTATATCCTTGACACCCCGATACACCCTTGTTTCAGGTGGTCTTCAAGCTTTTTACTTGCGCTTAGGCCTTTCGCCCCCCCTCCTGTTCAAGGCAGTTTCCATCTGCAATCCCGATGGCATCTGAGAGACAGCGTTATATGCCGGCTCTGGAACCGTTTGTTTTTTCGATCCTTCCCCAAAGTTTAATTCTCTCTTTCTCCCTCCGTTGTTTTTTCTTCTTCTATTCGCTTTATGCGCCCCCGGTTGATCCGCTTCATTTCTCTAGCGATGTTTTAACCTACCGTTCCTGATCCCATCCCCCTTCTTCCAGTTTTTCTTTATCTTAGCGCCTTCCCCGTCTTTGAAGACATCTCAAGTTTTTTTCTAGTTCTCCTTCCTTACTTTTTTGTCGGCTATGGAGACTGCGTCTTTACTCCATCTCCCGCGGGGATTCCACTGACCGAGCCCTCCGTCTCATCTCTCCAACCCATGAACCCCCCAATTTTTTTTCGAACCCAATCTGGCAAGTAAGAACATGGTTTTTTCCCCGAAATGACGTGTGCCCTTTGGGTTGATCCTTACGTCCACTGTGCCGGAAGGTTGTCCATTGTCCCGACGCAGCTAGTCCCTTCCATCCTTATAAGCTCGCCTCACGTGAAGAGCGGGCTCCTTTTTATCGCATTACGACCCCTAGGGATCTATTATATCAGGCAAGTTTCTTTTCTCTGTAACATGTGATGTTTGGTTTGGGCGCTCTCCCTTCGTTTCTGGCATAGGAGTCCGCCCCCCCCCCCCCCTACTTATCTGGCCCTTCTGGTGTATTTCCCGCCTTCATGCCTTTCTGATCCGTTCCTCTGACCCCCCCTTACTCTGCTGGTCGCTCACGATACCCCTATGCGATTTAGGAAGGTCCCCCTGCTGTAAGGAACCTAAGCGGTAGATGTACGAAGAGCCGGTCTGCGATGTTTGTCTTTCGACTCCCAGGTCCCCTCGTGGGGATTCCTCGGTTTTTCCCTTTCCCTCCTCACGCGCAAGGGCTGGGTCTAGATCTGTCAAAGGCCTTGTCCTGCCGATGCCTTCCCGTTATTGATAGGGTTTTTAATCGGAAATTTAACCTTTAGATTTTGTTGCTTTTTTTCCCGTAAGTAGATTCCCCCCCTACATCCTCCCTTATGGTTTCTCTTGGCCGCCCCTGCCCTCGTTCGCGTACTTGGGGCTTTTTCTTCTCTTTCCCCCGAGCGCCGAGAAGACACCTTTGTCTCAAAGTTTCTGCTCCCTTTCTCGACCTCGAACTCCCTTGTGGCCCGGTCAGGTCTTGAGCTCGTACATATTCTAAGATCCGTTTAGCCTAGTTATTAGGAGCCTGGCCCCGAGTAATCTCGTGAGCGCGAGTGCTGCAATCAAATCTGGTCCCCCAGCGATATGGTCGTTTTTTGGGGTCGAGGCCTTTTCATCCGCAGATTACTAGTCCTTCCTGCTCTAGGACTTCGTTCCAGCCAAGTCTTTCGTCACTCTCTTTATCCTCCCCACCCCTTGTTGGTCTTGATCTCTTCGAGACTCCCTCCCTTTTGCTTTTCCGATGCATAAGCCTTCTGGACCTCTGCCGAGAACCTTCCTGAAGATAACGCAACATCGACCTCCCCTCCTCCTTTTCTTTTTTTCACCCCCCTTTTCTCAGTGCCGAACTTCAGGTGCCAAGGGATCCTGTCTCCCTTTTTCCATGACTGGAGCTGAGATTCTTGTACAGCCTCACTCAAGACGGCCACCCCGGTTTTCTCTTTCAGCGTCACCCCCTTCAGGGACTGGACTACTCGGGGGCTCCGCCCGGGAAGCTGTCGTTCAGTAGGCTCATAAGAGCGACCTAGTACGCGGCGCTTTCCAATTCGATATCACCTCTACTTGCGTGGCCCTTCCGTACCTTTACGAGGCAATCCCCCACGAGCGAGGCTCATAAATCGGGGAACGGACCACTTAAAGCCGGACTGGATCGCGGCACTGAAACTCGCTAACATCTTCAGGCCTGACAGATGACTAGGCAGGCGGCACCTAGGAGAAGTATCTAAACTTCCTACTGATATATATCCTTCCCCTTCCTCCCTGCTTGTTCCCCTTCGCTGGACCCTCCTCCCACATTCCGTATAGCAGTTACTTTTTCTTCTACAAATTTCCTAATCTTCCGGTACTCCTTCTTCTAAATGATTCTCAACCCTCTTTACCAGCCCTTCAACCAAGAAAGATTCTGACTCATTATATTCAATATATTCTCTTTCCAACAAAACCCCCTACTCTTTCCACTTCCGGACCTAATTCGGTTTCTCCGATGATGAGATTTATATCCATCTCTTCGGCTAATTTCTTCACTTTCCTCGTTCTTAACTCTCTTGTCCTTTTTAATGATATCCTTCTTCCCTCCAACTTTTTTCTTGGTACCATTCAATGTATAACAGAAGATTCTTCCCCTTCTCTTTATTCCTTTCCCACCCATGGCGTGCGCATGGGTGAAGTCTACCCCTTGGAGGGTTCGGCATTTTTTGGACCATTCCTAGACTACGTCTCTTCTCCCGTGCCTCACAGCCCCCCTTTCCAAGATGACTCCCCGCGAATAGACGCCCTTCGGCAAGGAGCTTATCTCCCAAACTTTTTCTTCATTGAGGGCTTTCCTCTCCTTCATCATCGTTTCCTTACACTCAATGCACATGGTGGGGGTGGACAAGGTCGTCTTCCTCTGCGATCCCTCCTTTAGACTAGGCCTTAACTTACACCTGGTTTTTCCCTCCGATGGCCCACCCGGCCTCCTTTCTTCTGTTTTCTAAATAAGACTTTTGGGAGGGAGTGCGCTTGACTCTCTCGACCATCCAGTCGTCCCCTTTTCTTTCTTCCCAAGGCTTTTAATGAGCAAAGTTTCCTGGATCTTTCCTCCTGCCGGGTCCTAACAGGATTTCTCCTCTCGTTCTCGATGAGTCCCAGGCTTTACCCTAGAAAAGGTGTCGTCTCGATATTCTGATTTTCGTCGACTGAGGCTATTGTTCATATTTTCTCCCCCCTGGAGCCACTTTAGACCTCCTTGATGTCACTTTTTCTCTTCCTTCCCACCCCCCCCCATGCTAAAACCTCCCCCTTTAATCTGGCCCGCCCGTTGGGCCGGCAATTTGATGTGCCTCTTGCGTGTAGAATTGAAGTCTACATGGCCTTCAGGTTGGAATGTAGCCCATCCCTCTTGAGCTTCAACTGGCAGAGCTTCTTACCCCCTCTTCGTCCCCAGTGAAATGTCACCAGCCGGTCTTCTGGTATACGCGAATCCCCCAGGTTCGCTATTTTCCCTCCATTAGGGGCCGTTCCCCTCCCATACTTTTGGTGTTGTGTTGATGGTTCCGAGATAGTTTAAGATGGATATAGGACCGTATTTATGAGGTTCCCATGGTATCTCCCCTGGACTCCTGCAAGCCTTTACCAGTCCCTCAGGGACAGATAGGCTTCCCGCTGCGCCTTTCTTATCTTTTAGACCCGATCTTCTCGTTCGGTGTGGCAGGTTTCTAAGTGCCGGCTTCTCTTTTTTGTGCAGAAAGTCCTTTGGCGGCGTCACGTTATATTTGTTTGTTCCCCTCCTGCGATTGGTTCGACGCCGGAACGATCGGTTTTTTCGCCTTCCCGCCCATGCTGCCGATAGCGGTTTTTTTACTTTTTTTAACGTGTTTAGATCTTCATTCGGGGATGTTTGTTAAGTGCTTCCAAGTATTCTTTTAGATCCTTTTACCTCTACATGTCGAGTTCATCTTAACTGCCTCTTTTAGTGCCTTGGCCTCCTCTCATCCTCGTTTCCTTATTGCTCGTTTCACTCGTGTCCTGCGGCTTTCTGAAGATCAGACCCCCCTTTTCCCCCGACCGGGTTTCTGCAGGAGAAGAGGCTTACCGGCCTTTGAGTGAGCTTACCCCATTCTTCCTCCGCTCATTGCATTCTTCGGTTAATTCTCCGGAACATGCTCCCCAGGATTCGTCTCGCTGTTTGTTGTGTCAAATCACTTTGTCCAATTTGGTCTCGTTTCCAAGGCTTAAATCGAGCTCTTCCCTCCCCCCTTCTCTGCCAAGGTGGTCTT
>Ga0179591_1264343_pt1 | contig 11453 bp, 13 predicted proteins | sample CZOMad2_1_08_16f_FD_182891 | JGI IMG/M metagenome (GOLD analysis project Ga0179591, IMG submission 182891) | Vadose zone soil fungal communities from Angelo Coast Range Reserve, California, USA - CZOMad2_1_08_16fungal (PacBio error correction) | ecosystem: Environmental > Terrestrial > Soil >... | reverse complement strand
TGTGGAGTCAATCCTTCTTGGAAGACCCCCCTCCCCTTCAATCCCCCCTCTCTCCCCCTCTCGAGTAGCCGCGATCCTCAACCTGTTCATTCGCGAATCTATTAGCGGTTTTTTTGGGAATTTCACGACTTAAGCCTTTCCAGGTTTCTTCCTCTCCCTGCCTTCGTGATTCTGCCCTTAGCCGTCTCCGGCGGTCCTTCTGTCGACCGGTGTGTCATACATCCTCTTTTTCTAACATTTTTTTTCGGTTCCAGCCGCGTTCATATTTAGTTATCTCCACAGCAGGTGCTTTCCTTTCCCTTAAAGCTTTGCTCTTAAAAGGCCCCCCCTACCAGCCCCCCTTTCTCTCTTTAGAATTCCCTTGACCTCAGCGTTTGACCCTTGCGAACCCCAAGTGAAGGCCCCCGAAACTTCCTTACGGTTTTTTCCCCTAACTTCCCTTCGAGTTTTTGCTAGTCTTAATCCATTAAGAAATTGGATCCCCTCCCCTCGATTCCCTAAACCTTATTTTCCCTTTCGCACTTTTTTTCCTCCCCCCTAGGACCTCTTTCTCCATCTCTGGTGTTCTTCTCCTTCGAGATTTTTCTTCGTTATCCCGGTCTTTTGAGGAGGTTCTGAAGTCCTTCCGTTTGTTCCTCCCTGTATTTTTCTCCCAACCACTGTGTCCCCCCTAGAGAAACTCGCTTTCGTCTGGTGAAATCCCTCTTGAAGCAATCGTTTTTGAGTCCTCCCCTTTGCTCCCTTTCCGGCCCCCTAAGACTTCTTAGCCCCCCGGTGGGAGACATTCCCCCTTCCACACTCTCACCCCTCGGTCTCTCCCCAAGCCCTCCCTGTCGGAACGGACGCGGCCCAAAGCTTTTTTGCGCCCCTTCCCCCCCAATCTCCTGCCTAGGTTCTTGCGCACCCCCCCCCGATTCTAAAGTTCTCGGAGTAACTGGACATCCGGTCCCGTGGCTCCTCAGAAGTTTCCCCTGACAGCCTGCCTACGGGCCCCCTTTCGAGTTCTCAATTCAATTTTAGCTCCCTCCCCATTCTGCCCTATGTTGCTTCTTCCTCAGACTAGGTTCGTAGCTTCCTAGCCCTCCTCCTGTGGACGGAGGCCCCCTAGTAGGTTCGTGAGGCTAATAGAGTGGTCTTCTCCTCGGTGCTCTTCTTTTCGGAGATAGGTCCCAGTGTCTCTCCCCCTGTTTAATTTTTTTTAACTTTCTCCCCCTCCCCTTAAACTTTTTTCAACGGAGTTTAAGCGCCAAGAACGTATTCCTCTCCTTCGGTTAGACCTTTCTTTTCCATAATTTACGAGGCCTTTCTCCCTTCTAAAACTTCTTCTTCCAGACTACATTCCTTCGACTGACTGGTTTCTAAACCGTTAATATTCGAACTCCCTTGATCTCCCCGGACTCCCCAACGGTTCTCTTACGTCAAGCTCTATCTGGAGCGGACCTACTAAAGAAAGGGAAATGGTCCCCCCTATATCCCTTCCTCCCTTCAGTTGTGTTTCTCTTCTTCTTCGTTTTTCTCCCTTCTTTCAGTCCTTGACAGATTCTCTCCCCCCAATGAGTTACAGAGCTTCTTTGAAAGTTATTAAGGTTTTTCACTCCTTTCTCTTCCCTTGTAGGTTTTCCCTAGCCCAGACGGAAAAGGTTCCCCGACAATTTCTCTCTTCCAAGTTATTAGTTCATAACTTTCATGTCTTTTTATTTAGCATTCCCCTTGCAGAGGACCCCCCCCCTCAGCATTGAGGCGGAAGAATAAGGGATGGCCTTTTCCCCCTTTAGTAAACCCTCTCTTGTGCGTAGCTTTCCAAGGCCCCCTTGATCGCCACTTGTCGTAACGAGCTTAGTCTATAATCGTTTACGAGCCTGATAGGCCCCTTGCAAGAACTCTTGGTTCCCCCCCCCTTGCCCTTCGTCGTTGTAGTTTATCGACGGAATAACTTCTTCTTATTCAAGATCTACTTAATTTCTCGTGTCTTCCTTTCTGACCCCGTCAGGGGTCTCTTTTTAACCCTAACACTGACGTTTCAAGTACCTTTCTTTCGTACCATTGAACTTTTCCGCCAATTTTCCCAAGCCTTTTTTTTCGATCAGTCGTGGTCTTAGAGCTTGTGTTCTTAACCGAGCCTTTCTAATGCTGTCTCTGCCCCGTTGAGGGAATATAACACACTTCTTGTCGGTACTTCCCCAGGGTCCCAACGGCCGTTAACTGTGGAATTCCTCTAAGCCCATAACCTCCTATCGTATTTTGGCCCCCTTTTCCTGATGGTTCCTCCTTCCCGTAGACCTTTAATTTCTTTCAGCGGACAACGAGTTTTCTATGACTCCCCCGATCTCGCTTTATCAAGCAGGTCGGGGACCCTTCTGAGGTTCCTCACGATTATCCCCCCATCATGCAACCAGTTCCGTCCGCCGCTCCCCCCTTCGCTCCCCCAAATCACCCTCCTTCTCGACCCCCCTCCCACGTCGCAGTTTCTTCAAGCTTCCCTAGGAAAGCCAGATGGCGACCTTTTCACAAGAATCCCGTTGTTTACCTCTTCTGAATCGTTCTCTCCCGGCCTTTCCCCCTCTTAGTACGCCTCCCCTTCCCCCTCACCCCGCCGGCGATCGGTGACTTTACAAGTCTCTACCTGGCTTCCCTTTTGGATTTTTATCCAGTCCCCCTTTTCCGGCCGGTTCTACAACGTTACAGGGGCTTCGGTTCCAACCCTCCTCCCTATGCACGAATTTCTTCTGGGAACCTTTTTCGGCGCCCTAGTCCAGTCTGATCCTTTGAATCGGTTTTCCTTGTGACGTTAACAGCCCTAGCAACCTTTCTTTTTTTTTTTTCCGGCGTTTTTCCGCGGTAGTGGCTTGAAAGGCTCGGGACCTCCTTTGTCGACTGATATGGCCCTCCACTACTCTCATCCCTCCAAAGATTCTTTTTTCTCTCTTTAAGCGAATTCTGCTTCCCGGATTTCCCCTTAATTTCCAAGTCTTTCCTTATTTCGTCTTCCGTTTTTCTTCGGAAGCACCGTATAGGTTATCGCTTCCCTTCTTCTTGCTGGCGAGCTGTGGTCTCTCTTTTCGGGTTTTTTGGCAAGCCCCTTTGAAAAATTTCCCCCCCCCCCGGCACAACCCAGGTCCACAATGTCGATTTCCTTTCCGAGTTACACTTTCCCCCCCCTGTTTTTCCCTTTTTCCTTCTTTCTTTTCATGCCCCCTCCAATTTTTACTCTTATTGACCTGAAACCCTCCCCCCCGTTTTGGGGTTTTTCTCTCCGGGTGTGGAAAGGATCTTTTTTTTTCCCTTAACCTGACGCCTGAAAAGACCCCGGCCATTCCCCCTCTTTTTTGAGCGACTTTTTTGCAAGTGCTGCCCGGTCCCTCCCCTATACTCGGCTTCACGTGATCATTCTTCATTTGTGGCCGGAACGGCTCTTTTCCTTCCGTTCGCCATGAAAGTTTTTTCCCCGCAGGTTTTTTTTTTCTTTTTGTTTCCGCGGGGAAGCGGGGCGAGCTGTAGCTCTTCACCGTCGCAACCCGTTCCCATTTAAATCTCCCCCAAGCGCGATTCCAGAAATTTTCCTCCCCGAAGATTCTTAGCGGGTTAAACCTTCCCTCCGACCCAAACCACCTCGGTGCTCGATACAGTTCCTCCCCCCATCCTCTATCCTTGTTGTTGTTGTTTGACCTTCTTTTCAGACTTTTTTTTTTCTTTCCCCTGTTGACCTCTTTCCCCGTTCTTCGACATCCCAGTCTCCGAGCTATTCTTTCCCCTCGCGTAAGGTTCTATCCCGGTAGTCGGCTTCTTCCTGTTAACGGTCTTAAGCCGCTTTTCCCTGCCCCCCTCTGGGCCCCACCCCTGCGGCACCTTTTCCTCCCCTTTTTTACGAACCCAGGTCCTTTTCCTCTGCATCCCCAAGGAAGTCCCCCCTCCGAGCTCTTTAACCTCGTCGCATGATTCCCCCTCTCTTACCACGTGCCCTATCTTCCACAGTAGTCTCCTTGCGATTTTCCTCGGTTTTTTTTACATTTTTTTCCCTCAGGTCCTCTTCGCACACTTGTGGTTTTTTTTTTTTTTTTTTTTTTTTTTGTGCTACGTATCCCCCGACCCCTTTTTTTTTGCAGGTTTCCCCCCCCTTTTAACGTCTTCTGCCTCTGGGATCCCCTGTGCTCTTGAGACTCTCCTGGGCCTTTCCCCTTTTTTCACCTTTGACTTTGGTGCATGTGGGGTTCTTTTGATCTCCCCCTTCTGTCCGATTGGCGAAATGACCCCCACATACACCCCCAAATCCCCCCCCCCTCCTTTAGCTTCTTTCTTCTCTCCCCTGCCTCCCTCCCTATTACCGCACTGAGGTCGCTTTTTTCTCTTTTTGTTACCGTCGTATCGACCTCCTGTAGTTCTAACATTACAGACCTTTCTATGTAGTCTTTCTTCTTCTCTTAGACTCCCTTACCCCCTCCCCCTAAAATCCCCCCTGATGGGTCTCTTTCCTCCCTTTCCTTTTTATGGAGTCTTTGCGGCTAAGATGTTGGTCCTTCAAGTCAACCCTTCCCCGGCGTATTCCCTCCCCGAAAGACCCCTCCTGATTTCTCTCCTCTTCTCACTTTAGTCGGCCCCCCCCATCAAGTCAGAGTTCCCTTGGAGACGGTTTCTCCCCCTTCCGTATCTTCCGGTCCTCCACGCCCTCATTCCTGCCTTCTGTGGCGGTCCTGTTGTTGAGTTTTCTTGTACTCCAGACTCCGTTTCTCACTTCTTTTTCTTCCTGCAATTGTCCCCACTTTCGCCACTTTCTTTTTTTTTACAGTTTTTCTCATCCCCTTTTTGGGTTTTAGGAGACTTAGAATTTCTATCATTCGAGATGAGTTCAGAGTCCTTCCTCGGAAAAGTTCTCTTGTGTTTCTCCCGTTTCTTTCCCACCACCTCCCCGTGCGACTTGGCTTCCCTTCGCATCACCTATTTCGTTTCAAGTCTCCAGTAACTTTTGTAGCTCTTCGCAAACTTGATAGCCATCCCATCCGCCAAGACAGCTCACCAAACCTTGTCTTTTTGACACAACCCAGTTGAGGGATCCTTCAGAGTAAGGTGCACTCTCCTTTTATAGTAAAGAACCGTGTGGCCCCTGGCGAACCTTTTAAGGGCTTGGAGTTCTCTTTTCGGGGAGTTGCGGTTTTGGTGTGTTGGGTTGGGGGGGCTTTCTCGGTTTTGGGGGTTCTTTTGGGGTTGGTCTGGGTGGGGTTTGGTGGGGTGTGTTTTATTGGGGGTTTTGTCTTTTTTTTATAGACCCCCCCCGACCTTACGTTTTCCCTCGTTTTTCCGCTTTTTCTTTCTAAGTTAAAAGCTCCCTGAATGACCCTCCACGGAGTTCCCCTGTTTTTTCTTTTTTTTCTCCACTTCCATTTTCAAAACTTGACTAGGGACCGATTTGAAGTATCTCTTTCCCCATAAGACCTCCCCTCCGGAACCCCGCCAAGATCCTTTTTTCTTCTAACAACTTCGAGTTCTTTCCCTCCCATCGAGCCTCTTTCTCGGAAAAGAGGCCTCCCTTTTCTATACCTTTTACACAAGTTTTGCGTCTTCCCCCCTTAGTTTTTTTAAGCAACATAAGTGCCATTGACTAGACGTGCCTCTGGAAACTCAGTCTTTGTTCCCTTTTTTCAAGTCCCCCTCTTGCTTTACCCTGATAAGCCGAGTATCACTTTCAGTAAGCCAGGACTACCCTTGTTTCTTGAGTCGGACGGGTCACGTTCCGAGTGATGGGTTCCTCTCCCCCGACCCCCCCTCCTTTCATAACCTTCTCTTTTTGAACTCCCTCTCTGCAGAAGTTTTTTTTTCCACTGTCCCTAACGCCCCTTTTTGGCGCGGAACTTTCCTTTCCTCCCCCTTCCTTTTAGATCTCTCTCGCGCCCTTGTTTTCCTTATTCAAACTATTAGCTTCTCCGCATTGTTCCGCGATTTCTTTCCCTGTCACCGTCCGGCCGGGGAGGTTCGTTCAGGAGGAACTCCAGGTTTTGTGTTGTGCCGTTTCTCAAAGCTCAATTTTCGCAGTTGCGCCGGCTCGGCCCTTCTGATCTGTGCAGGGTTTAAGATTTCATCTCCTTCTTCCTTAGAACCATGACAGATCCCGATACCTTTTCCTTACTATTGATTTCCCCCTCAATCGGGATTTAATTATTCTATTAGAAGCGACCCACCCTCTCAGTTGCGTGGGACTGGTTCCCCCTCCGAGAATGACGCTCACCTAGAGGGAGTTTCCCAGTCCAAGCCTTCTCCTCTATTTTTACCCCAAATCTCCTTTCAGAGTTCCTCGATAATCCGCTTAGGCCCAGCCCCCCTCCAAGTAAGCCTGCGTTTAATTTGTCTACTTCCCCTTAAAACGCGTAATATTCCTTTTTGTTCGTCCTTTTAACTTCAGAGTAGAGCCTTTCAACAAACTGAGTTTTCACCAGCTTTCCCCTTTTCGTATCCCTTCGGTTCTTCTCCCTCTCTCAGTCCCCCTGCGCTTGATCTTTTTAGACGCTTCTGTTCAATATTTTTTTGTCCCGAGTTATAACCTTTCTTTCAACCGGTCCCGCGCGTCGTTGGGGAACACTGATCAGCAATCCAAAGAACTGTTTTGAGATTTCTCCCCACCACACCGACGTTTTCTTTGCGATGGTTCCCTCGGTTTTTCTCCTTCGCCCGCTTCGACCCATATGTCCCAGCTTACTGACAAACAGCCTTCCGGGAGCCTTAGGCCTTTTGGAATCCTAGGTTTTTTTTTTCCCCCCGAAATTACAACGTCTCCACTTCCCCCTTCCTTCCCGAATCTCCCCTCCCTCGACTTTCGCGACGTGCATTCCTAAAAAAGGCCTCCTTTCTTACTGTCCGAAGTACGCTTTTCCTCCCGATGGCTTTCCCAAAATTTTCTTTCTCCATCCTTTGTTAAGGAATGTCTTATTCCTGCGACCTCCTTTAACAAAAGAGGCCCCTTCTCCCCTAGGGGTGAAGTTCTTTTCCCTCCCTCATTACTTGAACTTCCCAGTTCTTGTTGTGTCCGATTTTTCCCCCTATTATACGGACCTCTCCAAGCTGCTTTTCCCGAATTCTCCGGAACCTCTTGCACAGGGCTTTCTTTCAATAGCGTACGGATTTTTCTTCCCCTTGCATCCCTCCCATCCCCCCTCTTTTCGCACTCTCCTGTCTTCACTCTTCTATTCGGAGGCCCCTCAAGGGTTGTCCGCTACTCTCTGAGGGAATTCTCCTCCTGGTTTTTTTCTAAGCTCACCCCCGAAGTACCTTCCTTCCCCCTTGAGTCCCTGTCTTTGATTCCGATTTGCCCGAGAAATGTTTGAAATTTTCGGTAAGCTTCCCATCTCTCCTCCCCGTTTTCCGACTTCCCTTTTAAAAACGGTATGCTCAAAAGTTGCTTCCTTTCCGCGAGCCCTCTCGTGACTCGTTTGAGTTCTGTTTTGATTTTTCTTCTATCGCCATGAGACCTCCCTCCCCCTCCCCCCCCCAACCAACCTAAGTCTCTTCGATTTTCCTTTTGGGCCCCTTTTTTTTTCCTGAACTCTCCCCCCGTCGTAGCGGCTCCCAATTTCCCCCGCCTAAGGACTCTTCTCCCCTTGAAACTTTCAAACGCCCCTTTTTCGCGGGTTTTCCTTTTTCCCTTTTTATCGGGGTTCCTTCATTCTTAAGTCCTCGGCACTGCCGCGAAAAGCAGTTTTTCTTTCTTTCCATCTAATACTTCCTCTCCTTGAAAAGTTTCTCTCTTTTTCCCTCATTGTTACCTCTTGCGGTCCGAGGCCGGAATCAGGAAGGATTTCTCTGTTTAGTTCGGATAACTTCCGGTGGTGCCCTTCTTTTGTGCTTGAAGAACCTCTGGGAGAGTTCTTCGAGTCTGGCTAGGATTCCTCGAAAAGGTACTCACAGACTTTCTTTCCGCCATACCTCTCAAGTCTTTTTCTCAGATGCACGCCGAGTTTTCGGGAGCCCCCCCTTCCCCCAACAACAACTTCTTTTCTCTAAGGTGATCCCCCCAAAACTCTTTCCCCATCAGTTTTTGAAATGTTCCTTCAGAGCGACGTTGTTTTTTTTAGGCGAGTTTACCCCCCTGCGTCAGCTTCCTCAGTCCGAGATCTTTCAAATTAGAAGTCAGTTCTCTTCTCTACTTCGTAGTAGTATCTCCCCCCCCCCCCCGGGTCTCCCCTTTTCCCTCCCGGCTCATAAGAAGTCTCCCCTGTGACCCACACTTTTTCACCACAAAGGAGGCTCCCCGCGGTGATTTCCTTATAAATCCCTTCCCCTTTTCCGGCAAAAACTGCTCCTTCCCCTCCTTTGACGGTTCCTCCTTTCCCTCATCCATTGCATCTCTTACACGTTGACCGTTTCAGTAGATTTCCGTACAGTTACCTTCCAGTTCCCCTCAGCCGCTTCTCTTTTAAGTTCTCTCTCGTTTTCCAAACGCAACTAGGTGTTTTTTTCAGGTTCCCCTCCTTTCTCCCGTATTCGGCTTGACTAAACCTTTAATTCCTCCCCTTTAGCCACTTCCATAGCCCGTCATTTTTCATTTGCTTGTTTTAGGGCTTCAGGGGTCTTTTTCTTCCGTAAGGGCGACCCTTTTGAAATTCCCTCCAGCCAATCCCCCTCTTTTCCTTCCCTTCTGAGTAGCCTCTCTTTTCCCACGGCAGTCGACCGTCGGACCTGATTTAGCATTCCCCACGGAGTTAGGCTTAACGAGGGTCCCCAGTTCCCGCATCGTTTTTCTTTAAATCTCCTCAACCTTCTTTCTTTAGAGTGTACTTCGGGTCCTCCATTATTTAGTCCTCCTTATACCGCTCTCTCGAGGTCGGGTTAGGGTCCCCTAAGAAGAGTTTTCCTTCCTATTTCTCGCTTCTCTCGCAGGTTCTTGATGACTAACGTCCACTCCGGAAAGGAGGCCCCTTCCTTTAGGCCTTTTCCCTCAAAGTCTTTCCAGAATCTTCGGCTTCTCAGGCCCCCCTCAGAGAAAGAAGTTTCGTACCCCTTAGTAGATGAAAGCCTTTCCCTCGAAAATACTCGATGGACTCCTTTCTTCGTTTCCCTTAGTGTTTCTACTTCCCCCCTTGTAGTCTCGGCTTCTAACAGAACTCCATGGAGTTATCCCTTCTCATTAGAATCCCTATTGCTTGATGCCCCTATTTTCCTATCCCTTTGTTAGGAGTCTTGCACCGTCGATCTAGTTCAGCCCGACGAGTGGATCTGGCCCTTAAGAGTTCCTCGATTTTTCCCCTAACCTTCCTAGGATTCCACCCTTCCGACCCTCCCCCTTTTAGAACCCGTTGCCGACTCGTTCCCATTTTTCCGTCCCATACCCTCTCCCACCCGTGTATAGCGGCTGGTTTGACCCTCCCCTTTTACCCAGACGACACCCCTTTCTTCGTTCCTCCCTTCTACACATAGACCCCCTTTAGGTTCTTTTCTTCTTTTTCAAATTTCCCCCCTTTCTTTTTCAAATTCTATAAAGCCTGCTCCAATCCTTGTGGGAAGTCCCTTTCCTTGCGACCCCGGAAACCCTTCTATCACCTCTGAAGTCCTCCGGAGGGAACTGTCCAAGAAGGTTTCGCTCCCGTCAATCCCTCCCCTTGAAATACGCGGCTTTGTTTGTTCGGTGCCCCTGTCTAAACCGGAAAGGTGCTTCTAAAGAGTTCAAGGCTTTCCCTAGGCCTACGAATACTCGGTCCGTACATAGGAACTCGACAAACGACCCCCCTCTAGTTGGTTCCTTTTATAACCCCCCCCCGTTCTCTTTTCACGAGGAGCGGCTCTCCGCTATCTTCACGTCCGTGGCGACGTTCCTGTGGGGGTTTCCCTCCCAGAACAAGCTTGACTTTTTGTGTCGAGTCAAAGACTGGTCGTAGCCGGCCGGTCCTTGGCTACCTGCAACTTTCCGTCCTACGCCGTTCTGTCTCGAGAACTACTATCTTTTCGGTATTTCCCTGCGAATCACCCTTCTTATTTCCTTCAGACCTTGCCAACCCCCCCCAAGCCTTTCTTTCCTCCCTTAATCCCCAAAGTTTTCCCTTTAAAATGGCCTCCCCCGTCATCACCTTTTTTCGATCGAAGCCAAGGCCTGCTCGCGACTTCTACTATCTCGATTTCCCCTCCCCTTTTTCTTTTTTATAGACGGGCCTTTCCAATCCTTCAACAAATTAGAGATTGATACCCGGTCCATTTCACCTTCTAAGGGTGATGTTTCAGGATCTTTCATAGTAGTAGGTGAATTTCAACGCATTTGGGTTCAGAAACTTCTCATAGGGTCTTAAACTTGTTCATCATGCATTGCTTCCTATTTCCTTTCTTTCCTTGAAGATGATGTCACTCACGGCTCCCCCGGCAGGAGCTCCCCGGGCTTCTCGTCTTTTTCCCCCTCATCTTTCCCCCTTATCTTAATTATGGGTCTAGTAATCCCACCTTAAACGCGGTTTGGGACTTTCCTTCAGAATCTCCTAACCTCTTTCCGCGCCCTATTACCTCAACTCTCAAGAAGCGATTCCTTCCCTGGCTTCCTCCGACTTTCCGCGGTTTTCTTCCTTCGTCGACGCTTCACCGGGATGTTCTCTTTCCTTTGAACAAATGGACGTTTCCTTCTCTAGGGAACCCCATAGCCTTCTGGTGCCGTTGGAACTTAGAGTCTTCAAATTACCTTTTTTTTCAAGTGGCCAACGACCCTCCTTTCCCCTAGTTATTCCTGGGGTTTGTCATCAATCTCCACGGCGGCGCGTCTCTGGTTGTAGCCTTTTAATTCCCAAACTTTTTCCTAGTTTTACTATAAATTGTTTGCACCCCCCACGTTCCCCCCTCTCTCCATTTGGAACCCCCACCGAATCTTTTCCTCACAACAAAGCCCTATGGGGCAGCACTGTTTTGTTTCTTTCTTGGCCAAACCCCCCTGAGTCGTCGCCCTGTGGGCTGCTTCCCGATGGAACTTCTCAAAATACTGACCCCTCCGTCCCTAGGGTTGATGGGCCCCTTGGTGGGGTTGAATCTCAATGGGGGCCCCCACAACCTACCCGCTATTCCTTCCTTCAATTACACGAATTAAGACTCTCCTTGATCTCCCCAGTCCACTTCTTCCCTCCTTTCGGGATGCTTCTTCCAGTATTCACTCTCCGGCCATTCCCGATCCTTTTAAATCCTTTCTTTCAAAGTCTCTTTCCCCCTCAGGCTACTTCAGGGCTTTTTTCATAAAGACCTCCTCCCAAAAGCTTTCTGAAAGTTTCTGACTTTCACTCGAAGATACGGCTCCCCCGTCCTCTGGCCTCGAGATAACGGATGCCGGTTCTCCACCTTAGCCTTCTTCTCTAACTCCGCTGACAGCTTAGATCTTCTTCATCCGGCGGTAGGCCCCCCCTTCCTTCCCGACTTTCCTGGTGTAGGGTCCTACAGAACCCTCTTTCTCCCCCTTATTCCGAGATTACCTCGGAGGTTCCCCTCCCAACAGAGTTTTTCGGCGA
>Ga0179591_1417772_pt1 | contig 11454 bp, 16 predicted proteins | sample CZOMad2_1_08_16f_FD_182891 | JGI IMG/M metagenome (GOLD analysis project Ga0179591, IMG submission 182891) | Vadose zone soil fungal communities from Angelo Coast Range Reserve, California, USA - CZOMad2_1_08_16fungal (PacBio error correction) | ecosystem: Environmental > Terrestrial > Soil >... | reverse complement strand
AGGGTGGAAAAAAGAAGTACTGCCTTTTGTTGCATTTAGATAGGTTATCACTCTCCTTCCTCCTTTTTTTTTTCCTTTATTTTTATTCCTTTTTCTTTCTGTCATTCTCATCACCCCAGAACATTCTTTCCTTCTGCCCACAGATAGCCAACAGAAGGCCGATACGCCATAGAACGGAGATGAAGTTGGAGTGATTGTGAGCGGCCTTCCAGCGGCTCCTTTCCTCTTTTTTTCTCTTTCTTGATTCCTCTTCCCCCAAGACTCTTTCTTCTATTTGTCAATCGGGCAGTGAGGATCGAGAGTATGTGAGAGACGGTGGTGCCTAAGAAGCCGCTTCCCCTCTTTTTCTTTCTTTTCTTCGCTTTCCTCCTTTTCCTTCTTGGTCCCACCCCTCTCCTCTCCTCTTTCCTCCCCCCAGATAGAAGCAGACAAAAGAAAAACTTCGAGGTCAACCCGAAGGCGTGGGCAACACAGCCTCCTTTCCCCTCCTTCTTTTTTCTTCCCTTGTTCCCCCTTCTTCTTCTGCCAATTCCTTCCTTCGCCAGCTGCCCTTCACAGGACGTTTACGCAATTTAGATAAAACTTAGATGATGGATGTATGGACGAGAGCGTGTCCTTCTTCCTTCCTTTTTTTTCCCTCCCCTTCCCCTCCTGCTCTCTCCTCCCTTTTGAGTCCCCCTTCTCCTTTCTCCGTATCCCCGTAGGAACATCGGTCTTGAGTAGAAAGGATGAAGATATAGTTGGAAGTTAGGACCGTTCGTTCTTTTCTTCTCTTTTTCCTCCTCCCCTTCTTTTGTGCGTTCTCCTCCCCTTCCTTTTCCCGGCGGCATTCACAACAAAAATCATGATTGGGTCAACGCTACATGGATTTTACGCGTTGCTACGACACCGAGTGGGGCGCTTTTTCCTCCCTTCTCTTCCCTTTTCTCCTTCCTTTTCCCTTTTTTCTTTGATCTCCTCTTTAGCCTGCGGTTTGGAAGGGGTCCTGATGGTTAGGAAGGAACCAGAAGATAGAGAGGGAGCAAGATCCCGGTCTGCAACTCTTTCCCTTCCCCTTTTCCTTCTTTCAATTCTCATCTTCTTTGACCCCCTCTCTTTCCCCAAAATGTGAACGGTTCAGTGAATGAAGTTACAGCATTGTTAGTGCGTATTCCGAGGCGATGCCGATCCAGCGCCTCTTCTTTCTCTTTTTTCTTTTCTTTTTTTCCCTATTTCCTTTTTCCAACTTTTTCGTCCCCCTTTTGGAATGGTGATAGCATAGTCGGAATATTGTTAGTAATCGTCTGCATGAAGTGCGTGGGTCACCTCCTTTTTTTTTTCTTTCCCATCCTTTTTCCCCCCTTCCTTCGTACGCTCACTCCTCTGCAATCTCTTTTTTCCCCAGCGCCAGATAGAGCATGAGCGTGTGCCGTCGCGTCAGGCGACGTTTCCTGCTCCTCTTTTTTTTTTTTTTCCTTTCTCCTTTCCTTCGGTGGCTATCTTTCTCCACCCCGAAGCCGGATACATCCAACAGAAAAGGACTAAGCCGCGATTCTCAACGAGTTTGCCCCCCCCTTTCCCCCCCCTCTTTGTCTTCCATCTCCCCCTCGTCCGGAGGCTATAGTTAACAGCAGTTAAGGGCAGATATCTTACGAGGCTGGCTTTTTTCCTCCTCCCCCCTTTCTCCCCCTTTTTTGGCCCCGGAACCCCCTTCCATTCATAAAGCCGCGAACCGAGTGAGGTGGTGGCCTTTTCCCCTTTTTTTCCCCCTCCTCCCCCGCTTTCTCTCCCAGACTGGGAAGATGGAGAGGAAGAACATATGCGCGCCTTCGGTTTATGGTCTTTTTTCTCTTTCTTTTTTCCCTTCATTTTCCTTCCAACCCCCTTCTTCCTTTCTGAGCCAAGCGTAAATAGGAACGACAGAATCTCTCTCTTTCCGCCTCCTCCCCCTCTTTTCCCCCCTCCCCTTGACGCTTGGCTCATACCGGCACCGCATTGGTCAAAAAGGAACTGAAGGTTGTCCGGAACCACGATCTCGTTCCTTTTTTCTTTCTCCCCCCCCCTCCTCTTTCCTGGTCTCTCCTCTCTTCGGATAGGTATAGCTGCTGGCGACACAAAAAGGAGACAAAACAGAGCCGCTGGCACCCCCTTTTTTTTCCCTTCGTTCCACCCCCTTCGGACCCGTTTTTTGCCGCAAAAAAAATTGGATGGAGAAAAAGAAAAATGGTAGAGATCGCACTATCCTTTTTCTTTTTCACGATAGAAAGTAAGGGATATGTGAGCGTTCTCCTTCCCTTCTTCTTTTTTTCTGGAGTCCTCTCCCTTCCGTAGTCGGTTTGGTGATGTATAGGATTCGGGGTGTATAACGAGATGGAGCCACCGCCTTCCACACTTCCTTTTCCCCCTCTTTTTTTCCTTCCTCTTGCCTGTAGCCCCTTCTCCTCCGTCCCTCCAGCGCGATATGGCGAGGTGAAAGAAACAGAGAGTGAAGGTCTCAGAACTTCCTTGATCTTCGCCTCTTCCTTTTCCCCCTTTTTTTTTTTTTCCCCTCTCCCCCTTCCTTTTTTTTTAATACCCCCTCTTTCCCTACTCTCATCACCATTCCGAGAATGCCGGAAAGTGATTACGGATTCACGTAGGAATGCGTGATCGCATCACCTCGGCATCTTTTTCCTTCTCCCTTCCTCTTTACCTTCTTCCTTCCTCCCCTCCCCGCGTGGAACTTCATGCAGGAATACGTTTCACATTTGTTTAAAAGATCGGTGAGCGATAGGAGAATACTACCCCTTCTCCTCCCTCCCCCTTTTCTCTTTTTTTTTCTTTTTCTCTTTTTTTCCCCCTTTCCAGTTTCCTTTTCCTTTTTTTTATGGAGAACGATAATAATATCGGGGACGTGACGAACCATAGGACCCGGTTTTTCCCCCTCTTTTTTCTTCCCTTCTCACTCCTTTTCTTCGTACGCTCCTCCCTTAATACCGAATATCAGAATCCTCGCCCACACGTCGGGTCTAAGCAACCGGAAAATCCAAATGGATCGGTGACCCACTCTCTTTTCCTCTCTCTCCCCCTTTTTTTTTTCTTCTCCGTCTCTCCTTCTTTTCTCAGTCCCCTCCCCCTTTTTCCCTCCCCCCCCATCCTCCATTTGGAAGAGGGAACCTTTTCCCTTTTTTCCCCCTTTTTCCTCCCTATCCCCTTTGGCGACCTCCCACTCCCTGCTGGTCATAGGTTGCTCGATCAGCGAAAGGTTAACGAACGAAGTGGAGAGGATAATGATTGATCACCTGATCTTGGCAACACTGCCTCTTTCTTCCCTTCTTTTCCCCTTCCGACTCCCCATCTCGACTCCCTTACAGGGGTTTTTTTTCCTCCCCCCTTTTTCTTTCCTCTCTCCCCCTTTTTCTTATCAACAAGAAGACGACTAGGCTCTTGTACAAGTCCTTGGGACCTTTTCCCCTTTTTCCCCCCCTTCCCTCTTTTTTTTTTCCCCCTTTTCTCTTCGGTTGTTTCTCTTCCTCTTCTCTTTTTCTCCCATCAGATCGAGGAATTCATTTGTTTCAATCGCAAATTTCCGCAACCGGGACCTCTTCCTCTTTCTTCCCCCCTCTTTCGATCCTCCCTTTCCCTCTTCCCCCAATCGCACTTCCATAGTGGCGGAGGATAGGTTAATTAGAAATCACTACCCGTGGAAGTGAGCCCCTCCCCCCTTCCCCCTTTCTTTTCCCTCCTTTCCCCTTCCCCCTCCCCCCACGACTCTCCCCCTTTCCCTCTTCCTGTATCGGACTTCCGGTGGGCGATATGTGGGGCATATGATTAACTTTGCGTTGGCTTGGGCTATCCGCAAACTCCTTCTTCTTCCTCTTCCCCTCTAAAGGGAGACGTGGGTGATCGTGATAACCTAACGAAATTCCCCCCCCTTCCCTCTCCTTTCGTTTTTTCTCCCTCTTCCCCCCATCTTCTTTTGTTCTCTCTCTATGTTTTATGCCCAAAAGAAGTACTGCAATTTTGTTTGAATAGATTAGGTTATCAAGAGCACCACGAGCCCGTAATGCGGGGAAGGGCTGCTCTCCCCCCCTTCTTTCCTCCCTCTTTCCCTTTCTTGTCCCCTCTCCAAAGTCTTCCTCTTCCTCCCTCTACCGGGAGATGCAGTTGGAGTGATGTGAGAGGCCTTCCAGAGGCTCCAGCGGATCGCTTTTTCTTTCTCCCCCCCTTTTTTCTTCGCCTTCCCGAATATCCCTCGTTATGAGGTTTTTGTACATTAGGGAAGTGGGGTTGGATCGAGGGTTGTGGTTTTTTTTTCTTTTTCCTTTTTTTCCTCAGTTTTCCCCCCTTTTGTTCCACGTTTTCTTTCCCTTTCTTGAGAAACAAATGAATTCTCGATCCTGATTGGCGAACAAAGATAGAGCAGACAACCGAAACTCTCTTTTTTTCTCCCTCCCCCCTCCTTCCCACTCCTATTCTTCTTTTACAGGTCCCTTTCCTAAACTGAAGCGAAGCTAGAAATGCTTGCCGTAACAGGACGTTAGCCATTTCGAAAAGTTAGTTTCTTCCTTTCCCCTCTCTTTTTCTCTTTTTTCATCTTCCCTTCCCCTCGATTTTTTCCCCCCCTTCTTCTTTAAAACTTTCAGCGATCGAGAACGTATGAACATAGGTATGCGTTCGCCACGATTGCGATCTCGTTTGTCTTCTTTCTTTTTTTTTTTTCTTTTTCTTCTCCTCCCCCCTCCCTTTTTTCTTCACAAGACGTCTCTTTTTTTCTTTTCTTCTACTCCCGGACTGGCCGGCGGCATTCCAAAACATAATGCTGGGTAAAAGGACATTGGATTGTACGGTTGCTTACGAACCGAGTGTGGATCTTCTTTCCCTTTTTCTTTTTTTCTCTTCTTTTCCCTTTTGTTATCTTATGATTCCTTTTTTTCTTCACCGGGGTCTGATGGTTCGGCGGACAAGAGATTAGAGAGGGAGCCAGATCCGGTTCTGCACTTTTCCCCTTTTTCCCTTCTCCCCTCTACCCCTTTTTTTCTTCTCCTTTCAGAATGTCGTTCTATATCGCATCCAACGATATGTTAAACAAATGTGAAAAGGATTAGGGAATGAAGTTCACGCCTGTTTAGTGCGTATCCGCGCTCTTTCCTTCCCTCTTTTTTTCTTTTTTTCTCCTTCTTTGCCCCTCTCTTCTCCGACTTTCCCTTTTTTCATTTTTCTTTTCGGAATGGTGATCGCAAAGTAGGAATCTTTTTATTAATAAGTTTATGAAGTGAGAGGGGCAAAACAGCGGAGGCTGTCCTCCCTTCTTTTTTCTTTTCTTTTTTTTTCTTTTTTGCTTTCCCCCTTTTGCTGATCCCTTTCCTTTCTGTTCAGGGCGACGGTTTCGGATTATCTGAAGCGCGAAAACGGAGGGTTGAAATGGGACGACGTCGCCCGGATTGAGGACTCCCTCTTTTTTCTCTCCCCTTTTTTTCCCATCCCTTTCCTTCGTCCTTCTCTCCCCTATTTTCCACCCCATAAGCACGTGACCTTGAACTGCTCTGGGAGAGTAAAGAGCAAGAGACAGGACGGCTATCGTTTACAGAGGTTCTGCGATTCCTCCCTCTTTTTTTTTTTTTTCTTCCTCCCCTTTTTTTCTTGCTTCTCCCCCTCATTCCCTCTTCCCCCCTTTGCGGTGTGGCCAGCGGATCTGGTTTCGTAGCAGTGTTGGAGCGAAAGAAGATAACTATGCAGAAGCGAGTCTCCCCCCCCTTTCTTTTCTCTTTTTTTTTCCCTTTTCTCGCTTTCCTTTTTTCTTCCCCCCCTGAAGTCCGGTGTGACCAAGCGTGCAGGTATGAGCCAAGCGTCAATCGACCTCGAATCTCCTCCTTTCTTTCTTTTTTTTTTCCCTTTCCCTTTCCCTCTTGGCCCCCCCCTTCCCTTCCCTCGTTTTCCCCCGGAACCACGATCTCGGCACCAAAGAACATAAAACTAGAAGGCGCTTCCTTTTCCCTCCCTTCTCGTCCCCCTTCCCCTTTCTCTCCTCGCTTCGGCATAGGTATAGCCTGGAGCCAAACACGGCGGACAAACAGAGCCGCCGGCCACATTCCCCTTTTCTTTCTCTTTTTTTTTTTCCCCACACCAACTTTCTTTCTCGGGAGTCTTCTTTTTCTAAGTACCGTCCCTTTCCCTCTCTCCTTCCTTTTTTTTTTTTTTTCCGTTGCCTTTTCCCGTGCTTATGGGTTTGAAAAATAGTGGAGAATAGAGGAGGATAGTCCGTTCTGGGGATGTATCTTCTTTTTCCTTTTTTCTTTCAGTCTTCCCATTCCCCTTTCCTTTTTTCCCCCCCTCTCGCTTCTTTTTTTTTTCCTCCCAAGAGCTTTGCAGTATCAGAATTCCTGATCTTAAGAATAGGCAACCTTTCTGCGGCAACCTTTCTCCCTTCCCTTTTTCTTTCCTTTCCGCCTTCTCGTACTCCCTCTTTCTCTTTTCCCATTCGCGAAATGCCGAAAAGTGATCGGCTTAACGTAGGAATCGTGTCGGCATCACCCCTTCCTTTTTCTCCATTTTTCTCTTCTCCGTCTCCCTTTAACAATTCTCTTCCTTTTTCCCTGCAGAATCCGTTTCACATTTGGGGAACAGATAGGTGAGGCGAAGAGAAACGACAAGTATGAGGATTAAAGAGATGGTTTCCCCTTCTTATCTTCTTTTTCTTTTTCTGTCCCCCCTATTTCTGAAGCCCCCTCTTCCCCCCTGTTTTTCCCCCAACCGCATTCTCATCGGATGATAAAAGATAAAAAGCGGCCAATATCTCCCACCCTCTTTTTTTCCCTCCTTTTTTCCCCCTACCCCCCTTTCTTTGTTCGTAAGACAACCGTAAAATCCAATGGAGCAGGTGAAAAAAGAATGATGTTGTTGGAATGCAGCCTGGTTTTCCTTTTTTTTTTTTTTTTTTTCTGCCCCCTTTCTCAATTCCTTTCTTCCTTTGCCAACGAGAAGAGAAAGGGAGTAAGAAATTCAGAAAGAGATCTTCTTTTCCCTCCTTTTTTTTTTTTTCTTTTTTCCTTTTCTCCCTTTTTATTTTACCCCTTCCTTTTCTTCCCTTTGATCCAATTTAGTAGTGAATCGATTCACGCTCTCTTCCATTACGAATCCAGATTCCTTTTTCTTCCCTCCCCTTTTTTCCCCTTTTCCCTTCTCCTTTCCCCTCCTCCTCTTCTGTCCGGCTTCCCCTCCTCCTCTCTTCTTTTGTACAAGTCTTGGAAATCTTGAACGAGTTAGGAGGTGTTGCAACGCCTTAGTGGTGACTCGAGTTTTTTTCTCCTTCCTCTTTCTCCTTTTCCTTCCACCTTTCCCCTCCCTCTCTCCCCCAATTAAGTAAAATCGCCATCGAAGCGGAGTTATGAGGCAGACCGAGCGCACATACGCCCGATGCCGGGCCCTTCCCTCTTTCCCTTTCTCTTTTCCTTCTTCCCTTTCTAAACCTCCCTTCCCCCCTTTCCCCCTTTTTTGAGCCGCTGGCCGCGCTTCACATCACGCCAAAGGGAATATCCGGTGATGGCGGATCGGCCTTCCTGTGTCTCTTTTTTCTTTCCTCCACCCCCCCTCCCCTTTCTTCTTTTAGCCTTTTTTCTCCTTTTCCTTATTCTCCTTCCCGCATTACGGGCGCAGTGGTGCTGAGTGAGAACCTAATCCGAGAATGCAACAACCTTCCCTTCCCCTCCTTTTCTCCCCCCCCTTCCCCCTTTTCCCCGCCCCAACATTTTGTTGAAGGTTAGATAGGTTATCACGAGCACAACGGCGCCCGTAATGCGGGGAAGGGTGATCCTTCCTCTTTCCCCATGCTCCCGTTGGGCAGTTAAAGGGAGTGTTGGAGAGATAGAAAAGCCAACGCAAGGATAGCAGGATGCCCCCCTCTTCCCCCCCTTTTTTTTTTCCCTTTTTCCTTAGCCTTTTTTTTTTTTCTTTGTGATCGGTCGGGGGAGCCTCTGCACGGGGATGAGGCGAAGGAAACATCGCGCCGCCACTAGTGTTTGCCCTCTTTTCCTTTCCTTTTTTTCTTTTTTTTCTTTTCCTTTTGTCTCCTTTTTTTCCATCGGGACCCGGGTGCGAAATTGTATGCGATGGAAACAAATGAATGTAATCGATCCTGATTGGCCCCCTCCCTCTCTCTCTTTTTTCCCCCTAACTCCTTTCCCTCTTTTTCCCCCCCCAAGGACTTGTACAAGAGGCCTAGCTCGGATTAGTGGTGGATCACGCGACGGCGGCGCCTCCCCTTCCTCTTCCCTGTCACTTCTCCCTTTTCTATAAAATTAGATGCTGGATCGGAATGGGAAGAGAGAGTGAAGAGAGTCACGACTCCCCTTTTTCTCTTCCTTCTTTCCCACTTTCGCCTTTTTTTTCCCTCCTGGTTTTTTTCTTTCTTTCTGGGGGGGGGGTTCTTTTTTTTTCTGGGGGGGGTTTTTTTTCTTTTTTTTTTTTTTTCTCTTTTTTTTTTTGTTTTTTTTGTTTTATTTTGTCATATCAACTGCGTGAGGTAAAAATTCGATGATCAGGAGAACGTATGACCCCCCCCCCTCTTTTTTTCCCCCCCTTTTTTTTTTTTTTTTTTTTTTTCCAACCCTTTTCTCTTTCAAGAAAAGGCTTGGGAATTTGCATACGCCAACGCGCTACAGGCGCGAAGACACGACGGTCTTTTTCCCTCTTTTTCCCCCCCCTTCTTTCCCCCTATGCTTTTTCCCCCCCTATCCATGGAATTTACGGTTGCTAAGGAAAAGACGTGGGGGCGAGGAGCTTCCCTCTTTTTTCCTCTCCCCCTTTTTTTCCCCTCTTCCCTGAGCTTCCCTTTCCCTCGGGGAGCGGTGAGCACATAAGATTGGAGGAATGAGGTTTGGACCCCCTTTTTCCCCCCCCCCCCTTTTTTCTTTCTCCCTCGGTCTTCCCCCTCTTTTTTTCACACTGGACAAGCGGTAATAGGACTTAGAAACAGTAGTTTACCCCTTCTTCTCCCCTTTTTCCCCCCTCAACCTTCTTTTTCATGAAGTTCCAGAGTGTTTAGTGGTTTCGAGCGATTCCTCCCCCTCTATCCCGTCTTCCCTATTCACGGATTCCGAGGTGATGACGATAAAGATACGACGGCCTCCCCTCTCCTTTTTTTTCTTTCCCTTTCGTCCCCTTTCCTTTTTCTTATTAATCCGTCTTCATGAAGGACGCTGGGCAAACAGCGGCCTTTTTTCCCTTTCCTTCCCATCCCCTGAAGTTCTGAGACTGCAAGCTATGGGGCGTCACCATCCCCTCCCCCCTCCCTTTTTCTCTCCTTCGTTTTTTCTCTTTTCAGGCCGCCGAAACGAGGGTTTGAAATGGGAAGACGTCGCTCTTTTCCTTTCTCCTTCTTTATTTTTCTCCCCCCCGAAGAAGGAGAAGAAAAAGAACGGACTACTCCTCTCATCCCTTTTCTTTTTTTTTTTATTTCTTTCTTCTTCCCAGCGCACGGCCCGGACGGATATAGGTAAAGAAGGTAATGAGATCTCTACCGAGCTTTTTTTTCTTTTTTTTCCCCTTTTTTTCCTTTTATTTTCTTTTTTTGTGGACTATGCCGGAGCAAAAAATGAACATTAATACCTCCTTCTCTTTTTTTTCTTTACGCTTTTCTTCTTCCCTATGCCGAAGCGAGGATATAACAGGAAATGCCCCCCCTCTTTCTCTTTCTTTCTTCTTCTTCTTCCTCTCTCGTGGTTCAGGAAAATGGAAGGGAAGGTGGGAATTTTTCTTTATGAGCCAAGCGTAAATAGGACTACTACTCTTCCTTTCTCTTTCTTTCCCCCCCCTCTCTCTCTCATCACTTCCCCCTTCTTTTGTCACACCTGAATTAAGGTTGTAAGGAAAAACGATCTTTTCCCCCTCCCCCCCCCTTTCTCCCTTCCTCCCCCTCTGGGATAGAAGGAGAGGTAGGAATAGGTATTTTATAGCTTTTTCTCCTCCTGGCCCCCCCCTTCCCCCCCCCGGTTCCGTGAGTGATTAAATGGGAATGGTTCTCCTTTCCTTTTTTTTTCTTTCCGCAAACACACTTTGATGGACGCCCAAGCCAGCCTCTTTTTTTCTCTCTTTTTCTCCCGTACCGGACTTGAAACGATAGGCCGTCCGGGCTCTTTTTCTCCCTTTTTTAAACTTTTTTTTCCCTTTTATTAATCTCTTCGTAGTCCGTTATGGTGGAGGATAAGGATAGGGGTGTATAAAGGATATTTCTCCACCTCCCCCCCTTTCATCCCCCCTCTCCCCTTCCCTACAGGAAAAGATAAGAGAGATATGGAGATGTGACCTTTCCCTTTAACCTCCCGTTATCCTCCCCCCTCAGTGGAGAACAAGCATGAAGATGGTTTGAACATCTCCATTTTTCCTCTTTTTTTTCCCTTCCTCCCACTTTTCTCTTCCCCTCCCTCACAGGATCGGCTTCCAGTCGGAATCGTTGATCAGGCATCACCTCGGCACGTGCTCCGTCCCCTTTCCTCTGATCCTCTTCCTTCATCGCACTAAACAAGGCGTGGAAATTTCATGCACGACCTCCTGTTTCAACCATTTCTTCCCCCTCCTAACTCTCCCTTTTTCCCCCTCTTTTTTTCCACTAATTGTGGCACAGAGTCCCGGTTCTTCTCCTCCTTTTCCCCCTTCTATCTTTCTCCTTAAGAAAAACAATCAGGACCCCGTTTTCAACCCTCTTTTTTTTCCCCTCAAACCCCTTCCCCCTTTCTTTCTCCCTCTCCGAAACGGAGAAATAAAGAAATATTCAGCTATCGCCCCACTTCTTTCTCCTCCCCCCCCTCCCGGATCCTCTCTTCTCCCCCCCCTTCCCCTTTATCCGTACCTCGTGTATTAGAAGAATGGAGAAGAGGTGGCGTAGCAAAGTCCCAAGCCCCTTTTTTTTTCCCCCCTCCCGGGTCTTTCCTCCTCCCTCTGAGCGACGCAAGAAAGATGGGTAATACGGTTCTCGTCAGCTCCCTTTTTCCCTTCCCCTGAACCTTTCCCTATTCTCCCTTTAGTCGTGACATCGCTTCACAGATCTCTTAAACTAGTAAGAATCCAGCATCTAAGTTTTTCTCTTCTTTTCATTCTCCTTGCGACTTCTCTCTCCCTTTCCGGGATCACAAAAGATCCTCCTCTTTTCTTCTTTTTGATTTTTTTCTCCTTCCCTCTTTCTTTGTTTCGCAATAGGATCGAGGGAATAATTTGGTGTAAATAGAATACATTTCCGGCAAAACCGGGACCTCCTCCTCCTCTTCCCAAAGAGCCCCCTCTTCCCCCCATTCGTCATCCCTAGTGGGAGGAGGAGATGTACGGAGAAGAAATCACGTGGAAGAGGCGCCTCTCTCTAAGCTGTTTTTTTTTCTTTGAGTATCGGCCTTCGGTGGAGATATGTGGGAATAAGGATATAATTGAGTTGGGATGGTGCTATCCGCCCCCCCCCCTCCTCCTTTCCGGTTCTTCCCCCTTTTCTTCTTTTTTTGGCATACACCC
>Ga0179591_1347706_pt1 | contig 11454 bp, 8 predicted proteins | sample CZOMad2_1_08_16f_FD_182891 | JGI IMG/M metagenome (GOLD analysis project Ga0179591, IMG submission 182891) | Vadose zone soil fungal communities from Angelo Coast Range Reserve, California, USA - CZOMad2_1_08_16fungal (PacBio error correction) | ecosystem: Environmental > Terrestrial > Soil >... | reverse complement strand
CCAGGAGAGTGAGAATACGAGCTCCTTTCCTCCCCTTCTTCCTTTCACTCGAATCTTCCTCAGCAATCCATGGAAAGAATCGTCGTCGCCCTTGGCACACCCCCCATCGTAGTGAGACACCCGTCTAGATGTTGCTCCTTCTCTCGATTGCTAACCTTCCCGAGACTTTGCGCACGAGGCTCTATCGCTTCCGTAAGGAGAAGCCTTAGCCCCTCTAGAGGCTACCTGTTCTAAAATCTAGTTAGGAAGTGTCTCTTTTTTCTTGCCCCCGTCTGTGCCCCACGCGCCTGTCCTTTAGATTTAAAAGAAGAGTGTTGTGGTGAAACCCCTCCCCTTTCCGGTGCGCACCAGTGACGTAGGGCTTGTGACTGTATTAAGGCGGATTCCCACTTTCTTTTTGCACGTTTAAGACGAGAATTTGACCTTTCCGCCCTTCTTCCTCCGGTTTTTTGAACGTACAGTAGCGACAATAACGAAGTAGGACCGCGCACCGGCCTCAGACTATCATGGCCTTGAGCTTGCATTTTTTCCTCTCTGTACTCCTTTACCTTGAATTTTACCGACCCCCCCCCCCCCTCTCATCGCAGTAAGCGTCATGACAACCCCCCTGACAATTTCATCCCATCGGCCCTTTCCGATCAAAGAGAGAAATGGCTTAACCCCTTTTCTTGATCGCCTCTTCCCCTCCTTTATTGGACCACCACACAACAATTTCCGCCGCTCCCCTCTCCCCACGTAGATGTAAAAGGATATGATTAGGAGACGAAGCGTATTTACTATTCTCACGTCTGGTGACCTTCTATAGCCCTTCAGGTGTTTCTGTTCTAGCATTTTTTTCTTGCCGGTCGTCTCCCTTCTTGAAAGGAAAAGCTACAGTAGCGAGGCTCCGAAAGCCTATAGGCCCGCGGTTTCGTCTCTGATGGGTTAGGGATAGAAAAGATGATTATGTCCGTTAGGCTCAATTTTTTTTCCCGTTCCTTCAGACCCCCGAATTCAAAGTAAGAGTCTCGCCCCCTCTTATTCCCACGGGGTGTGAAAGTGGAAGAAGGATAGTTCCCCGCGTTCCATCAGAACCTGAGCATTTGTCTCGGACCCCCCTTTTCCTGACACGTTCAAGTGCACCGGTGTTCAGAGACTCTCCTTCAACGTTCCGCGCGGCGAACGGCAGACGCGGGTGTAGGAGTAAAAATGAAATGTTCTTTTTTTCTCCCTTATTTTCCGCATTAGAGAAGCGGTAGTTTCTCCTTTTTTATTCCCTTTGACGGCGACTTCATAGATAACAGCCTCCCAGTAAGGGTTGAGATACCCCCCCCTTTTCCCCAGTCTAGGTGCCTCCTCCTTTTATGAGGAGAGACTTCCCCCTCCTTCCTTCCCTCCGGCGAGAAGATACAAATGATCAAAGTACCTCCTCCTCACTTATTTCACGTCTAGTAGAGACCAGTTGACAAGCTGGACGTCTTTTTTTTCCTCTCATAACTTCCGGTATGAGGTATCCCCCCCGTGGCGGGTTGAAAGTTCCCCTCGCCCCTTTCTTCGCCGATAGGAGGGTAGAGTGATAGGTACCTTCGAATATATACCCCCCGGACTCAACGGAGGCCTGATTTCGATTGGAGCCTGGGTCCCCTTCTCTCCTGGAAGACTCACAGTTTTTATCACGTGACCGCCCGATGATATAAGGTTATCCCCCCCTCTTTTGACTGTGCCGAAGTGTCTTCCCCTTCAATTCTACCGTCGAGTCTGCAGAGTAGGTTTATCCTACCCTTTTCTGAGTCCTCCCGAAGAAAAAAGTTTTTTTTTTAATATAATTGGAACGTCGGAGCCTCCCCTTTGCCTTTTTCCTCCCCTCTCTTCGATAAATGCTCTGCGTGGAAAATACATCCATTTCCCTAGGCGGATAGTTAGCCTATGTGAGACTAAGTATGCCCCCGGATTCAACGAGCTCTCTTCCCGTAGACCTTCCCTTTGATCCGCAGAAGGTCGACACTCCATCCAAGGAGTCCTCTCCCTTCTTTCTCCACCACTTGCTCTAGTATCTCTATCGGTGGTCCCTCTTTTTCCCCCGCCTCGTCTGCGAGCGTTGATAAGTTCGCTCGATCCTTTTCCCAAGATGCTGATCTAGAAGCCCTTTGCCTTTTCCCCTCCTCTCCACGGGACTTTCACCCCCCGGACCCATAAATGGGCGTCGTTCTTCCCCCTTTTTTTTTTCGAACTTTCATGAAGAGGTACAAGGAAGATCTAGTACTGTCTATTTCTGAGACCAGTGCAGATCCTTTTTCGTCTCCCCCCTGCCTTCTTTTTTCAGAGCAGTACAGAAGTTCCCTGAACCAAACCCACCTTGTTTGTCTCTACAGGCTCAGATCCGAGGAAAAGCTGGTTTCTCTCGTCTTTTTCACTCCCCGAAAAACCCCCCCCATCTCGGCACCCACCAAAAACACTCTGAGGCGCTGCTTTCCTCGATACGACCCCCCCTTCTTCCCCCCTTCCCCGCGTACTAGTTTCTATCGAGGTGTTAGTCCTCATGCACCAGGAATGGCCAACTCCTCAGACTATTTCAGGCACCTATAATCGTCTCCCCAACCTCATAGAGAGAGGTTCAAAGAATAGTTGAGGAACATCCCCTCCCCAAAGAGCCCTGACTCGAAGTTTTCTTTTTCGTCCTTCATTCGGAAGGGAGCTCGTCGTGGCCAATGCCGCCGGTCATCCAGACTCCCTCTTTTCTTCTTTGACCTGCTCCGCATAGACGGCTTCCTTCCCCTCCCACTAGTGAAGTAGATGCGCCTCGAAGAATAGGTGACTCTCCCCTCTCTTACAGGTCATATCCCCCTATTAATATCCCACGGTTGTTTCTTTGTTGAGGCTTGATCTGCACAGTTCGATGAGATGGGAGACTGCCAGATACTTTCTCTTTCTTCTTCCCCCCCAATACCTGTATTAGTGCGGGTTTCCCCCTCTTGATAGGCTTTTAGCAAGAACGTCTGCTCTCTTCAACGATCGACATAGGAGGTTTAGCTTCTCTTTCGTTCATAGTCGTACGGAGCTCCGAGCCTGACAGAAGAAGATATAAAGTCGCGACGCTGCGCTCAAGAGCGAGCATCTCCTCGCTTCTGTTTTTTTTTTCTTCTTGACGTACAGATTTCTAGCTGAAATAGTAGAGCAAAGTGGTTATTCTATTCTGGCCTACTTAATAAGGAGACTCCTCGTCGAACCCTTTCTCCGTTAAAGTTAAAAAATTTAGAGCACCTGATGAAGGACTCGCGCCCGTTTCCCCCCTTTCGCCACTTCTAGTTAGATCGCGCGAAGGTGTTCTATTCGCTCCATTTGGGGGGATACTATAAGGTTCTCTACCTCTCCTAGTAAGTGAGAGAGTCGCGACCTTTATCCTTTGGCGAAACGTGTTGTCCCCGCTCCCTTGCTTTGAATCCGATGACAGAGTATAGACTCTCCGCACTGGCGGGTGTTAGTAGAATCCCCCTTCCCCCTCTTCTTCCCTCCCTCCCTGCATTTTCGTTTGCCCGCTGAAAGCCGGAGACTGTAACGTTGGTCGCCTCCTCTGTTCGCGAATATCCTGGGAGGAGCACCTAGCCTAGTCATGGTTCCCCTTTTTCCCCCCTTTCTCTGCATCACGTCAGATAGCCGCCGTCGATATACGCGGGAGCCAGGAGTGAACATTCTCTCCTTTTTTTTCCTCCTGAATCTCTTTCTCAATTGAGGTCAGTTCCGTGATCGGCTTCTCTTCTTTCCGAAGAGGAGCCAGGCTCTATCTCGTTGGTACAGCCGCGACATTTTCCCTCTGTCTCTTTCATTCTACGAATATTTCCCTTCTGTTATGGACGCTCGCCAGGGAAGTTATCGCTACGTCGCGGTTTTGAGATTTTTCTCTCCTTTTGATCACTTTCCTTTTTGGTGGAGCTCCCTAAAGCGTCTTTCTCCTTCTTTAGTAGAAGACATTAGAGTATCCTCTGCCGCTGCTACGTGACACATTTGACTTTTTTCCCACAGACACGACTTCTGCCCCGGATGATGGGGCCCGTGACTTGATTCCTTCATCGACTGGAGTATGACAATAGAGGATGTACCGAGTGGACCGCACACTCTCCAGGAAACCTACAAGAAGTCTTTTCTCCCCCCCCCGTTAACTTTTTTGTCGCTAGTCCTTGCCGAGGATAGCCTCCTCTCTCCCCTTGCGTCCTAATAGAGCGCAGCCCTCTTCTTTTTCAACCCTCGGAAAGTCCTAACTGAAGACGACGGATTCGTAAAGTTTACTGACGGCTCCCCCTTGTTTCCCTCTCGTACCTCGTCTTAGCGTTTTGACCTCCGTGAGGTGTGATCGATCGTTTGGTGTATGCCGGATAGAAGGATTTTTCCCTACCTGGAGTTAAGCTGAAACCTCCCCTTTCCGGCACTAACGCTAGCAACGGATTATCTCAGAACTACCTCCACCCTTCTCCTCGGAGGCCATAGTCTACATCTCACCCCCTGCGCTTTGAGAAACGAGCCAGAGAGAGCTGATCTCGTAATGCTAGATAGGTAAATAAAAAGTGACTCTTTTCTTCCCCCACTCTTCCCGATTCGTCATTCTTCCTTAGGCGCAGGGAGTAGGACTCTCGTTTAAGAGGACTAGAAAAGCCCCCCCCTCCCTTCTTGTCTATCCTTCTCTCGAACGCTCTTCGCAGGGAGGGCATGGAGCGCTGGTGCCCTTTCTTCTAAAGGCACCCATTTAGCCTTTCTTCCTAGAGCCTTTTCCGAATTCCAGGCTTTTCATTCCCGTCGTAGAATGTCGAATGAAAACAGTTTCCCTACCGAATCAGCCATGATAAAGACCCCTTCCACTTTCCTTCTCCCTCCTGGTCCCTTGTCTTTTACTTGCTTTTTAGGTGAACTTTTGAGTTTCCTTTCCTCTCTCTTCTTCCTCTAATGACGAGAGACGTGGCAGTTCCGATCCTCTCCTCACTACCAGTGCTACTAGAATTCTTTTTCTCCACTCCTTGACCCTTCTTTGGATTTTGTCTCCGAACCTCCATCTCTTTGCTCAGATTCGAGGAGCAGGAGAGGGAAGAGCTTGCCGTGGATATCAAGTAGAAAGAGATCTCTTCTTTTTTTTTTTTCCTCGACCCCCTAGCTTGTTTCCCTCAGCGTTTTGTACTTTTTTCCTGATTTGAATTAAGTTTTCTTCCCTCTCTTTTTGACCCCCGTTTGGAGATCTGAATTGAGGCGCTGTCACGATTACCGTTGATCCCCCTCTTCTATACCCCGTGACATCTTCATTCCCCTTCCTGTCCTTTCCTCCCTTTTCTTTGCATTGCGAGAAGTGGAGTTAAATGATCGGGAAGCGACCGATTTTCTTCGTCGGAACATTCCCTTCAGCTTAAAGTACTAAGTTTTTTCCAAGGAGATAAATTAACAACAGGCCTTCTTCCTGAGTGTCTCCTTCTGACTTCTCGTAGGTTCACTGACAGAGGTTTACCCAGTCGCCTCGATCCTTCCCCATGAATGCTCGTGTAGGTCGGCCGAAGCACAGATCGCCGAGTAAGTTCGATTCTTCCTTTCTGCCGCGACGAAGAAGATCAATTTCTTTTTCCCTCCTTTCTTAGGCTTACTTTCTCGCTAGCCCTTTCACCTTTTTTTTCTTTTGTGCTTGCTCGACGAGTTTGCAGTCGGCACGAGCGTCCCTCTTCCCGTGCTTCGGTCGTAGAGTAAAGAAGCGTGCGTCACGCTTTCTTTTTTTTCTTTCCCTGCCCTTTCTTTGAGTTATATTTTTCCACTCTTTTTTTTTTTTTTTTCTCTTTAGATGGCTTAAAATGCGAGGAGTCAACCTCCGACCGATCGTTCCACTCTTTTTTTCCTTTACTAGAAGATTGATTCCCGCTGGAAGCTCGTCCTTCCTTTTCCCACCCCCCCTTACTTTCTCTTGATGAGCTTTCCCCCAGAGTCTCTTCCGACCTCTCAAAGCCCTGAGATGTAAATCGAGTTAAGTTTCACGGGAATTTTCTCCGAGGTTAGAGTCCGGTCCGGAGATTATTTTTTTCAACCCTTTCCCCCTTGGATAAAATGGATCGTCTCCCTTTCTCCTTTATCCTTTTTTCTGCTGAAGGTGGCTCCGATGGAAACCCGCCGATCCCCCTATCAGAACAGACCGACTCTAAGGAGACCCCTTTTCCTTGCACTTTTGACGGCGTTTTCTCTTGCAGCTTATTTCCAGTAGTATTGCCGATGAATTTTGCAGTCCGAACCTGCGCTTCCCTGATTAGTTGGTCGGACAAGTAGCTTTCCCCCTCCCCCCCCTTTTCCTTCTCCAGCCACTGAAGCAACCAGACGTTTGTCCTTTCCTTGGCGAACGCTCTCGAGTTTTTTTATACTAGGAAGCTTCTAGACAATCCCCGATCGAAAAACAGGTCCCTCTTTACATCTCATGCCGTTTTCCCTCCCCCAAAGCCCGTCGGAGGATCCAGAGAGGGGCGACGAAAGGGGCTCCCTTTAGGAATATATAGTCCCCCCAAGATATTGACCTTCTCCCCCCTTCCGTCTCCATGCGCTCGACCTCTTACAGCGGCTCGATTGTCTGTCTCCCGACGCAGATAGAGATGCCAGCTGTCCTCCGTAGTCTAAGCGTGCTTGTTCTCTCTTCTCCTTTCAGCCCACCGGAGTTTCTCCCGAAGTGAACATACTCCCCCGGTCGCCGAGATCTAATGCTACGGCGAATACAGTCCACGGTTTCGAGGCTGGGCTTTTTTCCTTTCCGGAAAATCTGAGTAGGGAAAAAGTGTGTCCCCCTTTTCCTTCCTCCATTTCCCCCCCTCAAGACTTCGTACCAAGTAAGAGTCTGCACCCTCGAAGCTCTGACTCCTCCGGAAGCCCCCCAGATGCCCTCCTTATCCTGTAATATTCCCTTGCCTAGGGAGATAACCCTTGATAGCATCGGAGTAGTGTTTGAGAGACGAAACCGATACGCGTTCCCCGTTTGTAATTTCCATAGCTTTTTTTTTATCTCTTCCGTGCGAAAAAGGATTAAGCGGTTAGACCGGGTCGTCTGCTTCTCTCGAGTAATTCTTCTGCATCCTTTTTCTTTTTCCTTTTTATCTGAGAAGAGCCTTTTTCATCTCTTTTTTAACCGGTGATCTCTTCTATTTCCCCGTCTGCCCCGATTATCAGGTGAGTGATTCCTCAGGTATCGGCTGTAATCCTCTGCAAGTAGTCAGACCTCGAGAATCACGACCCCCTTTATCCCCTGCACTTTTCCGCGCGGTAAGAGATGCTGGAACGTTCCCTTCCCCTTTGCCTCAAGAGTGAGATTCCAGGATAGGTCTGCTGGTAGTCACGAAGTTGAGAGGTTGTCCTATATTTTCCTCCCTCTCCTTATTCGCGTAGTGTTTTTCTGAGTGCTCTTCCTTTCTCCTTTTCGAAAAAGGAAAACAGCATCACGGCGGTCCGTCGGTTTTTTAAGTTGTTATTTGTTCCCTTCCCTCTCCCTTCATTTAAGCAAAGTCCTTCAGATCCCTAGACCTTAAAGACCTTATCCCCCTTCCCTGAATGAGCAGCCCGGTTGACGCACCTCCCGAACAGTGGATCAGGTACCGCGAGATTATCCTCTCTTCCTCCTTGCTCTAAGAACCTATTATGTTTCTTAGTCGAGTTTTTTCCACCTCTTTCCGATCTCCGTCATCAAGTAGAGAGATGACAGTCGCAAAGTCTGCGAGACCTGCTTGTTTTCGTCCTTCCCCCTTCTTTCATGAAGCCCGGGGGATTCAGTTACCTTTCCTCTGTGCGAACGAAGCGCGGCTCTGCTCCCCCTCAATAGAATAACAGTGCACGGGCTCGCGAATTCTCTACCCTGACCCTCCCCCCTCATCAGATAGAAACTTGGTAAGTCTGATTCCGGGGAAGAATTACTACTTATCTTGTTCCTTCTGACGTAGGTCTTTCCTTCAGGGTGACCCTTTAAACAGATTTTCCCCTCCCAGAGCCCCATCGTCGCGCCACCACCGAAGAGAAAGGAGACATCTCTCAGGCGAAAATCACTAATAGTCCGCGAGACCCACGGGATGGTCTACCTTGCTTCCCGTCGATCCACGAAGAGCTCGGGCCGTCCTGAGACTCCTCCAGAACCCCGAAGAGGGCCTCTTCTAGCCGATAACACAGCAGAGAGCTTCCCTCCTGGAGTCCCTTGTCCCCCCCCTTTTTGCGCTCGCACTCCCGCCCTCCTCTAATGGAACTCTCCTTCGGAGGCTGGACCCATTCCCCCGTCCCTCTCCCCTTACTTTCCCCCCTTGCAAACTCGCTGCGAGCCAAGCGAGAGCGCACTTTAGAGGAAGCTTCGGTGGAATATCGCTGTTTTCCCCTCCTGGGGTGAACCCTTGAAACGCGCAGCGAGGACGGCCCTATATTGATTCCCCTTCTTTACCCCGCGTCGCTTACAAAATTCAACCAGCTCCCGAGAGAAGCTGTGGCCGGTCTCGAACTACTCTTGTCAGTCTTTGCCATAAGTCGACCGTCCCGCCGTCAATATCTCTTAGTCTCTCCTCCTTCTCTTGTGACTCTTGCCCCCTTGCTCTCCCCTGCAAACCCCTCCCCCTATCTACCCACGAGAAGTTGAGATCTCCGCCTTAGGGTCGCGCATAATTCTCGGGGATGTATACTATTTCTCACTTTCTCCCCTCTTTCTTTTTGACCTTTCCTACCCCCTTCCTCAGCCCAGGGATCTCTGAGCCCGTTAGAGACGTCCAAAGACGTCACGTTATAATCAGGGAGGTTGCTATTTCCGTCTACTTTTGACCCCCCCGGTGCTTATACACGATAGAAAGACTGAGGAGTTTTGGTTTTCTCTTCCTTCCCGAGTAGAGCTACCCCCCGACCTCATCGTCCTCCGGAGAGGAAGGCCTCATAGAGGCGTCTTTGGCGTACCATATGCGCCCTCTCCAACCTATTCCAGTGGTAGGAAGCTTCACTCTAGGAGATGGTCCCGTAGAAACCTTTCTAGGCTCGTATCTAGAGACACTGACCATGTAATTACTTCCTCGTAGGTGATATCTCTAGAGTGACCCTAGCTCGCCGAGTGTGGAGACTAGTGCGTTCTCCTAACTCTGACGCGACCTTCTAAGCACTCCCCCCCCTGCTTTCCTATCCTTCCCCTGCGGCGAAAAAAAGTTGTTACCCTGAGCCAGGTACTTCTCTGATATGTCCCTCTCTCTTCCTCTCGACGTAAAGGTATTGAAGTTCTAGGAGACCCCTGCTTATTCCCAGTGAAGATGAAGAGGTCTCCCGTCAAGGCAGCAATGATGTTCGCCCGAAATCATTCCTCCCTTTCTTCCTTTTATCCGAGACTTGACTCTTTCATCTGCAAGTGATAGATCCCTCGCACAAGTCCGACAGGTGGAATTCGTGAACTAGACCTCTTCCGGTTAGGGCCCCATCAGACGCAGGCGCTCTAGTGTACCCCTCTCCCCCGAGGAGAAGGAGTGATCTTTTCTCTGGATTCCTTCCAGTGAAGTCCCCCCGTAGCGGTCCTCCCCCCGGATGGTCCCCGCACGACGTCGATGATGTATCCCGAGCACTTATTCACCGAGATTGCACGAAAGAGCATTCCTTCCATCTCCGACCTCCCCGGAGACTGTTCTCGCGGGAGAATACGTATAAATATATTCGGATATTTGTGGTCTTAGGAAATTCCGCCTTTCCCCCTTCTTCTCCTTCTATGATAGGATTCCTCCCAGTCAGACTTCCCCAGTTCCTGAATTCATGCCCGGCAGGAAACCCGGTGAATTCCCTTTCTCCCTTTTCCTTTTCTGCGTTTTCGTGATCTGCATAGAATGGATTCAGACGAGCTGTCCCTTTTTGGGGGGAGCGCCACAATTCAAGTTTTCAACCCCCTCTGATCGCCGTGTTACCCCGTGCGTTCTCCTATTTCCTAGTTCCACTCAACTAATGCTCCTCGCTCGTTCGACTTTCCCAAGCGTCCCCCCCCCTTCCCCCCAGGGTCAAGAAGTGCTCTCCTACGAGCAATTTTTGGCAATCGTGCAGTCGGCCCGGTTCATTCTCTAGAGTGTGAACTCAATGTGAGGAGCGAGGTTCCTCTGGATGGAGTAGGCTCGAGAGGATCCTACTCTCTTCTCCTTACTCCAAATCTAGAGACGACCGAGTCTCTCTCATTCCTCGTCGAATAAAGGAGCTTTCCGGACTCGTCGCGTCCCTCATAAAAGACCTACGTTTGCGCTTTCTCCTCATCTCCCTGATCTTCATCCCCCTTATGCTCCTTGGTTCCCTGCTCTCGCTTTTCGCCCTAGTAGGACGGAATAGGCGCGTTGATTGCTTGATGAAGAGGTTCTCGAAACCCTCCCCCCCCCATACTCCTAGCTACGATCCAGCGTCCCTTCGGTCGATTGTCCCGCGAAGATAGCTTAGTGAAAAGCTGGCACTAGAAGGGATCTCGATCTTTCCCTTCTCCTAGTAAGGGGGGTACCTTTAGAATGTTTTTTTCTTCACTTCCCACCCCTGTGAAAGCTAACCTCTTTTTCCTAAGATTTTCGATCCCCCCCCCCAAGAACTGATTACAGAGTCTCTTTCTCCCCCTTTTCCCTGTAGCTTTTGCCTCTTTTGGGCTGTGTAATGTAGCTCTGAGTTCTCCTCCCTGCGATAAGTGGAGACGGCACGACCCCTCTTTTCCCCTTTAATTCCTCCCTTCCTTTTACACGAGTGTCATGAGATGGGCATTATTCCCCTGACCTGCTCTTTCCACAAAGTAGAGGAGCAGAGTATGATCGGGCTTCTCTCCCTTGGAAACCCCCCTGATAGTCCTACTTATATTGGCCGTACGGACAGATTTAGTAACTCCTGGGATCGCCTGCTCTCGCTGGCTGAACCTCAGGACATTTTTCCCTTCTCATGATTCTCTCCAACAGGGGGTAGTCTGTCGTCGTGAGTGCTCTCATCCTCCGCGTATACCTCGAGAACCGTTCTCTAAGGAACCTGATTTATGATCTGAAGTTTTCAGGGCGACCGATTCTTTGCATTCGTGTAAAAGTGAGAAGAGAGCCCGTCTTTTTCTTCTCCGGAAGAAAAAAGAAATGCTCAGGCCCCAATCCTCTTTGTTATACCCTTTTTTTCGTCCTTTTCTCGACCACCTTCCTTCTCCGCCGGGTGATTAGGGGTTTCGGCTGAGATAGGCGTTTTTTTTGGTTAAAAAAGTCGCGCACCGTCTCCCCTAGGATAGATAAATGGTGCAGCACGGTTTATCCCCTGAGATGGGTCTCGTCGGACGGATTCCCCCTCCTCCCCCCCTATTTTTCTTTACAGTGAGTTGCCCTTTCCACCTCGTCTTTTCTCTCTGCTTCTATCGAAGAAATAGAAGGCGGATTTGTCTGCCTTCCCTCTTGTCCCTCAGGAGCGAGGCGCCAGGAAGTGTTCTCCTCTTTCTTCCTTTTAATCATTTGTGCGGAACGTCTCGCTTTTCCGTAAAGTTTT
>Ga0179591_1279218_pt1 | contig 11454 bp, 5 predicted proteins | sample CZOMad2_1_08_16f_FD_182891 | JGI IMG/M metagenome (GOLD analysis project Ga0179591, IMG submission 182891) | Vadose zone soil fungal communities from Angelo Coast Range Reserve, California, USA - CZOMad2_1_08_16fungal (PacBio error correction) | ecosystem: Environmental > Terrestrial > Soil >... | reverse complement strand
GTTATGGATTCCGATCCGTACAGGTATTTAGCCCACGAGACTGTGGGCTCTCTCCTACGTTTCTTTCTAGTGTCAGCACGACCCCCCGCACACCTCCTGAAGCCGCTTGCGGTGTTGAATGACCCGCCATAGAAGAAGCGCAACTTCCTTCGATGAGATAGAAGCGGAGCACAAAGATTTTCCCCTGTCTTATGCCCTTCAACGCGAAACCCAGAGCCTCGCTGATATACTATCGGCTTACACGTCTTTTGTCTTTTGTCTCGGGAGAAAGAGCGTTTTTTTCAGTACTTTCAAGATAGAGCCCCCCCTCACCCTACGCTCTCCTCCCCTCCTTCTCAGAACAAACGATTAACCCTTCTGAAGTTAGTCCCCCTCAAGGTCTTTTTCCCATTTATGGGGTACTTCATGCTTCGGCGACGATGTGATTCGGCCGGGTCGAGTAGATAGATCTTTGGAGGGTATTTTCGTCGCGTTTCCTTGAGGCAGGACAATCTCCTGCCCATCCAGTCTCGCTGCTCCCGCTCACCGCTGGAAAGTTGACGCTTAATAAGTAGAGAATGTTCGTTTCCAGAGAAGGTGTTTTTTCCGGTTTTGTCTCGTTTCCCCTGAGCTAGTAACATTCGTTCTTAGTCGAGTTTTCTTCCTTCTCCGCACCGTAGTCCAGTCTAGGTCGCCTGACCTGGAGCGTTGTGCCTATCCGTCGTGAACCCACTGAGCCCCCTAGCGAGGAAGTATCCCAGTGCAACACTAGTTTTTAACTCGTTTCCTTCCTCTCGGAGCGCTGACTCCAGTAAGGATTGACGTTTGCTTTAGCGTGAGTTTATCGACTTTAGCCTCTTTCTTTTGACGAAGAATTCCAGGATAAACCACCGACCGTTTCCTCCTCTGGCTCGAGGCGCCTAGGTCGAGATATTCTGAAGATTGCCTCCCCCTGTTACGATGATTTTTTGGTGTGGGATTCGTTTGCCCTCTTCTTCGACCTTCCCTTCCTTCTGCTCTAACTTTAGAGCGCCTTGACCTACTGATTCGAGTTTTTTTTTTATGTATTTTTATCTCCCGTCTTAGGAAGAAGACGCTTACGCGAAGAGAATTCTTTACTTTTTCTCTCGGGTACTCAAACCGTTGTCACGTATATGAACCAACCGAGAAGTTTTATCTGAAGCGGTTTCTTTTTGGACTGGTAGTTCGGATGTCTAGGAAGCAAGTTTCTCTTTCTCATTCCGGAGGCGATCTTATCGCTGAGACTCGGAACTACACTCCCTGAGCCCTTCTATTCCAGGACCAGAACGTCATAGTGTCTAGCACGTTTCAGTGCGAGAGATTTTGAATTATTTTCACCCCCGGCGGTGGGTCCGTTCTATTGATCCTCAAAAGGTCCGAGAATTTCAGGTCTCTTCCTTTTTGTCCCATTTCGCACGTTTCGCTGTTCGAGGCTGTAGTAGTTGCTACTCCGTTGTCCCCTCGTTAGTGCTTCCGTCGGTTCTCTTAGGAAAGAGGAGATTTTTTACCCGACTAGAGCTTCAAGTGTCATTGCTTTGTAAGTCCTCGACCTTGGAGCCTGGGCAGAGTTGTGGATTGTTCTGGGACAGGGGAAGTAATTTCAAGCTTATGGATAACCTCAACTGTGGTTTTTGGTGTAGTCTAAAGTAAGAGAACCTTAATTACCAGACGGACAATTGACCAACAAGCTTCTCTTCAATTTGTTGCGCAAAGGAGAGGAACTAACAATTGCCCCTACCGAGGTCTGGTGTCGAGCGCAGCGTTCTGTGTAAGACCCCCCTCCTCCCTGCCTTTAAGTTACCGCGAGACTAGCTCTCGACCCTTTTGTACAAATCTCGGCGAAGGAGTTAACTCACTCCAGTTCACCTGAAGTTCAATGTTTCGTGCTCCTTTTTTCTGCCTCTTTTAGACTTCCCACGCGGCAAATTATTCCCCCCGAATAATTCCTTTCCGATTCTTAAGACCTTTCTTAGCCCCCGGTCCCGTCTCGTGTTCCTCCGAGGAAGATTTTCTTAGGCAAACCGTAAACTTCAGACCACCATCAATAGACCCGTTCCCTCGAAGGTTTAGTACGATCTACCCAGTAAAGCAGTGATTCCAACCTAAACTCTGGCACCCTATAGGTATGTGCTGATTTTGAGCATGGTTTTTTTACGGGAGGACACAGTCCAAGCTTGTTGAGGACAGATCAAATTACGACCTGGTTCTCTGCCTTCTATAAGGGGGATTTGCCTGCTACGCTTAAGACTACATTCAGATAAAGATAGTTTACCTGATCAGAGGTCATTTCTCCTCGGATGCCGCGACTTTAAGATTGCGAAATATTCGTCAGTTCTATATAGACCGTGCACGATTCCTTTTTAGTGTTAGCTCGAGAAAGAGGATTTCCTACCCCTATCTAGTTTGTGACCCTCTTTTCTAGCGGCTGATCTAGCAGCCCTTAAGAACGCCTTCGGAGAGCTCAGCGTCTTATCCCGGGCGCCGTTTAATCTGCCCCCTTGACCGATTCACACTCGTGCTTTGGAACAAAGAGGTCCGACTGTGCCCTTTGTTCAACTTCTCGACGGCGTAGAAAGGTGTTTAGATCCTGGAACGTACTACCACCTTTTTCTCGAATCAAAGTTAAGAATCTCCTCAGCGATGGTTGTAACGTAAATCAGGATGGTTTGTCCTCCTCACAGGAGAGACGGTTCGCTCTGATTCAATCCTGCATTGCTTAGAACGTTTACCGCGTCTTTCTGGTCTATAGCTGTTAGCTCGTCTGGACTGTTGGTTGATTCGGTCGAGCGAGTTCCGTACGAGACCGAGTGCTCCTCTCCTCCCCTTCCTTGATCCCGCCGCTATCGAGCTCCGTCTGCACTCCCCTCGATCGTAGGTTTCTCAGAAGCTTTCGGTCATCACACGTGACTCACCTTGTTACGGCGCTTCCCTGCTTGTCTTTCGCCTGCGCTTGCCTCGCGGGCGAGTTCGTGGAGTTCGATGAAAGAATTAAGCACTCTCTTTCCCTCTTGCCCTCATGAGCCCACTTCCTCTGGACAGAATCCTACTGGGACCTCGGCGTTTTATTTTTCGTTTATTCTTTTGTCTCGGTCAGGGCCGTCCCTTGAAGCCTTTGTGTTTTTTCCCTTACTTTCTTGAGCGTTCAAGCGTGAAGAACGCTAGAGGTACTAGGGTAAGTAGGTCGCTTTGTCCCCTTGATCACCCCGCCTGGGAGCTCTTCAGTTCACGTTTCCTTCTTACAGACAGCGAGCTAAACCTAATCAGTGTGCTATTGATTTGAAGGTCCTGCTTCGATCTTTTCCGTCCGGTTACAGCTCCCTTCTTCTGTCTCTCTTTTTTCCTCCTCTCGTTGTTGTGATATCTCCTCGTGGATGGTCGACTTTCGTTTTCCCTTTTTCTCGTCTTGAATATTTTCGTATCAAAGTAGTAGGTGTAGTAGCTTTTAATTCGTCGTGACGTCGACTTGTTTTCCTAATCCTCCATGTTTTTGTCCTGGACTCGACGCGGAACCCCGAGTCTGATTAGTCTTTCAGATGACGGCTAGTCTTAGTCACGTGTCGAAAGAGTTGATGAGTTTTCTCTCAATGACATCTCCTACACTTCTCTTCGCCGGAGAATACTCTAGTCTCGAAGCAGGAATTTCTCTCGGGGCTTTTTTTTTCCTTACGAGTTTTTTTTCGTCCCTAGCCACGACTTGAAAAGAACCCTATTTTGCGACGCAAGCGTTTTATTTTTCATTACGCCCGCCCGGCTTTTTGCTCCTTCCCTAGCTTATGCATTTTTTTTGGCGGCGTCTGGCCTGGTCAGCGGAGGCTTCCATCTTTCTGTCTAGACTCTCGGTCTGTCTAGTTGGGTCTTCTTAGTAGAAATAGTCGCTTAATAGAGGCGATAGAACTCCATTAACTCTATCGAGAAGCTAAAGAGTCCCCTAAACTCCTCTTTTTACTCACTTCGCACCTTCGAGAAGACACCTAGAAGTTGCTCGTGTCTAGCACTTCTTTAAAAATCAGCCGACAGGAGGGTCTCTGTCCTAAGAGACCCCAGTCTGTAGTTCAAAGTAGAGCTCATTGACCACATTTCTCGATCCTCTGTATCCAAAATGCACTTCTCCCTCCCCCATTTTCATCGAGGAAGTCGTTAAAGGGACCTCTTGTCCCATTGTAACTATCTGATTTTGCGTCTTCTCGGATCCGACATGCTCTCGCCGTAGAGTTTTCGTTCTGTCTCCCGCATCGAGAAATATTTCGTTATTTCCCTTGTGAGTAGTTCAAAAGACTTCTTTCGAACTCATTTCTATCGGACCTACCATTACGATCGTATCTTTTCTTGGAGGCCTTTTGGTACCTATGAGGGTCTTTCTGCCCTACTTCTTAAAGTATTTGAAGCAGTCTTGATGGGAAGATGGATTTTAATCCCCCCAGTTATAGTGGAGAGGAGTACCTGCATGTCGTCCCTCGTACTTGTAGAGGTTTGAGCGACCAGTCCTGTGCTTCGGCACACGAGTTACTTGAGAGGACGCCACATCTTAAGCGACCGTCTATCTTACATATGTTTGACCTTCCTAGACCGAGGGATCTTTAGAGAGAAGCTTTTTTTTCCCTGCCGTTCGAGGGATGTAGGTTGCGATAGAAGTCCAGTAAGACAGCAGCGATACTTTATCAGTTCCCGAGTTCAGGAGAGAACTTCCGATCTCTCTAGCTTTTTGACTTCCCCGTCTCACCCATGTGGCGTCTGTGGAGTATCTGCCCCAGAGTGAAAAATAGAATATTGAATTTGAGGTTTAGAATTCGCCGGAGGGACTTTAGAGTTTAGCGAAGCTTTCTCGTTTCTTGTCTTCTCTTGATCATTTCTGGCCGTACTACCATCGATGCAAGCACTCGAGTTCCCATGCCACAACTTGGCCCTCATGGGCAGCTTCGTTCTTTTGTCGTGCCGCGTATATTGTCCGTATGATCTATCTCTCCCCCTCCCCTGTTGTTTGTGTGCTCACCCTCCCTCCGAAATACCTGCAAGACCCGCCCCCAACTTTGTTTTAGTCTCCGGACCATGGACTCTTTTTTGCCGCGAGTGCGTTTCCTTTCTGTCCTTTGCGTCAGACCGCCTTCCGCCGAAGAAGCGCTGAGCGAGCGAAACCTTTTTTAAACAATTTCCACAGTGACAGAAAGGTAAGTCGTTTAACTAACATCAAGGGCAACGAGCCTTGATTTCGATCCTTCGCAGCCTCCCTGGACCCAGGGGAGGACCGCCCTTGCAAAGGTCTATCGCACAGACCCCCTTGTCTCCTCCCTTTTTCCTGTCCTCGTGCCACGTGAGCAGATATACCGTTCGAGGTCGCAAAGCTTCCACCACCTAAGCATTCCATTGACTCCTCTTCTCATATGTTTAGAGACTTTCTAAAGTTCGTTCCCCACTCCCCAGCTTCACTCTCGTGACGGTCGTTGGCGTTGTTTGAGAAAGACAATTGGGAGGAGTAGATCCAAGCCCGACTGCTCGTTCCGGTCTTCTCGTTCCGCCAGTCGCCTGCGGTTTGCTTTTTTTTCCTACGGACGAGCTAACTCGTGCTGTCTCATTCTTCCTGATCGTGCCCTGGCGAGCGAGTCTACTTAAGCACGGTTTTTTCCTTCTAGACAGGTTTAAGACCGAACCTAATTGTGCCGGAGCTACTGTCTGACCCTCGACTGTCCTTCGAGCCTATGACATCGTTGACGTCTTTGACACGGAGTAGTGGTTGCCAATTCGACCTGTCGGAAGGGTCTGTAGCGAGATTCAATCGGACTGATTCTTTGAGCATCTCTGCTTGAAAGCTCCTCCTTACATGCAGGGACGGCATACTGCAGTTTTCCTTTGCACATGCCTTCCTCGGTGGACTTGAGGAGGGCGCCTGTTCAAGTTGATTGAGAGAAAGTGGTCTCAGCTGCAGACAGGACCCCTTTGAGCGGCAGAAACGGCCGCCCTTAGCAGCTCCCGCCTATGGCACGAAGGTGCAATTCGCACTTCTTACGTTTAATTTCGAGGCGGGTCCCTTTTACCTTGGGTTCGAGCGATTGGCTTCGCGCGGGCTGAGGGTGTCCGGTCCGCCGTGTACCAGCGAATGTGCCTTTAGAACTCTGAACCGCTTACTCTTCTAGTCCATATCTCTTAAATAGGAGCTAGCTCCGTCCGCTACATCCAGACTTGCTATGAGTTCGAAGTTTTTAGCGTCTTTTTCTTGCTCGTGAGGGGAGGTTTAGTGAGATTATAGATTCTTTTACTAACGCTCTTTCTGTGGCTTTCCCGCTGCGTCTCAAGGAATGGAAGCGATGATAGAAGCTGGACCCAGCTTTTTCGCTGGATGGATAGTTGTCTTAGACTCATGCTCTTTTGACTCCCCCCCCTAAGCCCTTGTTTTTTTCTCGACTCGTTGAGCTTATTACAAGAGAGGAAGTCGGTAGCCTCCTTTTTTTAAATGAACTGAATTATTACGCGTCCTGCCAGAACTCCTTTACAGCTGGACTACATGACGATTCTTTCTTGTGTCTACGCAGCTCCAAAGAGGATTCTTTTAGAGCTTGCCCTTTCACGGATTTCTCTCTCTTTTTCTCCTAATAAGTTGTTTTGGTTCTCTCTCTTGCCTATGGTAGAAGAAGCATCGGCGAATAAGATTCCGTCCCCCCCCTTTTTCGTTTGCCCCGGAAGATCGTCGGTGTATTTGTAGTAACTAGTTTGAGAGAGAAGACAGCACTGCGGTGTGCAGGCCAACCTATCAAGTCTACCGAGCGAACCTCTTTCAGTCACTCTGCTTCGCCCGCTGTCTAGCCACCAAGGGATGAGTCTTATCGTTGCCGACCTCTCAGTCCCGTGAGGTCCGGAGTCTTTTCCCCTAGGCTGTCGAGGGCCGAGGTTAGCTTTGCGTGTTCGTAACGGACCCGTCTCACCTTCACTTTTCCGCTGTGCTCGCCCGCCGGGCAGAGCCCGCGGCGAGGCCTGTCTCCGAAGGTCTCACTGCGATGTGCTCTTAATTGCGGATTAGGCCGTTAGTTTGATACTCCTAGGTTGCTACTGCTCGTGACGGCCGCTTGGATCGGCGGGCTCGTTCTTCGTCGCGGTACGGCCTGTTTTTCAGAATAGAACCAGGCCCTCCGCGGCCCTTCCCGTTGAGCCACGAACCGTTTCCGTTTTTTCTCCGTTTTCCAGCGATTGCCAGCCCTCAGTCGCCGGCGATGCGAGGTCCTCGAGCCTCTTTCGCGTCCCCCATCGTCGGTGTGCTGAGATCGGTTTTTTTTTTTTTTTTCAGAATCCGCCCGTGTAGTAGTATTTCTCTGCTCAAGACATCTCTCTCTTCGATGCCGTGAACACCGCTCCCTCCGTCGCGAGAAGAGTTCAAGTCCAAGTCAGCGTCCCCACTCGTCTGAGGCCTATCTAATTGTCTTCACGAAGATTTCAGATTCGACTCCTAGGCCTTGCCGTGTACCGACTCCTCGCGTCCTTCGCCCGCGTTTTAGTAGGCATCTTTCCCTAGGTTCTCGGGAGTCAAAAGGCGACGCTAGGGGTCAAGAGGAGCGCCAGCTTGGTTAGTGTCTGTCCCTACCTTCGGTATCCTCCCCTGCCGGGCAGAGATTCCTCAGAGCAGAACTATTGGAGCATTAGATCGTGGTTCGTAGTCCACGCAGTCGCGTTCATTCTACGTCGTAGCCGGTTCTAGATGCCGTCTTGTTTAGCCTCCCCCCAGTGTAATTTGGCGCGCGAGCACAGCAGGTTTTTACTCCTTTCCGGGTTTAGTCCGTCAGGCCAGAGGCTGGATAGTTTGAGGAATAGTGCTTTGACGGTTTTAAGGAGTAGTGTTGCTCTAGTTTTGAGACTCGGGCTATGAATTGGCCGCGTTCGGAGGCGGGACTCTGAAATAGGGCCGATTTTTTTCCGTTTCGGGCGGGAGGACTTGTTGAATGCGGTCCTCCTGGGGGATATCTTATTTTTAGAGCGAAAGGTCCACGAAATGTCGGAATTCGTATTAGCCCTTCGAAGGTTTATCCTTTTTCACTTTGTTCCGAGTTTGCTAGCGGTAGTTAGGGTTTGAGATAGTATTCGCACTGCCCGAGTGGCGCGAGAACCGTAAAGAGTTAATAGCATTTTAAGTTCCCTCTTTTTTTCCATTGTCGCCCTTGGACGAGTTTAATGGAGTACGTTGCCAAGTTTAGGGGAAGTATTGCCTATACATACATAATTTTTTTTTTTGAGAGGCACAAGCCCGGCACTAGCAATATTATTTTTTTTGACCCAAAAGCTTAATGAACAGTCTTTTTCCCCCCGGTCTTTATTCATTACCCCCTGCCTCTTGGCCGCGCGCAAGTTTTTGCGAGAAGGCGTTTCGACTCCTCGTCCGCGCCGCGTCCGGAAGACTGAGCGAGAAGTAGTTTCCCCCGTGCCAAAGGACCCCTTAGTTTTATCACGCACTCCATTTCACCTCGAGCCCTCTTTTACCCATTTTCGCGCCCCATTGGTAGGACTGCCTGCCCGTTTATACGCCCGTTATGTTTAACCTTTCGCACTCTGTTTCTCTTTTTCCGCTCAGCATGGTTCGTGTGTTTTTTTGCGTTTTCCCCGGTAAAGTGCGCACCTTTGATACGTCCAACCTTCATCTCCCTCCTGGCATTTCGACTGCTCTTTCGTTCTATCGAGCCCAGCCCCGATTGCATGCCCCCCCAAACCCATGTTGCCCGCTAGAGGTAGAGTCGGGTTTCTCCCCCTTTCCCACCTTTGTATCCCGCCTCACTGAATACGTCGCATTCTACGAGGGGAATCGACGGTCGGAATTTTTTTTATTCCTCCGTCGTAAGATATTTACAATCCGATTTGCAATCTCGCATCTCGGGCTAGCCCTGTCTGGGAAGTAAGAGAATTTCCCCATATTGAACTTTCCCTCGCCAATCGAACTGTATTCTCCTGGTTTTCTGCCTCGTAGACGGTTTATGGCACGTGGGACAAGAGTCGTGGTGAATAGACTTTATCTCGACTAAGGGAGATTTTCGAGTCACGATCCAAAGCGCGGCTCGAGAGAGTTGAGCTATCCGTTCTGGACCTCCTTCCGTGTCGGAGCTGGACCAGTTCACACGTGCCTGTCCATGAAAGACATCGAGGAAAGTTATGTCCCCTTTTGTTAAGATGACCCGACCTTCCGACCAGGGCTTATTTTCGTGTCTCGGCACTTCAACTTGGCACTCCTTCCCCGGTGCCCTCTTCGACAATCTGCCTTTGCCTATTGGGACCATGAGTTGTGTGAGCTTGTACCTTTAATGAAATGTTGATTCCCCCCGATCGACTTCGTTACCCTCGTCAAGTTAGGAGGTTCTCTTATAGGTCCCGATATTTCATTGGCTTTGTAGGTCGATTCGTAAGAATTAGAAGTTCTCTCCTTGCAGAGCACGACGCGTCTCATCAGATTTGCCGCAAATCAGTCTACAATCTGAGAGCCTTTGTCCTGACGCTGCCAATACACTACTTGATAAAATGCGTTGAGAATGTCGTCGGTTTTGGGAGAGACGCGTGAGTTGAGAGAGAGTTGTAATCCAGATTTTCCCGGCCTGACACGGCTCTCGTTTCTCCGGTTCAGAGACCTTAATGGTCCTAGATCCTTCGACCTAACTAGTTTCTTTTTTTGTGTCGTTTAGGTCTGGCGATTCAGAAACTTGTTTTGGGCTCTCCTCTTCTATGTCCGAAGCGTGGCTAGGGAGACTTTGTGTTCCTACTGGTATTTAGTAAAGTGGAGGACAACGCATAGGCTAGTCGAGCTTCACCTCCGTCCCACCTTCCCCCTGTGCTCTACACCGGCGAGTGTGATACGGTCCTCTCTTCTTTCGCTAGGAGGAAAAGAAGTACTTTTTTCTCTCTCTCCCTTCCTCTTAATAATTTTTTCTCTCTAAGAAAGCTTGATTTTTCTGCTCTCTCGACTCGCCTCTTGCCTTAACTGCTAACACGTACGGGTAGTTGATGTCTACTGAGTAGTTTCGACGCTTCCCGTCCCGCGTAACAAGATCGCCCTCCAGGCAAAATCGTCCCCCCTCTCCTTTCCCAGCTGCTTCATCGACGTACAAACGTTGCGGCTTTAATTCAACCGCTACGCCCGATAAAGAGATAGTAGCCGTCCAGGCGAGATCGAGCTTCCATCCATCTCTCGTTCTCGGGAGCACGAGGGAGCTGTTCTCAGCATAACCGGGCAAGAATCTTTTACGGCCTCGGAGAGGAGACTTTACTCCAGAGTAGGATTGTCCTTCGTAACTACTAATTTGTAGCAAATTGGGCTAAGTTTTTTAGGATCGTGCTGTGGTCTTAGACGAGGTGAGCGAGATGACACAGTCCGGTATCGTCTGTTCTTTTTTCTCGATAGGCCGCCCTGCCATTCCCCACAGTCCCCTCGAGAGTCCACAGCTCCATCTCGCCTCCGAAAGTGAGAGCTCCTTCGAGAATAGATCCTCCTGCAGTTTCGGTTGAGCATTGGCGAGGATTTTTTGTGTGCGCAATCCTTTTCAAAAATCGATCCTCGGAGGCTTCTCTAAGTGTAGTTCTGACATTCGAGTTTCGTACCGACACTTTTCCTTCAGATTCATCGTGTCACACAAGCTCCTTCCTCGTCGTTGCAGTTTTTCCATGCCGCAAGTCAAATCACTATTGGCAGCGTCGTTAAGAAGAGCCCAACGACATCATTTATTTTCCGAGTCGTCGGACCGCCTGCTCCGGCCCTTCTGAGGTCTAGGAACCATGACTCTGTAGACTCTGGCTCGAGTGCGCCATCCCAGGCATCGTGCTAGGTTTTCGAAGTCTTTTCCCGGATTATTTCTGTGCTCCGACTTCGTCTAACGTCACCGTGCGGAGCAATGAGTGAATTGAAATCCATGCCAGGGCCCTCTCAATAAATGTGAGAGGTAGTTCTTACTCTATTATTTCATCCTTCTCTTATTTTGACTTCGCCACTGGAGCGTCTTATCAGGCATGGCAGGTTCTTCCCGACCACATGCTCTCGACCGGACGTAGTTCGAAGGCCCGTTTCCCCCCTTCCCTACGATTTGATGTCTCTTGATCTTTATTAAGAGCGCTGGCCCCTTGTTTTCGAGGTCTATTTTCCGTGCGGATAGCTTCGACCCCTTCCAATGTTTTCTCAGTATGATTTTGCACGGAATGATCCACCCTTTCTGCGTGTCCGTTTCAGGGTTCCCCTGCGAGCGGAGTGAGGTTAAGGGAAGGTTGACTCCTCCTTTCCCCCTTGGAAATAAGTTATAGGTTTTAAATTGGACGTTCTTTAGCTCTTCTACGTGAGATGGTTAGATTTTGCAGATAGATTTACTGAAGTCGCATGTTCCTCTGGAAGGCTAACTTCCGAGCGGTCTCTCTACCAAGTTCAAGCGCGGGGAATCTTCCAGGTAAGTATTAAATTTAGATTGTGACAGATGAGGAGTTGTGTAGGACGTGGGTAATTATTTCCTT
>Ga0179591_1328393_pt1 | contig 11455 bp, 16 predicted proteins | sample CZOMad2_1_08_16f_FD_182891 | JGI IMG/M metagenome (GOLD analysis project Ga0179591, IMG submission 182891) | Vadose zone soil fungal communities from Angelo Coast Range Reserve, California, USA - CZOMad2_1_08_16fungal (PacBio error correction) | ecosystem: Environmental > Terrestrial > Soil >... | reverse complement strand
CGTTCTCCGACGTAGACGATTCCTTCGCTTCCCCTGATAACCCTTTTCCAATCGGAGATTTTAGGTGAAGCTATTTCCCTTTGCCCCCGGGGCTCCTGTGTCCAAGTTGCCGCTTCCGTTTGCGACCCTCCGTGCGTGGATTTCCTTTTGGTTTCTTTTTTCGTCTCTCCACCCCCCCCCCCCCACCACAATTTTTCCATTGTTTCTCGTTGTTTTTTTTTTTGCACAGTCTCTCTGGCTTGTTCCCGGTACCCCGTGTGCCATGCCATTGAGTGTGGTTTTTTTTTTGACCCTTACCCTTTCCCCAGATTTTAAACCATGTGGCCTCCGTTCCTTCTTTATTGTGTGTTTCCCGTTGTACGTGAACCCTTTTTCCCATCCCCCCTCTTATTCCGTCGCGCTCCGGTAAAAAGAATTCCCACCCCCCTCTTATTTTTTCGGCTGGCCCCAGCAGATGATGTTTCTGCCCGCCTCAGGGCCCTTTCTCCCCCAAGTACATTGTCCCTGACCATCGTCACTGGCTAGTTTTCGTTTCTGTTCCTCCCCCTACCACTTCGACCAGGCTTTGTTATTTTCCCCTGTCCGCGCGACCCATTGTGCGCAGACCCTTTGCCCTCTGACAGATTATCAAGCTCCGTTTCGAACTTGTAGACTCTCTGTCATCGGCCTGACTTTAAACTCTCCCCGCTTTCGCCTTGTTCGTCCCGCTTCCCCATCGCTTCAACTTCAACTTTCACCCTACTCGTAAAAGCCAGGTCTTTCTTTTCTTTTTTTGCCCCCCTATTAATCGCAACTTCCTCAACCCCTTTGCCCCGCGTCCCCCAACACCACCAACTTTTTCCCCCTCCCCTCCTCCTTGCTTAAAGCATCCACGCCTTTTAAACAGTTCCAGTTTTTCTGGCGTTTCCCCCCGAGACCCGTTCCCCTGTCAAATCGCTTCTGCCTTATCGAAGTTCTCCCCCTCTCCCCCCCCGTTTCTCGTTGTCTGACCAAATTTTGCCCGACATCCCCCGCTCTCACAGTGTTTGCTTGCCCACCACGTGCCACGCCGAACGTGTTGAGGTCGTTTTCACGCTATCGTACCCATGTACTTTTTCGTCTTTTCCTCACGTCCCACCCTGCACGCCTCTGATGTCGTCGCAATTCAGGCGCTTTTCCGTCCCCTTCTTTCGTCGGTCGTTTTGTTGCCCAAACTCTCATTTGCGGCCTTGAATGTTTCCGTTTTGTTATTTTCTTATCCCTGTGTGATTTCAAACAGTTTTTTTTTGACCTGTTTCGTTCTTTCCCCACGGCTTGCGTTGTCGCTTACAGTATCTTTTTCTATTTCCTTCGACTTCCCTTTTTGATTGGTTTGCGAATTATCTGGTAATTCCCAGTTGACCCAGCCGACCGTGGATCCACATCGGTTCTGTCACGGTTCTTGCACCTTTTTCTTTCCCGGTTTCGCAGGCGTCCCCTTTGCGCGTCTCATTTTTTTTCTTCCAGTTTTCCTGTCCCGTTGTCGTTCGTGCGCTCCCCCTTTTTGTTTTCTACCACCATTAGTGTAGACCGCCTTTATTCTCTGTTTTGTTGTTTTTTCCCCAAGTTACTTTTGATCGTCCCCTCGTAACAGTCTCCTTTTTTTCCCAACGTTAATAGTGATGTGTTTCGTAAGCTCGGATTTTTGCATTCCTCCTCCAGTTCCCCCAAAGTACCCCCTTTTGTTTCCTCCCCGAACCATTTCCAGTGATTGGTCATCGTCCGCGCTCTCCGACGCACTGCTTTCAGCCCCCTTCACCCCTTGACGTAGTGTTTTTCTTCACCTTTTCCAGCGTGTATTTTAGAGAAGCGTTGTAGCCTCTCCCGTCTTTTTCTTTTTTTTTGGCCACTGAGGCGTCTAATCCATCCTTTTTTTTTTCTCAATCAACTTTTTTTCCTGAGTCCCCTAATTTACTGGGGGAAGTTTTCCTAAGCCTTGACGTGAGTTGCGCAATCTCGCATCGTTGTCCCCCTTGTCACACGTGACAGTGCCCCTCATTATCCTTTTCGTGACGGATGACCGTCGTACCACGTCCTGTTTTCTTTTGCCAGAGCCCTCCTACCCCCCAAACCCCCACCCCCACACGTACGGCACCGATTTCACTTCCCCCCCTCGTGTTCCTATTCCGCTTTTGTTACTTTCCGAGGGGGATTGTTCATTGTTGGGCTATTTTCCCTCAGGGTGTGGTTACGGTTCATTCCCATTTCCCCGATCCTACTGGCAGCCCTGCACTGTTTTTTTTTGCATATCCCACGTTTCTCCTATATTCTTGCGAGTTGCTTTTCAACCTTCACTACCCCACCGACGGCACGCTGACAATTACATTTTTCTCCCGTCACCTTTTCAGACGTTCTTCTAACCAGTGATGATTCGCTGGCTTTCTTCCGTCTTTTCTGACTGTTCCAATCTGCCCCACTGCCCCCAAAACCCTCCCTCTCCCATTTCCTCCACGGCAGGTCCTTCCTTTTCCCGCTTCTTTCTTTCCGTGACGATGATTTTTTTTGGGCCGTTGTATTCTCTGTTTCGACCCCCTTTTTTTTTTTTTTTAGCGGGTCTTTTTTTGAATGTTTTTTATTTCGGCTTGTCCACTTCCCATCAAGTCTTCTGCGCACAATTCCGTCCTCTGAGCCGATTTTTTCCCCAATTTTCCTGCTTTCGCACGGGATCCGGGGTCCTTGGCCCTTCCCCCCCCCCCAGATCTCTCTTCGCTTTCCTATCTTCCCCTGATTTGACACAATCCGTCCCCCCCCTCTCCCAATGATCACACACCACCCGCTAGATGTATCCCATCCTTCCTCGTTCCCCCTCCTTTTTTTTTGGCATGCTTACGATGGGGACGCCCTCACTTCTCCCCACGGCGTCCCCATTCATTTAGACTTTTTTTTTTTTTCTTCGCTCAAGGATGTTGTTTCATTACCGTCATCGAATTACCCCCCGATGTGATCGAAATAGGTCTTTTCCTGGTGGGTCTTTTCCCAGTGTGTCTGCTTTGTCAGTTGTTTCTTCACTTCCCCTGTCCCAAATCGCACCCTGCGGTTCCTGTAAGGAGCTTTGAGTCTACTGTTAATGACGACCGCCCCCGACCCCAATGTGATGTTTTTTTAGACTTTAGGCCAGCGTTTCTCCCCGTGTCGGACACTTCCCGCGTTAAATCGAACTTTCTTTGATCGTAACCCCTAAAGATAGGTTGCCCTTTTCTCTCCAATAGTTTGGGAAATAGTAACGCTCCCTTCCGCACTTACTATTCTTTTGAATAAGACCTCGTTTCAACAACGATCCGATTTTTTGACGGTCGAATCCCCTCGTTCGCGATGGTTTCGTTCGATGTTGCCACCCTGCCTTTGGGCAAACTTTTTGTTCCGGTCTTGGGATCATCCCGCTGTTCCATTTTGCTCGGTTCGTGTTTGTTGTAGGCCCTTGATTCGATTGGTTAGTGTTACGATTTTCTTTACCCTCTCTTTCCAGATCCGGTGCTGGGACTTTTCTCGTCTATTATGCACCTGAGCCCTTTTTCGTTTTCTTTTTTCCTTTTTTTCCCCATGGTAGTCCTCCTGGGGGCCCCCCCCAGACTTCAATCCCGACCCGGTGGATTTTTTCTTTGCTTTAGCCTGTCTTTTGCATTTGAAACCTTTATTTTTTTGGTTCCTGCTGGTTCCCCCGGTCCTTATTCCTCTTTTTCCTTCCCCCACACGTTTTCTTTGTACCCCCCTTTTCCCTCCCCCATTGCCTTCTCCCCAAGCTCCGTCGCTTTTTTGGGCCACCTTGCCGGTAGCGACGCCACACTTTCTGGAGGACCTTTTCCGAGTTACGTTCTGTTCCTTTTTTACCTGTCCCACACGTTCGGTTTTGGCACCTTTCTTTTGCCCTTTTTCCCTTGCTCGTTCGTGGGCGTGATGACCTTCTGACCACCCTTACCCCCTGACGGTTTTTCCCTTTTTGTAGGCTTTACCCTTGGTTCACCTTGCTCCCCCTCATCTTTTTTCGATTGTTGTTTTCTTTTTTCCATCTTCGGAGCTGTCCCCCTCATCGTTTTTTTTTTGGAAGCCCTCTTTTTTTTGACCGTCTCTCCCAGAACTTGACCCCCAGCTCCCTAACTCCATTTTTTTCGACCTCCCCCTGGGTCCCTGGTTCCTACACGATTCCAACCCTCCTTCCGCAATGTGTCTTCTCGGTTGGTCTGCCCATTTCCCACACTTTCCCCTTGAACCACCGACAAGGTTCGAACGCCGCTTTCCTCTTCTTTTTCGCCCCCTGGATAAATTGCGACCTTGCAATGTCCCCGCTCCCTCTTTAAAAACCCCAAGACCCCCCCCCTTCCTTATTCCAATCTTTTTTCAGGCCCTTTACCGTCCCGACCTCCCCATCCGGTCTTCCTACACTTCTTTCCGCCCCCTGGCTTAGCGATTTATTTCAGACCGTCCTACTTTTCCTAAAGCTATATTTCCTTCCTCCCGTTTTTTTTTCTTTCCGAATCTTTCCGTACCTAGACTCTGAAGGTCTCCTGTAATAACTGTTCCCCTTTTCTTCGATCTTCCCTTTTTTTCAGTTTTATTCCAGAAGACGTCCTGCTTCCCGTGATTGCACTTCGCCTTTTCGGCCGTCTTTCGTGTTCTCGTTCTGTTGGTAATTAGTGAGCGTTTTTACCCTTTTTGTTTCCCCGGTGCCACCTTTCCGGCTGTGTCTCGAAATTTTGTCTTTCCATTCCCTTTTTTGGGGTTTGTCCTTGCCATCTCCACATGTTCCGCCTTTTCCCTTTTTCTTCCTTTATGGTGTTTGACAACCAGGGCGTTCTTGGTTTCCCACTGTTTCCAGATACGCTCCTGGCGTTCTTTTCCTGGCTTCATCCTTCTTTTTTTTTTTGCAGTCGTTGTTCCTTCTTGGTCCAACAACGCGACCCTTCGAAATTTTCCTTGTTTTCTTTTCCCCTTTCTTTTCCCGGGACACCGGATCACACCGGTTTTATTTTTGTGAAGGACCTCCCCGTCACTCTCCCTCCCACAGAAAGTGAGCATTGTGTCAGTCACCCCTTTTTTTTTCGGCCTTTCCCCCAGTGGTCAAAAGACTCTTTTCCTTTAACCCGTCAACGCATGACCGCTCGCACACCCTCAGTCTCCCACCCCGTACTTTGCGCTTCCTGCACCCTCTTCCTGCCACCCAGCCCCCCCCCCCCCACGACACACTCTTTTTTGCCCACCCCCTAATTACACCCCACACATCCCCCCACCCCCCCCCCCCGCCGATCCCCCCTTAAAGACCCCCCTCGCCCCCCCCCGAATTACCCCTCTCACCCCCCCACTGCACACCTTTTCCCCAAACGCCCCCCTCCGTAAAAACCCCCCCACCCCGCCCCCCACACGCCGTACCCCCCAAGTCTTTTCTAACTCATCCTTTCCCGGCGTCTTAACCCTTTCTGTTTCCCCCCTTTTTTTTTTTTTTTGACAGGCTTCGCAAAGCGACCTTCAACTGATCCGCCTTGCCTAACTTCCCCCCCCCCGTTCTTCTCCTCAGTTTTTGGATGAAATGCAAACCCCTCCCTGCCCCCCCCCACGAAGTCGTGCCTTGATCGACCCCTTTCCCACTTACAGGTTAGCGTTTTTTCCCTTCCACCGCTAAAAACCTGTCCGCTTTTTCCCCTTTTGACCACCCTCCGTCTCGCTCTTTCGTTTTTTTTTGTCTCCCTGTCCCCCTTATCGTTCCGTCTTACTCATTTTTTTTTTTTTTTCCCCACCCCCGATGCAATTGACTAACCTTTTGACCTCCCTCTGGCGTATCTCCCAAAACTTCCCTCTCCCCCTTGCTTTTTTTTTTGCCGTGTTTAGGTCCGTTCCGGGTTCTACAGTTTTCCCGCCGTCCCAATGTGTTGGTCTGGTTCACCTGTTCCTTTCCGAATTTTCCAAACGGGATCCACCAATTCGGTTCCGATTCGCTCCTAGTCCTTGAATCGGTGAAACTGTGGCGTATTTTTTCACCCGTTCTCCTCCTTCGGTTCAGACTTTTTTTTTTTTTCCCCCGTCTTCCCTCCTTTGTCTTTACCCATTTGTTTAAGATGTCCAATTTTCTTTTTGCTTATTTGATCTGATCGTGATTTTTCCAGTCCCCTCAACATCTCAACGGACTTGCGTCCTTTTTCTTCTTTTCTCTTCTTTCCGTCTCCGAAAGCCGTACCCTTTGTTTTTTCGTTGCTCCTTGAGCCCCGTCCCCTCCGTGTTTTTTTTTTCTTGCAGCGTTTTTTCCCTACTTGCCCTTTTTTGTTTCCCCTCCCCTTTCCTTTTCTCACGTTCCCCTTTACGGAGTTTTAATCTACATCCTTCAGCGTGTTTACGTTTTTTCCCCGCTTTCCTTTTTTTGTCGCCATTGGCTCAGAGTTTTTTCTTTAACCTTCCTTTTCACCCTCCCCCCCCCCCCATGCGCATCAAGTGCTGATTTTTTCCTGAAATTTTCCTTTTGGACCCGACCAGATTTCACTTTTGTGTTTTTTTCGTGTTGTTTTGTAGTCGTTTTGTCCCCTACCCCAGATTCTTTTCTCCGTGGCACGTCCCCCCCCCTTTTCCGTGACCTTGCGGGCTCTTTTCTTCCTTACATGACCCTAGGTAACCCTTTAGGCGACCATGTTTTGTAGGCCTTTTTTTCCCCCCCCACCCCACTACACTTTTTTCGGCCACTGCCGTATCCTTCAGTCCGGTTTGATATTCCTGGTCTGCTTGGACCCTTAGCCCCTTTTTATTTGTTTTCTGGGACATCCTTCTCCATTGGTTTTTCCGTGGGCTTCTGTCCCCCAAAAGAAGCTAATCACTTTCGCCCCCTCCCGTCCCCCACGTTTTCCCCCCTTGACTCTGGTCAATAGTCATCTGATTTCACCGACTACACATCGGAACCCCCCCCTGGTTTTCTAAATTTTCTTCTGGTCCGTATCTTTTTTTTTTAAATGGCCTTCCCCAGTGCTAGTGGAGTACTTCAGGTTCGTTTCTACCAATATGAGTCACCCCCCTCACCAAGATTTAGCTCTTTCCCAGATTCCCCTTTTTGTGAACTATATTTAAGGTTAAGATTTGTTGCATATTTTCCCCTAGGTTTTAGTTTTATATTCTTCTCTCCTCGTACTTGATCTCTTCTTTCCTTTTTTTTGAGGTGGTCCCTATGTAAATTCACGGTCAATTTTCTTTTCGGACTTTACGTACCGTTGCCTCCGTTGTCGGTGAAATTCCTTTTCTTCCGTCCCCCCAATTTTTGCGTTTCCTTCCCCTTGATTCTTCAGTACTTTTCAGCCTTTTTGTTTCTGATTTCCCGTCTCCCGACTAACCTTTCTCCACTGCACGACGATTTTCCCTTTCCTCATTTTTTCAATTCGGTAACTATGGGTTGGGCTCACCCTTCCTCCCTTCGCGACCTTCCACTGAGTCCCCCCTTTCCAAATCCCCTTTGTTTTTTTTCTTTTGGTCATCCCTTTTCAAGATTCCCGCTGTTTACCTCTGAATTCAGATGTTGCTTCGCTCGGTTTCCCTTTCTCGTCCCTCTTGTTCTTTTCAAGTTTTTATTTTGATTTTCTTTTCCAAGGAACCCTGAATTTTCACTTTCTGCACTCCTGGGAACTCCCGACCCCTTTTTTCTCTTTTTCTTTGCCCTACGAAATTCCCATTATTTTTTGTGGCTTTCCCGAGGCCCCCCCCTTTTTCCCCCCCCCTGTTTTTGTTTTTGGGTTCGACCCCCCCGATCGTACAACTTTCTTCCTCTAAAAGCTCAGCATCGCGAGCCCTGTTCCCCAAACCCGTTACGGGTTATTGTCACTTTTTTTTACCTTTTTTTACGAAGGTCTACCTCCCAGCCAGATTCCTGTCTTACCCTAAGAATAAGTTATAGATAGTTTCTTTTTTTCTTACTTTGAAGTTGTAGGTTTCTTTGACCCTTTTATTTCTTTTTCCTCTTTGACTTCTAAATTGATTAGGTGCTTCCTTTTTACCTGTATCTTGATTTTTCTTTGTCACGAGTTTGTCATTTTTTTCTAGTGAGTGATTTCGGAGTTTCCTTCCGTTGCGTCGACTCCTGAGGGCCTTCCCTTTTTTCCTTTTTCTTTTTTTGTGGTTCTGACTACCGTTCCTTGCCACGTCCCCCCCCCCCCCCTACCTGGTTCCAGAACCGACCCGTTTTTTTTTTCCTTGCTTTTTTTTTTTTTAGCCCCTGACTGCTGTTTGCATTTGTCCGTTTTCTTACCCTGTTTAGGGTTTAAGGTTTTTTTTGTGTTTGCTGACTTTCCTGGACGCACCCCCCCCCCCCTTTCTTTTTTTACCACATGGTAGGTTCCCCCCCCCCCCTCCTTTTTCGTTCCCCTGCACGTGAAAGATTACTGTTTACTTTTCACCCTGCAGGTTTTTCGTTCTTTTCCTCCAGGCTCATTTTCAGCCTTTTTTTTTTACTTTGAATCTTTTTTCCGCTGTTGTACGATTCGGTTTTTTTTTTTTTCGAACCTGTTTTAGCTGCCCCCTTCTGTTTGATGATTGTGAATCCCTTTGTTTTTTTCCGCTTTTGCACTTGTGGGTCGTTTTTTGATTCTGTTGCCTTTTTTGACCCCTCCCCCCCCCTTTGTCTCAGTTGTCGGTGCTTCGAGGACCAGTTCTCAGATCCTTTTTTTTTGGCAATGACTGTCCCTCCCCTCCGCAACCTCTCGGATTGGAGACAGCCTCACTTTTCCTTTCGCTATAAAATTTGTTTCCCCAATCCTTTTATACAGACGCGACACCTCCTATGTTGGTTCCCCCTGTTCAACCCACCCGACCCCCCCCCCCCCCTTGGTCCCTTTCGCCTTCCCATGTGTATCTGTGACCCCAACCTCCAATGGAACATGGCCTACCTTATTTTTCCCTCGCCCACGCGGCGTTCCGTTCCTCCCCAACTCCTTTCCTTTTTGACAATTGACCCCCTCACCCCCCCAGACCCTAACAGGAAGTGGTTCGCAACTCCGGCTCTCACTACGCGAGCCCGCCCCTCCCCTGTCTTTTTATATTTTTCCCCCCTTACCCCCACCTCTCACGATGTCACGGGTTTTAGTCCGTCGCGATTAAGCAGGTCTCCGTACGGCGACGATCTGCTTTTCTTCCCTTGTTTTGTTTCCTCTTGTCCCTTTTTTTTCCGGTTCTCCGTATAGGCTAACCTTGTTTCCCTTTTTTTCCCCCTCGTAGGTTCGCTATTGAAAGTTGAAGTCGGTTTGGCGGTATGCTTACTTTCACCTCCCTCTTTTCCGTTCCCTTTCTTTTTGTTTCTGTTTTCATCAGGCGGTCATGTCAGGGGTCTTGGCGTTTTCTTTCGTCTCGCTGTTGGCGTCTGCCAGGATAGAAATAAGTCGCTTTCCCCGCGTGTTAAATGTTTCGCCAACTTCCCGCCCCTTTTTGTTTTTTTTTCCCCCTGCCCTCGATTGTTGGTTCTTTTCTTTTTTTTACCCAGGTATGGGAACCACATAGGATTTTCTTTCTTTCAATTCCTTGTCCCGCTTATAGGGCTTCCTCTCCTTAGGCATCCGTCTATTTTTGCCCTCGGAGTGACCCGCGAACTCGATGTTTCTTGAGCTGGTTGTCCGACCAACGGCGACACCCGGTTTACTTTCCCATTCCAGGACATTCCGCCCGACAGTCGAGCCAACCGTTTTCACATATCCGTTTAAAAACAGTTTTGCCTTCCCCCTTTTCCGCACTACGTCAAACGGGAAACGGTTTTTCCCCTCTCGCAAGGGCTCCCGAGTCAACGCGTAAATCCACTTCCCGACTTCTTCCCCTTTGCCAGGTGTACAATGACTACGTGGTGGCCGAGTTAATTGCACCGTCGTGGCCCCCCCTTCAAGTCGTCACAACCCCACCCCAAATTGAAAAGCCCCGTACAACTATTTACCACACGGGTCGAAGTAGACCAACAGCGACAGGACCCGCCCCCCCTTTCATCAACTCTTTTTTTTCCGACAACCACCACCCCCCCCACCCCCCCCCCCCCCCCTATATCGATCCGGACGCCACCGGCTTTCGTCCTCCGAGGCTGAACAACTCTATCGACACAGCTTCGTGCTCCGACCACGACAAGTCCGAGGCCAGCCCTCACCCTCGTCACGCTCTTCGTAACCGTTTTCATTCCTTTTAATCGAACGACCCCCCCCCACGCCCCCGAGCCTCCCTTCCGTTGCTGCCGGTCCGTAGTCAGGATTCCTGTTTGAGGTCTGCCCAAACGGCGATTTTGGCCCACTGTTTTTTCTGTTCAGGTTGACCTTCGCCCGTTATCCCGCGTGATGTCGCACACACTTTTGACGCTCCCCCCCCCATGATCTTTTTTTCCAAGGAAAATTTTTTTTGGACCAGGCGGCCGTTTTCCCCCCTCCGTCCCACCGCTGGTGCGAAGTTGCCCTCCGGTCATTTCATCCCCCTTCACCTCCCCCCCTCGAATGTTCCCAGATTAACAGGACTTTGCAGTGCATCTCGCGACCTCCGTATCCTTGATGGTCGCCGTTGTGTCCTCGTTTCGTCTTCATGGGTCGGCCCACAATCGTGAGGCCCGCTTTTAAGTAGACGCGTGTCGTTGATTCCTTATTGTGCCCTTTGACCCTTTCTGAAAATCGTCAACGTCTCAGTCCTCTAACCTTTTCTTGTTCGTTGCCATCCAGAAGTAATTGCAAGTCCCCCTTATTGCTCGAAAAAAACCCCAAAACCCCCCACACCACAACAACCAACCCCAAAAACAACCCCCCCCACCCAACCCCCACAATCAACCCTGGCCAGATTGACCTTGTTTTCACGTCCCCCCTCCCCCTACTCCTCCCACCGGCTCCTACGACGAAGTACCTTTTCCCCCTTTTTTAGGGATTTCTTCCATCCCCTCCCTGTTCTCCTTCTGGATGACTCCCTCCAGTTTTTCTCCCTATTTTCATACTTTTTTTGTTCTTATCTCTTCCTTATACCATACCTCCATTTTGATTCCTTTTTCCCCATAAATTGTCCCTGTGTCTCCCTTTCCCGCCTCCTTCGTGGTGGTAGAGGTGTTGCCCTCCTCTTCTCTTTCCATAGGTCACACTTTCCCCTTTTCCTGCTTCGGGTACGTTTTCCAACTCCTCCCGCTTCAATATCTTTTTTTGGTGCCCGTTTAAAAAACACAATCCCGTCCACCCTTTCCTATAAGACCCCCCCCTCGTTGGCCGTTCTTTGTCTTTTCTTTCCGGTGCCCTGCCCTTTGATTGTTTTTTTTTTGCCTCGAGGTGGGGCTGGGTAAGTCCCCGTTTTTCCCCCCCCTCAACGACCGTATTCCCTCCTCATTTCTCAGCAACCCTTCTTTTGTTTACTGCCACGGCGAAACCTCCTCTTGACTTTCTTCACCCTACCTACCCTACGAACCCCGTCCCCCTCTTTTTTCTCTGCGTCCCCCAGTCATTCCTCTCTAGTGTTTTTTGTTTTTGATTTTCTTTTTAGG
>Ga0179591_1357969_pt1 | contig 11456 bp, 8 predicted proteins | sample CZOMad2_1_08_16f_FD_182891 | JGI IMG/M metagenome (GOLD analysis project Ga0179591, IMG submission 182891) | Vadose zone soil fungal communities from Angelo Coast Range Reserve, California, USA - CZOMad2_1_08_16fungal (PacBio error correction) | ecosystem: Environmental > Terrestrial > Soil >... | reverse complement strand
CAAAATCCTACCCTCGTGGTGCAGTCCCATCCCGGAGTGACCCCAAGAGGATTCCCCCCCAAGCCCAGTGTCTTCGACTCGATCAGCCTTGCCCTTTTTTCGCGGACGTTTCTATGAATCACCTGGTTTTATCTTCTTTTGCACCCGTTTGATCCGGCAGACCCCTTAACTCTAAGGTTTCGGTCATTCCCCTCTGTTTTTGGTCCCCCCCCTTGCGATAGTTTGTTTTTTTTTAAGCCACCCAAAGCTAACCGGGTTCCCCCGATCAAGCTTCCCTTTCGCGTGGGCTTGCACCAGGAGGCAGGGGGCTTCTGTTTCCGGCTGACTGCCCCGATCCCTTCTAATTGTATCTTGCTGCACATGCCACCGTCCCTGCACCTTCCACTGAATCCCTCCCCTTCATCTTCATACGAGACGGATATTTCGAGGATCTTTGAAGCCTTCATGCACCCTAACCACCCCAGCTTCCCCCCCCCCCAGACCAAGAGACTCCCCGCCCTTGGCTTTAAGAAAAGCTCCCCTGTTCCCGATCATCCCTTTCTGTATTTTCTGAGTTGGCCGTTACCGGGTCGGACTCCTGGAAGGCTTTCGTTCCAAGCTCTCATCCCCCCCTGAGGTGTTTTCCCGAGGTCGGGTTTGCCGGGTGAGGACCGCCTATCCCCCCTTCCCCGATTTTGGCTGCGTTCTTTTCTTGGTGGGCTTCTTTTTTCTCGTCAGAATTATGTTACAGCTTCTGGTGAGTTGGGTTTGGGCTCGGGTCCCGTACCCTATTGACATCTCCGACGAGAGTGACTCCCCAGGCTCGTCCCTACTGATGGCCTGGCTTTTTTTCGGTTGTTTCCCCAAGAATCTGGGCGACTGCTTGTTGGAATTTTACCGCCCTTGGCGATTTCCGGGTTCATGACTGGTCGACAAACATACCGACTGTCCCCTTCCAAGAAGGGCCGATCAGGGGTCATTTCCCCCCGGCACTACACCTTCGCTTTGGCGTTTGTTTTCTCTGGGGAGGTTTCTTCAATCCTGCCAACTCTGTACTCTTCTTTTCGTGTTATGGCCCCCCGCTGCTTGGCCCACCGCGGCCCGGATGATGTTCTTTGGTTTTCACAAGTACCTCGTGGGCACGTGTTCGGGGCTTCCCTTTCCGAGGTCAAGTCCACTGTGGCTCGCCCGCTCGTCATGGTTTCATGCATCTCCTGTGCCCTCCTAGCAGGGTCGACGGTCCTCTAAAGTCAATCGCTCTGGTCTTGGATTTCCCCCTTCAAGCCACGGCCGCGGCGACTCTGGCTTCTGAACAATTCTTCTCCTCCGGGGCCTTTAATTGCCCGGGACCCCTTGGGTGCCCATGTTTCGCCTGTACGCTCCTCATCGCCCTAAATGACACATAGAGAAGTACCCTTGCCCTACCCGTGCTGAGAGCCTTCCAAAGGAGGGGGCTTGAATTTTTCCCTGCTGGCAGGGCCACTCTGGTGATGGCACGTGGGGTCGTTTTCGCTCTTTAACCCCGCGCGCTTACATTGTACATATGGGGGCAGTGACCGTTCCCCCATGCGGCTCGTTCAAATTACTTCAACTCCTTTTAAGCTGAATAAGTGACACGGGGCGATCGGGAGGACTTTGGTCGTCCGATCACTATAGGTTCCCACTGGCAGAGTTTGCTTGTCCATCCCTTTTCACAACCGCGGGTGATCCTTTTTTCGCCTTTCCCCCTTCCTAATATTTTAATTTACCCCCGTGTGTTGTTTGGATAGAAGATTCTATTGAGAATCGGGTCTATTCCTTAGCCTGGCCCTGACTCTTTCTAAGGGATCCTCCCGAAGTGACACAACAGCAGTCTCACTGATTTGATCCCCCGGGGACGGTGAAGTCGGCCACGTCCGGACTCGATTTCGTGTTGGGAACGAACCCATCCGCCTAGGAACCCGGTAATCAAACCTCTGCCCTTCCAAGAGAATTTTAGTGTCTCTCACGCAACCTGGCGTGGAAAGGACTTATTGGTCAATACATGCTGGTCTTCCAATGCAACGCCCCCCCCCCGTCGGTTACTGCAGCACGCGCACCCCGGAGTTTCCCGGCCTCGAGGTGTCTTCTTCGATCGCCTTTCCCCAACTCACGTCCCTAATTAGAATTTACGCAGGGGTTCGGGCTTTCTCGTATTTAGACTGGTCTTTTTTCTGTTTCCCCCCGTATAATGTTTCCCCTTGTAGTTGTACAGCGGTTTTGTGGAAAACAATCCCTTCTGCCGCCCTTGTCTCCGGCCCCCTGTTCCGGCCGCTTCCTGAGAGGCCAGGTACGAGCCGTCCAGCCCGCCTCTCTTCGCGGATTTTTGTCTTTCACTCCTCATTTACCCCGCGCCCGGTGAGCACCGAACTTGATTAGGTGCACGTGTCTATTGAATTCAAAAATCCCAACCATCGCCGTTTCCCAGTGGGCCTTTCTGTACACATCCGTCCCATTTAAGGATTTGCCTCATTGCGTCCGTCCATAGTGCAACCTCACAAGCGCTGGCTTTTCCCGTCCCTGGGGGAAGGCCCGAACCTTTAGGGTGGGGGACAGGCCTTGTATCTTATGTGCTTCCCATGTCTCGTTACCCCCTTAGAGAACTCAGCATAGCAGCTTTTTTTCCCAGGACAAAGCCAACTTAGAGGTCGTACCAGCCAGACCCCCACCCAAGAAGGCCTCCCCCACAACCCTTCTCAGGCCGCCGCCACACCCCGCTTGTTTTCCTACCCCCCCCCCGGTATGTTTCCGGCGGAATGCTTTCCGCGGACCACCCTCCAAAATCCATAGGCCGGTTAGTCGCCGACCTCACCCCCCCGATCACACCCTCAAGAAGCAGCCACGCGGAGAAGTTTTACGAGTTCCGAAACTTCTCACCACACCTCCTTTCTTACCGTGATCCAGCCCGCCCTCGTAACCCCCCAGTGGGCAAATCCTCCTACTTTTGAAAGTTACTTCGCTCCAGCCCCCCCCCCTGGCCACTGCGCTTTTGTCAACCTTATTTGGGCTCTTTTCTTCTTCAGCGGTTTGTTCGTTGGACGGATGGGTTTATGGGATGGGCCTTCCGCCCTCAAAATCCTAATCTAATCGCATTTGTTTCACTTTTTTGATTAGGAGCAGGGTTTTCCGGCAGGTGCCAGGTCAGGTGGTTGCTTTTTTTTAGGGGTTTTGGTCCGGGGGGGTGGCATGAGGAGCCTCACAAGTCCCACTCCCCCTGGTTTGCCCCCCTTTCCCCCCAATGATCCCGCCGCGGTTTACTTGATGCTTCCTTTATGATACCCCCAAAAAATCCGTCGCCCCCCCTGTGACCCGTCGCGTGATCGACCTACCCCAGAAATATTCTAGTTGGCGTGACGTACGGATCAGTTCCACTGAGATATCTCTCCTTCAACCTTTTTCCATCTCTGAACAGCCTCGTTCCCCTGGCGAAAGATGCTCCGAGGGTCCAGATCTCATGCTGCAGTTGACTTCCAGTCTTAAAGATCGAGTCCATTCCCATTTTTTTTTAATCCAAAGCTTTATGGACCCCGAAATTCCTCTCCTTCTGGTTCTTCTTCACTTTCCCCCAGACTAGGATTCTTGGGCCCTCTTGGCTTTTTCCCACGCAGCTCTTCCCGTTGATAGCGGGCGTTAGCGGTCTGGTCGATCCATACTTGCCTTGGTGAGTGTTTGAAAGTTGAGAAGTCACCGTTACCGCGAAGACCGATGGCGCTATGCCAGCGAAATTCGGGCCGGTTTTTGCCTATCCGATCTTTGTGCTCAGTCCACAGCCTAACACGGGCACAGGGATCCCCTGGGAGGTTCCTTTATTTAGCGGGTGTCCCCCCAAACGGCTTGGCAGGTAGGGCTTTTCTGATCTTCCCCCTCCTCCCCCCCCATGATATCACTGCACCTGCATGAAACCTCACCAACTCAGTCACCACTGTATTTCAATTCTCCACAATGCGATTTTTTTTTCTTAGCGGATTAGATGATTTGATTCTCTTGTTCTTCCAAATAACCTAACCCCCCCGTCCCTCCAACCCTACCAAATTCCTTCAAGATCGTTCTTGCAATCATTGGCATTTCTGCTTAAGATGTCCCCCGGAGGCCTCTGCCTTTTTTTTTCGATTCAGCTTTCGTCTGTTCAGAGTAATCCCATGCTGTTTTACATCGGGGCGAAAGCTCGGGCGACGCCCGTTTCCCAAAGGTTTGCAACTCGTGGCTGTCGGTTATGGTTCGTTGTTGCATTCGGGCTTTTTCTACCGCAACCGTTTTTGTGTTTTAGCGGGTACAAATATGTGCCGGACCCTGCCGTTCCGACCTAGACTTGGCAAGTAGTGCGTTCGATGCAAGTTTGCTGGCTTTTTTTTTTTTGCTGATGTCTGAACCCTATCGCCCAGGGTTGCATTTTCCACGCCCCCTAATTGATGATGGTATGTGTCCGCTGGGCCTTTGTTCCTCCCCCCCCCAACCGTCCCCCCCCCCCAAGCCCGGCGCCCGCGGCCGCGAGAGACTTCCCCGCGCCTTCCCCCCCGCGGGTGCTGTTTGTTTGGCACGATTGGAAGTTGTCAAACCTTACCGGCCCTGTGGGGGGTGGTGGGGGACATGCTTTTTTTTTCTCTTGACAAGGGTTCGTGAGGCTGATGTGGGACGCCCCCATCAAGTACCCCCCTCAACCGTTTGTCACTTTCTTGATTTTTTTCACCTTGATTTCCTCGGGTAAGCTGATCCCTCGCCACTGTCCGTAGCGGCTTGATGTAGTAATTATCATACCCTAAGAGGTAAAGTGGTCAAGCTAAAGAGTCCGACAAGAGAAGTTCGGATTCTCCTTTGGCAGCCAGAACAGCCCGTTCCCCCAGTCTACGTTCTGGATTCCCCGTACGTCAGTCCAGGCAAATGCGGAGTGTACCCCCACTGCCTGTGGGATCATGATAGACGCGCTCAATACAGCGTTCGCACGATCTTGTTTTTATTTGCGTCTCATACACGGTTTCTTTCAGTGAGGTAAGCCCTGCTTCTCCCCCTCCGTGGTTCTTTTACCCCTCCCTGGCCTGATTCACCATGCGGGTCGTGGGGAGAGTAGGGGCTTTGTCGTCTCCCTTTTTCGTTTCACAGACCCCAAGCTCTTTCTTAGACTTGCAGTGCCGAGTCGATTGCGGAGTCGGTGGTGCCCCGTTACTGCGGGGTCCCGGCTACTGCCGCGGCGTCCCCCCACCGTGTTCACGCGTTGCCGATTAGTTTTTTGCAAGACTTTTCCTCTTTGTTGTTGTTTCCGATGCGTGTTTATCATTGATTGATCACCGCTTGTTGATCAGGCGGGCGGCCCAAGCCCTGCCACCTCCTGTCTTTCGCTCCCAACGGCCTCCCTCGCGATCTCGTGTTTCACTTTATTGAACGGCGCAGCGCAGTATGGAGCGTCGGTTTAACGACCGCCAGAGCGTTTTGCACGGGATAATCGTGACCCTCTCACCTCGCCTGCAAGCCCTCCACGTTAGTTGGCCATATTCCTTTTTCCTGACCAGCCGGAGTAAACCTACCTGCCACCCCCCCCCCGCCCCGGGGTCCAGCGTCGCGGGCCTGCCTCCCGTTAGTTGGATTCCTTTCGCTCTCTATCATTTCTCCCCACATAACGTTAAACCGCCAGTCAGGGCGGGTAGGTCGTATATTTTTATATCCCCGTAGGACACAGGGTTTACTAGGCAGCAGTTCGTCCGCGTGTGTAGAGGAACGAAAAGTAGATGCATTTTCTTCAACACCCGGTAAAGGCTTTGTCTAGGGAGGAAACACGCGAGTACTCCGCCGATAGAGGGGGAGCCCGTTCCCTTTATACCCTAGCACGCAGGTGCTCAACTAGACGCATTCTGCGTACTGACCGTTGCGTTACCACCTTCAGATCGCGGCCGAAGTTGGACCCTCAATGCCGGTTATTCCCTCGCCAGGGTAGGATGCTTTACGAAAACCTCCGAGCCTACTGTTCAACCAGCCCGCAAAAAAGATGAATCAGGCGACCACCAGCTCCAATCGATCCTGAACGTAGTGTTTAGTCCTGTCCCTTGTCTTTCAGAGGTGTAGAGAATTAACCGTGAACAATTTCCCTTACAATGTCCCATATTTACCAGTTCCCCACTCGTCTGACCCAGGGGGGTTTCGCCAGCCAAACCACCGAAATGTCCACTCAGTCGTCGCCAAAAGAAGCGGTTTGCATCGCCCTACTCGTTCTGCTTTTTTTCTTGCGGCATGCTTCACGCGAACACCGCCCCTCAAGCCCCCCGGTTGGTTCTGTCGCCGCCTCACATCCCCCCCTCTTGCCCAGACATCCCAGCCATTTTTGCATCCCGGTTCGCCGAAGGTGCGGTTCGCTGAGGCTTCCAGAACCCTTTTCGGGACACCGTGTTTTGACTGCGCACAGCCGCCGTCCGACCAAGCCCCCCCCATCTTCTTATCCCGTTCCCCTTAAGTAGAACGTAGCCCTTGCCACTGTAACCACCATTTGGGAGGCTCTTTCTTTTGCCGTTCGTTGGACGTGCTCGGGGGTCTTCCGCTTCCCCCCTAATTCTCCTAATCGCTGGGGCGATTACGCCTTAGTTTCTTGTGACTTTCAGGAGTTTGCAGGTTGCGAGAATCAGGGCGGTTTTTGTCCTTTTAGCAGGACCGCTCCCTCCCCGAATTTCAATTCCCCGCCGATACCATCCCTCCCGGACGCTTGAGAATTTAACGTTGGCATGTGCCTCACACAAAGATGCCACCATGGGACCGACCTAGCTCTCTTCCTGAGCCTCTTTCTCTGTCGGTGGAAGTATGGCATTATACCCCCTTTTCCCACGGCTTTCCCTCCCAAGGTTGAGTTTTCCCCCTCTCCGTCTGTAGGTCTCCCCCGGACACTTATCCGTCTGGGCGACCTGTTGCGGAAAAAACCTCTACTCCATGTCGCCGATATGAAAGTTCCCTTTTCCTCTCCTATATTTACATCTCTATCTTTTTTCCTATTAAGTTTTTTTCTGGACCCTTGCCTTATACTTCAGGAGATTCTCCTTTTTGATCTGGTCCCACTCCCAGGTCGCCCTTGAATCGCCGACGTCCCTTCCGTTTGAGACGGTGCCTCCTGTTCATTGGGAGTGAGACAATGCTGGTCGCTCCTCCCTTTACAAGTTGAGCGTGTCTCCGGTCCTAGGATGGTTGCTTTGAAAAGAGTCTGCATCCTTCCCTGCGGGCAACTGGCAGACGATTTTGTGGATATTCTTTCAAAATTCTCCACTTTGGTACGGCTCAGCCGTCTTCCTGCACGGCGGTGGGCACCAAAAGGGGGCGGTTTGAGGTGCGTCATTCCTTTTGACCCCGTTCTCAGCCTGAACCTGCCCTGACAAATTCCTACCTTGCCCCCTTAATTCTTCTCCCCCCCCCCATGCTTTTTAGGTATTAGGATTCTATAGGTGATCCATTCCTACCCCCACCTCCCGTTCCACAGACCCACAGACGCTTTCCTTACAAAGATGGTGGTGCGCCCTCCCATTTTTTTTTGGAGGGCTAAATGCGTGGTCCAGGAGGCCGGCTTTGGCCCGCTGGTCCTTTCCCCGGCTTTTTGTTCAGAGTCTTCATCCGCCTTTTTTTGACCAGATGCGTCCGCAGTGGAGCCGCCCTTATGCCATTTTTTGCGTGCTCTTCTTGTTCTTTTTGTAGGATGTTCTGCGGCGTATTCACTGTACCGCTGGTGGCCGGGTCCTCCCAAGCGTTCGCCAGTTTTAGCTCGACCTTCGACTCGTTTCGAGGCCCCCCCTCTTCTGGGTACCCGCTGCCTCGGAAGAGGGTTGGGGTTTGTCTGTGGACACCTCCTCCGGGGCCCTCCCGGACCCATTTTAAAGAGGACATTTTATTGGCTGGCTGAAACCCTCCCCCCCACAATTTCCGCTGGACCGGTCAGTAAAACAGCCACCCGAACGACCTTCCAGCCAAAAAGCGGGCCGGAAAGGGCCGCCCCCACCCTGTGGCGTAATTCCCCCGCGGCGCCTCGGAGTATCTTACCGCACTAACCGTTTTGCGAGTTTCTTATTCTTCCCATTTTTTTCTTCTCTCCTTAAACCAGTACAAGCCCAGTAGAGCCCTACCCCCAACTGAGCTGATGGCCACCTGCAAGCCTGATTTTGGAACTCCCCCTCAAAGTCCATTCCTCTTTACCTTTGGCCTGAACGTGAGGGAGAGAGGGGGATCAATTTCTGTGGGCGCGGCGTCCCAGGAGAACACTCTCTCCCCGTACCCCAAGAGTAGATCTCTGGAAGCTTTCTCTCATGAACAACGAAGGTAAGAACTGGTCAGTAACGAGGTCCGGTGCTTGGTTGGTCAAGATACCCTCACCGACGTATTCAGGAGATTTGCCCCTGTACAGTCTGCTCCAGTAGATTCCCACCCAGGAAGGGCCCAATGGCGCAGTTGCCCACATGGTAGCAGGCAGATGTCCAATCCTACGAGTACCATACCCCTAGCGGGTGCTTCTCAAAGCGCCCACGGATGTGAGCCCTTTACACTTTGAAACGAGGGTACTTTTCCTGTATGCGGTAAGCCCCCCTGTCTAGGGAAAGAAGACGGTTGCTCAAAAGGAATTGCCTCGTCTCCCCGTGTAGAGGACCCCCCCTTCGGCGACGGGGATGGTCGCAGGTCGGCTTGAAACCCCTCGTTATCCACCCCGAGCGCGATCTTTATCCCAGAGATTCCCGATCCGCCTCTCCAGCATAGACCGACAAAGCTTGAGAGCTGGTGCGATTTTTTCGTACCTTTGAAGTTTCTTTAGGAAGATTACTCCCTGAGCCACCGGAACTCTCTCTCCAAAGGAATCCGATCACATATATATTTTACTCCTCATCCGTTGGTTTTTCATTGACTCTATCTTCACCCTTCTCTTTGATAAAAAGTCTGTACCACCTACCCTCGGGCGGCTTAGTATAATGGCCCCCTAAATCTTTCCACAAAGCCAGAAGATTCTATCCCACTTTTCTGGAAACGTTCGGTTGTGAGAAGGGATCTGCGGTTTGCCCAACCCCTCCGAGGGGTCTCCCGGGCCCGGACATTACCTGCGGCAAGTGTTCCTTAGTACAGTAAAAACGTAGTTTTCACTCTTGGGAAAGATTCTTTTTTTTTCTAAACCTCTGAAAGAACCGCCTTTTCCGGATCCACACGCGTTGAATTTTTTTTCTTTTAATCTCGTTTTTGAGCGTCAGCCCCTTCCACATCTAACAAAAAAGTGTTAACACTTCCCCCAGGTATTGGCAATTTGCGGGAGTTATAGCTAGCACCTCTTTTTTTTTAACCGTATTTAATTAAGGGGTGACTGCGGACCCTCGTGTACCTCTTCTGAAAACCCTCACACGAGTGCCAGCTTCGGGTGGGCCCAGGGCCCTTTCTACCGTGACTTCGGTGGTTTTCTACTTCGCGCAGTACTCGAATTACTCCGCTGACTAGAGGGGCTGTAGAGGTATATTAACCGCCCGACTCCTTTTAGACCAAAGAGACCATAACGGGATTCCTCTACATTTACACATAATGAAGTTTCCTTGTTAAACCCCAAGAGTTAAGGGCATCCTTCCCCTAAGAGCTGGGGGTAGGGGCCCTGGGAAATCCGAACTTTTCCTAACTCCTCGCCACTTCAAAGGCTATTTTTCCCCACTCCTTCTTCCACTTCAGCCCTCTTACGGTGACTTCTCCAACTTTTGACTGCGCCTGGAGCTGCCCTTTGTTGAGTCCTACCAGCAGGTCAGGTCTTTGGCTTGTGTGGCCCCTTTCCCCTCTTTCCCCCGTACCCCCAATAGCTCCCTTTCCTCTAAACTTCCCCCTGTCTCTTCGTTTTGATTGTAAGGAGTCGCGTTTTCCTCCCAGCCCCCCCCCTCCCCGCAAGAAACCTTCTCCGACATCCCCATATCATTGCGCCTAGCAAATACTTCGAGTTACCTCGGACTGTTAACAGGATTCGTCCCCCTTCCCAAACGCCCCCACTGCCATGTACCTGGGCCTGGACATCCTCCTCCGAAGACCCCTCCCAGATGCCCCCCTCACCCGGCTCCGCCACTCGACCACCCTTTCCCTGAAGGTTTTTCTCCCTTCGTGTCAGTCCCTCCTCTTTTCACCCATATGGTTCTCCGTTGATGTCCTCGAAGTGTCCGTGCGACCATCTACTCGCGGCCTTTTGCTCTCCCATCGTCGCCTCCTTGCCAAATGGTCTTTCTATAACCCCTGGGGGTTCTTTCTTGCTTTTTTCGGCTTTGTTTCCCCCTTTCATGGGTTTTTTAGGTTTTCGTGGTTTCCTTTTGTTTCTTCATCTCTCCTCGTACTAATCCTCCTCTCTTTCGGCCCTATCTTCTCGCGTTCGCAGGTGAGTGTTTTTTTTTCGTGTTCCCGGAGCAGGAGCAGTGCGTTTCTTTTGTCCCTTGAGCAGACCCCTCCCCTTCCATGACCACTGTTTCGGACCCCTTCCTTTTTCCACAAAACGTACCTTAGTTCTTTTGTTTTTCACCGGTTCGGCCTTTGATCTAACCAAGAGCTGACATTGTGGCCTTTCCTCGCGTTCGTCGCCCCTTAACCCTCTTCCTTCCCCGAGTGGACGTTGCCGGCCTTTTCCCACCGGGCGATCATTGAAGAAACCAGTTGCGACCCCCAGACTCCTCCGCGTGCTCACGGCGCCCATGTAAATTCACATCGCGCTTGGTTTCTCCATGGGCGTGTCCCCGATAAGAGGTCGGCAATGTCGACGTATTAGGCCGGCTGACTTGCCTCTCGTTCCTCCTATGTACTCCTCCTACTTCTTTTTCTTCGAGAGTCTGGTTACCGACGCATTCCGTTCCCCCGGTGGCCGTTTTCCAGTTAGACATTGGCAGACAGGGATTCTTGTCCATGTCGCCAAGCAGCGGCCGCTCCTGCCCCTTTTTCAGGTGCCTTATCTGTCTTTTTCTTCTTCCTTCTGAGTCGAGCCGCCCTTTTCCCCGGGGATAAGGAAGAACGTCTCGCTTTCCGAAGAGGTAGCGAGTCTCTCCCCTTTGACGCCCTGACTTGAACCCCTTCTGTCATCTTGGTTGGATCAGACGTTCACCCGACGTTTCTTGGAACTGTCAAGAGGCAGGGACGTCTTAGCCCGGTTGGGGAAGCCCCCCACAACGGCGGTGCAGGGAGGGGCTACGAAAAATGCACCATTAATTATCCTCCCTGCCCACTTCTACAAATGCAACATCCCAGATCATCGTAATAATACCCCTCTATAGTCTTCGGCTTACTATTAGGTCATCCTTTGACTTTAAACAACAAAAATCCCTTCAACGCCGCTTCCAATCAGCACCCCAGACCCGATGGTGTTGCAAGTCCAATGGAATGATCGGATCTCGTCTTCCCTTAGGTAGTCCCGCGTAGTTGCACTCCTAGCGATGTGAGATTTCCCTGTACCAGCTGTTCCCTAGGCGTTGAACTCCTTTCCCATCACGTGCAAGGTTAGGACCCCCTCA